>Ga0210405_10002047_pt1 | contig 21590 bp, 17 predicted proteins | sample IncBWH11MmetaG_FD_155492 | JGI IMG/M metagenome (GOLD analysis project Ga0210405, IMG submission 155492) | Forest soil microbial communities from Barre Woods Harvard Forest LTER site, Petersham, Massachusetts, United States - Inc-BW-H-11-M | ecosystem: Environmental > Terrestrial > Soil >... | reverse complement strand
TTCTTGGTGGCCGAGACTTTTCTTCGTGGCGGAGACCAGAGATGTTTTTTCATGTTGATGCGGGATTCGACAACGCTCACGCCTTCGGATTCGAGGAGCTTTTTTTGGAGGGAAGCGTAGGGCTCGCGGATTAGGATTTTGCCGTTGGCGCCGAGCACGCGATGCCAAGGGATGCCTTTGCCTTTCGGAGTAGCACCCATGGCGCGACCTGCGGTGCGTGCGCCGCCGGGGAGGCGCAAGGCTCTAGCAATGGCTCCATAGGTTAGAACCCGGCCGCGGGGAATAAGTTTCACAAGCTGGTAGACAGGATCGAAAGACACGGCGAATCGGCTCCTAGCAACGAATTTTTCAGCGGCTCCTGCGCAAGTTGTTGTAAATACGCGCCAGTCATCGTAAGAGGAGTCGAGAAACGCAACAAGAGAAATAATCGCGGCTACAGTGTTCTATGGAGTGAGGCGATTTATCGGGTGAGCGGCGGCGAGCAGGTAGGCTGGCAAACGGTGAGTGGGTAGCCTAACCAATCGTGAGTGAGTAGCATATCAATCAAAGTGCCGCGACGCGCATCTAATGGAGTAAGAGAAGGCAAGATAAGAAGAGCGACAACGATGCATGGAACCGATGAAACAAAGCGAAAAAAGTAATGAAAGATTATGGAGGAAACCCGCTAGGTTGTACGCATTATCAAATGCAAAGCAATCCTTTTGGGCTAGTACGTAACGTTCATTGACGGCGTAGTGGAACGCAAGTACACTACAGGCACCGTCGATAACTCGAGGTGATGTCATGGCTTTTGTCCGCCGGAAAGGGAATTCGTTCTATTTGGTGCACAATGTGCGCCACGGCGGAAAAGTGCAGCAGTTGCATCTTGCGCGGCTCGGGGAACGCGCGCGAATCACGGATGAAGTGGTACGCGAAGTTTCCAGGAAGCATCCCTTCGTGGAGCTGAATTGGCGGGCTCTGCGTGAACAAACGAACAATCGAGTGGATCTTGCGGACGCCAGTTCGCCGGTGATCCAAAAGCTCGTCTCCAGCCTGCGAGCGCTGAACCTCGACTTGGCGGACCTCTTTCCGCCCCTTCTCCGGATTTCTGAAACGCCCACAGTGGCGCGAGAGCTGTTAGTGCAGCTGCGGCTTTTGCAATCCACACTTCAGGTAAAACTCAACCAGTTTGACCGGAAGCGCGGGCGCTTCAGCAATGCGACCTTGCGGATGCAAGGCCGTTAGGAGGAGACCATGAGCTCCCAAACACTGCCACTCGATCCAAATCTACGCAGCAACACGACGATTGAATTTCATACAGCTTTGCGGTCGAAGATCGTCGGGCAAGCGGAAGGCGTGCAGGCGCTCGTGGACCTATATCAGGTCTTCTGTGCTGGATTGAACTCGCCGGGGCGGCCGGTGGGGAATCTTCTCTTATTGGGGCCAACAGGCTCGGGCAAGACGCGGATTGTGGAAGCTGCCTCGGAGATTCTTTTTGGAGACGCGCGCGCGGTGATTAAGGTGGATTGCGCGGAGTTTCAGCATTCGCATGAGATAGCCAAGCTGATAGGTTCGCCTCCGGGGTATCTGGGGCACCGGGAAACCCATCCTTTGATTACGCAAGAGGAACTAGCGAAGAGCCATACCGAAAAGCTGAAGCTGAGTTTCTTGCTGTTTGACGAAATTGAGAAGGCGTCGGATGCCTTGTGGCAGCTGCTGCTGGGCATGCTGGATAAGGCTACGCTTACCCTGGGAGACAACCGGCGGGTGGATTTATCGCGGACGGTGATCTTCCTTACGTCGAACCTGGGTGGGGGAGAGATCACGGAATTGATGGAAGGAGGGATGGGATTCGTCCAGCCGCTTGACAAGCCGGCGACGGGATTGGATGAAAAAGTGGAGCGGACGGCGATGGAAGCGGCGAGGAGAAAGTTTTCGCCGGAATTTATGAATCGGTTGGACAAAGTGGTGGTATTCCATCCCTTGAAGCGCGAACAACTTGAAGAAGTACTTGAGATTGAGCTTGGGCAGGTGCAGCAGAGGGTGCTGGAGACGGCGAAAGGGCAGTTTCTGTTCCGGGTGACGCCTGATGGAAGAGACTTCTTGTTGCAAGAAGGGACGGACCAGCGATATGGAGCGCGGCATCTGAAGAGGGCGATTGAGCGGTACGTCGTGTATCCGCTGGCGAATTTGCTGGCTACGGAACAAGTGCACTTGGGAGACTTGGTGTGCATCGATTGGGACGGGAAGCACAAGGAACTGACGTTCGCTCGTGAGGGTGAAGGTGCTTTAGTGACCCCTGCTACGCCCCAAGTTGGCCAGCTTGCGGCGGCGGCCGAAGCAAGAGATGGCAAGACGGCTGATCCCCCTGCGGAAGTCGTGATGGGAGAGCGAAAGCTACGTGCGGCGCAGCCATCGGTGGCACCCGCGGCGGCTCCGCAAGGGCGGAAGAAGACGGAACGTTAGAGAAATCAACCAGTTCGGAGGACTTTTTGGGGGGCACGCCAAGTTGGGGTGCGCCCCTTTTTGTCGTTTGCGGGCAGACAGAAACTGTTTCATCCTCTCACTTTGAACCGCGATGGCACAAAGTCTCATGGCATGAGACAGTTTCCACAATTGCAACACGCGTATGTCATTGAGTTTGTGCCGGTTTGTGCAGAGCAAAGCGAAGGACAGGATTGGCAGTTCTCATGCTCTATTTCCTCCAAGCGCATGGCTGAGACGCTAGAGGCGTCTTGGCAGGTGAACGCGGAAGGGAACGATGCTATGAAAGCCGCCGCTCGACAGCAACTGGATCCAACAATCCGAAGCACGGATTCGCGCGATTTTGAAGGGGCGCTGCGCTCGAAGATCGTCGGGCAGGCGGAAGGGGTCCAGGCGCTGGTGGACCTGTATCAGGTGTTCTGCGCGGGATTGAACTCGCCGGGGCGGCCTGTGGGAAACCTGCTATTCCTTGGCCCGACGGGTTCGGGCAAGACGCGAATCGTGGAAGCGGCTGCGGAGATTCTTTTTGGAGATGCGCGCGCAGTGATCAAGGTGGATTGCGCGGAATTCCAGCATTCTCATGAAATTGCGAAACTGATTGGTTCGCCTCCGGGGTACTTGGGGCATCGGGAGACTCATCCTTTAATCACCCAGGAAGCTTTGGCGGCAAGCCATACCGAGAAGCTGAAGCTGAGCTTTCTGCTGTTTGACGAGATCGAGAAGGCGTCGGACGCCTTGTGGCAGTTGCTGTTGGGGATGTTGGATAAGGCAACTTTGACCTTAGGGGACAACCGCCGGGTGGACTTGTCGCAAACGGTGATTTTCCTGACGTCGAACCTAGGCGGGGGAGAGATCACGGAATTGATGAATGGCGGTATGGGCTTTGTCCAGCCGAAGGACAAACCGGCGGCGGGACTTGATGAAAAGGTCGAGCGGACGGCGGTGGAAGCGGCGCGTAGGAAGTTTTCTCCCGAATTCATGAACCGGCTGGATAAAGTGGTGGTTTTCCATCCTTTGCGACGCGAACAGCTCGAAGAAGTGCTGGAAATCGAGCTTGGACAGGTTCAGCAGAGAGTTTTGGAGACGGCGAAAGGTCAGTTCCTGTTCCGAGTTACCGCGGCTGGGAGAGAGTTCTTGTTGCAGGAAGGGACCGATCAGCGGTACGGAGCGCGGCACCTGAAAAGGGCGATCGAGAGGCACGTGGTGTATCCGCTGGCGAATCTGCTGGCTACGGAACAAGTGCATTTGGGGGACCTGGTGTGCATCGATTGGAGCAAGGGCAATGAAGGTTTGAGCTTTGTGCGCGAAGGGGAGAATCTGGCGATGCCGGCGAGGCGCCCGGAGCCAGTTGTCACCGCGCGGGCCACGCAGGCTCGGAGCGGTAAGAGTGTCGAAGCCCCGTCGACGGCCATCGGACCTGAACCGACGCCAAGGATGGCTCGTTAAGAGAACTTCCAGACTTACATACTGAAACGGCCCGGGATGCCTTGCCCCCGGGCTTTTTCTTTTCCGCGCGGCTCGGTGTAAAGTTATCGATATGGGTTCGTCTTGGCTGCGCGGTTCAGGAGCCACACTTCTCGTGTTGTTGTGTCTTGCGCTTGCGCCGTGCTTGCTCGCGCAGCGGACACAGTTCAAGGCGGGATGGAATTTTTATTCGCCCCAGGAGGATATCAAGCTGGGCAAGCAAGTTGCCGCGGACGCAGAGAAGCAGTTGCCATCGTGCAACGCGCCGAAGGTGGACGCTTACTTGACCGAGCTTGGCAAGAAGCTGATTGCGAAACTGCCGACGGGAGGAGTGGAGTATCCGTTTGAGTTTCATTGCGTAAATGACAGGGCGATCAACGCGTTTGCGCTGCCAGGTGGATATGTGTTCGTGAACCGCGGGGCCATCGAGGCGGCGGACAATGAGGCACAGCTTGCGGGAGTGATCGCGCATGAGCTTTCGCATGTGGCGTTGCGGCACGGCACAGCCGAAGCAACAAAGGCGCAAGCCGCGCAGGCAGGTGTGGGAATCCTTGGGGCCATTTTTGGAGGAAATGCCGGCGGCGCGCTGTTGACGGAACTCGGGAGATTTAGCGCGGGTGGCGTGCTGCTGCGGTATTCGCGAACAGCGGAGACGCAGGCGGATGTCGTCGGGACGCAGGTGCTTTACGATGCGGGGTACGATCCGCGGGCGTTGGCGCAGTTTTTCGAAAAGATCGAGGCGGATAGTAAAGGACAGAACCCGCCGGAGTTTTTCTCCGATCATCCAAATCCGGAACATCGTGTGGAGCGGGTCGAGCAGGAGATCGACAAGCTTGGCGGATTGCCGGCGAAGATGAAGAGAGATTCGGTGGAGTTCGAGACGATCAAGAGAGAAGTGCTGGCTCTGCCCGTTGTAAAGAGAGAGACGCTGGCTGCAGGTACGCATGCGCCTAGACCGATGGGGCCGCCGCCTGCGCCTTCGACGACTTATGCGGAGTATCTGGCGGCCGCGTATGCGATGAAGTATCCGGACAACTGGAGAAAGTACGGGGAGAAAAGCAGTGTTTCGTTTGCGCCGGACGGCGGGGTGATGGAAGGAAGCGACGGGAAAGGTGGGCTGGCGTACGGAATCATTGTCGATGTAACGAAGGCGCAGGGAGATGCTGGCGACGCGAAGGCGCTGGAAAAGGCGACGCAGGAGTTGATTGGCACATTACAGAAAGACAATCCGAAGATGAAGATTACGCGGCAGCCTGGCCGTGTGCGCTTGAATGGAGAGCCGGGTCTCTCAACGTATTTGAGCAATGAATCGCCCGCAGGCGGCGAAGAAACGGATTGGCTGATTACCGTGATTCGGCCGGAGGGGCTGGTTTCGTTTGTGTGTGTTGCCCCGCAGAAGGACTATGAAAAGTATGACAAGACCTTCGGCGCGATTCTTGATAGCGTGCGACTGGCGAAATAAACAAGCGCTACCGCTAGGGCATTACCCGACAAGAACTACCTTTCCCATATTATCCACAGCAGTTTGAGGGATTGACCACCGGCCCAAGGATTCCTCGATTCGGGGCCGCTTGACCTTTGAAATCTCATGTTTGCTTGCGCCCAGAACTCCCGCTAAGAGATGCTTTTTTCCGGTACGTACGAGAATTAACGCCGGACTCACACAATCGCAACAACTCGCCTATATCACAGATGGCGGAGGTTTTTCATGTTTTCCAAATTGTTAGCGAAGTCGTTGTCGTTTGCTCTTGCTTCCTCCGTCTCGTTCGCTCCGGTTGCGGGCGCTCAAGATTGGCACCACTCCGACGACCATCTCGGAAATCGGCATGTGCTGCTGATCAGTATCGACGGGATGCACGCGGTAGATTACGAAAATTGCGTGGCTTCCAACACTTGCCCAACTCTTGCCGCTCTCGGGAAGACGGGCGTGAATTACACTCGTACCACAACGTCTAGGCCTTCCGACTCCTTCCCCGGCCTGATGGCCCTCGTGACTGGTGGCAGCCCCCGAACGGTAGGCGCGTTCTACGACGTGGCTTACGATCGCGTTCTGGCACCGCCGAAGGTGCACACCGGGAATGGACTGCCCGGCGAGGATCAGGGAAGCCAATACGCATGCAAGCAAGGCCAGATCAACGGGACTCAAACCGAATACGAAGAGGGCAATGAAATCAACCAACTGCTGCTCAACGGTGGCAATCCCCAAGCCGCCAACGTTGCCGACGGTGGCGTTAAAGCAATCAACCCGGACAGGCTGATACGCGATCCGTTTAACAACTGCCAACCCGTTTATTCCTGGAACTTCGTCCGAACCAACACTATTTATGGCGTGATCCACGCCGCCGGCGGCTTCACAGCGTGGTCGGACAAGCACGCCATTTACGCCGTTGTTTCTGGCCCCACCGGAACCAATCAGCCCAGCAACGTGGACGATTACTATTCGCCGGAAGTCAATTCCAACCAGATCCCGTTGCCGGGTATAACCACAGCTGGTACGAACTTTGACTGCGGAACCATCAAAGCGAGCGGAGACGCAATGACTCCGGGAAACGATTGGACGACCGATTTCGATGCCATCAAATGCTACGACCAATTGAAAGTCAACGCCGTCGTGAACTGGATCAACGGCAAGAACCATCTCGGCACCAGCAGCCAGCCCGTCCCCGTGATCTTCGGTATGAACTTCCAGGCTGTTAGCGTTGGACAAAAGCTGATTAAACCCGCGTCCGCAACCAGAACGGACGCCAACACAGGCGGTTATGAGGATGCCCAAGGCACCCCCAGACCCAAAATGCTGGCCGAGATCCAGTTCGTGGATGCGGCGATCGGGCAGATGGTCGCGGCGCTCAAACACAAAGATCTTCTCGATTCGACGACCATCATCATCACCGCAAAACATGGCCAATCGCCGATCGACCCGAACCGCTTCTTCCCCATTCCAGGCAAATCCGGCAACAATGGTACGCCGCCATCCGGGATCATCGGGCCGCTTCTCCCGGCGGTTTACAGCGACCCCAACAACGGGCTCGGGCTGGCGGAGGACGACATTTCCCAGATCTGGCTCACCAATTCCAGCGACACTGCGAAAGCCGTGGGCATGCTCGAAGACAACGCTGCGGCCGCCGGAATCGGAGAAATCCTCTATGGCGCTTCGGTCAACACCATTTTTAACCGCCCCGGTGTACCCGACAATCCCGGCCCTTGCTGCTTTCTGAGGGCTGGCGGCGATCCGCGTACGCCGGACATTGTCGTAATTCCAAACCACGGGGTCGTCTACACGGGGAACTTAAAGAAGCAATCCGAGCACGGCGGCTTCGCTTGGGATGACACCAACGTGATGCTGCTGGTATCGAACCCCCACATCCAAGCCAAGACTATTCACAGCTTTGTGGAGACCGCTCAGGTGGCCCCCACGATCCTGCAAATCCTGGGACTCGATCCCAACAAGCTGGATGCCGTTCGCAAGGAAGGGACGCCAGTGCTTCCGGCCGTGCAGTTCGGCGAAGACGACCAGCGCTAGTTTGCACCGAATCGCAATTGCTGGGCAAGACGCTGCAACAAATATACGGAAGCGGGCGTCTCGAAGAGGCGCCCGTTTTCTTTGTGCCGTGATTATCGATGCTCGCTGGTACCGAATCGCAGGCCTTTTTCGCGTTGCTAGTTCACCTTAGCGGCAAGCTCCTCGTGCGAGGAAGTGTGGTGTGTTGTATAGAGACTCGCAGCGCGTTGGAGTGCGTCTGCGATGCTCGGGCAGATATTTTCTGCGCCTACGTGGCGCTCGAATTCAGCTTGAGTCATGAGTTTGGCGGGTTGCTCGCGAGCGCCGCAGAGTAACAGAGACCGACCGGAAGTGTGCAGGGTGTCCGCCAAGTCGCGGATGGCGCCTAGACCGGTGGCGTCAATGGCGGTCATGTTGCGCAGGCGCAAGATGACTATGGGAGGAAGAGAATCCAATTCGCGAAGTATATCCGCAAATTTGTCAGTGGCTCCGAAGAGGAAAGGGCCGTGGATGCGATAGACGGTTGCGTAGGGAGGGATGTCTTTGCCTTGCAGGATGTGCTTGCGGCTGTCCTCAACGTAGTCTTTGGTGACGCGGGCGACGGTGGTGGTGCGGGAAACTTTACGAATGAACATTAGAGCCGCGAGAACCATGCCGACTTCGACGGCGAAGGTCAGATCGGCGACTACGGTCAATGTCAGGGTCAAAAGCCAGACGGTGATATCGGCGGCGGAGAGTTTCAATATCTCCGGGATTTCGTGCCACTCGCCCATGTTGTAAGCAACAATTATGAGGATGGCGGCGAGAGCGGCCAAGGGCACGTTGCTGACCAAGGGCGCGGCGAATAGCACAATCGCTAAAAGAGTGAGGGAATGGATCATTCCTGCAACGGGAGTTTTCGCGCCGGAACGAACGTTAGTGGCGGTGCGAGCGATCGCGCCCGTGGCCGGCAAGCCACCGAATAACGGAGAAACGATGTTGGCTAGACCCTGCGCTACTAGCTCGACGTTAGGATTGTGTTTGTCGCCGCTCATGCGGTCGGAGACGACGGCGGACATCAGCGATTCGATGGCGCCGAGCATGGCGACGGTGAACGCAGGAGAGAGAAGTTGGCGCGCGGTGTCATAGCTGAAGTGCGGGACGGCAAACGTGGGAAGGCCGCTGGGGATGCCGTGGAAGCGCGTTCCAATGGTTTCGACGGGGATGTGGAGAAGAGTGACGGCGATAGTTGCGCCCAAGGTGACGACGATGGCTCCTGGGATGCGCTTGGCAAACTTTAGACAGAAAATCATTACGGCGATGGAGAGAATGGCGAGCGCGGTCGCGGGCATAGAGATGGTGCTCCAAGCGGCGCCGAAGGCTTCCATGCGATGGAAGAAGTCGCCGGGGACGTGGTCCATGCGTAGGCCGAAGAAGTCGCGAATCTGAGTGCTGGCGATGAGGATGGCGATGCCGTTTGTGAAACCGACGATGACCGGGCGGGGAAAATATTTGACGGCGGTGCCCATGCCGGTGATGCCGAGGAGGACGAGCAGGACGCCGGCCATCATGGTGCATTCGAAAAGGCCGTCGATGCCGTGCTTGGCGATGATTCCGGAGATGACGACGACGAAAGCGCCGGTGGGGCCTCCGATTTGCGTTTTCGAGCCGCCGAGGGCCGAGATGAGGAAACCGGTGACGATGGCGCAGTAGATTCCTGCTTGTGGGGAGACGCCGGAGGCGATGGCGAAAGCCATCGCCAGAGGGAGAGCCACAAGGCGGAAGGTGACGCCAGAAATTAGGTCCGAGAGGAATTTATGACGGTCGTAATCGCGCAGTAAAAGAACGGATTTTGGAAGCCACTGATTTAGGGCGGGTGTCATTCGAGCACAGCCGAGAAGTTAACTCCGGTCTGATAAGTTTATCAGGGGAAGAGCGCGCGGAGTTTCGCGAAATAACAAGTGTGCCTGAAACAAAAATGTAGTGGTAGAGCGCGCCGAATCGATGGGGTGGACGGTTTTGAGTTTAGCCGGCGGCTTCCGTGCGAGAAGCTTGAGGCTTCCAGCGAAGGATGGGCTTGCGCGCGGCACCGACTTCATCGAGACGGCGGACGCGCGTGGTGTGCGGCGCGGACTTGACGAGATCGGGATTCGCGGCGGCTTCTGCCGCGATCGAACGCATAGCGTCGATAAAGAGATCACACTCTTCACGGGATTCCGATTCGGTCGGTTCGATCATCAACGCGCCGGGGACGATGAGCGGGAACGCGGTGGTGTAGGGGTGGAATCCGTAGTCGATGAGACGCTTGGCGATGTCCATGGTGTTGACGCCGTTTTTCTTTTGGAGCGCGTCGCTGAAGACAACCTCGTGCATGGAGGGCAGGGAATAGGGGAGATCGAAAACGCCCTCGAGGTGCTTGCGAATGTAGTTTGCGTTGAGGACGGCGTCCTCTGTGGCCTGACGGACACCGGGGCCGTACGCGAGGATGTATGCGAGAGCGCGAACGAGGACGCCGAAATTTCCGCTGAAAGCTTTGACTCGGCCGATAGAGTCCGGGCGGATTTGTTCGAGCGCCAGGCGACCGGCTTCTTTTTCCACGAGAATCGGAACCGGACGGAATGGTTCGAGGATTTTCTTCATCGCTACTGGGCCGGCGCCGGGGCCCCCGCCGCCGTGTGGAGTCGAGAAAGTTTTGTGCAGGTTTAGGTGCATGACGTCGACGCCGAGATCGCCGGGGCGGGTGATGCCGGTCAGGGCGTTCATGTTGGCGCCGTCCATGTACAGGAGCGCGCCTTTGGCGTGTAGGATTTCCGCGATTTCGGGGATGCGCTCTTCAAAAATGCCGAGCGTCGAAGGGTTGGTGATCATCAGCGCGGCGACGTCTGGGGTGACGAGGTCGCGCAGTTTATCGACGTCGATTTGACCGTGCGATTCGGACTTGATGTTTTCTACCTCGTAGCCTGCGATGACCGCGGTGGCGGGGTTGGTGCCGTGCGCGGAGTCTGGAATCAAAACTTTTTTTCGCGGATTGCCGTTTTTCTCGTGGTAGGCGCGGATCAAGAGGAGGCCGGTCAGTTCGCCTTGCGCGCCGGCGGCGGGTTGGAGAGTTACAGCGTCCATGCCGGTGATTTCGAGCAGGCACTTCTCGAGGAGGTGCAAAATCTTGAAACAACCTTGCGAGAGCTCCTGGGGCTGATAAGGATGCTCGGTGGCGATACCGTCTAAACGGGCGACGAATTCGTTGACGCGCGGGTTGTACTTCATGGTGCAGGAACCCAGCGGATACATGCCGAGATCGATGGCGTAATTCCAGGTGGAGAGGCGCGTGAAGTGGCGAATGACTTCGATCTCGCTGACTTCGGGGAAGCCTTCGACGCCTTCGCGGCGGTGAACTGGGCCTAATGCCTTTGCGGGATCGGCGGCTGGGACGTCGAGGGGAGGCAGTTCGAATGCGCGCTTACCAGGGGAGGATTTTTCGAAGATTAGGCCTTCGTTTTGGTTTGTGTGGCGTGTGGCTTTTTTGATTTTATCGGTCATGGTTTCAGTTTGCGGCAGACGGGCACGGCGTGCCATGCCCTACAGGGGTTGCTCCAGGGCGCGGCGCAATGCGGCTGCGAAGCGTTCGATTTCGGCGCGCGGTGTTGTTTCGGTGACGCAGACTAGCGCGTGCTTTGTTAGTTCGGGATAGGTGGTGCCAAGGACATAGGGGCCGATGATTTTTTCGCGTTGAAGATAGGCGTTCACGATTTTGACGGAGCGCGGGAGTTCGATTGTGAATTCATTGAAGAACGGTGCGTCGAAGGCGCGGCGGACTCCGCGAATTTTTTCAAGCTCGGCAAGGGCGAATTGGGCTTTCGAGAGATTTTGGTGGGCCATTTCGCGCAGGCCTTCTTTGCCGAGCAGCGTGAGGTGGACCGTTGCGGCCAGCGCGCAGAGCGCTTGATTTGTGCAGATATTGGAAGTGGCTTTCTCGCGGCGGATGTGTTGCTCACGGGTGGCTAGCGTCAGGACGAAGCCACGGCGGCCTTCGGAGTCGGTGGTTTGGCCAGCGAGACGGCCGGGCATTTGGCGCACAAATTTGTCGCGCGACGCAATGACGCCGGCGAAAGGGCCGCCGTAACTCGGCGCAAGGCCGAAGCTTTGAGCTTCCATGGCGACGATGTCGGCTTCTGCTGGCGGACGCATTACGCCGAGCGAAACACCTTCCGTGATGGCGGCGACCAGGAGAGCGCCAGAAGAGTGCGTGGTATCGGCGAGTGGGGGCAGGGATTCGATTACGCCGAAGAAATTCGGCGATTGCACGACGACCGCTGCGACATCATTTTTGAGCGCGGCCTGCAGCGCTTTTTGATCGAGCGTGCCGTTCGCGCTGTAGCCGATTTCTTCGACATGCAAGCCGGAATTCTTGGCATACGTCTTCAGAACGTCGCGGTATTCGGGATGCAGGGAGCGCGCGACAAGGACGCGGCTGCGGCCCGTGAGGCGTTCGGCCATCAAGACGGCTTCGGTGGTGGCGGTGGAACCGTCGTACATCGAAGCGTTAGCAACTTCCTGACCGGTGAGTTGGCACATTAGGGTTTGAAATTCGAAGATGGCTTGCAGCGTGCCCTGCGTGATTTCGGCCTGGTAAGGAGTGTAGGAGGTGAGAAATTCTCCGCGCTGGATGATGGCATCAGTCACCACCGAGCGAAGATGATTGTAAACGCCGGCGCCGAGAAAACTAGTGTAGCCGCCGGAATTTTCGGCCGCGCGGGCCTTGAAATAGTCGATGACTTCGGTTTCGGAGAGCGGGCCGGGCAAATTCAAGGCTTCGCGAAGGCGGTAACGCTCCGGAATGGTCGAGAACAAATCGTCGATGGACTTTGCGCCGATGGCAGCAAGCATATCCTGCCGTTCAGCGGGACTCTTCGGAAGATAGCGCATCAGGCGGAAGCTTCTTTGCTTTGCGAGGCGATGTACGCTTCGTAGGCGGCGGCGTCCATGAGATTCTTGATCTCAGCGGAATTGGCGAGGCGAACTTTGATGAGCCAGCCGGCGCCGTGAGGATCGGTATTGATTTTCTCCGGCGTGTTGTGCAGAACCTCGTTGGCTTCGACGACTTCTCCCGAGGCTGGAGCGTAAATATCGCTGACAGCCTTTACCGATTCGACGGTGCCAAAGGTTTTGCCAGCTTCGATCTTTGAGCCGACTTTTGGCAGCTCGACAAAGACTACGTCGCCAAGTTCGTGCTGCGCGTAGTCGGTGATGCCGATTGCTGCCACGTCACCCTTCACGTCAACCCATTCATGCTCTTTGGTGTAGCGATAATTCGTAGGATAAGCCATTGGACCACTCCTCGCCGCCCCGTTAGGCCGGGGCCGCCATAAAAATACTTGTGTCAGACATTCGCAGCGGCTTGCGGCGCCGCAGTCTTCTTCGGCCGCTTGTAAAACGGCGTCGCTACCACCTGGGCTTTGTACTTCTGCGAGCGAATCTGCACGTAGATTGGTGTGCCAAGTGTGGTCATCGTGGGCGGGACGTAAGCGAGCGCGATATTTTTGCAAAGCGTCGGCGAGGGCGAGCCGCTGGTGACCACGCCGATTACTTCGCCACTTTCATTGCAGCAGCAGTATTCGTCGCGAGCGATGCCGCGGTCGACCATTTCCAGCCCCACGAGCGCTCGCGTCGCGCCTGCGGCTTTTGCGCGTTCCAAAGCATCGCGACCGATGAAATCGGTCTTTTCCATTTTGCAGTAGCGATCCAAGCCTGCTTCCCAGACGTTGATTCTGTCGCTGATTTCGTGGCCGTAAAGCGCCATCTTGGCTTCGAGACGAAGCGTATTGCGCGCGCCGAGGCCGCAGGGAATGATGCCGAATTCGCGTCCCGCTTCCACAATTTTGTTCCAAACCATCTCGCTCGTCGCGGCCTCCGACGGAACGTAAATCTCGAAGCCGTCTTCGCCAGTGTAGCCGGTACGCGCAATGAGAATATTCTTCAAGCCGCAAACAGTGCCATGTGTGAACCAATAATTTTTGATGACCCCGAGATTTGCATCGGTAAGTCCTTGCAACAGTTCTAGCGCACGAGGTCCTTGTATCGCGAGCTGCGTGTACGCGTCGCTGAGATCTTCGACGACGCAGTCAAATCCTTTTGTGTTTTGGCGAACCCAGTTGACATCTTTTTCTCGCGTGCCTGCATTGATTACGAGCAAATAGTCGTCTTCGCCGAGCCGATGCTCGATCACATCGTCGACGAACGTCCCCTCGGGATAAAGCATCGCCGAATAGTGCGCCTGGCCGACCGCTAGCTTTGAAGCGTCGTTCATGCTGAGATGCTGGACTGCGGCGAGAGCGCCGCCCGGAGTGCGGCCGCTGCGAATCCGGATGTCGCCCATGTGGCTAACATCGAAAACACCAACGCTGGAGCGGACCGCTTTGTGTTCCGCAACCAGGCCCCCGGTCGCTGGATACTCGACGGGCATATCCCAACCGCCAAAATTGACCATTTTCGCGCCCAAACGGCGGTGCACCGCGTTAAGCGGCGTCTTGCGAAGTTCGGTGATAAGAGGAGTCGTGACGGATTCCATTCCGTAAGCTCAAAGCAGAAAGTGATAGTAACATGGGCCTCGAAACGCGTCAAAGAAGGGTGCAGCAGACGGAAAACGCGGGAGCGCAGCAACACGAAACGCGCAAGCGCTAAGCAGCGGCGGGAAATATAATAGAGGAAACGCCGCATGGCTCGAATGTCCAGCTTGCTGGGTCCAGCCAACGTCAGGTACAGTTTTCTTGGAGGCTCCCATGCAGGGTCCAGTCGTTTGCGTTCAATGTGACAGGCCGGAAGGCCAGTGCAATTGCGAAAAGTATTGCACGATTTGCAAAGGGCAGATCAATGTGAAGCTCTGCGCCGATGGCCTTTACTATTGCCCGGATTGCCGGGAAGCTTGCGATGTTACCCTCGCGAGCAACCACAGTGAGCGCTGAATCCAAAGGCATTGAGTTGCAGATTGACGCCGACGCGCGGCTGGCAGCAGCGGCGGGGGGCGCGGCACGCTTCTTTGCGGAGTCCGCGGGACTGACGAGCGACGAAGCTGCCGACCTGCAAAAGTCCATTGTCGCTGCGTGCGAGGAGGCGTTTGAACATCTGAGTGGCGAGCACCCGCATCTGACAGTGACGCTTATGCGATTCTCGGATCGCATCGAAGTGGCCATGGCTCATGAAGGCAGCGCCGAGCCGGCAGTGGGACTGGATCGCATTGCCGGATTTGCCAGCCAGATAGGAAGCTCGGGCGGGTTAGGCGGAGTCGACCGCATACAGTACGAGGCGCACGACGGATTGGCCGTCACACGGTTGACCAAGTACTTGGGCCACGCACCGCACATGGCCTAAATATCTCTGAGACACAAAGAGCCGGACACGCTTCCGTGTCCGGCTCTTTGTGTCTCTTGCGAGGCAAGACCGCCGCAAATCTGGATCTTTACATTTTGAAAGAAAAGGTATTGTGCTTGATGAGCGAGGTCATCTGATCGTCGCTGAGAGACATGTGCAAGGTCACGCGGTCGCCTCCCGGCGTGATGCGAACCTGATCGAGCAGTGCAGCAAGATCGGGATTATCCTTTTGCGCTTGATAACGCTTGTAGAGGAAGCCCGCCTGAAGAAGCTGGCCCAGCGTGTTGGCATCCTCCGTTGAACCGCAGATCGCCTGGACTTTTGCGTCGAGGTCGCTGCCCGTTTCGACATTGATAATGGAGTTTTGCATCCGCATCACAAGCTTCGCAGCTTCGGGAAACTGTTCGATCTCCGGAGCGAGCTGCTGGATTGCCAGGCGAGTGTAGGCTGGATTGGTAACGAGCCACACAGAACTCCCTGTGTTGGCTTCATTGATCAAAGAAAAGAACTTGTCGTTGCGCATCAGACCGTCCTCATCGCCGAAACGCACTCCAATCATTTTTTCCAGGATGCTCTTGTGCCCGTAAGCGGCAGTGCTTGCATCGATGAATACGAAGAAGAGATCGGTGGCGCCAGTTCCGGTGCCAAAGGCATACAGAGTGTAGCCGTGGAAAGTGGACGTAGGCAGCTTTTGCTTCTTGAAATAAGCTGCGGTCGAGTCCTGGTTGAAGTTGCCGAGCGCGATGCCCACCATTTGTTCACCGGTGGGAACTGCGTCCGAGCCGGTGCCCTCGGTCTTCGCGGTCATCCCCTCGGCTACGAGAGCCCAGGCGATCTCATCCACCTGGCTGTTGGGATCATTTCCGGTGGAAGCCAGGAATTTCTCGAATTGCCGGAAGCGCTCGGGGAGCACCTGCTCTTGCAATTGGGGAAACCATTTTAAAGTGCGCGCTTTCTTCATGTCGGCATAGCCAAATTCGCCGACGTCTTTGGGAAACATTCCGATTTTGTCGGCGCCGAGGCGGCCTGCCTGCGCTGGATTGGGCAGCGTGAGTGCTGCCCCTAGCAACAGGCCGATGGCTACCAGCCTGCAAATTGCAGGGCCAACTGAGGCGGCGCGTTTTTTCGTAAACAATTTCATGAACTGCTCCTTTCAAAGGCCGGTGGAAGCTCTATTCTACGCGGTCGTCGTGCGCGGTGCATTCTCCATTCGCTCGCGGAGAGACGTGATTTTTGCCCGCATTTGCGCCACGTAGGTGCCGTCGGTAATGTTATCCAGATTGATCTCGACGTTGGCCAAAGCCCCGTGCGCCCCCGCTGCGGCCATGTAGCGCGCCACTTCCAAGTCTGACCTCATGGATGCGGCGGCGATAGCATCCAGTTGTCCCAAACGTTCGAAAAGGGCAACGGCACTCTCGGCCGCCTGTAACGGGACGTCGGCTGCTACTTTAGTAGCAGCCTGAATAGACGCTTGCCGCTGCCGTGTTTCTTCGCCATTGCCTTGCGGCAGCTTGAACGCGGCCATTACGGCTTCGTAGGAAGCGGCGTCGCGGTCGATGGCTTCCGTAAGTTCGTTCGCGGTGCGCCGCAAAGCGTCGAGCTCTGCCGAGAGTTTATCGACATACCCCGCCTGAGATTTCTTTTTACGGGAGAGTCCGGCAACCATCTGGCCGAGCGAAGCCGCCAACGCGCCGGCGAGTGCGGAAACGCTGCCACCTCCTGGCGTCGCAGTAGGAGCGGCTACAGCTTCCAGGAACGGGCGCGCCAAGTTGGCGAGTTTACCGTCCTTGCTGGCATCGAGCGGCCCTCCACCGATCGCAGCTTCCAGCTTGTTTTCAAACACCTGTGCGGGAGAGAAGTTTTCCAATTGCAAGAAAAAGTCTGCCGCCATTTCAATCGCCTTTTTTGGGATGAGACCAACTATTTCACTTCCAACGGGCGAGGCGCCGTAGCGTTCCGCTTCGCGCTTGACCATTTCATAGACGCGATGCATCGGCGTCCGTTCGAAATCGGTGAGATTGATGGACACTTGCGCCAGGTTGCGCGCCTTCAGCTCCACTCCCATGGATTTTACGTAGCGGAGACCACCGGAAGAGAAACGGATGGCTTTGGCAATTTTGTTTGCGATGCCAACATCGGAAGTATTGAGATTGACGTTGTAGGCGATGAGAAATTTGCGCGCGCCAACCACGGTCACTCCCGCCGTCGGGTGTAGCTTCGGCTCGCCAACATCCGGCTGGCGGTCGTGATTGTGCTTCATCTCTTCGCGCAAACCTTCAAACTGGCCGCGGCGCACATTTTCGAGATTGACCCGGTCGGGCCGTAGCGCGGCCGCTTCGTAAAAAAAGACGGGGATTCTGTAGCGCGCCCAAATTTCGCGGCCGGTGCGATGCGCGAGAGCGACGCAGTCCTCGATGGCGACTCCTTCGATGGGAATGAAAGGGACAACGTCCGTTGCACCTACGCGGGGGTGAGCGCCCGTGTGCTTCGTCAGATCGATAAGCTCCATGGCCTTGCCAACGCCGCGCAGAGCTGCCTCCGCCACGGAGTCCGGCTCGCCCGCAAGAGTGATCACGCAGCGATTGTGATCAGCGTCCATTTCGCGGTCGAGCACATATACGCCGGAGACGCTGCTCATTGCCGTAACGATGGCGTCTACCTTCACGGCATCTCGGCCCTCGGAAAAATTCGGCACACACTCAATCAGTCGTTTCATCGCAAACGTGTCCCTCGCCTCTCACCAGACCATCATAGGAGATTTCGTGCCTCCAGAGCCAATTGCGCGCTGCGAGAGTGGCTCTGGCTTTGCAAAATGCTGTTCGCAGATTATTTCGGAGGCTTAATAAAAGGGCTCGGAGGAGGGTATCTCTTGTCACCTTCCGGCGGCATCGGGCGGAAATCCTTGCTCACCCTCGGTAACGCGGGCGCCGTGTATTTCTTTGATGGCATGGACGCTAGTGGCTCTCTCTCTTCTTTCTTGGGAGCCGGCGTGCCCTTCATGAATTGCACTGCCTGCTTGACAAAAAATATGATTCCCACGATCCAGAGCCCCACAATCGCGGACTCGTAGAAGCGAAGACCAAATGCCGTAAGAAAAAACGTGGCGACCACGAAGAGAATTCCCAAAAAGGGATAAAAGTGCTCGACAAGCAAAGACTCCTGATCTGTCCTCTTTACTTGCAGGATTTTAATCTTCTTGACTGGTTTCTTTTGCGGGTCAGGTTTTGGTTTTGTTGGCGCCATGGACCACGACACCCCGCTTCAAGGTCATCCAGCAAGTGTTCATTCCAAAATAATAAGGAATTTCGCGGTAATCGGCCACCTCGAAGACGGCGAGGTCCGCCAATTTGCCAACCCCAAGAGAGCCGATCTGTTTTTCGCGTCGAAGGGCATAGGCCGCGTTGATGGTCGCGGCGGTGATGGCTTCGGCGGGAGTCATCCGCAATTGCGAACAAGCTAGGGACAAGACCATTGGCATGCTTATTGTCGGGCTGGTGCCGGGATTGTAGTCCGTGGCCAGGGCAACTATAGCTCCCGCTTGGATTAGCTTGCGCGCGGGCGCGTATCGCGCAAGGCCAAGATGGAAATCGCAGCCTGGAAGAAGCGTGGCCACGGTCTGGGATTTGGCCAGCGCCGCAATGTCGCTGGAATTGACTTGCTCGAGATGGTCGCAACTGGCTGCGCCAAGCTTCACAGCAAGTTGCGCCGCGCCGGTGCGCGTAAGCTGCTCCGCGTGCAGCTTGGGCGCCAGTCCGTGGCGCTTGCCTGCTTCCAGGATTTGCTTCCCTTGTTCTCGAGTGAACGCCCCGCGATCGCAGAAGACATCGCAGAATTCCGCGAGCTTTTCTTGCGTCACCTCGGGAATCAGTTTTTCCGTGAGCAGCGCGATATATCTTTTCACGCCTTCGGGCGTTCCGCGGAACTCCGCGGGGACGACGTGCGCGCCGAGGAACGTAGAGACGATGTCCAGCGGTTGCTCTGTGGCGAGTTCCTTGTGAAGTCGGAGAATTTTCAGTTCGCTAGCGACGTCCAGACCATAGCCGCTTTTTGCCTCGATGGTCGTTGTGCCATAGGCGGCGAATTGCGTGAGCGCACCGCGCGCTCGCTGTTTCAAGGCTTCCGATGTCGCGGCGCGCAGCTTTTTCACGGAGTTCAAGATCCCGCCGCCTTTGCGAGCAATCTCTTCATAGCTCGCGCCGGCGATTTTCAGTTCATATTCTTCCACGCGGCTTGTGGCGTGGATCAGATGTGTGTGCGAATCGACGAACCCCGGCAGCACTACGCGGCCGCCGAGATCAAGCTTCTCTGCGTTGGACGCCTCCGGAAGTGCCTCAATCTTCGCGCGCGCTCCTACGGCCGCGATCAGGCCATCACGCACCAGCAGCGCCCCATCTTTGACGATGCCGAGATTGGCAAGCGCGGCGCCGCGGCGAGGGGCGCTGCCGCGCAGCGTCAGCAGTCGCGATGCGCCTGTGATAAGAAGGGAATTTGCCAAGGCCGGGGTATTATGCCGGATAGAGGCCAACCTTGCACAACACAAGGTGGTACACGCATTCCTCCCTGTCTCTTGCTTCTGTCCTCCAATGTGAAGAAAAACCAGACAGACAAGAATGTCTGTCCCACCAGCTTCAGGCGCTCGTAGCCTGTCCCTTATAAGCTGGCAAAAACACCTTTTGGACAAACTCCTCGTACGAAGTCGGCGTCGTATTGGCTGCCGACCGGGGCTCGAGCATGCGCACATAGCCGTTATTGAAAGATTCGGCCATTTCGCAGAGCAAAGTCGCCAAATCTTTGGACATGCCCATCTGGGTCATCGCTTGGATAACCTGTTCTGTGGGCAGCTGAACATACGTGAGATCGGGTTTTCCAATGCCCGCCCCCACGATCTTCGCAAGTTCCAAATAAGTGATGTTTCGCTGGCCCTGCAATTCGCGCGTCTGCTGGCCTGAGAAATCGAGTTTGAGCAGAGCTTCCGCTGCAGCGGTACCGACATCGCGAGTGGCAATCATCGCAATCGGCAAATCAGCCCGCACGGGCCCAGCCATCATTCCAAAATTCTTGATGATCCCAACTTGCGGCAGCGTATTCTCCATGAAATAACCGGCGCGCAAGTGAAGAGCATTTAACTTCGGGATTTGGGCAAATCTTTGTTCCATGACGTGAAGTCCCACAACCGGGCCAGTCTTGTCCGGTTTATCAGCGCCAACGCTGCTCAGGGTGACGGAATGCGTGACGCCCGCGGCTTCGAGCGCTTTCGCGATTGAGTTTGTCGCCTTATCTTGGTGAGCTCGATAGTGCTCGCTTTTCAAATCGGGCGGCAACATGACATAGACGGCGCGCGCCCCCGTGAAGGCTTTTGTCAGAGCCGCAGAATCCGCTACATCTGCCACAAATGCTTCTGCACCCTGATTAACGAACCCCGAGAGACGCTCCTTGCTGCGCCCCACGACTCGCACTTTTTGCCCTTTGGACAAGAGAGTTTCCGCGGCCACACTACCCGTATTTCCTGTGGCTCCTAAAATGACGTACATGGTTTCCTCCTTGCAGGACTACTCGCCCCTATGATGCGGGGCAGAATGCGGAAGATACTCGCTACAGCATGGGGATTTTGACGCCCGTCTTTTTTGCGAATTCAACCGCTTCAGGATATCCGGCATCCACATGACGCGCGATGCCCATGCCAGGGTCGTTCGTCAAAACGCGTTCGATGCGCGCGGCCATCTCTTTGGTGCCATCGGCCACGGTGACTTGTCCGGCGTGCTGCGAATAGCCAATGCCCACGCCGCCGCCATTGTGAATGGAAACCCACGACGCCCCGCTGGCGGTGTTCACTAACGCATTGAGCAGCGGCCAATCAGCAACAGCGTCGGAACCATCCAGCATGGATTCCGTTTCGCGATACGGAGAAGAAACCGAGCCGCAATCAAGATGATCGCGCCCCATCACCACGGGCGCTTTCACTTCGCCCCGCGCCACCAATTCATTCAGCGCAAGTCCGAACTTGTCGCGCTCTCCATACCCCAGCCAGCAAATCCGCGATGGCAGCCCCTGAAACTTCACGCGCTTCTGCGCCAGCTTGATCCAGCGTGTCAAGTGTTCGTCGTGCGGAAACATCTCGAGGACAAGTTGATCTGTCCGCGCAATGTCCGAAGCTTCGCCCGAAAGCGCCGCCCAACGAAACGGCCCTTTGCCTTCGCAAAAAAGCGGGCGGATGTATGCCGGAACAAATCCCGGAAAGTCATAAGCGTTTTTCACGCCACATTCGAACGCGAACGTTCGAATATTGTTCCCGTAATCAAACGTAATCGCGCCGAGCTTCTGCAGATCGAGCATGCCCTGGACGTGTTGCGCCATTGCGGCAAGCGCGCGTTTGCGGTATTCCTGCGGATCTGTTTTGCGAAGCTCCAACGCGGCTTCCAGCGACATGCCATTGGGCACATAGCCGCCGATGGGATCATGCGCGCTCGTCTGATCGGTCAGAAGATCCGGCACAACGCCGCGCTTCGCCAGTTCTGGAATCAAGTCGGCGCAGTTGCCCACCAGCCCAACCGAAGTAGCCTCGCCCTTGCGGACCGAATTCTTCAGAATCCGCAAAGCCTCGTCGAGGCTAGTCACCATCACGTCGCAATAGCCGCCCTTCACGCGCCGCTTGATGCGTTCGGGGTCGACGTCAATTCCCAGAAACGCCGCTCCATTCATCGTCGCGGCCAGCGGCTGTGCGCCGCCCATCCCGCCCATGCCGCCAGTCACCACCAGCTTGCCTGCCAGGTCGCCGCCAAAATGTTTACGAGCCGCCGCCGCAAACGTCTCGTACGTCCCC
>Ga0210405_10002044_pt1 | contig 21604 bp, 17 predicted proteins | sample IncBWH11MmetaG_FD_155492 | JGI IMG/M metagenome (GOLD analysis project Ga0210405, IMG submission 155492) | Forest soil microbial communities from Barre Woods Harvard Forest LTER site, Petersham, Massachusetts, United States - Inc-BW-H-11-M | ecosystem: Environmental > Terrestrial > Soil >... | reverse complement strand
ACCGGATGGTGGAGCATCTTCAGGAGATCGTGAAGGCGGGCGATTATGCGCTGCGGAAGAAATTGCTGAAGAAGTATCCGGAGACGATTCTGGAATTGCTGGATTTGCAATCGCTGGGGCCGAAGAAGGTGGCGTTTTTGTGGAGCCAGTTCAAGGCCGGCAGCGTGGCGGACGTGGAGAAGCTGGCGAAGGAAGGAAAGCTACGGGATTTGGCGGGATTCGGAGAGAAGAGCGAGCAGAATATTTTGAAGGCAGTGGAAGTTTTCAAGAAGTCGTCGGGAAGATTTCTGATCAGCCGAGGAGAAGAAGCGGCGATTGCGATTGCGGCGCATATCAAGAAGGCGGGGAAAGGCGTGGAAAGCGTGACGCCGGCGGGGTCGTTACGGCGGGGCAAGGAGACGGTGGGGGATTTGGATTTGCTGGTGACGCTGGCACCGGGGCATACGAAGCAGAAGGAAGTCGACGCGATTGCGGAGCATATTTTGAAGTTTCCGGGAATTGATCAGACTTTGGCGCATGGCGAGAATAAAGTGAGTTTCACGCTGGAGGATGGGTTGCAGGTGGATGTGCGGTTATTGGAGAAGGAAAATTTTGGAGCGGCGCTGCTTTATTTTACGGGGTCGAAGGAACACAACGTGGCGTTGCGCGGGCGCGCGAATGATATGGGATGGACGCTGAATGAGTATGAGTTGGCGGTGTTGGAGGAGAGCGAGGAGAAGAGCGCTGGCATGAAAGCCAGCGCTACAGGAAAAACCAAAGGCGGGAAGCGGGTGGCGGGTAGGACGGAGGAGGAGATTTACGCGAAGTTGAAGATGGAGTATGTGCCGCCGGAATTGCGGGAGAACACCGGAGAGATTGCGGTGGCGGAGAAGTACGAGCTGCCGAAGTTGATTGCGCTGCGGGACATCAAGGGCGACTTGCAGATGCATTCGACGGCCAGCGACGGAAAGAATTCGATTGAGGAGATGGCGGAGGCGGCGCGGGAACTGGGGCACGAGTACATTGCGATTACGGACCACTCGAAAGCGGTGACGGTGGCGAACGGGTTGGATGAGAAGCGGATGGCGGCGCATATCAAGAAATTGCGGGCGGCGGATGAGAAGGGGCTGGGGATTCGGGTTTTGGCGGGATCGGAAGTGGATATTTTGAAGGATGGGTCGCTGGATTATTCGGATGAGATTCTGGCGCAGCTGGATGTGGTGGTGTGCTCGATCCATTCGTATTTTAATTTGGATCGGGCGGCGATGACGGAGCGGATGCTGGCGGCGATTGAGAATCCGTATACGCAGATTATCGGGCACCCGACGGGGCGGCTGCTGTTGAAGCGGGAGTCGATTGATTACGACATGGAGAAGGTGCTGGATGCTTGCGCGAAGCATGGGGTGGCGATGGAGTGCAATTCGTATCCGGACCGGCTGGATTTGAAGGACGTGTATTTGCGGATGTGCAAGGAGCGCGGAGTGAAGGTGGTGATTTCTACGGACTCGCACACGGCGGCGAATTTGAGCTTTATACGGTATGGGGTGGTGATGGCTCGGCGGGGGTGGTTGGAGAAGAAGGATGTGATGAATGCGTTGCCGACGAAGGAGTTTTTGGAGGCGCTGCGAGGGAAGCCGGGGAGTAAGAAAAAGGCGGCGAAGAAGTAGGAGAAGAGGAGGGACTTCACCACAGAGGGCACAGAGAGCACGGAGAAGAGAAAGAGCGGAGATTGGTCGCCGTTGGGGCGTAAGAGCCCACCCTTCGCATAAACCGCGAAGAGTGGGGCACCCTCAAGTACTTACGTTGGACGGCTTCCCTGGGGACCGGCGGGGAACCAAAGGGAACATTTTGGGTGAGGAATGCGTTTCTGGGTATAGGACCCGCCTTCGCGGCAACATCGGCCGCTACGGCGGGCGAGCGTTTGGGACGCATTCATAACGAAGGACGGAGAGCGAGAGCTATGAAAAGAGCTACAGAAGCTTGTGCCGGGTGGGTATTGGCCGGGGCCTTTTTGGCTGGCGGGATGCTGCTGGGGCCGGCTGGGGTGCGGGCGGATGAGGTGGCGAAGACGTTTACCGTGTCGGGGCACGCGCATGTGCGGGTGCAGACGGATGATGGGTCGGTTAGGGTTTCCACGGGAGACATCAAGCAGGTGGAGATTCGGGTGGAATATACCGGGTACAAGCTGGACCGGGATCTACAGGTTAGCACTTCGCAGAATGGGGATTCGGTGGAAGTGATTGCGAAGACGCATGGCGGCAACTGGTTTAATTTTGGAGTGCGGCATTCGAGCCTGCGGGTGGAAGTGCATATGCCGAAGGATGCGGATCTGGAAGTGACTTCGGGGGATGGGTCGGTGGAGGCGGATTCGATTACCGGGAATCTCGATGTGAAGACGGGCGATGGGCATATTTCGGTGCAGGGAGCGAAGGGGAATATTCGACTGCACACGGGCGACGGGCACATTGAGGGGCGCGCGTTGGATGGGCGGGCGGAAATTACTACCGGCGACGGGCACGTGAATGTGGAAGGGCGGTTTGATGCGCTGACGATCAGGACGGGAGATGGGAGTGTGACCGCGCGGGCGGACAAGGGATCGACGGTGGCATCGCCGTGGAATATTCATACCGGGGATGGCAGCGTGGATCTGGATTTGCCGGGGGAAATGCAGGCGAACCTTGATGCGAGTACACATGATGGGCGGATCAGCCTGGGGATTCCGGTGATGGTGGAGGGAACGTTCAGCACGACGAAGATTTTGGGGAAGATGAATGGCGGCGGGCAGACGATTGTGGTGAGGACGGGGGATGGGTCGATTCATTTGAATAAGAGTTGAGACGGGAAGAGGCGAACAGATAGCAGGGTGCGGCGAGCGGCACGGTTTCGACTGTGCCGTTCTTCTTTTTAGAGGAGGGGAATTAACGCAGAGAACGCCGAGGAAGCACGCCGACATCGCTGAGAAGAGGAGGAAACGGAGCGTGGGGGTAATGGGAAGAGAGTTCTAGGACTGCAGTGAAGGGCGTGTGAACTGGATGGCAGAAATGTCGTGCGGTGGGGACAGAAGTTGGATGGAGAAGAAGGTAAGTTGAAGTAAAGGAAGGGCCGGAAAGTGGCAGGAGGCTTGCTCTGGATAAAGGGGTTTGGGGGTGAGCCGATGGTGGTGATGATTCTCGGTTTGGCTGTGTTTGGGTTGTTTGTGTTTTCGTTGTTGACCTCGTATTTGTCAGAGCGGCGTCGGTCCTGACGAGCGCTTTTTTCAGAGCAAAATTTGAGCCGTAGTTCCCTGCCCTGTTTTTTGGGCGGTCGGGGATTGGTGTGGGCGGACGGGTGGCGCAGGATTTTTGTGATCCAGCGGTGTACGCGGGAGGTATCGCACCTACGGCGCTCGTCGCATTTGCTTTTCCAGGTCCCAGGGCTCACGCCCCAGGCTAACTTCTGGCGCGCCTCCGGCGCTTAGTAGCTTGGCTGGTTGTGTGAAGGGATTGTTCGTCAGCCGGGATAACTCCGCAAAAGCGGTGGCAGAGCCACCGCACTCCAAAATCGGTGAACGGAGCGTCCACCTGAAGGTGGACGCTACACCAACGAGAGACGGCGTGCCCTTCGCGAAAGGCGCTCAGGGTAAAAAGCCGCCCCTACTTTGCGGCGAGGTGGGCGTCGACGGCGTCCAGGGTGCGGAGAGAGTAGATTAGGGTGGCGCCGGCGTTCATGGCCATGGCGACGCCGAGGGCTTCGGCGATTTCTTCGCGGGTGGCGCCGGCTTTGAGGGCGTTGTCGGTGTGGACCGTGATGCAACCGTCGCAGTGGGTGGTTACGGCGACGGCGAGAGAGATGAGTTCGCGGACTTTGGAGCCGAGCTTGGAGTCTTTGGCGTTGGCGGCGGAGAGAGTTTGGTAGCCGCGGACGGAGTCAGGAGTGAGCTTCATGAATTGGGAGAGTTGAGTGCCGATTTGTTTTTGATATTCGTTCCAGTCGAGCATCATGAGAAGCCTCCGAGATGAAGTGAGATGTTGGAGCTTGGAGAGTATACGACAGAGGGGTGAATGCTGACTGCTGGGGTGGTTAGAAAATAGAAATTGGAAAATAGAAAATAGGAAGGCGTATCCACAGGTAGAGCCAGGCGCACTTGACCGATTGGTTGCCACTGGTTTGTACGAATGTCGGATTAACACAGAGGGCGCAGAGGAGGAACACAGAGAACACAGAGAAAAGCGGAGAGACCACGCCGATGGCAAAGGATGTTTTCCAAATAGGCCTATGACAATAGGTCGAGGGACATGAGGATTTCGTCGGAGTAGAGGCCGTTGTGCTTGAGGGCGTTTTTTTCGAGGCCGTATTGGCGGAAGCCGAGGGATTGGTAGAGGCGGAGGGCGGGTTGGTTGGTGCTGACGACGGAGAGTTGGATTTGTTCTACTTTTTGGCGGGCGGTTTCGATTACGGCTTGGACTAGTTGGCGGCCGGCACCGGAGCGGCGGTGGGTGGGGCGGACGTACATGGCGCGGAGGAGACCTTTGTGGGAATCTTTTTGGCCGGAGAGTTGGGTGAAGCTGGCGGTGCCGATTAGATGGGAATTTTCGTAGGCGCCGAAGACGGTGGAGTTGGTTAGCCAGCCCGTGTACCTGGTGAGGGGCTGGTCTTTCTCGAAGTCGTAGGTGCTGCCGAAGGCTTCGGGGTTGAGGCGGAGGCCTTCGAGGCGGAGTCCGCGGAAGGATTCGGCGTCGGCGGGGGTTAGTTGGCGGATTTGGATGGGAGAGGGGAACATATTTATTGATAACTCAGGAATGAGGATTTGGACAAGATTTTTGGGGAGCGAGGGAATTTCGGAGAGTGCGTTGCGTTGTGGTATTGTTTTGGGTTCCGTTAGGCGAGAAAAGAGAAGAGTTGAACACAGAGTTCACTGAGGACCACACAGGGCACTGAGAATGCAAAGAGAAGAGGCGGAGCGGCTGAACGTTAGATCGTAAGAGCCCACCCTTTGCAAAATTCGCAAAGGATGGGGCACCCTCAAGTTCGTTTGAGGGGTGGCGTTAGATCGAGTTGGGGACCGGGGGGATGGTTATGAAGAATACGTATAACGGGGTGGCGGTGCCGGGGGATGGGAAGGCGATCGGGTATGAGGGCGGAACGCTGAAGGTGCCGGACAATCCGATTATTCCGTTTATTGAGGGCGATGGGACAGGGAGAGACATTTGGAAGGCGTCGCGGCGGGTGTTTGATGCCGCGGTGGAGAAGGCGTACGGCGGGAAGCGGCGAGTGGCGTGGTTTGAGGTGTTTGCGGGGGAGAAGGCGTTCAATGCGTTCAAGCAGTGGCTGCCGGATGAGACGGTGGATGCGGCGCGGGATTTTCGCGTGTCGATCAAGGGGCCGCTGACTACTCCTGTGGGCGGAGGGATTCGTTCGCTCAACGTGGCGCTGCGGCAGATTCTGGATTTGTATGCTTGCGTGCGGCCGGTGCGGTATTTCCAGGGAGTTCCCTCCCCTGTTCGCGAGCCGGAAAAAATGGATGTGGTGATTTTCCGGGAGAACACGGAGGACGTGTACATCGGGATTGAGTGGAAGAGCGGAACACCGGAAGTGAAGAAGCTGTTGGATTTTTTGAACAAGGAGATGCTGGGTGGCGGGAAAAAGCAGATCCGGATGGATTCGGGCGTGGGGATCAAGCCGATTTCGCCGTTTGGAACGAAGCGGCTGGTGCGGCGGGCGATTCAGTATGCGCTGGAACACAAGCGGCCGCTGGTGACGTTGGTGCACAAGGGAAACATTCAGAAGTTTACAGAAGGCGCGTTCCGCGATTGGGGTTATGAGTTGGCGGCGGAAGAGTTTCGCGCGGAGACAGTGACGGAGCGGGAGAGCTGGATTCTGGATAATCTGGAGAAGAATCCGGGGCTTAGCGTGGAGCAGAACGCGGCGATGATTGAGCCGGGGTTGGAGCAAGGGACGGAGGATTTCAAAAAGGCGATTTATGCCGAGGTGAAGAGGACGCTGGATGCGATTGGGGCTTCACATGGGAAGGGCCAGTGGAAGAAGAAGCTGATGGTGAATGACCGGATTGCGGATTCGGTGTTCCAGCAGATGCTGTTGCGGCCGAACGAGTACAGCGTGCTGGCTACGCCGAATTTGAATGGGGATTATTTGAGCGATGCTTGCGCGGCGCAGGTGGGTGGGTTGGGGATTGCGCCGGGTTCGAATATTGGCGACGGGTATGGCGTGTTTGAGGCCACGCACGGGACGGCGCCGAAGTATGCGGACAAGGATGTGATTAATCCTAGTTCGGTGATGCTGAGCGGGGCGATGATGTTTGAGTTTATGGGATGGAAAGAGGCGGCGAAGTTGATTGAGGACGGGATTGCGAAGACGATCCAGCAGAAGAGGGTGACTTACGATTTGGAAAGATTAATGACTGGCGGGACGAAATTGGGGACGAGCGCGTTTGCGTCGGCGATTATTGAGAATATGGTGGGGTTGGCGGCGGGAAGATAGAGGATGCGACCAGTGGCCAGCGGCCGGCGACCAGTGAGAGGAAGAAAGAGCGGAAGATTTGTGGCGTGCGATCGTAAGAGCCCACCCTTTGCAAAGAACGCAAAGGATGGGGCACCCTCAAGTTCATTTGTTTAGTGGCATTAAATAGGCAACCCAAGAGCGCTGGCATGAAAGCCAGCGCTACACAGGAGAGTCGGAGATGAGCCGGAAGAAGGTTACGGTGGTGGGTGGTGGGTTTGTGGGGTCGACGACCGCGCAGAGGATTGTGGATCTGGAGCTGGCGGATGTGGTGTTGACGGATATTTTGGAGGGGGCTCCGGCGGGGAAAGCTTTGGATATGGTGGAGAGCGGGCCGATTACGCGGACGGATTCGTTTGCTACCGGGATTTCTACGGCGAATGGAGATTACAGCGCTACGGCGGGGAGCGATGTGGTGGTGATTACGGCGGGATTTCCGCGGAAGCCGGGGATGAGCCGCGACGATTTGCTGAAGGCGAATTACGACGTGGTGAGGGCGGTGGTGGAGCAGATTGTGAAGCATTCGCCGAAGTGCATCCTTGTGGTGGTGACGAATCCGCTGGATGCGATGGCACAGGCGGCGTTTCGAGTGAGCGGGTTTCCGAAGAATCGTGTGCTGGGAATGGCGGGCGTGCTGGATTCGGCGCGGATGAGCGCGTTTGTGGCGATGGAGTGCAAGGTGAGCGTTGAGAACGTGCACTCGTTTGTGCTGGGCGGGCATGGGGACGACATGGTGCCACTGCCGCGGTATTCGACGGTGGCGGGGATTCCCTTGCCGGATTTGCTGCCGAAGGAACGGATTGACGCGATTGTGGATCGAACGCGGAAGGGCGGCGCGGAGATTGTGAATTTGCTGAAGACGGGGTCGGCGTATTACGCGCCTTCGGCGGCGGCGGTGGAGATGGTGGAAGCGATTTTGAAGGACAAGAAGAAGATTCTGCCTTGCGCGGTTTATCTGGAAGGCGAGTATGGGATTAAGGGATTGTTTGTGGGCGTGCCGGTGAAGCTGGGAGCTGGAGGCGCGGAAGAGATTATTCAGATTAAGTTGACGGCGGAGGAGAAGGCGGCGCTGGACAAGAGTGCGGCGTCGGTGAAGGAATTGGTGAGCGTGCTGGGGATTTAAAGTGATTGGTGACTGGTGATTGGTGACTGGTGAAAAAGAAGAAGGTGTGGTCGTACTTTGAAACAATTTGTGTCCTGTTGCTGCTCGTTGCAGTGCCTTTGCAGCGCGCGGCTACAGCGCCGGCGGCTGAAACTTATAAACAGAATGAGCAAGGGTTGGAGAAACAGTTTGAGGCGTTTTTGAAGGCGTACCAGAGGGGCGACGACAAGGGCATGGATGAGGGTTTTGCCGTGTTCCGGTTGCCGAAGGCGAAGGAGTGGTTTGGGGATCATTTTTCCGCGGAAGATGCGGCGAAGCTGGTTGCCACTTACGATCGGGAAATGAGCGAGGCGGAAAGCTCGCTGATTGAAGACATGAACAAGGCGGATCCTGGGAGCCGGTTCCGCGTGCGATGTGAGGCTCGCGGGGAAAGTCCCGCGGGGCAAGACAGTGCGGGAGGTTATGGCTTTAAACCCGTGAAGCCGATAGCCGTGGAGCAGTTCCGGCTGGAGTTTCGGTCGGGAAGCCACGATCAGAAATTTTCGTTTATTGCCAATTTTGTTTATGTGGAGGGGGCGTACCGGTTTGTAGGCGGAGGCGGAGTGGCGTTCTGGGCGAAGCCGGGGGCGAGCAGGTGATGGGAATTTAAGAGAAGAGGTTCACCACAGAGGACACGGAGAGCACAGAGATTCGCAGAGAAGAGTGAGAGGGGCACGCCCGATAACGTGCCCCTCTTTTTTTGTAGGGCCGTTTTTTGGGTAGCGGCCTACAAGACTGAAAAAGCCCAAGAGCGGGCCGGGCGAGCCCGGCCCCTACAACGGCGAAGAGAAAACCAAGAACGGAACGTTTGCAGCGTTGGAGCGTAAGAGCCCACCCTTCGCAAAAGGCGCGAAGGATGGGGCACCCTCAAGTTCACTTGTTGGTCGCCGCGACATAGAGAGGGCGATCAGAGGTGGAAGAGCTTGTCGGCGCCGATCACTAGCGCGAGAGTGAATGTTGCGATGGCGATTTCGCCGATGAAGCCGACGGCGAAGGGGCGGAGGCCTTGTTGGCGCATTTCGCGGAAGTTGGTGCGTAGGCCAACGCCGGCGAAGGTTAGGAGGAAGGCCCAGCGGGAAAGATTGGCCAGGTTGGTGTTTTGGTCTTTGGTGAAGAAGCCAATAGTGGCCAGGACGGAGACCAGCAAAAAACCGAGGACGAACTTGGGGAATTTTTGCCAGAGGAAGGCGGCTTTGTTGGTTACGGCTTGGGCCTGGCCGCGGCTGGCCCAATAGATGGCGTAGGCGAGGACTACGAAGCCGATTAGGGCGTTGCGGCAGGTTTTGACGAGGACGGCTAGTTTGGCGGCGGAGTCGGAGAAGAGGGCGCCGGCGGCGGTGGCTTCGGCGGTGTTGTCTACGGCGAGGCCTGCCCAGGCGCCGTAGGCGTGGTCGCTGAGATGGAGCGCGTGGCCGATTAGCGGGAAGGTGAAGAGGGAGAGAGCACCTAGGGCGAGGATGGCGGCGATGGCGAAGGAGGAGTCTTCGTCGTCGGCTTCGATGGCACCTTTGGTGGCGATGATGGCGCTGACGCCGCAGACGGCGGAGCCTACGGCGAGGAGCGTGGTGAGTTTTGGGCGGAGGCCGAAGAGGCGGCCGAGGAAGGTCATGAAGGCAAGCGAGCCGGCGATTTCGACGAAGACGAGGAGCAGGCTGACGCCGCCGAGCTTCCAGACGTCGCCGAGGAGGAAGCGGGAGCCGAGGAGGACGATGCCTGCTTTTAGCCAGAATTCGTAAGTGGCTACGCCGGGTTTGAAGATTTCGGCGAGGCCGAAGACGTTGGATATGGCCAGGCCGATGAGGATGGCCCATAGGACGTATTCGATGTTGGGGATGGTCCAGTGGTGGGATTTGGCGTAGAGATTGATATTTTTTTCGAGGAGTTTGCCGAGGAAGCCGATGGCAGCGAGGAGGGCTACGCCGGGGATCAGGCGGAGGAATTTGGTGGAGATGGAGATGGGGGGATTTTGCGGGAGAGCGATTGCGTCGGCCATGATTTAGTTCCCTTCTTGTTTGGAAATCGGAATTCGAAATTGTTGCTTGTTCAATGGTTAGTGTTAGTGCCGAAGCCTTGCCAAGGTCCCTCCACTACGGCCCGACAAAAGGCGTCGGGCCTTCGGTCGGGATGACAGCGCATAAGAGAACCCGGATGAGCTGGGCCACCTGAAGGTGGCCGCTACACGGGGAGGAAAACCTGCACCCTGAAAACCGCAGGGTGCGGCACCCAGTTACCAGGGGATGCGGTGGATTACGCCTACGCGAATTAGGACGGCGGCGGCTAGGGCGATCAGAACGGCCCATGCGTCTAGCGAGATGCGCGGGATCGGCTTGGTTTGGGTCGGGGAGTTTGTGTTGCTCATTTTGTTTCTCCTTCTTTAGGAAATTCGTGAATTTGGAAAATCGGGAATGGATTCGTTGAGCCAGTTGAGGTCGGTGGCTGTTGCGGCGTCGGTGGCAGGGGCGGCTACTCGGCCTACGAGGAGTAGGGCTGGGGCCGGGAGGGGCGCTTGGTGCCCGAGGCCAGCGACTGTGGTGGCGTGTTGCGATTGATCGGGGTGGGAGGCTTTGGAGATTACTAGGACGGGTGTGTCGGGGGAAACGGCAGCGTCCTGTAACCAGCGGGAGACTTCGGCGTAGTCGGGGCCGGGCATGTAGACGACTACGGTGGTGTCGGCGGTGAGGCCGATGCCGGGGAGGAAGTTTGATTCGGGGGCGCGGGAGAAGGTGGTGAAGAGAACGTGGGAGGAAAGACGGCGATCGGTGAGAGAAACTTTTGCGGCTGCGGCTGCGCCGAAGGCGGCGGAGATCCCGGGGACAACTTCGAAATCGATGTTGGCTTCGCGGAGGGATTGGATTTCTTCGGCGGCGCGGCCGAAGAGGAGAGGGTCGCCTCCTTTGAGGCGGACTACGATTTTGTGTTTGGCGGCGTTGGAAAGGAGCAGGGCGTTGATGTCTTGCTGGGTTAGGAGGCGGAAGCCAGCGCGTTTGCCTACGTCGATTCGTTCGGCGGTCGGGGGAATTAGATTGAGGATTTTGGGGCCGATCAGGGAGTCGTGGAGGACTACGTCGGCGGATTGGAGAATGCGGAGCGCTTTGATGGTGAGGAGTTCGGGGTCGCCGGGGCCGGCGCCGAGGAGGAAGACTTTGGAAGAGGAGTGGTCAGTGGCCAGCGGCCTGTGGCCAGTGCGAGAGTCGGAGGAAGAAAAGTCAAAACCCGCACCCTGAAAATCGCAGGGTGCGGCACCCAGGTTTTTAGAATGGATGGGCTTGGACATCAGGCGGCTCCTTCGGAGTTGTCGGTTGCGGTGGCTTGTTTGAGGAAGCGCTCGAACATGGGACGGCTGGCTAGGGCGTGGAGCCAGTGCTTGGTGGCTTCGGGGTCGGTGGATTGGGCGCGGAGGGTTTCGCGGGCGGCGCCTAGCCACTCGAGCCAGTGTTCGTATTCGGGGCCGAATTGTTGTTCGAGTTCCTTGCGGAGGCGCTGGGCTAGCGCGGGGCTTTTGCCGTTGGTGGAGATGGCGATTTGGAGATCGCCGCGCTGGACGATGGAGCCGTAGTAGAAGTGGCAGTGATCGATGTCGTCGACGGCGTTGCAGAGGATGTTGCGTTGGTCGGCTTCGCGATAGACGTGGGCGTTGAGATCGCGAAGAGAGGTGGCGGCGATTACGAGGAAGGCGCCGTCCAGATCCGCGGGTTCGAAGGGTTTGGGGGACCAGTCGATCTGCCGGTTGCGGACCCATTCGGTTAGTTGGGGGGAGAGTTTTGGGGAGACTACGTGGACTTGGGCACCGGCTTCTAGGAGGCCGGGGATTTTTTGGGCGGCGATGGAGCCGCCGCCGACGACGAGGACTCGGCGGGAGTGGAGTTTCAGGAATGCGGGGAAGAGGGACATTAGTTAGGGCTCCAGGAAAGGTTGAGCGAGGAAAGAGAAAAACTAACGCAGAGACGCCCTTCGCGTGATTCGCTCAGGGCAAGCAGAGAGCGCTGAGTTGGTACAGAGAAGTGGAAGAGCTCCCGCGTGAGTGCCGCGCTTACGGCGCTTCGGAGATTTTCACGGACGTTTTCCCAGCGCTTACGCGCTGGGCTAAATTGTTTCGCACCTACGGTGCTGATTGCGAGTTGAGGCTTCATGGGCGGTCCTCGATGCTGTGCGGGACGCGTTCGGCGGGGAGGTCGCGGACGGCGAATTCGGTTTGGGCTGCGGGTTGGCCGGAGAGGATAGAGCGGAGGTTGTCGGTCGAGTGACGCGCTAGGAATTTTTGCAGGGGCTCGGCGCGATGGCGGTCCGCGTGGAAATGCGTGAGTAGGCGTTCGATGGCGTTGGGGACTTCGTCGGCGGGGCAGCGATAGCCGACGGGGCGGGCGATGGAGGTGAATTGGCCTACGCTGCCGCCTACGCAGAAGTAGTAGGCGTCGACCATTTGGCCTTCGTGCTTGATTTTCTTGCCTTCGATGCCGATGTCGGCGATCCAGTGCTGGCCGCAGGAGTTGGGGCAGCCAGTGATGTGCAGCTTGATGTCTTCCTGATAGCCGGGGAAACGCTCTTCGAGCTGTTCGGTGAGCCAGCGGGCGTAGGATTTGGTTTCGGTGAGAGCGAGTTTGCAGAATTCGGAGCCGGTACAGGCAACGGTGCCGCGAACGAAGGCGTTGGTTTCGACGGGGAGGCCGTTGGCCGCGAGTTCCTGGACGACGGAAGTGACGTGGGATTCGGGAATGTTGATCAGGAGAAGATTCTGCATGAGCGTGGCGCGGAGGTGGCCGTCGCCGTGGTGCTCGGCGAGATCGGCGGCCAGGCGGATTTGCGCGGGAGTGATGCGGCCGCGGATGACGTTGGCGCCGATGGTGAAGAGGCCAGGTTGCTTTTGCGGGATGACGCCGAGGTGGTCGCGATGAATGGAGGCGGGGAGCTGGTCGGGAGCGGCGGGGTCGAGTTTGTAGCCGAGTTTGGATTCGATGGCGGCTAAGAAGGAGTCGGCGGTCCAGCCGTGTTGGAGAAAGAGAAATTTTAGGCGGGCGCGATCACGGGATTGGCGGAGGGCTTCGCTTTCGCGGAAGACTTCGGCGATGGCGCGGGCGACCGGAATAACTTGTTCCCAGCGGATGAAGGCGTTTAGTTTTACGGCGAGGTGGGGTTCGGTGGAGAGGCCGCCGGCGATGCGGAGGGAGAAACCGAGTTGGTGACTGGTGATTGGTGACCGGTGACTCGTGGGGAAAGAGTCAGGCTTGTCGTTCTCGATGGTCGATCCGATTGTGGTTGCGTCTTGCTTAGGTTTGGTGGTCGCCGGAGCACAGGCAGGAATGCCTGTGCCACTAGGAGGGAGGGTGGCGGTGAAGCTGATGTCGTTGATTTCGGGGTAGGAGCACCAGTCGGGGCAGGCGGTGATGGTGATTTTGAATTTGCGAGGGAGATTGTAGAAGTCGGGATTGCCGGCGAGTTCTTTGTCCAGCGCGAGCGCTAGGGGGGAGACATCGGCTAGTTCGTGTTCGTGAACGCCGGCTAGGGGGCAGCCGGTGATGTTGCGGGTTACGTCGCCGCAGGCGCCGGTGGTGCGTAGGCCTACGGACCAGAGGCGTTCGAGGAGTTCGGGAAGATTTTCCACGCGGACCCAGTGGAGCTGGATGTTTTGGCGGACGGTGATGTCGGCTACGCCGTTACCGAAGTGGTCGGAGAGGTCGGCGATGGTGCGGGCTTGTTCGCTGGTGAGGAGGCCGTTGGGGATGCGGATGCGGACCATGAAGTAGGGGACGGCTTTCCCTTCGCCGTTTTTGCCGCCAATGACGCCGACGCCGTCGCCTTGCGTGTAAATGCCCCAGGGGCGGAAGTAGGTGCCTAGCCATTCGGGGGGAATGGAGTCGAAGCCATCGCGGGCGAATTGGCGAATTTCGTCGAGGTGGTCCCAGGGATTTTTGGCGCGTTTGAGGCGCTCGACGCGCTGGGCTTTGGTTTCTTTGACTTCGGGCATTGGTGCAAGTTCCCTTCTTTTCAGAAAACCTAAGAGCCGCCCGCCTCAGAAGGCGGCCGCTACAAAAGCAAGAGCGACCCAAGAGGCGCTGGCATAAAAGCCAGCGCTACATTCCGTCCATTGGACCAAAGCAGCGGCGTAAAGCCGCCCCAACACAACAGCCGAAAACGAACCCAAAAACGAAAAGCCCACGTGCCGGTTATCTGGCACGTGGGCTTCGAAACTGAAACTTCAAAAAGAGCTTAGGTTCGGAAGCACCTCTGGCCAGATTCCAGTAGCCGACAGCAACAGCAGGCTACCGCGGTACAACAACAGATCTGGCAAGAGTTGCGCATGTTCGAAAAGGCTACGCGGGAGGGACAGTGATGTCAATCCGGGTAGCGTTGCAAAGATTGGATGCGGTGGATTGGGGATTTGGATACATGGGGTGGTGACTGGTGATTAGTGACTGGTGGGCAGATGGATCGTTGGTTGGCGGGGCTGAATACTTAAAAGCGGTGGTTCGGGCCACCGCACTCCAATGTCGGAAGGGCGGCTTATAGCCGCCCTACAAGGCAAGAGGTTTGATTACTGTGGCTTGGGGGTGGTGGTGGCTGGCTTGGCGGCTGGTTTGGCGGAGGTGGCAGGTTTCGCGGCTGGCTTGGCCGGGGTGGTGGCGGCTGCGCCGATTAGGGTGGCGGATTTGATGGTGTCCAGTTTGGGCCAGTGGGTGGCTATGAACTTCTCGCCGCCTTTGGAGATGTTTTCCTGGTCCATGCCGGCGGATTCGCCGTACTGGTCGTAGAGCATTCCGACGATGTTCATGCCGTTGCCGTCCACCTGGCCAAAGGGAGTGAAGCCCTGGGAGTCGAGATTGGAGCCATTGTCTTTGAGATTGATGAAGAGTTGGGTGGTGCGGGTGTTGGGACCGGCGGTGGCGAAGACGAGGGTGCCGGGCTTATTGGATTGGTTGCGGGGATCGTCCTTGATAGTGGCTTTTTCCCAGGCGGCGTTGACGGCGGGTTCGGCGCTGAGGCCGAACTGGACTACGAAGTTTGGAAGGACGCGGAAGAAGCGGGCGTTGTCGAAATAGTGGTGCTTGACGAGATTGTAGAAGCGATCGGCGCCGAGGGGGGACCAGGCGCGGGTGACGGTGATGGTGAATTCGCCGCGGGTGGTGTCGAACTTTACTTGATAGCTGTCGGGGGCTTGGGCTTTTAGGAGAGCGGGTTTCAGGAGGGCGTGGTCGTAGGTGGCGGTGGCGGGCTTGGCGGTGGTGGTGGATTTGGGCTTGGCGGGAGCGGCGGGGGTTTGGGCTATGGCTGGGATTGCGAGGGTTAGCGCGGTTAGGAATTGCGCGCAGGTTTTCAGGTGCATGGTTCGTCGGCCTCCGGAAATTTGGGAATTGAATGACTGGTGTTTACGGGGATTAGTTTTGCATATTTTGGGGTGAAGAGGAAGGAAGAGAGCTTAACGCAGAGACGCAGAGAAGAGCTGAATCAGAAAATGGGAATTGGAAAATCGAAAATGGGAAGAGGAGGAGAAGAGAGGGTTGCCGCTCGGTCGTAAGAGCCCACCCTTCGCGCAAAAAGCGCGCGAAGGGTGGGGCACCCTCAAGTTCATTTGAGAAGAGGCTCAACAGGACGCTATTTGTTTAGGTCGTGGCTTACTTGTTCGACTTGGGAGAGGACGCGGAGGGTGTTTTCGCCGAGGATTTTGCGGATGTCGGATTCGGAGTAGCCTTTTTTCAGGAGGGCGTCGGTGATTTGGGGGATGTGGGTGACGTCTTGCATGCCGAGGGGCATTACGGCGCCGTCGAAATCGGAACCGAGGCCGACGTGATCGGCGCCGGCGATTTTCACGGCGTGGTCGATGTGATCGATGATTACGGTCCAATCGACCTTGGGGAGTTTGTCGGCTTGCATGAAGTCGCGGACGACTTGATCGCCGGTGGTTAGTTTGCAGGCTTCGTTGTCACCACAGCGCTTCTTGACTTCTTCGTTGATTTCTTTTTCGGCTTCGGGGTGGGCTTTTTCGAAATCGCGAAATTCCTGGCTCAGGAAACCGACGTGGTAGTTGATCTGGATGACACCGCCGTGTTTGGCGAGGTCGCGGATCATGTCGTCGGTCATGTTGCGGGGGGCTACGCAGAGGGCACGGCAGGAGGAGTGGGAGGCGAAGACGGGGGCTTTGCTGGTGGCGATGGCGTCCGCGAAGGTTTTGTCGGAGACGTGGGAGATGTCGACGATGATGCCGAGGCGATTCATTTCGCGGATTACGTCTTTGCCGAAGTCGGTTAGGCCGTTGTGGGCGGGCTTGTCGGTGGAGGAGTCGGCCCACTCGTTGTTGTCCATGTGGGTTAGGGTCATGTAACGGACGCCGAGGGCGGCGAAAGTGCGGAGGACGGAGAGGTCGTTGCCCATCATGTGGCCGCCTTCGACGCCCATTAAGACGGCGATTTTGTGTTGCTTTTTGGCTTCGCGAATGTCGGCGGCGGAGGTGGCGAGCATCAGGTCGTTGGGATTTTTGCGGACGAGTTCGCGGACGGCATCGATTTGATCGAGGGCTTGCTTGACGGCGTCGGGGCCGAGGATTTTGCTGGAGATCCAGATGGAGAAGAAGATGGCGGAGAGGCCGCCTTCTTTCATGCGGGGGATGTCGATGTTGCCGTCAGAGTGGCGGAGGGAAAGATCGAATTTGGGGTCGAGGAGGCGCTGGGTCGTGTCGTCGTGGGTGTCGATGACGATGGAGGTGGATTGGAGTTTTTTGGCTTGGTCGGAGATGGATTGGGAGGCGGCGAGGGTGGGCATGATTAAGAGTAGCAGAAGAGAGACGGGGCGGTGGCGTGGCATGGGGCTCCTTGGAATTTTGCGTTAGTAGAGTAGCAGAAGAGGGGAAGGTTGAGAGTTGAAAGTTGAAGAGAAGAACTAAAGATAACGCAGAGGCGCAGAGAACGCGGAGACTCGCAGAGAAAAGAAAAGATTTAACACAGAGGACACGGAGGAAGAGCACGGAGTGCACAGAAAAGAGAAACCCAACAGCACAGCCAGGAATGGCTGTGCCACACGCTGGCCGGCAGGATGCCTGCGCTACCGGCGAACCGGGCCACCTAAAGGTGGCCGCTACGCGGGTTAGCCGAGGAGCCAGCCGAGGAGGGATTGTTTCCAGGCTTCGCGGTTTACTTCGGCTATGGATTCGGTTAGGGGGATGGCTTTGGGGCAGGCCTGGACGCAGTTTTGGGCGTTGGCGCATTCTTCGATGCCGCCTTCGCCGAGCAGGGCCTGGATGCGTTCCTTGGCGTGCATGGCGCCGGTGGGATGCATGTTGAAGAGGCGGACCTGGGAGATGATGGCGGCGCCTACGAAATTGTTGCCGGAGTTTACTTGCGGGCAGACTTCGAGGCAGAGGCCGCAGGTCATACAGCGGGAGAGCGGGTAACCCTTTTCCTGGATTTCGGGGGCGACGCGGGGGCCTTCGCCGAGACTGTAGGTGCCGTCGATGGGGATCCAGGCTTTTACGCGCCGGAGGGAGTCGAACATGAATTGGCGATTGACGGCTAGGTCGCGGACGATCGGGAACTTGGTCATCGGCTCGATGGTGATGGGTTGGGTAAGTTGATCGACGAGCGCGCTGCAGGCCATTTTTACTTTGCCGTTGATGACCATGGCGCAGGAGCCGCAGACTTCTTCGAGGCAGTTGGAGTCGTAGGAGATGGGCGTGGTTTTCTTGCCGTCGCGGGTGACGGGATTTTCGGCGATGTCGCGGAGGCAGATGATGATGTTCATGGAGGGGCGCCAGCGGAGGGAGAATTCTTCCCAGTGGGCGGGTTGGCCGGGGGAGGATTGGCGTTTGATTTTGAGGTGGACTTGTTTTTCGGGCATTGAGTCCTCGGTGGAGCAGAAATCAGAAAACGGCGATCAGCGAACAGATAACAGCGATCCGGAAACTGGCCTGGGTGCCGTTTGAGATCCAAGAGCACAGCCAGGAATGGCTGTGCCACAGGACTCAGAGCCCACCCTTTGCAAAAAGCGCAAAGGGTAGGCCACCCGGAAATCAAGAGCAACCCAAGAGCCCACACGCAAAAACGGCGTGTGGGGCACCCGGGGAAAACCAAGAGCAACCCAAGAGGGCGGGGCGAGCCCCGGCCCTACAAAACGAGTCCTGAGGAGAGATCCTTCGTCGCGATGCTCCTCAGGATGACGACCCTTCGTCGGGTCGTCATTTCGCGGCGTCGTATTTGCGGACGCGCGGGGGAATCAGCGAGATGTCTACGGGCTCGTAGGTCAGCTGGATATCGCCATTTGCGTATTTGGCGCGGGTGGTTTTGAGCCAGTTGGCATCGTCGCGTTCCGGAAAATCGGGTTTGAAGTGGGCGCCGCGGGATTCGTTGCGGGCGAGGGCGCCGAGAGTGATGACGCGTGCGAGAAGGAGCATGTTTTCGAGTTCGCGCGCGAAGTTGAGGGTTTGATTGGACCACTTGGTGCGGTCGCTGAGATTGATTTTGCGATAGCGGGATTGCAGGGCACGTAGCTGGCTATCGGCTAGTTCGAGATTTTTGTTGATGCGGGTGACGGTGACGTGCTCGGTCATAAGCTCGCCCATTTCCTTCCAGATGGTCATGGGGTTTTCGGCGCCGTCCTGGCTGAGGAGCGCCTGATTTCTTTCGTCCTGGCGTTTCTTTTCGCGATCGAAGACGGTGGAGGGAACGGAGGCCGTTCCCTTCTCGATATTTTTGGAGTATTTGACCGCGGCGGTGCCAGCGATGCCGCCTCCGAAGATGCAACTGACGAGCGAATTGGCGCCGAGGCGATTGGCCCCGTGATACTGGTATTCGCATTCGCCGGCGGCGTAGATGCCGGGGACGTTGGTGGCTTGATCTACCGCGTTCACCCAGATGCCACCCATGGTGTAGTGCATGCCGGGGAAAACTTTCATGGGCTCTACGCGGGGATCGACGCCGCAGAATTTTTCATAGATTTCGAGGATGCCTTCGAGCTTGCGGTCGAGGGTTTCGCGGTCGATGTGGGAGACGTCGAGATAGACGGCGGCTTGGCCGTTGAGGCCGAGTTTTTCCTGATAGACGATGCGATGGATGGCGCGGGTGGCGATGTCGCGCGGAACGAGATTGCCGTATTTCGGATACCACTCTTCGAGGAAGTAGAAGCGCTCGTTTTCGGGAATGGATTTTGCGGGGCGCGAATCGCTGGGATTGCGCGGAACCCAGACGCGGCCGCCTTCGCCGCGAGCGGATTCGCTCATGAGACGGAGCTTGTCTTCGCCGGGGATGGAAGTGGGGTGGACCTGGATGAATTCCCCGTTGGCGTAGTCCACGCCCTGTTGGAAAAGAGCGGACTGCGCGGAGCCAGTGCAAACGACGGAGTTGGTGGAGCGGCCGAAGATGGCGCCGATGCCGCCGGTGCAGAAGATGACTGCGTCGGCGGGGAAAATTTTGACTTCCATGGAACGGAGATCCATGGCGGAGATGCCGCGGCAGACGCCGGCGTCGTCGAGAACGGCTGAGAGAAATGTGAAACCTTCGAATTTTTTTACTTTGCCTTCGGATTCGTGGCGGCGGACTTGTTCGTCGAGAGCGTAGAGGAGTTGCTGGCCGGTGGTGGCGCCGGCGAAGGCGGTGCGGTGGTAGAGCGTGCCGCCGAAACGGCGATAGTCGAGCAGGCCTTCGGGCGTGCGATTGAACATGACGCCCATGCGATCGAGGAGATCGATGATGTTGGGTGCTTCGTCGCACATGCGCTTGACAAGAGGTTGATTGGCGAGGAAATCGCCGCCGTAAATGGTGTCGTCGAGATGCTTGGCGGTGGAGTCGCCTTCGCCCTTTTGATTTTTTGCGGCGTTGATGCCGCCCTGGGCGCAGACGGAATGGGAACGCTTTACGGGAACGATGGAGAAGAGATCCACCGGGACGCCAGATTCGGCAACACGGATTGTGGCCATGAGTCCGGCCAGACCACCACCAACGACGATGATTTTAGGTTGTGTCATTTTTGCAAGTAGATGCTGAAGGGGTGCCAGTTGAGGCGGAAGCTGACGAGGATCAGAACTCCGACGAGACTGAAGGTGAGAGCAACGACCATGCCAAGTTGGCCGGCGGCGCGCTGGGCTTTCACAGTTGCGGCGAGTCCCCACTTGCAGAGAAAATTCCAGATGCCGATGCCCAAATGGAAGGAAGAGGCGAGGACGCCGATGGCGGTGAAAACAAGAAAGTATGGATTCATGAAGAAGTGCTGGACTTCGTCGTAAGTGGAGCGGCCGTGGGTGAGCCAGCGCTGAGTGTAAAGATGCCAGGCGATGTAGGCGAAGGCGATGAGGCCGGTGTAGCGCTGCGTGGTGTAGAGCCAGTTCCCTACCCAGGGGTAGGAGGAGACGTTGGATTTGCCGCGTATCCATATATAGATACCGTAGCCGGCGTGATAAAGCATAGGGAGAAAGATGAAAGCCCATTCGACGAAAGGACGGAAGGGGATAGTCTGGAGATCAGATGAGACCTGATCGTATTTGACGCCGGAGACGAGGACGGCGCTGTTGGACCAGAAATGCTCGGCGAGGAATGCGCCAACGGGAACGATTCCGGAGAGCGAATGAAGTTTTCTTAGAAGATAATTTGTGTCAGGCCGGGTTGCCGTGGAAGACATGCCCTCTCCGCCGCAGGAGTCCCAAAGATTTTAGTGGAGCGCGAAAGATGGGCGCGATGGACTTGCAGCACTTCCAGTATAAGGAGTTGGGAAAAGGCTTGCAAGTTTGGGCGTGTGGGTATGAAAGGCACAAAGGAATCGAAAGATTCTTGCTGAGCGCGGCGAAAGCGATGAACATGAAAGAGGAGCGGACGGATAGAGATTCGCAGGGCCCCGCGCGATCCCTGCAGACAGGCAGAGAACATCCTACTTATGTCGACGAGTCTGGTAACGGAGTTGGAGCGGCTGGCGGAGGCGTTGGATGTGGAGGGCGCGGCGCCGGTGGAGATACCGCTGGCAGCGGTGGCGGAGAAGATCGCGAAGAGCCTGGGAGTGCAGACGGACGAAGTGGCGATCCTGGGAGTTTCGACGCGATGGAGGCACCTGCATTTTCTGGTGCCGCAGGCACTGAAGAATGTGGGATTCATACCGTTGTCGAGCACGTCGGCACTGGCGGCGCGGACGGCGCGGGAGAGCCGGCCGGAGATTAACAATAATTTTCCGTCGGTGCGGCACGCAACTGTGTTTGAAGGCGTGAAAGCGGCGACGACCACGGGGGAATCGATCCAGAAACTGATCAGCGCGCCGATTTTGTGCGAGGGAAAAGTGGTGGGAGTGATGCAAATCAGCCGGAAGGGCGGGACGGTGAAGGAGGCGGGCGCGGATTTTACGGCGGAAGATTTGGGGAAGGTGCTGGCGTTGTGCAAGCCGTTGGGGAAGTTGGTGAGGCATTTGGCGGGGGAGTAGGAAGAGGTGGCTGGTGATTGGTGACTCGTGACTGGTGAAGAGTCCTTCCTTTTTTTGAATTCCGAAAACAGTTGATGCCGACCGCTTCGAACGGCAGTCCCGGAAAGAAGACGGCGGCGTAACCCTTCGCTCGCGCTCAGGGCAAGGAGCCGCCCCTACAAAAAGCGAACCCAAGAGCCCACACGCAAAATCGGCGTGTGGGGCACCCGGAAAAAATTAAGACCAATCCAAGAGTCGGCCTACCCCTGGCGAAAATCGTTCGGGGGAAAAAAACCGTGCGCGCAGAAATTTTTTCGCGGGATATTGCATTGACACTCAGAGGGAGACTTGTTACTTTTCCACAGGACGTAAAAACTTTTTTCAAAATCACACATGGATGGTGACCCAGCACTATGGCGTTTGTCGCAAAGAAGATTTTCCTGACCAAGGGCGTAGGAAAACATCGCGAGAGGCTGTCGAGTTTCGAGCTCGCGTTGCGGAATGCCGGAATTGCCGCGTGCAATATCGTGCGCGTGTCCTCGATTTTTCCGCCAAACTGCAAATTGATTTCGCGGAGCGAGGGATTGAAGCTGATCAAGCCGGGGCAGGTGGCGTTCACGGTGATCAGCG
>Ga0210405_10002043_pt1 | contig 21605 bp, 19 predicted proteins | sample IncBWH11MmetaG_FD_155492 | JGI IMG/M metagenome (GOLD analysis project Ga0210405, IMG submission 155492) | Forest soil microbial communities from Barre Woods Harvard Forest LTER site, Petersham, Massachusetts, United States - Inc-BW-H-11-M | ecosystem: Environmental > Terrestrial > Soil >... | reverse complement strand
TGGTGAAGCCGATACGCTTCAGGATTCCCTTACTGTTTTCGACCATCGCCGGATGCCCGCATAAATACGCGACCGCATTCGGCCCGATGCCCCACATGTCCGCGTACTTGCGCAGAATGTCATCGACGCGTCCGGTCTCGCCGGTCCATTTTTCATCGTCCCAGGGACGGCTGACCGTGGGCACGTACTTGAACCAGGGCGCTTCTTGCGCGAACTTCTGCAACTCTTCCAGATATCCGAACTCCCGCGAGCGGCTTGCCCCATTCAGCAGAAACAGTTTGTGCTCCCCCGCGAACCTGCCTTCTTTCCAGTCTCGATAAAGAGTGCGGACGTAGCTTACGAAGGGAGCGACGCCGGTTACCGTACACACCAAGAGATGATTGGTGCGGCCGCTCTGGGTATCCAGCATGAAGCGCCCTTTAGGAACCCTTCGCACGAGCACTTCGTGGCCGGGCTGCAGCCTGTACAGCAAGGGTGTTAGATCGCCGGGAGGCACGAGCTCGAAAAAGAACTCCAGTTCGCTTTCGTGAGGCGCAGACACGATGGAGTACGGCCGCTCGGTGCGCTTGTTCGGACCATCGAGGCCCAGGGTTGCATATTGGCCGGGAGCGAACTTGAACTCGCCGTCGAGCTGGATGCGGATCATCCACAGTTCGGGGGCGATGTCCACCCGCTTGGTGATTTTCGCGCGATGAAATTTCTCCGTGTCGCTGGCGCTCATGAAAGATCACCCCGGTCTCGTCCCGCCCGGGGTTGGCATAGTTTACAGGAAGTGCGCCGTCGCTCAACTTCTCTTCAATCCAAATAATCTATTCGACCTATCTCTTTTATCGATCTCGTTCTTCGTTGCCTAGCCGTTCCGCGACATCAATTATTTGCCCAGGACCAGGACCACAAAACTGTCGGGCAGAATCGCGTGCCGGGGATGCGGGTTTTCCGCTGTGGGGGCTGGGGGCGGGCCGAATTTCGCCGTCACTACGAAGACCTGGTGGGTCTTCTCGTCGAGAGCGAGGGTGCGGGCGCCTTCCTGGGTCTTTACATTTTCGGCGACGCTGAACCTTTCAGGCGACTCTTCTCGCACAACGGTCAGCACGCCCTCGCCGCAGGACGCAAAGGCAAGGCTGGTGCCTTCGTCAAACGCCGTGGCATCCACTCCCTCGCCGATTGCGGGGGTCGCAAGCACTTTGCCGCTATCAGCATCGACGACGGCCATCATCTTATTGTCGCAGCCGGCGAACAGGCGCCGATTTTTGCGGTCCATGGAAAGGCCACTGGGTTCCTGACACGGGGCCAGCGGCCAACGCGATTTTACTTCGAGTTTGGCGGGATCAATCGCGTCCAGCTGGCTCTTGTCTTCGATGTTGACGAAAATCTCTCCCTTGCCGTCGCTGACCGCAAATTCCGGCTTGCCCTGCAGCTTGATTGTGCCCAACACCGTACCTTTAGCCGCGTCGATGGCGGTCGAGTCCTGGCTCCGTCCGTTGAAGGTGAAGACCCGTTTGGTGGCGGGATCGTAAAGAATCGCGTCGGGATTGTCGCCGGCCTTGACCTTCGAGATCAGCTTCAGTGTTTCGATGTCAAAAATTGTGACGGTGCCTTCGCGGCCATTGCTGACAAAGCCGCGTCCAAGTTCCGGAGCCAGCGCGATGCCGTGAACACCGGGAGTGTCCGGAATATCGCCAACGGCCTTGCCTGAATCCGCATCGATCACGATGACGTGCGTGGCCCGCGAGATGTAGAGACGCCGCAAGGAGCTGTCGAGGGTCAGATAATCCCAGCCGCCTTCACCGCCCAGCTTGTAGGTTTTGATCACGTGATAGCCAGGATCGGCCGCAGCAGAAAAGGTTGCGAGCAGAGAGATGAACAGTCCCAAGCGCAGCCAAGTCGAACGCGAATGCCTCATGTTTGTATCCCTCATTCTTGAAGATCGATTCTGAAGACCACCCATACTAGCGCCGGATAGCTGAAGGCAACCTTAATCGGCGGAGCCGCAGTTGGCAGATTTGCAATGGCAGCAGGTCTTCGTTTGACGACGAACTGACGGCCTTAGGCTAACTCTAATTCAATCTTCTTCGCAGCTGGATCCAGTTTCGCGATCCTAAAGCTGCGAATCTGTCCCGCGCGGACGGCTTCCGGCTTGGATTCTCCAGCCGCAGCACCGCCTTTCCAGTGCGCCTTCAGCATTGAGCTTAGCGATCCTAAATCGGTTTTCGATTCAGACGGAGCCTTTTCCTTCGCCGCATGCTCTGCGGGGATTCGGCAATTGGCGTGGATGCCCTCGCCCAGTTCAACACCTGCCTGTTCGCCCGAAATCTCCATCACGCGGCCCGAGACCACATTGCCTACCTGACGTTCAGCGATGTACTCCTCGATGCTGGTTGGAACCAGTTGCTTAATCCCCAGTTTCAGCCGCCGCTTTTCGGAGTCGACTTCGAGCACCTGCGCCTTGACGGATTGCCCAACCTTCAGCATCTCCTGCGGGTGATTAATGCGCTTCTCGGCGCTCATATCACTGATGTGAATCATGCCTTCGATGCCTTCGGAAAGCTGCACGAAAGCTCCGAATTTGGTCAGGCTCGTGATCGGCCCTTCAATCTGCGAGCCCACGGCAAACTTCTGCGCCGCGTCGGCCCATGGGTCTCCGAGCGCCTGCTTCAGGCCCAAAGATATGCGGCGCTCTCCCAGGCTCACACCAAGAATCACAGCTTCGACGGTATCGCCCGCCTTAACTACGTCGCTGGGTGTCCTTACCTTCTTTGCCCACGACATTTCCGAAATGTGGATCAGCCCTTCGATGCCGGGTTCGAGTTCCACAAACGCGCCGAAGTCGAGCACACGGGTTACCGTGCCCCGAGCACGCTCGCCCGGTTTGAATTTTGTCGCCACCGAATCCCACGGATCGGGTTCAAGCTGCTTCATGCCGACAGAAATACGGCGCTTCTCAGAGTCAATTTTCAGAATCTTGACTTCGACCTCTTGACCCACTGAGAGCACATCCGCGGGTTGAGTGACCCGGCTTCTAGAGATGTCACTGACATGTAGCAGCGCGTCCACACCGCCAATGTCGATGAAAGCACCATAATCGGTCAGGCTGCGAACCGTGCCGTGCACGATGGCGCCCTCCTGGACCTCGGAATAACGGCGCCCTTTCGCCGCACGCTCTTCCTCTTCGAGAACGATGCGGCGGTCCACGACTACGTCTTCCTCCACCTCGTCGAGTTTGGTAATCCGGCAGCGGATCTCCTGTTCCACTAACTTGGCAATCTCGGTGGTGTCGCGCGCTCCGCTGCGTGAGTTAGGCATGAAAGCCCGCACTCCCACGTCCACGCTCAGGCCACCTTTAACCACGCTCGTCACCGTACCCACAATCGTCGTCTTCTCGGTAAATGCCTTTTGCAGTGCCGCCCAATCCTTTGGCCGCTCGCTCTTGCCCAGGGTGAGCTCGTAGTAGCCTTCAGGATCACGACCTTTGATCGAGACCACCAGTTTGTCACCGGCCTTCACTGCTTCACGAGCGCTTTGGAATGCTGACAGCGGAAGGATTCCCTCGGTCTTGAAACCGATGTCGACCAGGACCGAATCGACGGTGACGGCAATCACCGTCCCTTCGCGCCCTTTTCCGGCTTCCTCGGGCTTGCGCGATTTGCTCTTCTCGAACTGGGTGAGAATGTCTTTGAACGACTCGTCAGGCTCGTTGAGAGGTTGGGATTCAGGACTGCCAGGACTGGACATGAAAGCTTACAGCCTCGCTGTGGGATTCGTCCCGACTAGGATAACACTGTGCCATCGCAGCAAGATTACAGATGAGTCAAAGGCAACAAACAAAAGGCTGGCAGCACAGCCGCCAGCCTTTTCAGCTCAATCATGCGGACGCTCACCGGCGCCCGCCACCACCATGAAGGCCGCCCACTGCACCCCGCGCGTAGCCGTGGCTGTTACCAACCCCGCCACCCCGGTAAGTGTACGCTCCCGGCCTGTAATATCCGCGACCATAGTAGCCGTATCCGCCGCGACCGTAGTAGCCATAGCCGCCGCGTCCCCAGTAACCATAGCCGGGCCTGTAATAGCCGTGGTACCACGGGCCCGCGCCAATAAAGACGCCGCCCGCGAACCATTGCGGTCCGTAGTATCCATACGGCGCACACGCGTATGGGTAATAGGCGTAGTAGCCATAAGCGCATACGGGTGCTGGTCTGACATAACCCGGGCCGATTCCAATTCCCACCGCGACTTGCGCCTGCGAGTAGGCCGCCGGCAGCACGAAGATGCTCAGCAAAGCCAAGTACCTTAGATAACGCATTGTTTGACCCCCTTCTCCGATCTGTGATCTCCGTGAAGATCGAGATCGGGAGGCCTTCAGGCATCTTGGTTTCGTCTGAAGCGCCTATCCGATGTGTATAAACACTGAACGACGGCAAAAGTTCCATGGCATTGCCACTCTATACGTTGCGGGGAAAGTCAGGGACTTAGTGCCACGGACCGAACGCGATACCGAATAGGTTACGTTTAAGCGAATCAACCTGCCGTGGGTAATCACGGCGTTGTTTTGTATACTGCCCCCGTGCCTGGGAGCCAGCGATGAATCCGTCTTCTCAATCCCGGCTCGCGTATGTCGATTGGATGCGCGGTCTGGCCTGCGTGCTGATGTTCCAGACGCATTGCTATGACTCCTGGCTAGGAGGTAATGCTCGCAAGAGCACCTTCTTTATGTGGTCTCAGCTGGGCGGGACTTTGCCCGCGCCACTGTTTCTTTTTCTCGCAGGAATTTCCTTTGCGCTGGTTACTGACAAACTGAGGCAAAAAAGCGTGCCCGCCGGTCAGATTGCAGACAGCACAATTCGCCGTGGAGCGGAGATTTTCGGACTGGGAATTTTGTTTCGACTGCAGGAATATCTGATCGCGTGGGGCTGGGCTCCGTGGAGCGATTTGTTGCGTGTGGACATCCTCAATACGATTGGCCTTTCGATGATGCTAATGGGAGTGGTCTGCTGGTTTGTCTTACGATTCAACTCCGGTTCGCACGCGCGGTTCACCCTGGGCACGACGGCGGCGGTTGTCGGAATGAGCATTTCCCTCTTGTCGCCGTTGATGTGGACGAGTTGGCGCCCGCGGTGGCTGCCCTGGCCGCTTGAGTCTTATATCGATGGCGTACACAACCTCGGTGAGCCACAGGCTTGGCTGTTTCCGATTTTCCCGTGGACTGCGTTTGCATTCATCGGTCTCGCGGTAGGATTTTTTCTGTTGAGCGAACAGGGGCGGAAATGGGGCGCTGCGACCTTTGCATTTTCGGGGGTGGGCGGAGTTGGGTTGATTTACCTGGCACGATGGCTGGATGCACGGCCCGAACAGCTTTATGCAACTGATGATTTCTGGCACACCAGCCCAAATTTCTTTCTGATTCGCGTAGGGCTCCTGCTGGCGATGCTGGCTGCGGCTTATCTGTGGTGCCGATGGGGAGCGGGACAATGGGGCTTCAGCCCTTTGATACAACTCGGGCAGGCCTCGCTGCTGGTTTATTGGGTGCACATTGAATTCGTTTACGGACGGCTTTCAATTCTCCCGAAGCGAGCCGTCGACATTCGTACGGCTTCTTTTGGATTGCTGGCGATTTTTCTTTCGATGGTGCTCTTGTCCGTGCTCCGCACACGGCTCAAAGGCCGGGGAGCCGAAGCTCGGGCGTGGTTCTACCGGCCGGTCAAGGCCAGCTAGTTTCGACCCGCCGACATCTGCCGGATCGCATTGCCTATCAGCCTTAATCCGATTGCCCAATTTTGGCGCGAACGAAGTTCATCCTTAGCGAATCCGAAGAGGTACAACGTGATGTAGAAGCCATCGCGAATTTCTTCTTGCCCGGGTACTTCTTCTGGCTCGTGGTAATAACAGCGGCGGATTAAAAACTCGACCGAAACAGGCATTTCAGGAGCGCGCTGCAAGAGGTTCGTGAGTCGCTTTGCAAGTTGCTCATGCCGGGGAAACGAAAAGCGTTTTGGTTCATCAGAAAAAAAGAGATCGACGTAGGAGCCAAACTTGTGCGTCGCTTCGAAGATCTCCTCTTCGGGATTTATTTCTGTGCTGGACCAGACGTCACATTTGGCCGTCTCCAGCGGACTCTGCGGAGAATTGACCTTGGAAAGGAACTCGCCCAGCTCAGGCGCTCGCACGGCCTCTTCGAGATTGGACAAAAGCTCGGGATGGCGCTTTAGATCGTAATAACGTGGGCCGCCCTCCTCGGCGGCCCAAGGCATTTCGAGGGTTTCATCGTCGGCGCCGAGTTCGACGGCGAAATCGGCCTGCACGCTACCTTGCTGGCGCAGGCTCGGGAGTTGCCTGCGGGGTTGCGTTTGGCGTGGAGAAATTCACCTTCGGAACCTGGCGCGATTCCTCGGAAGCGGCAAAATACGCTTCGTTGGGTTTGAACCCCGCCCAGCCCGCGTAAATGTTGTTGGGGAAGTGCTGCACGTAGGTGTTGTAGTCCTGCAGTGCATCGTTGTAACGCTTGCGCTCAACCGCAATACGGTTTTCCGTGCCCGCCAATTCATCTTGCAGGCGCAGAAAATTCTCATTCGATTTCAATTGCGGATAGTTCTCGACCACCGCGAGCAGGCGTCCGATTGCGCCGTCCAGTTGTTGATTAGCGGCGATCTTGTCCGCGGGAGCGTTGGCCGAGAGCAGCCTGGAACGGGCGGCCGCTATATCACCGAACACCTTTTGTTCCTGACCCGCGATGCCCTTTACGGTTTCGACCAGGTTAGGAATCAGGTCGGCGCGCCGTTGCAGCACGATGTCGACCTGCGACCACGCTGCCTTGACCGCTTCATTCTTGGTCACCAGCGTATTGCGGACGCCCACGTACTGTCCGAACACGACCAGCGCAATCAACACCAGGACAACAATCACAATCAAACCAATTTTCATCGTCATTCTCCTGTAAGAAAGCTATCAAACTAACCGCCGCGTGGTCCCGGGGAGTCTAGCATTTTATCCACTGCGGCAGTTACCTGCTGCACCGCAGCCAGGTAGCGGGCAAAAATATCGGTTACGTCGAACTGCTTAGTCTCCGCTTTGTGTTCGCGAATGTCGAGCAATTGCAAAAAAGCGGAAGCATCGAACGGAGTTCGCGCGGCCAGCGCCTGGACCACATCCCGCTTCGCTTTGGGAGGCATCTCGCCGAGCGCAATCAACCCGTGGCGGAAAAGAGTCGTAAAGGTGGATAACGAACTCAGCATCAACTCCCATAACTGCTTTTTGTCACCCTTGACCAGTAGCAGGCGTTCGCGCAAAAGAATCAGTTTCTCGCGTAGCTCGTACTCCAGTTGGGCGCGATGCAAATGCATGGGAATTTGTAGCCCACTGAGGACATCCTCGCCGAATAGCACGCGATGACGTTGCTGCATGTCGAGAAACTCGATAGAGAAAACTTCGGTGGAACGCTCCACTTCCTCGCGTGTCAGCACCAGCGGCTCATGATGCTTCTGTTTTGCCCACCACTCGACCGCCGGCGCAATCGCGGTGAGCGCGGAGAAAGAACTCTCACGCAAGACGCAAAGCAGATTGACATTGGAGAAGTCGGGGTGAAATTCCCCGTCCGCAGCGGAACCGTAAAGGATCACGCTCAGGAGATTCTCTCCTGACGCCGCACGCAACCGGCTGATGAATTGGTTAATCTGTTTTTCCGCAACCATAGTGCCCCTTCTGCTTCAACCTACCAGCTTCCGCTTGCTCCGCCACCGCCCGAACTGCCACCCCCAAAGCCTCCGAACCCGCCGCCTCCGCCACCAAAACCTCCACCACCTCCGCCGCCGCGACCCCCTAATAACATGCTGAAGAGGAGCAACCGCCCAAAAGGCGTGGATACCAAAATCAGGAAAATAACAATCAGAACGATGATTCCAACAACAGACAGTCCCTTGTTCGGTTCTTCCCTCTCCACCGGGGCCGGGGGACGTGAGCCAGTCAACTCAATGCCGGCGTCCTGAGCGATTACATCCGCAACCCGCATGGTCAGCAGCGCCACTGCGCCGTTGTAGTCATTCTGCTTAAGAAGTGGGACGACTTCGCGTCCGAAGCCACCGACTTTGCCGTCGGGCAAAATCGGTTCAAGCCCGTAGCCAACTTCAATTCGATAGCGGCGATCCTGTGTGGCCAGCAGGATGAGCACGCCGTGGTCGGTAGCTTTGCTGCCGATGCCCCATTGCTTGAACAGGGCGACCGCATAACTTTCGATATCGGACCCGTCCAGCGACTTGATCGTAACGACGGCAATCTGTGCGTGCGCCTTTTCGTCGATTTGCTGGGAGATGCCATTGAGTTGCACGACGGTGTTCGGGTTGAGAACGCCAGCAAAGTCGTTGACGTAATTCGTCGGCTTCAGTTGCGATGCGGGCTCGGCGTGGAGGGTCAGCGTGAACGCGAGAAGAACAATTGCTATCGCGGTGAATTTCGCGCCGAGTTTCATGCGAGAGTGATTATAGGAGAGAAGTCGAGCTTGCGCTCGACGGCGAGCCACGGGCGGCTGTCCCCACGTGCTCAGAACGCTCGCAGAAATTCCACGACCTGGCGCTCCGCCCAGCGGCCATCGTCGCCATCAGGTTGGGCCAGGAACGAGCAATGGCCACCGTCCTCAGTTTCGACAAAAGTGATATGAGGGTTGGAAAGAATCTTCCGCCGCGTTTCCGGAAGAATGCGGATGAACGGATCGTTGGCCGCGTGCAGGATCAACGTCGGCACGGCGATGCGGTCGACGACGTTGGCGGCGGCCGAGCGTTCGTAATAATCCGATGCGCCCTCAAAGCCGCAGTAGTGAGCCGTGACCTTGTCGTCGAAATCACGAAGGCTGGTCACGCCCCGCATGCGTGCAGTATCGAATACACCAGGAAACAAACGCGCCTTCGCTTTTAGGCGACGGCGAAGTTGCCACATGAAGTAATACTCGTAGAGGCGATTGGCCGGTATATGCAGGGCGTCGGCCGAGGCCGCGAGGTTCATGGAAGGACCCACAGCCACAACTGCGTGGAACTGGGGTGGCCCTTCCTTTCCCCATTCGCCTGCGAGCTTTAATACCAGGTTGCCGCCCATGGAGAATCCAGCGAGAGCGAATCGGGAAATCCGGTCCTGGAGCTGCAGATTCTTAGCAACAGCAGCGATATCCTGAGATCTCCCCGAGTGATAAAGAGTAGGGGACAACGCGTCTGTGCCGCCGCAATTGCGCTGGTTCATGCGCACCACGTTCATGCCCGCGGCCATGCCCTTCGCCGCAATGCCGAGCATGTACTGGGATTCACTCGAACCCTCGAGGCCGTGCACAATAATCACCGTCAGCGCGTTTTCCCGGTCAGTCTGCCAATGGCAGTGGCAAAGTACCTGAACGCCGGGTTCAACTTCGATCAAGCGCTTTTCGGCTGGGGGGACGCTAAGGTGCCGTGGGAGAAAGAAACTAGCCAATGTTTGGCGATGTCCGCCGCGCAATCCGCGTCGTGCCACAAATTGTTGCGCTACCGTTTGCGTAGTTCCCACACTTTGATTTTAAATGGATAAGGCCCGTAAAACCGTCAGGAGTTGTCCATGCCCATCTTCGAGTACGTTTGCCAGGAATGCGATCATCCATTTGAAGCGCTGGTCTATGGCAGCAAGAAAGCCGAATGCCCCAAATGCCAGAGCAAGAAACTGGCACAGCAGCTTTCGGTTTTTGCCATGTCGACCAAAGGTTCCGCAGGCCCATCCCCTTCGGTGGGAGCGTGCGGGAGTTGCGGCGATCCGCGCGGCCCCGGCGCGTGCTCGATGCCCGACATGGATTGATTCTGTCAAAAGCCCCGCCTCGATCTCTATCCTAGGCCAGCCGTGGGTGACTTTCGGTACCCGTTTTCGGGTGACCGCGGTAAGTTTCGATAATCATGAATATGCCGTACCTTCTCAGGAGTCCGATTCAAACGGGTCCTATGGATCGTCGTCGCAGTCGACGTGTCGCCGCATTCCTGACGGTGCGCATCTGGGGTGTCGATGCGAAGTCCATGCCCTTCACGCAGCATGCTCAAGTCAGAAACATCAGCGATCGGGGCGCGGTGTTGCAGGGAATGATCCGTCCAGTCAGGGCCGGCGCGATCCTCCACCTCCAGCATGATGAGGATCAGGCTCAGTTTCGAGTGGTGTGGGTGGGCAAGCAAGGCACGCGCAGACAAGGTGAAATCGGCGTCGAAAGCCTTTCGTCAGAGCCTTTCATCTGGGATGTAAATCTGCTCCACTGCGCCCAGGCTGCGGGAAAAGGATAGGCGCAGTTTCCAGCTATTGGGTTTGAGTCTTACCGCGCTCAACTTTCCTTCTTCAGCGAGAGTTTTCGAGCGCGACACTCCTGATTTGCGGACTGCTCGGGATTCCACTATCCTGCCTCTTCCACATGCAAAAGCCAGGAGAATACGTTGTGCGGGCAATTCTTGTAATTCTGATCCTGTGTTCGGTATTTGCGTCTTCGTCCGCAGCCGAACCACGGCCATTAAGTCTCATGCCGATGCCGGCCAATGTGCAATTCAAAACCGGCCAGCTTGTCATTGATGCTTCGTTCACGGTTGGAATCAGCGGCCCCTCCGATGTGCAATTGCAACGGGCGGTTCAACGCTTTCTGGATAATCTCCGCCGCCAGACTGGCATGCCTCCGTTAGACATGAAGGTGACGGATGCAGCTAAGGCAAAGCTGGTAGTTCACACGGAACACGCAAGTAAAGCCATACAGGAACTCGGTGAGGATGAGTCGTACTCGCTTGAGATTAGCCTTGCGGGTGCGAATCTCGATGCTGCGACCACGCTCGGAATCATGCGCGGGCTGGAGACTTTTCTGCAGCTGGTGCAAACCACTTCCGAGGGCTTCGCCGTACCGGCAATTGCGATTCAAGACCAGCCGCGCTTTCCCTGGCGCGGCTTGATGATCGATGTGGGCCGCCACTTCATTCCACTCGATGTTCTAAAGCGCAATCTGGATGGCATGGCTGCGGTCAAGCTGAACGTATTTCACTGGCACCTCTCGGAGAATCAGGGCTTCCGCGTTGAAAGCAAGAAATTCCCCAAGCTGCAGGAGATGGGCTCGGACGGCCTCTATTACACGCAGGACGAAGTGCGCGAATTGATCGCTTATGCGCACGACCGCGGTATTCGAGTGGTCCCGGAATTTGATATGCCCGGGCATAGCACAGCGTGGTTTGTTGGCTATCCCGAACTCGCCAGCGGTCCCGGGCCGTATCAGATCGAACGCAAATGGGGCGTCTTCGATCCGGCCATGGACCCTACACAGGAACGGACCTACAAGTTTCTCGACAGCTTCATCGGGGAGATGGCGCAACTCTTCCCTGATCAGTATTTCCACATTGGCGGCGACGAGGTCAACGGAAAGCAATGGGACGCAAATCCAAACATTCAGGCGTTCATGCACGCTCACGGGCTCAAGACCAATCAAGATCTGCAAGCGTACTTCAACACCCGTGTGCAGAAAATCGTGAGCAAGCACGGGAAAACGATGGTTGGGTGGGATGAGATCCTGCGGCCGGATTTGCCGAAAGACATCGTTGTGCAATCGTGGCGTGGCCAGGATTCACTTGCGGCCGCAGCCAAGCAGGGATATCGCGGCATTCTCTCCTTTGGGTATTACGTAGATCTGATGTGGCCGGCTTCGAGGCATTACGCGGTTGACCCAATGAGTGACGCGGCGGCAAAGCTGAGTCCTGACGAAAAGAAGCTCATCCTGGGCGGCGAGGCGTGCATGTGGTCGGAGTATGTGTCGCCCGAAAATATTGATTCGCGGATCTGGCCTCGAACCGCAGCCATCGCGGAGCGGTTGTGGTCGCCGCAAGATGTGACCGACGTTAATTCCATGTATCAGCGACTGGAGGAAGTCAGTCGATGGCTGGATTGGCTCGGGCTCACGCACAACTCCAGCTACGGCCCCATGCTGCGCCGCATCACAGGCTCAAATGATATCTCGGCTCTGCGCACATTTACAGACGTCGTGGAACCGGTGAAGGATTACAACCGCGAAGAGCTCGCCGTTGTCGAGGCGACGAGCTTGTCGCCGTTGAATCGTGTCATAGACGCAGCTCGTCCCGAGAGCACGACCGCCCGACAATTCGGAAAGCTCGTCGACGCGCTGATCGCGGGCCAGGCTGATTCCGCGGGCAAACAAGAAATCAAAGCGTTGCTGATCCGCTGGAGGGACAACCAGCGTAATCTGCAGCTACTTGAGGGCCAATCGTTTCTGTTAAAGGAGATCGTTCCCCTGTCGCAGGAACTTACCACCGTGGCCACAACTGGTCTACAGGCGCTGGACTACATGGACCGCGGAGAGCGCGCACCCGCTACGTGGGCAAGAGCGCAATTCGCCTTATTGGAAGAGGCCCAAAAGCCGAAGGCACAATTGTTACTCATGGTCGTGCCATCTGTGCAGAAATTGGTCGAAGCCAGTAGCGGGCAGAAAGCGCCGCCGCCACCGCCGGAGAAGTAGAGACACGCCAACGCTTAGTATTCAGCTGCGATTCGCCAATTCTCCGACCGCGCGATAGGCTTGATCGATCGCCACATCCGTATAGGCGCTCGCGCCCGCGTCGGAGTTCGCAATCGTAATCCTGCCGAATGGCTTTCGTCCCACTACCCATGGTTGTTCGCCTTCGGGCCAGTCGGGATCGAACAAAGAATTCGGGCTGTAAGCATAGCCGTGAGCCCATCGATTTACAGTGATGCCCTCAACGTCGCTCGCCGGATCGAAACCCGCGGGGCCCAGCATTCTTGCTAGTTGATCTCTGACATTCCGTTCAAAAGTCGAGAACGGCGTTCGCATCAGCTCTGCGCGGCCAGCTCGAAATTGATCGCGCTGCGGCAGCCCCGGTTTGCAGGGCGTGCGCAGCATGAACAGAACCATGGGTTCATCGGGCTTGGCGGGAAATTCATACTGGCCCAAGCTGACGGGAAAATCGAGCGCCGTATAAGTATGGTAACCGCCGGGCGCCACAATCTGATGAATTCCCAGACTCTGAAAAGAAGTCCACCTGCGGATCGCAACGTGGGTGTAGACGAGCGGAACCTTGACGAGGTAGTGAAGCGCGTCTTGCTGTTTTTGGGGGAGCTCGGGACAAAGATACGGAATCATCATGTTGTAGCACGCCAGAACACAGGCGCTCGCCTGCACGCTTTGTAGCTTTCCGCCGCGCATGTACGAAACGGTTACATCCTTCACCGAATTTGCCCCGCCATTGTTGCGGACTTGCACGACGGTCGAGTTCAAGCGAATCCGGACCGAGGCCTTGGCATTGTCGAGACGGCTGTAGTCGGCGCGGGCCGAGACCACGTCCTCCATGCTTTGGCCGGGAATCGCTCCGGGAATCAATGACCGAACCAGCAACCGCGCGATCGATGCGTTGCCGTCGGGAAAATGGAAAATGTAGGGCTCTTCTTTTTCCACTTCGCCGAGGTTCAAGCCGTCAAAGCCCGGGTAAGTGAACGAGTGGTAGTCGTCGCCATTTTCGAAACATGCGAGAGCGGAAACACCATCGATGCCAACGCCAAACAAATCGTGCGGATAAGTCTGGAAAAATGGCAGCGCCTCGGGATTGAGTTTGCAAACTTTAGTGAGATAGTCAGCATAGCTGATCTTGGCCAGCCGCGCGTACTTCTCTTGCTTCGACAAGCCCGGAAGGTAATCGACTTTCTCCGCGTAAACGCGCGCGATGTCGCGACGAACCGGCTCTGAAAGCGGCGCTTTGCTGAGGAACTCGGGCCAAGGCGTAGATCCCATGCCGAGCACGAGGCGGTCCTCGCCGAAAGTTTCGCGATCGAAGAAGCACGCGGTGTTCAGCTTCGCGTACAGCTTTTGATCGTAAGCTTTGTAAAAGCGTTGGGTGTCGATACCGAGGTCGGCGATGAGTGCCTTCGCCACTTTGCTATATCGTGCCGGGCTCTCGATCGACTGTGTTCCGCCATAGCTCAACAACAGCCGGTTCGCGGCCCGAAACTCGTTGCGCTTGGCGTGTCCGCCGAAATCGTCGTGGTTGTCGAGGGTGAGAATCCGGGCATTCTGTCCTGCCTGTTTGCGATAGAAATATGCGGCGGCCAGCCCGCTGATTCCTCCGCCCACAACCACGAGATCGTACTTTTCGCCGGTGCTCTCGGGTTGACCCGCAGACTCCCAGAACTCGCCGTCGCGCAAGCTGTGCGCGGAAGCGTACGTCCCTTCATGATTCCCGCGCATTCCCATCAAAGCCGGCGGATAGTAATTCGGATCCCTCTCGGGAGCAAAAGCCGAATCAGTCGACCACAGACCGTGCAGCCACGGAGCGCTCGAGGTCAGAATTGACCCACCCACCGCAACCGCAACTCCATCCAGGAAGTCGCGCCGCGTGATCTTCCGGTCCATCCCCAGCTCGCGGTCGCGCGAATCGGCGCTCATCAACTCTCCCATCTCTTGTGTGAAATATAACCAGGCAAAACCAGAAGGTTACTATAATCGCGCAATGTTGCAAAAGCGTGTGGAGAAGATCGAAGTGATAGCGTCCTATCGGGCAGAGTCCACGTATTCACTTCCACCAGATAGACGTGCCAATCAAGGCCAGCATCTCTAGAACCGCGAGGGAAACCCACAAGCGTTGACGGAAAACAGAGCGCCGCAAATCCCTTTTTAAATCGGATTCGAGGACGTGCACGAATTCAACTTCAGCCGGATCCGGCTTGGGCGGCGGCGCAGCGACTCGAGCAGCCGGCACGAAGGCCGCCTTTGGCTTGTCGGGATAAAACACCTTGGGCGTGCTAATCACAGAGGACCAGCGCGGCAACTGCATCGCACCCTGAGTGAGGCTGGGGTCATCCATCGGGGCCGAGGTCAATTGCAATGCAGGCAGGCGCTCAGGAGCAGCCGCATCAGCGAGACTTCGCAACAGCGAAGTCCACCACATGTGACTCATCTGATCGCCGATCAACTCGCCCACATCGACGGGGCGTGACTCCAGTTGCAAAGGTGGCAGCGTCTCCGGCGAGATCACGTCGCCGAGGTTTGTAAACACCGTGCGATACCAAGGCAAGCTCAGGATGTCGCCCGCCAGCATACCGACATCCACCGGCCGCGAAGTAAGGCGCAACGGAGGCAGCTTCTCCGGCGACAAAGTATCGCGCAGTTGGTCGAGCAAGCGGAGCGGTAGAGGGCGGTTCCAGGCTTCGGGAAGTAAAAGATCCAGTTCGGGCCCGTCCGATAAAGTGGACGACTCTGGTTTCTTTTCTTCCGATGACCCGGAGCTGTTGAGTTCAGAAAACATAGTCTGAAAATATAGTTTAAACAGTTTACCAGTTTGCTGGAAGCCCGGTGGCTAGTACGATCGAAATGTCATCACGGCTTGGTGATCAAAACACCAGTCACCCGATCATTCACGGACTCGGCGAGCTTTCTCGCCTGGTCCTGTGTCGTGCCGTTCAGCAATTCAAAATCAACGGTCGCGTCCGCCAACAGCGGCACGGTCTGGTGAAACATCTCCATCCGGATGACGAACTTTCCGTCCGCCCCCTGGATCGCTTTGAAACGGCAACTGCCTCGCTCTATATTTGCCATAAATTTGTGTTTTAAAAGCGCGATGTTATCACATCGCCCCTCCCTTGACGGTTCGACAAAATGAACCCCACTTCCGCCAAATAGTGTCTAATGCATACAGTGGATTCCGATCGCAAACCACCTAAGCGCCCTGCCCGAGAAAGGCTTATCGCCGTTCTTCCCCAGGTCTGGGAACTTATTCGACCGCGGCGCGCGGTGCTCGCCCTGGGCTTCCTGCTGATGGTGATCAATCGTGTTTCGGGTCTCGTGCTTCCCTACTCCACCAAATATCTGATCGATAGCGTCATCATTAAGCATAATGCTCAACTGCTGAAGCCGCTGGTGCTCGGCGTCTTAGCCGCTACCGTAATTCAGGGAATTACGTCGTTTTCGTTGACGCAATTGCTCTCGAAAGCCGCGCAGCGGCTGATCACGGAACTTCGTCAAAAGGTTCAAGCGCATATTGGCTGGCTACCGGTATCTTTTCACGATTCAACCAAAAGTGGAGTGCTGGTCTCGCGCATCATGAGCGATGTCGAGGGTGTTCGCAATTTGATCGGTACCGGATTAGTCGATTTGGTTGGAGGCCTGATGACCGCGGGAATTGCGCTGATCGTGTTGTTCCGCATCAGCGCCCTCATGACCGCCGTGGCTTTCGGATTCCTGCTGCTATTTGCAACTGCTCTCTATAAAGCCTTTGGGACCATCCGTCCCATCTTTCGGGAGCGCGGCAAAATTAATGCTGAAGTGACCGGCCGGCTTGCGGAATCGCTGGGAGGGGTTCGCGTGGTCAAGGGTTATCACGCCGAACAGCGCGAGGAGAATGTTTTCGCACGCGGCGTACAACGTCTGCTCGAAAACGTTCTGCGAACTCTGACCGCCACTTCGGTCATGAGCCTCTCGGCTAGTTTGCTTCTGGGCGTAGTCGGCGCCGTGATTATGTACGTTGGTGCCCGCCAGATCGCAGCTGGCATGTTGACCATCGGCGGTTTCTTCACCTACACGCTTTTCCTTGGCTTCCTGGTCGCACCCATCATGCAGATCGTTCAGATCGGCACTCAACTCACCGAGGCGTTAGCCGGACTCGAACGCACACATGAAATCATGAGCGAGCGGCGGGAGGATCACGATCCCAAACGCACGGTCGTTTTGAACGAGATTCGCGGCAATATCGACTTCGACAACGTCAGCTTCAGCTACGACGGTAGTCGAATGGTGCTCAACGACGTCTCTTTTCACGCCGCGCCTGGGACGGTCACCGCCCTGGTTGGGCCATCTGGTTCCGGCAAATCGACCACGATCGGACTGATTACTGCTTTCAACGTGCCCACGCTGGGCAAGGTTTTGGTCGACAGCGTCGATCTGAGCACGGTGCGGCTGGATTCTTATCGCACGCGGCTGGGTGTGGTCTTGCAGGAGTCGTTTCTGTTTGACGGCACCATCCGCGAGAATGTTGCCTTCTCACGTCCCGATGCCAGCGAGGAAGATATCCTGCGAGCCTGCCGCATCGCCCGTGTGGATGAGTTCGCCGAGGGCTTTGCGGACAAGTACGACACCATAGTCGGCGAACGAGGAGTGAAACTCTCGGGAGGACAGCGCCAAAGGATTTCAATTGCCCGGGCCATTCTGGCGGAGCCGCGCATCCTCATTCTTGACGAGGCCACTTCGAGTCTCGACTCCGAATCGGAGCAACTGATCCAGCAAGGCCTTTCCTATTTGATGCAAGGACGAACCACCTTCGTGATCGCGCACCGGCTTTCTACCATCCGCAGAGCCGATCAGATCCTGGTCGTCGAACAGGGACGAATTGTCGAACGCGGCACCCACGAAGAACTGTATGCTTTGCACGGCCGCTATTACGATCTCTACACCCGGCAACACGGCGTCGAGACCAACCTCTTTCTGGCTCCCGGCGAAGGTGATGCCGTGCCGGTCACGGCGGGAGATGAACCATCCAAAGCGGGCCGAAACGGCGATCCCGACCTTGCCGACACTTTGCGTTTGGTAAGAGGAGAGTCCCGTTAGCCCATGCCTCGTGCTGAAAACTCAGTCGCTATTCATACGGAGAATCTGTGCCGTCATTACCACATGGGCGATGCTTTGATTCGTGCCGTCGATGGCATCTCCATCCAGGTCGTTGCAGGTGAGTTTGTCGCTCTGCTCGGTACTTCGGGTTCTGGCAAGTCGTCGCTGCTCAACCTCATCGCTGGTCTTGATCGTCCTACCTCCGGAAACGTGGTCGTGCAAAAAAGCGATTTGGCAAAGCTCTCACGCGAGGAGCTAGCCAAATATCGGTTGCACACTGTGGGGATGGTATTTCAGTCTTTCAACCTCATTCCCAGCATGACCCTGCTCGAAAACGTGGAGTTGCCCCTGCGCTTTGCGGAAGTGGATCGCGACAAGCGCGGGGGATTGGCCAAGCAAGCGTTGGACCGAGTCGGCCTAAGCGCCAGGTTGCGACATCGCCCCACGGAACTTTCCGGCGGAGAGCAACAGCGGGCCTCGTTGGCTCGGGCATTGATTAATCAGCCGCAGTTCTTGCTGGCGGATGAACCCACCGGCAATCTCGACAGCCAAACGGGCACGGAAATCATGAACTTCATTCGAGAGTTCAATGAAACGCTGGGCATGACGATCATCATGGTCACGCACGAACGCACTCTCGCCGAGCGCTACGCCAATCGGATGATTTTTCTTGCGGACGGCAAGTTGGTGGGCGATCAATCCAATGTAGTCTCCACCAACAGGGCGCAAATACGCGGAGGCGGGTTGTGAAAACTTACGACATGGCCGAGCTGGCGGTGCGGAATCTGCGGGAATCCATCCTGCGCAATTCGCTTACGACGGTTGGCATTTCCGTCGGAGTGGCGTCGCTGGTGGCTATGCTCTCGTTGGGTATCGGGCTGCAGCAGTTAGCGGGAAGGCGGTTGCAAAAGTCTGGATTGTTTGACACCGTCGTCGTCACCTCGCGTCGCGACTTGCGCGGTTTTAACCGCGAGCAGGAAGAGAACGGCCCTGCGCCAGCCGAAAGTCCCGCACTCAACGAGTCCGCGCGGCAACAGATTGCGCAACTCCCCAACGTGCTCGAGGCCTATCCCGACATCCGCTTCATCACCGAACTTCGCTATCAAGACAAGCCATACTTGACGATGATGGCGGGCCTCCCTTTTTCAGCCAAGAATAACGACGCTTTCGACGGCATGCAGGGTAGTTTCTTTTCGTCTGACACCGCACCTGAGGTCATCCTGCAGAAGTCTTTCGCCGCACAACTGCTGGGGAAGACGCCGAAAGCAGGCAGTGAGGAAGAGAGCGTGACGGACTTGGCAAAGCCCCTGCTCGGCAAGCAATTAACAATGAAGTATGCCGAACGAACCGCGACACCCACAACAGACACAACCGGCAAGAAAGGCCTTTCATCAACCAGTTCATCTGAAACTAGCACTCCCGCGGGAACAGCGTATTCAGTACTCTCGCGCGAAGTGACTTTGAAGATCGTTGGCGTTTGCGACCTCGATCCGGACAGCATGCGCGGCCAAGCCAGAGCGCGCATCTTCCTCCCACTGAAACTCGCGCAGAACCTGCACGTGATGCAGCCCTCCGACTTGCGAGACACGACTAACGTTTCGAATGGCACGCCAGCTTACACAACTGTCGAGGTGCACGTCAAAAGTCCCACGCAGGTTCAAACCGTCGAAGACGCAATCAAGAAGATGGGCTTCAATACTTTTTCGATCGTGGACGCGACCCGCAGCTTGCGGCAGTTTTTCGCCGTGCTCGATCTGTTCCTCGGAATCTTCGGCAGCCTGGCCCTGGCGGTTGCCTCCATTGGAATCATCAATACGCTGGTGATGGCGATTCTCGAGCGCCGCCGCGAGATCGGAATTATGAAAGCCATCGGCGCCAGTGACGGCGATGTAAAAGGATTGTTCTTCGCCGAAGCTGGCGTGATGGGTGTATTCGGCGGGTTCGTGGGAGTTGCACTGGGCTGGGCTATCGGCCGAGTCATCAATCTGGGCACGAACGTTTATTTGAAACGCCAACATTTCCCGCCGGAACAGATTTGGTTTGTACCGTGGTGGTTGGTGCTCGGTGCAATCGCCTTCGCGATAGTGGTGAGTCTGCTATCCGGGTTGTATCCCGCAAGCCGCGCCGCGCGCCTCGATCCGGTGCAGGCCCTGCGCTACGAGTGAGAGGTAGCAAGCAACGTCGCTACAATTATCCTTCTGTAGAGACGTAGCTTGCTACGTCTCAGCAGCGGACAGATGCCGTAACCTGTAGACTGAATCTCATGCTTCGGTGGCTGCGGTTTCTTCCGTTCCTGCTGTTTCCCGTCATTTCTGCCGCGGCGCAGAGTCGTATCGATTGCAACGCCCTTAAGAGTCACACCCTCGGAGAAATGGTCCATTACTGTGTGCTTTTGCCGCCTGGATACGATTCCGTGCCCGCAAAGCGTTACCCGGTGCTCTATTTCCTCCACGGCCTCGGTGAGAATGAACAGACCCTGTTCAAAACCGCGGGATGGAACCTGATCGAAGACATGCGTCAGCAGCACAAGATCAGCGATTTCATGATCGTCACTCCGGAGGCGAAGGCCAGCTTCTATGTAAACTCCGCGAATGGCAAAGTCCGGTACAGCGATTTCTTTCTCCAGGAATTCATCCCGTACATTGAAACCAACTACCGCATTCGCAGAGAGCGTAAGGCAAGAGCGATTACTGGCATTTCCATGGGAGGCTACGGAGCGCTTCGTTTCGCACTTGCCGATCCCAACATGTTCTCAGCCGTGAGCGCGCAAAGCGCGGCTCTCATGACCGAATCTCCACAAGAACTCAACGCCGCGCTACGCTCCGGTACTCCGCTGGGCAGGCTGCTGGGATCCGTCTTCGGTGATCCCATCAACGTTTCCCACTGGAAGGAAAACGATCCATTTTCGTTGGCCAGGAAAAATAAAACTGCGATCGGCACGCTAGCCATCTATTTCAATTGCGGACGGGATGACGAATATGGATTTGAGGTCGGCGCTGCGGCCCTCGACAAGCAACTTCAGGAAGAGCACATCAAGCACGAATTCCATCTCTATCCCGGCAATCACAGCGCGTCATACTTTGGCGCACACATCGGCGAGGTCATGGAATTTCATTCCAAAATGTTTGGGGCCGAGAAGTGATATAGAACCGCTTCTAGCTCCCAGCTAGAAGCCAGGAGCTAGCAGCCAGAAGCTAATTGTTTTCTTTTGCGTCTTTCTCTTCCACTTCCACCGCACCGGGCATCAACCCCTTGAGCCGCGCTTTGCGCTGCTCTTCGAGTTCCGGATGTGGCAAGGGCTTTCGCGGCAGCATCTGGTCGCGCATAGCGGTGTTATACACGAAGATCGCCTCAACCGTAGCCGCCTGCGCTAGATCGCCCGGCTGCAGCCGCTCGTAGGTATCCATATTCGAGTGATGAGTCCGCGAGGAGTAGTCGAGCTTGTCCTGAATAAACTGAAAGCCCGGGATGCCGACGGCATCGAAGGACTCGTGATCGGTGCCTTCCGTATTGCGCACGCTGATCGCGGTTACTCCAAGGTCCTTCAATGGTTCGATCCATTGCGCAAAGATGGGGGTCTCGGCGATATTCTCCTGCAAATAGACACCGAGAATTTTGCCGCTGCCGTTGTCTACGTTGAAATACCCCGAGATCTTTTGTTGATCGGGCTTCAGCACAAGCGGTCCCGCGGGCTTGCGCATCCACTCAGGTAATTTGACCTGGTCAGGCGCGGTGGAAAGCGGCACAAACCCAAAATGTTGCTTCACGTAGCCAATCGAGCCAAAGAGACCCTGCTCTTCCCCAGTCCACAGCCCGATGCGAATCGTGCGCCGGGGCTTTACCTGGAGCGCGTTGAGAATGCGCATCACTTCCATCGCAACCACGGTCCCCGCTCCGTTGTCGGTCGCGCCGGTCGCGGCTGCCCACGAATCCAGATGGCCTCCGACCATTACAACTTCGTCCTTCAACTTCGGATCAGTCCCCGGAATTTCGGCGATGGTGTCGAAGCCGTGCTCGTGATCGCCTGTGAACT
>Ga0210405_10002042_pt1 | contig 21606 bp, 19 predicted proteins | sample IncBWH11MmetaG_FD_155492 | JGI IMG/M metagenome (GOLD analysis project Ga0210405, IMG submission 155492) | Forest soil microbial communities from Barre Woods Harvard Forest LTER site, Petersham, Massachusetts, United States - Inc-BW-H-11-M | ecosystem: Environmental > Terrestrial > Soil >... | reverse complement strand
GAGCAGGTGCACCTGGGCGACCTCGTTTGCATTGACTGGAACAAGGAGCAGGAGTGCCTGACGTTCACGCGCGAGGGCGAAAACCTGGCGATTCCCGCGCGCAAGGTTGAGGCTGCCGCCGCAGCGCGCACCGCTCCCGCAAAGAGCGGCAAGTCCGCGGATGCGCCCGGCGTGTCGCTGGCGCCGGAGCCTACGCCGCGTATGGTTCGTTAAACCAAATTTCTTCTCTTTGATTCCGCCCGGGTGGCTTGCTGCCCGGGCTTTTTCTTTTCTTCCCCAGCGACTGCTGGAGTAACCTTGAATCGAGGAGCGCCATCCTACCGAACAGGGCTTTGGGGAGGTCATCGTGAGCATCCGCGCGCGGAAAGGGAAAACTTTCAATCGATATGCCGGCGGCTGGCTTTGCGTGGCGCGGTGGCATCGCGGATTCGCGGCAGGCATTTTTCTGGGCCTGTCTTTGCTATTTATTCCCGGCGCGCTGGGGCAACGAACGCAGCTCAAGCAAGGTTGGAACAAGTTTTCTCCGCAGGACGACATAACCCTAGGCAAGCGAGCGGCCACGGATGCGGAAAAGCAGTTGCCGCTCTGCAATGCACCGAGGGTGGATGCGTACTTGACGGGGCTGGGCACCCGCCTGGTGCAAAAGCTGCCCACGGGTGGCGTGCAGTATCCATTCGAATTCCATTGCGTCAACGACAAAGCCATCAATGCTTTTGCACTGCCCGGCGGATACGTGTTTGTAAACCGCGGCGCGATCGAAGCGGCCGATAATGAGTCGCAGCTGGCCGCGGTGATGGCGCACGAATTGTCGCACGTCGCCTTGCGCCATGGCACCAACCAGGCCACCAAGGCGATGCTGGCGCAAACGGGTCTGGGGATCTTCGGCGCGGTTTTCGGAGACAGCACGGGCGGCGCGCTGCTGACGACGCTGGGCAGTTTCACGGCTGGCGGCGTGCTGCTGCGTTATTCGCGAACCGCCGAATCGCAGGCCGACGTGATGGGCACTCAGGTCCTCTACGACAGCGGGTACGACCCGCGGGCCATGGCGCAGTTTTTCGAGAAGCTCGAAGCGGAGACGAAGGGGAAGAACCCTCCGGAGTTTTTCTCCGACCACCCGAGTCCGGAGCGCCGCGTGGAGCGCGTCGATGAAGAGATTGACAAATTGGGAGGTGCTCCGCCGAACGCCAGGCGAGACTCCGCTGAATTCGAAGCGATCAAGCGCGAAGTCCTGGCGCTGCCCGTTGTGAAAAAGGTGATTCCCGGGTCGGCCGGCGCCGTTGCGGCTCCAGCGCCGCCATCGCGCGGCTTCGCGGAGTATCAGGCGAAGTCGTATGCGCTCAAGTATCCGGACAACTGGAAGAAGTATCCCGATAGCGACGGGGGCGGCGTCTCGTTTGCCCCGGAAGGCGGCGTTGTGGCCGACGAGAGCGGCCATAGCGCTCTTGCGTATGGACTGATCGTCGCAGTAGCGCAGGCCAAGGGCGATCCCAACGATGGGAACGCTCTGAACAACGCGACAAACGAAGTGATTCAGGATCTTCAAAAGGCGAACCCGAGCATGAAAATCACGCGGCAAGGCGAGCGCCTGCGCCTGAACGGCCTCCCGGGACTTTCGACTTATCTCAGTAATCTTTCTCCGGCGGGCGGCCAGGAAACGGATTGGGTGGTGACGGTTCTGCGGCCGGAGGGCTTGGTCTATTTCGTGTGCGTGGCCCCGCAATCCGCTTACGACAATTACGACAAGACGTTTTCTTCGATTCTCGACAGCGTTCGATTCGCCCACTAGAAAGAATGGGCGGAATCGGACGGACCTGGCCTGCGAAACGTTCACGTCTCTATCTCGCCTGTGGCAAAAAAAAGGAGCGGGCGCTACCCCCAGCGCCCGCTCCGTATGAGCGATTCAATACTAGTTTGTTATTTCCCGGCCCTTGCCTATCGGTCCGTGTCCAGGCCCGGCAGAACCGACGTGCCTTCCGCCCTCACGGCATCCAGTGCATCCGGATCGAGTCCCAGCAGTTGCAGGATTGTGGGAGCCACTTGCGCGGTTTCCACAAAGCTGTGAATGGTCTTGTGCTGGAAGTCAGGGTTAGAGACGAGCAGCATCACGTTGGTATCGTCCCAAGCGAAGCCGCCGTGCTCGGATTGTTTCTTTAAGTTACCCGTGTAGACTACGCCGTGGTTTGGAATCACGACGATGTCAGGCGTGCGCGGATCGCCACCTTCCCGCAAACGGCAGCACGGACCGGGAACGTTGGGCACACCGGGCGGGTTAAAGATGGTCGCGACCGAACTGCCATAGAGGATTTCGCCGATTCCAGCCGCGGCGGCGTTGTCTTCGAGCATTCCCACGACTTTGGTGGTGTCGCTGGAATTGGTGAGCCACAGCTGGGAAATGTCATCCTCGGCCAGCCCGAGCCCGTTGTTGGGGTCGTTGTAGACCGCCGGGAGAAAGGACCCGATGATCCCGGATGGCGGCGTACCGTTGTTACCCGACTTCCCTGGAATGGGGAAGAAGCGATTTGGGTCGATCGGCGACTGCCCGTGTTTGGCAGTGATTATAATCGCAGTCGAGTCCAGTAGGTGGTGGTTCCTGAGTGCGGTAACCATTTGCCCGATCGCCGCGTCCACGAATCCGATCTCCGCCATCATTTTAGGTCTTGGGGTACCCTGGGCATCCTCATAACCGCCTGTGTTCGCGTCTGTTCTGGTTGCGGACGCGGGTTCAATGAGCTTTTGTCCTACGCTGACCGCCTGGAAGTTCATACCGAAGATGACGGGGACGGGCTGGCCGCTGGTGCCCAGGTGGCTTTTGCCGTTGATCCAATTCACGACGGCGTTGACTTTCAACTGGTCGTAGCATTTGATGGAGTCGAAGTCGGTGGTCCAGTCACCGCCGGTGTTCTTAGAAATGTGAGAGCAGTCGGTCCCGTTCGCGGTCTTGAAACCTGGGATGTCAATCACGTTGGAATTTACTTCGGGCGAGTAGTAATCGTCGACGTTGCTGGGGCTGGACGTTCCGGTCGGTCCGGAGACTACCGCGTAGACTGCATGCTTGTCGGACCAAGCCGTAAAGCCGCCGGCCGCGTGGATCACGCCGTAAATCGTGTTCGTGCGGACGAAATTCCAAGGATAAACCGGCTCGCACCAGTTGAAAGGGTCGCGCTCCAACCTATCGGGGTTAATGGAAAGAACGCCGCCGTCGAAGGTGGAATAGGGACCGCCGCCATTGACCTTGGTTTCGTCGAATTCGTCGCCTTCTTCATATTCGGTCTGCGTTCCGTTGATCTGTCCTTGGACGCAGTTTCCGTCGGGGAGCCCGTTACCGGTCGCGGTTTTTGGAGGTGCAAGGACGCGGTCATACGCGACGTCGTAAAACGCGCCTACCGTTCTGGGGCTGCCACCAGTCACGAGGGCCATCAGCCCAGGGAAAGAATCGGAGGGCCGTGAAGTACTCGTACGCGTATAGTTCACGCCCGTCTTGCCCAAGGCGGCCAAGGTCGGGCAGGTGTTGGACGCCACGCAGTTTTCGTAATCAACCGCGTGCATCCCATCGATGCTGATGAGAAGAACATGCTTGATCTTGTGCCCCTCGCCAAACTCATCGTTGGCGCGGGCCGGTGCCGGAAGAGTGGTGCCGATCAACCCGATCGACAGGGCTACTGCTAGCAATCTTTGTTTCAAGTGAATCTCCTTTATTTGGGAAACGAGGATCGAGACGAACGCCTCAGCGTTGAAGAGTAGGCCGCGGGTGTTACAGAAGGGATAACGCTTGATGGAAGCTCAGTGAATAACCGGAAATCGGCGCACGTCAGAAAGGAATTTGATTTGCGAGCAATGAGGTCCTGGTCTAACTAGCAGCATGAACTGCTGGCCGCATTCTTACCGCCTCGCGGTCAACTCCCTCGCCGCCTTGTCCGCATGGTGCAAGCGATAGACTTCCGCCGCGCGATGCAGCGCTTCCGTGATACTGCCGCAGATATTTTCCGCGCCGACGTGGCGTTCGAACTCCGCTTGCTTCATCAGTTGCGAAGGCTGCTCGCGCGCTCCGCAGAGAAGCAGGGAGCGCCCCGAGGCGTGCAGCGTGTCGGCGAGATCGCGAATGGCGCCAATGCCGGTAGCGTCAATCGCGGTCATATTGCGGAGACGAAGGATCACAATGGGCGGCAGTTTATCGATGGAATGGAGAATGTCAGCGAACTTGTCGGTCGCGCCAAAAAGAAACGGGCCATGAATGCGGTAAACAATCGCGTAGTCCGGAATATCCTTCCCTTGCAGGACGTGCACGCGGCTGTCTTCCACATAATCCTTGGTCACCGGGCTCACCGTCGTGGTTCTGGAAACCTTGCGGATGAACATGAGCGCGGCGAGGAGCATCCCGACTTCCACGGCAAAAGTCAGATCCGTAACCACCGTCAGCGTCAAGGTCAGTAACCAGACGGCGATATCCGCTTTGCTTAGTTTCAAAATCTCGGGGATTTCCTCCCAGTCGCCCATGTTGTAGGCCACGATCATCAATATGGCTGCCAGGGCGGCGAGTGGGACGTTCTTCACCAGCGGCGCGGCAAACAGGACGATCGCCAACAACGTCAAAGCGTGAATGATTCCCGCGATGGGAGTCTTCGCGCCGGAGCGCACGTTGGTGGCGGTTCGCGCGATGGCTCCCGTGGCGGGCAGTCCACCGAACAGCGGTGAAACGATGTTCGCGATGCCTTGGCCAATCAATTCCACGTTGGGATTGTGTTTGTCATTGCTCATGCGGTCGGAAACGACGGCGGACATGAGCGACTCGATGGCGCCGAGCATGGCCACCGTGAACGCCGCGGACAAGAGCTGCCTGAAGACGTCGTAGTGGAAATGCGGAAGAGCCAATCGCGGCAGGCCGCTGGGGATTCCTCCAAAGCGCGTTCCGATGGTTTCGACGGGCGGATGCAGAAAGAAAACGGCAGCGGTCGCAGCAAACGTGACCAGGATCGCGCCGGGGATTTTCCGGGCGTACTTCAAACAATAAACCATCACGGCAATCGAAAGGATGGACACGGCGGTTGCCGGCATTGAAAAAGTATTCCACGACTGTCCAAAGGCCATCATGCGGTGAAAAAAATCACCGGGGACGTGCTCCATCTTCAGGCCAAAGAAGTCGCGAATCTGCGTGCTGGCGATCAGGATGGCGATGCCGTTGGTGAAGCCCACGACGACCGGCCGGGGAAAGTATTTCACCATGGTGCCCATGCCCGTCACGCCCAGCAGCACCAGAAGAACGCCGGCCATCATGGTACACATGAACAAGCCGTCGATCCCGTGCTTGGCGACAATGCCTGCCACAACTACCACAAAAGCGCCGGTGGGTCCGCCAATCTGTGTTTTCGATCCGCCCAGCGCGGAGATGAGAAAGCCGGTCACAATCGCGCAATACAGTCCCGCTTGCGGCGAGAGACCGGAAGCGATGGCAAAGGCCATCGCCAGCGGCAGCGCTACGAGGCCTACGGTCACGCCGGCGACCAAGTCAGAGAAGAATTTGTGGCGGTCATACCCGCGCAGCAGGAGTATCGATTTCGGGAGCCAGGCTTCGACGGTGGGCGTCATGCAGCGTTCTGTCCAGAGAAGAGAATGTCTATACAGATTTTAGCAAAGAGCAAGCCAAGATGGCCGAGTGGTGAAACGGAGGTGTGCTTTGAAGAGAATCTTAAACGGACGCGGCCTGATCGGCGCTTAGCCTTTTCACTCAGTCCGCGGCCTCGCTCCGTCGCGTGGCTGGCTTCCAGCGCAACACCGGTTTGCGTGCCGCGCCGACTTCGTCGAGACGGCGCACCCGGGTCGTGTGAGGCGCGGTCTTCACAATTTCCGGGTCCGTCGCCGCTTCCTCGGCGATGGATTTCATCGCATCGATGAACAGGTCGCATTCTTCCTTGGACTCGGACTCCGTCGGCTCGATCATCATCGCTCCCGCCACAATGAGCGGAAAAGCCGTGGTGTACGGATGAAAGCCGTAGTCGATCAGCCGCTTGGCGATGTCCATGGTGTTCACGCCGTTTTTCTTTTGAATGGCGTCGCTGAACACCACTTCGTGCATGGAGGGCAGGGAATAGGGCAGCTCGTACACGCCTTCAAGCCGCTTTCGAATGTAATTCGCATTCAACACGGCGTCTTCCGTGGCTTGGCGCACTCCCGGGCCATAAGCGAGGATGTACGCCAACGCGCGAACGAGCACGCCAAAATTTCCGGCGAACGCTTTCACCCTTCCGATGGAATCCGGCCGCACAGGTTCCAACGCCAGCCGTCCGCCTTCTTTTTCCACGAGGATGGGCACGGGACGGAACGGCTCGAGGATTTTCTTCATCGCCACCGGACCTGCGCCGGGCCCGCCGCCGCCGTGCGGCGTCGAAAACGTTTTGTGCAGGTTGAGGTGCATCACGTCGACGCCCAGGTCGCCCGGACGCGTTACGCCCGTGAGCGCATTCATGTTCGCGCCGTCCATATACAGCAGCGCGCCTTTGGCGTGCAGGATTTCTGCGATCTCCGGAATGCGCTGCTCGAAAATTCCCAGCGTCGAAGGATTGGTGATCATCAGCGCCGCGACGTCTCCGGTCACCAGGTCGCGAAGCTTGTCCACGTCGATTTGTCCATGCGATTCGGACTTGATGTTTTCGACTTCGTATCCCGCGATCACCGCCGTGGCCGGGTTCGTGCCGTGCGCGGAGTCCGGAATCAGCACTTTCTTGCGCGGATTCCCCTGCTTCTCCAGGTACGCGCGAATCAGCAGCAGGCCGGTCAATTCGCCTTGTGCCCCCGCCGCGGGCTGCAGCGTGATGGCGTCCATCCCGGTGATTTCCAGCAGGCACTTTTCGAGCAGCCGCAGAATCTTGAGGCAGCCTTGCGAAAGCTCCTGAGGCTGATAAGGATGCTCGGTCGCAATTCCGTCGAGCCGGGCGACGAATTCATTCACGCGGGGATTGTATTTCATGGTGCAGGAGCCCAGCGGATACATGCCCAGGTCGATCGCGTAGTTCCAGGTGGAAAGACGGGTGAAGTGGCGGAGGACTTCGATCTCGCTCACCTCGGGAAAGCCTTCGATACCCGCGCGTCGGTGACTCGCGCCGAGAGCTTTGGCGGGATCGGCGGCGGGCACATCGAGCGGCGGCAATTCGAACGCGCGCTTTCCCGGCGAGGACTTCTCAAAGATCAGCCCTTCGCTCTGACTGGTGTGGCGGGATGCTTTTTTGATTTTTGTGTTCATTTCCTCGATTTAGCCTGCTCTTGCCCGCGCCGTGCCTGTCGTCTGCGACGGTCACTTTCCGTGGTAGGGGCGCAGCATGCTGCGCCCCTACTAAGGAAACGTCGACCTAAATCGGCCGCGCAAGCGCCAGCTTCAACGCCTCCGCGAATCGCTCGATCTCTGCTCGCGTGCTTGTTTCCGTGACGCACACCAGCGCGTGCTTGGTCAATTCCGGATACGGCGTCCCTAGCGCGAGCGGTCCAATGATTCTTTCGCGTAAAAGTTGCGAATTCAATATCTTCACCGAGCGCGGCATCTCCACTGTGAATTCGTTAAAGAACGGCGCGTCAAAGGTGCGCCGTACGCCGGGAATCTTCAGCAACTCCGCCAGCGCGAACTGCGCCTTGGACAAATTCTGCTCCGCCATTTCGCGCAAGCCTTCCTTGCCGAGCAGCGTCAAGTGCACCGTGGCGGCCAGCGCGCAAAGCGCCTGGTTGGTGCAAATGTTCGATGTGGCCTTCTCGCGGCGGATGTGCTGTTCGCGCGTTGCGAGCGTCAGCACGAACCCGCGCTGGCCCTCGGAATCCGTCGTTTGCCCCGCGAGGCGCCCTGGCATCTGCCGCACAAACTTGTCCCGCGAAGCGATCACGCCGGCGAACGGTCCGCCGTAACTCGGCGGCAGCCCGAAGCTCTGGCCCTCCATCGCCACGATGTCCGCTTCCGCCGGCGGTTTGACGATCCCCAGCGAAACGCCTTCCGCAATCGCGACCACAAACATCGCGCCAGCTGCGTGTGTGGCATCGGCGAGCGGCGCGTACGATTCGATCACGCCGAAAAAGTTTGGCGATTGTACGACGACTGCCGCCACGTCATCTTTCAAGGCCGCCTGCAACGCTTTTGCATCCACCGTGCCGTTCGCCGCAAACGGAATCTCCTCCACGCGCAAGCCGGAGTTCTTCGCGTAGGTCTTCAGCACGTCGCGGTACTCCGGGTGCACCGACCGCGCCACGAGCACACGCCGGCGGCCCGTCAAGCGCTCCGCCATCAATACCGCTTCAGTGGTCGCCGTCGATCCGTCGTACATCGACGCGTTCGCCACCTCCTGCCCCGTGAGCTGGCACATCAGCGTTTGAAACTCGAAGATCGCCTGCAGCGTGCCTTGCGTAATTTCCGCCTGATAGGGCGTGTACGACGTTAGGAACTCTCCGCGCTGGATAATCGCGTCCGTCACCACGGAACGCAGATGGTTGTAAACGCCAGCGCCGAGAAAGCTGGTGTACCCGTTCGAATTCTCCGCGGCGCGCTCCTTGAAATACTGGATAATCTCGGCTTCCGAATACGGCCCGGGAATGTTCAGCGCTTCGCGTAGCCGAAATCGTTCCGGAATGCTGGAAAAAAGTTCGTCGATGGATTTCACGCCGATAGCGGCGAGCATCTCTTGCCGCTCGGCGGGGCTCTTCGGGAGGTAGCGCATCAGGCGGAAGCTTCCTGACCCTTCGCAGCGATGTAGGCTTCATAAGCGGCGGCGTCCATCAACCCGCTCAGCTCAGCGGCGTTGGTCAGGCGCACTTTGATCAGCCAGGCCGCGCCATGCGGATCAGCATTGATTTTCTCCGGCGTATTCTGAAGCTCGCCGTTGGCTTCAATCACTTCGCCCGCGGCAGGCGCATAAATCTCGCTGACGGCCTTCACCGACTCGACCGTGCCAAAGGATTTTCCAGCTTCGATTTTCGTTCCTAGCTTGGGCAGCTCGACGAACACCACGTCTCCCAGCTCATGTTGCGCGTAGTCCGTGATTCCGATCGTTGCGACTCCGCCCTCTACCTTGATCCATTCATGTTCTTTGCTGTAGCTGTAATTCTTCGGATATGCCATCTGACCACTCCTTGAATTCGTTCCCGCCCGTTCAGGATACTTGCTGAACCGCGGCTTTCTTTGCCCGCTTGTAAAACGGTGTCGGCACTACCTGCGCCTTGCACTTCTGCCCGCGAATCTCCACATACAAAACTGTACCAACGGATGAGGACGCCGGCGGCACATAAGCCAGCGCAATGTTTTTCCCCAGCGTCGGCGAAGGCGACCCGCTCGTCACCACGCCGATGGCGTTTCCCGCCTCATCACAGCAACAATATTCGTCTCGCGCGATTCCGCGGTCGATCATCTCGATCCCCACCAGCGTGCGCCGCAGTTCCGCCGCTCTCGCCCTTTCCAGCGCCGCGCGTCCCACGAAATCGCCTTTTTCCATCTTGCAGTAGCGATCCAACCCCGCTTCCCACACGTTGATCTTGCCACTGATCTCGTGCCCGTACAGCGCCATCTTCGATTCCAGCCGCAGCGTATTCCGGCATCCCAGGCCGCAGGGAACCACCGCGAATTCGCGCCCCGCTTCCACCACTTGATTCCAAACCTTCTCGCTAGTCGTCACAACGGAGGGCACGTAAATCTCAAAACCATCCTCGCCGGTGTATCCGGTGCGCGCGATCAGCGTGTTCTTCAATCCGCAAACCGTGCCATGCGTGAACCAATAATTCTTGAGGCCGTCCAGGTGCGCGTCCGTCAGCTTCTTCATCAATTCCGCTGCCCGCGGTCCCTGAATCGCCAATTGCGTGTAGGCATCGCTCAAGTCCTCGACCACGCAATCGAAACTTTTGGTGTTCTCGCGCACCCACTGAACATCTTTTTCGCGCGTCCCCGCATTGATCACCAGCAGATAATCATCTTCGCCGAGCCGATGGACGATTACGTCATCCACAAACGTTCCTTCCGGATAGAGCATCGCCGAATAGTGCGCCTGCCCGATGGCCAGCTTCGACGCATCGTTCATGCTGATGTGCTGCACCGCCGCCAGCGCACCGCCGGGCCTCGTGCCGCTGCGGATGCGAATGTCTCCCATGTGGCTGACGTCGAAAACGCCCACCCCGGAGCGCACCGCCTTGTGTTCCGCAATCAGCCCGCCGCTGGATGGATACTCGACAGGCATGTCCCAGCCGTCGAAATTGACCATCTTTGCGCCAAGGCGGCGGTGCAATGCGTTTAGCAGCGTCTTACGAAGCGCGCTTTTGTGAGGAGCTGCGGGGGATTCCATTCCCATGGCTCAAGCAGAAATCGATACTAGCACGCGCCCTCCAACGGGTCAAAGAAGCCCACTATCAGCTGGAGCGAGCCGTTGTAATGTCAGCGGAGGTGAACGACTCGCGCATTCATCGCACCTTCGCCTTGCCGCAGCCTCCCAAGCTCAGGTAAAGTTTTCTCGAGAGGCCCCCATGCAAGCTCCGACCAATTGCGCGCAATGCGACTTGCCGGAAGAACGCTGCAGTTGCGAAAGGTACTGCACCATCTGCAAGGGCCAGAACAACGTGCGCCTTTGCTCCGACGGTCTCTACTATTGCCCGGACTGCCGGGAAGCCTGCGACATCTCTCTGGCCGGCCGTGGCACTTGAGCCACAGACCTTCCGCTTGCTCCTCGATGCGGACGCGCGACTGGCCGCGGCTGCCGGAGGCGTGGTCCGCTATCTCGCCGATGTCGCCGGCTTCGAGAACGACGCCATCGCTCGATTGCAATCCGCCGTCATCGCTGCTTGCGCGCAAGTTTTTGAGCAACTCACCGCCGATCATCCCAGGCTGGAAATCACCTTCACGCGCTTATCCGACCGCATCGAAGTCGCTCTAGCCCCTCGCGGCGACGGCCTTCCAGTGCTTGGGCTCAACACGGCCGCATTTGTTCCGGGAGGCGGCGGCACGGGATCGCCGCGGCGTGCCTTCGCTGGTTTCGATCGCACCCAGTACGGAACGCAAAACGGGGAAGCAGTCACTCGCCTGACAAAATATATCGGTCCGGGAAATATCGATCAGAGCCCTTCCATAACCTAAGAGTCATTCCGAAATTAAAAAGAAGGCTAATCAGCGCAGCTGATTAGCCTTCTTTTCCTTAGAAATGTTTTCCGAGCGTTACATCTTTAGCGCGAAGGTATTCTTTCGAATGAGTGACGTCATCTGGTCGTCGCTGAGCGACAACCGCAGCGTCACGCGATCGCCTCCGGGCGTCACACGCGCCTGGTCCAGCAACTGCGCCAGATCGGGATTGTCTTTCTGCGCCTGGTATCGCTTGTACAGGAACGCCGCTTGCAGCAACTGGCCCAGCGTGTTTGCGTCATCGGTCGATCCGCACACCGCCTGGAATTTTCCGTCGAGCCCGCTGCTGGCGTCCACGTTGATAATCATGTTTTGCATCCGCGCCACCAGTTTCGCCGCTTCGGGGAACTGCTGCACCTCCGGCGCCAGTTGCTGCATCGCCAAGCGGGTATACGCGGGATTCAATACTGCCCACACCACACCGCTCCCGTTCGCTTCGTTAATCAGCGGGAAAAGCGTTTCGTTGCGCATCAATCCTTCCTCGCCGCCGAAGCGCACCTCGATCATCTTTTCCAGGACCGCGCGATGGCCAAACGCTGCCGTATTCGAATCGAGGAAAAAGAAAAACAGGTCGTTCGTACCCGAACCCGTGCCAAAGGCAAACAGCGTGTAACCCCGCGCCTTGAACGAAGGCAGCTTTTGCTGCTTGAAGTACGCTTCCGTCGAGTTCGGATTGTAAGTCCCGAGCGCTACTCCGACGACCTCTTCTCCGGTGGGAACGGCCGTCGAGCCTGTACCTTCTGTCTTCGCGCTCATCCCTTCCGCGACCAGCCCCCAGGCGAGCTCATCGACTTGCGAGTTCGGATCGATTCCCGCCGAGGCCAGGAATTTCTCGAATTGCCGGAAGCGGTCCGGGAGCATCTGCTCCTGCAATTGCGGAAACCACTTCAGCGAGCGCGCCTTTTTCAAGTCGGCATAAGCAAACTCACCAATCTCTTTGGGAAAGAGCGCGATAATGTCCGCTCCCAGGCGGCCTGCGCGCGCCGGTTTCGGCATCGCCAGGGACATCGCCACCAGCAGCCCAGCGGCCGCCAGCCTGCAGATTGCCGGCCCCAGCCGGCCCCGCGTCACACCTGAATTCGTTGTCCGTTTCACGTCGTGCTCCTTTCGAACAAGGCAAAGGGAACTCTTAGTCTACGCTCTTGTCGCCCGCGCTGCATTGCCCAGACGCTCCCGCAGCGCGGAAACCTTAACGCGCATGGACGTCGCATAGGCGGCGTCCGTCAGGCTCTCAAGATTGATCTCCACGTTCGCCAGTGCTCCGCGTGCGCCCGCTTCGGCCATCAGCCGCGCCACTTGCAAGTCTGACCGCATGGATGCCGCGGCGATGCTCTCCAGTTGTCCAAGGCGTTCGAAAAGCTCAACAGCGCGGGTGGCCACCTTCATCGGCACTTCCGCCGCGCCTTGCGTGGCCTTCTGTATCGCTTCTTCGCGCTGTCGGGTTTCCCGCGCGTCCCCCTGAGACAATTTGAACGCCGCCATCACCGCGTCGTAGGAAGCCGCGTCGAGATCTATCGCTTCCGTAAGTTCATCCGTGATCCTCCGCATCTCGTCCAGCGCCGCCGAAAGCTGCTCGGCATATCCCGCTTGCGATTTCTTTTTCCGTGAAAGCCCCGCAACCATCTGCCCCAGGGCTGCCGCCAGCGCTCCTGCAAACGCCGAGACGCTTCCTCCTCCGGGCGTTGCTGTTGGAGATGCCACCGCATCCAGAAATGGGCGCGCCAATCCCGCCAGCTTTCCGCCTTTGCCCCTTTCCAGCAGCGCGCCGCCCAGCGCGTCTTCCAGCTTATTTTCAAAAACCTGCGCCGGTGAAAAGTCTTCCAGTTGCAGGAAAAAGTCCGCCGCCATCTCGATCGCTTTTTTCGGAATCAGCCCGACGATTTCGCTCCCCACCGGCATCACCCCGTAGCGCTCCGCTTCCCGCTTCACCATCGCATACACGCGGTGCATCGGCGTCTGCTCGAAGTCCGTCAGGTTGATGGACACTTGCGCCAGATTGCGCGCTTTCAGTTCCACCCCCATTGATTTCACATACCGCAGTCCGCCGGACGAATACCGGATGGCTTTCGCGATTTTGTTTGCGATGCTCACATTCGGGGTATTCAGATTCACGTTATAGGCGATGAGGAACTTGCGCGCCCCAACCACCGTCACTCCCGCCGTCGGATGCACCTTCGGTTCGCCCACGTCCGGCTGCCGGTCGAGATTGCGCTTCATCTCTTCGCCCAGCCCCTCGAACTGTCCGCGCCGCACATTCTCAAGATTGACGCGGTCCGGCCGCGTCGCCGCGGCTTCATAAAAAAACACAGGAATCCGGTAGCGCTTCCAGATTTCATGGCCCACCCGCCGCGCCAGCGCCACGCAATCCTCGATCGTCACGCCTTCGATGGGAATGAACGGCAGCACATCCGTCGCGCCCACCCGCGGATGCGCGCCCGTGTGTTTCGTCAGGTCGATCAGTTCCATGGCCTTGCCGGTTCCGAGAAGCGCCGCTTCCGCCACCGCGTCCGGCTCGCCCGCCAGCGTAATCACACAGCGGTTATGGTCGGCGTCCATCTCGCGATCCAGCACATAGACGCCCGGCACGCTGCTCAGCGCCGCCACAATCGCGTCGACCTTTGCGGGATCGCGTCCTTCAGAAAAATTTGGCACGCACTCGATCAGTCGTTTCATCGTTTTGGCTTTTTGTCTTCTTGTGCCGCCCAGTTGGCGGGCAGCTTTGGTTTTCGGTCCGGCAGTGTGGGCCGTTGATACACGAACGCCGGCTTATTCGGAGTGCCTGACGCCGCGTCTGACCCAACCGGAGCAGAAGCGGACGCGGGCGCGGGCGCGGGCGCGGGCTTCTTTGAGTCTTGTGGCGCTGGCTTGACGGATCTTTGTGACGGCCACGCTCTCGCTGTCCCGGGCAAAGTTCTCAATGGCCATTGCGGCCCGATCATCGGCTTCATGTTCGCGGGCAGCGGTTGGTTCATCGTTTGCCCCGGCGCTTGGACCGCCTGCTTTGATTTTTCACGCGACCCAGCACTTGCTCGCTCTCGAAGGTATCCCCGCACCTGCGACCCAAACCATAGGACCCCACCTGCCCACAGCCCTGAAGCGATGGCGTCGTAACCGCTTAGCCCTCCCGCTTTTCCAAGGATCATCACCACCACGCAGGTAGCAGCCACAAAGCCGTAGAAATACTCTTCAAACAAACTTATCGTCTTCCGCGGCCCAAGCTTGAGGAGGCGCACCTTACGCACCGGCCTCTTCGAATAGTTAGATTGGAAGTTGTTCGGCGGCATGGATTACGCGACCACGCTTCACGGTCATCCAGCAATGGTTCACACCAAAATAATAGGGAATTTCCCGGTAGTCGGCCACTTCGAATACGGCGAAGTCCGCTTGTTTGCCAACCTCCAGCGACCCAACCGTTTTTTCCCGCCGCAGCGCATACGCGCCGTTGATGGTCGCTGCCGCAATTGTTTCCGCCGGAGTCATTCGCAGTTGCGTGCAAGCCAGCGAAAGAATCATCGGCATGCTCAGCGTTGGACTCGTTCCCGGATTGTAATCCGTCGCCAGTGCAACTATCGCTCCCGCCTCAATCAGCGCCCGTGCCGGAGCATACTGCTTCAATCCCAAATGAAAATCGCATCCCGGCAGCAGCGTCGCCACCGTTTCCGACTTTCCCAGCGCCTGGATGTCGCTCTTATTCACTTGTTCCAGGTGATCGCAGCTTGCGGCGCGCATCAGAATCGCCAGTCGCGTTGCCCCCGTCCGCGAAAGCTGCTCCGCGTGTAGCCGCGGCTCTAGCCCCCATTGCCGCCCCGCTTGCAGCACGCGCTTCGATTGCTCCACCGTGAACGCGCCGCGGTCGCAAAACACATCGCAAAATTCCGCCAGCCGGTTCTCGCTGACATGTGGCAGCATGTTTTCCTCGATCAGCTTAATGTATCGCTCGGCACCGCCGCTTTTTCCACGAAACTCCGCCGGAACCACGTGAGCGCCAAGAAATGTGGACACGATCTCCAGCGGTTGCTCCGCCGCCAGTTCCTTGTGCAACCGCAAAATCTTCAATTCGCTCGCGACATCCAACCCATATCCGCTCTTCGCTTCCACCGTCGTCGTGCCGTAAGCCGCAAACTGTTTCAGCGCCGCGAGCGCGCGTTTCTTCAAAGCCTCGCCGGTGGCCGCGCGCAGCTTCTTCACCGAATTGAGTATCCCGCCGCCCTTCCGCGCAATCTCTTCGTAACTCGCACCCGCAATCTTCAATTCATACTCTTCCGCCCGGCTCGCCGCATGAACCAGGTGTGTGTGCGAATCCACAAACCCCGGCAGGACCACCCGCCCGCCCAAATCCAACTTTTCCGCCGCGTGCGCCTCCGAAATCTTTTCCACCTCCGCCCGCGTCCCCACCGCCACAATCAAGCCCTCGCGCACCAGCACCGCGCCATCTTCAATCAAACCCAGTTTGGAAAGGGAAGTTCCGCGCCGCGGCCCGCTCCCCCGCAGCGTCAGTAGTTGCGATGCACCGGTAATAAGAAGGGAATCCGCCAAGGCTCACGTATTATGCCCAAAACAAAACCGGCAGGACAGGCTTTCGCCCGTCCTGCCGTAAAACGTTTGCCTTCCTTCAGCTTCGAGCCCGCTCTTACGCGCCCGCCGCTTGGCCCTTGAACGCCGGCAGAAACGCTTCCTGCACAAACGTTTCGAACGACGTTGGCGTTGTGTTCGCCGCAGTTCTCGGTTCCAGCGCTTTCATGTAGCCGTTATTCATCGAACCCGCCATTTCGCAGAGCAGCATCGCCAAGCTGGTGGACATTCCTATGCCCGTCATCGCCTGGATCACCTGCTCATCCGGCAATTGCACGTACGCCAAGCCAGGCTTCCCAATAGCTGCGCCGATGATTCTTGCTGCCTCGTTGTACGAGATGTCCCGCTGTCCGAGGAGCTCCCGCGTCTGCTGGCCTTTGAAATCCAGCCGCCCCAGCGCCTCTGCCGCCGGCGCTCCAATATCCTTCGTGGCGATCATCGGCAACAAAAGATCCCCGCGAACCGGTCCCGCCATCATCCCGAAACCCTGAATGACGCTAACCTGTGCCAGAGTGTTTTCCATGAAATACGCGGCGCGCAGATGCAGAGCGTTCAGCCCGCCAATCCGTGCCAACTTCGTTTCCATGTTGTGCAATCCGACCACCGGGCCGGTCTTTTCCGGTTTGTCCGCGCCGTAGCTGCTCAGCGTCACCGCATGGGTGACGCCGGCCGTCCTCAGCGCCTCGGCGATGGAATCACTTACCTCTTCCTGGTGTGCACGGTAATCCGGGCTCTTCACGTCTGGAGGAATCAGCACGTACACTGCTTCAGCTCCCGCGAACGCTCGACTCAACGCCTCCGTATCGAGAACATCTGCCGCAAACGCCTCCGCGCCCCGGCTGACATATGGCGCCAGTTTTTTGCTGTCCCGTCCCACGACACGAACTTTCTTGCCCCGATCAAGCAATTTACCCGCAACTGCTGATCCCGTATTTCCCGTCGCTCCCAGAATGACGTACATGGCTTCCTCCTTGGCGGGCGTTGTTTCCGTGTCTTAGCAGGCTCGGATCTTACCGGCTACGACATCGGAACTTTGATGCCCGTTTTCTTCGCAAAAGCAATCGCCTCCGGGTATCCCGCGTCCGCGTGCCGCGCCACTCCGAGCCCAGGATCATTCGTCAGCACGCGCTCGATTCTCTTCGCCATTTCTTTCGTCCCATCCGCCACCGTCACTTGCCCCGCGTGTTGCGAATACCCAATCCCCACGCCCCCGCCATTGTGGATCGACACCCACGATGCCCCGCTCGCTGTATTGATCAGCGCATTCAGCAGCGGCCAATCCGCAATCGCATCCGACCCATCCAGCATCGCTTCCGTCTCCCGGAACGGCGAGGCCACCGACCCGCAATCGAGATGATCGCGCCCCATCACGACGGGCGCTTTGATCTCACCTTTAGCCACTAACTCGTTCAACGCCAGCCCAAACTTGTCCCGCTCCCCATATCCCAGCCAGCAAATTCGCGACGGCAGCCCCTGAAACTTTACGCGTTTTTGCGCCAATTTAATCCACCGGTTCAAATGCTCGTCCTGCGGAAACATTTCCAGCACCAACTGATCCGTCCGCGCAATATCCGAAGCCTCCCCCGAAAGCGCCGCCCACCGGAACGGCCCTTTCCCCTCGCAGAACAACGGCCGTATATACGCCGGCACAAATCCCGGAAAGTCGTAAGCGTTCTTCACGCCCTGTTCGAACGCCATCGTTCGAATATTGTTCCCGTAATCAAACGTCACCGCGCCCAGCTTCTGCAAATCCAGCATCCCTTGGACGTGCGCCGCCATCGCCGCCATCGAATGTTTCTTGTATTCTTCAGGACTCTTCTTCCGCAACTCCAGCGCCGCCTCTAGCGTCATCCCATTCGGCACGTAACCGCCGATGGGATCGTGCGCGCTAGTCTGATCCGTCAGCAAATCGGGCACCACCCCGCGCTTCGCCAAATCCGGAATCAAGTCCGCGCAATTGCCCACCAATCCAACCGAAGTGGCCTCGCCCTTGCGCACCGCGTTCTTCAAAATCCGCAGCGCCTCATCCAGCGAAGTTACCATCACGTCGCAATAACCCGTCTTCACGCGCCGCTTGATCCGCTCCGGGTCCACATCAATCCCCAGAAACGCCGCGCCATTCATCGTCGCCGCCAGCGGCTGCGCCCCGCCCATGCCGCCCATCCCGCCGGTAACAACCAGTTTCCCCTTCGAATCCCCGCCGAAATGTTTCTTAGCCGCCGCCGCAAATGTTTCGTAAGTCCCCTGCAAAATCCCCTGCGTCCCGATATAAATCCAGCTCCCCGCCGTCATCTGCCCGTACATCATCAATCCCGCGCGGTCCAGCTCGTGAAACCGGTCCCAATTGTTCCAGTGCCCCACAAGGTTCGAATTGCACAGCAGCACCCGCGGCGCATATTCATGCGTGCGAAAAACTCCCACCGCCTTCCCCGATTGCACCAGCAGCGTTTCGTCCGCCTCCAGCGCCTTCAGCGACCGCACAATGGCATGAAAACATTCCCAATTCCGCGCCGCCTTCCCCGTCCCCCCGTACACCACCAAATCTTCCGGCTTCTCCGCCACCTCCGGATCAAGGTTGTTCATCAACATCCGCAGCGCCGCCTCCTGCTGCCACCCCTTACACGAAATCGCCGTCCCCCGCGCTGCCCGAAATGGCCCCTTGGACAAGGTCGCATTAGCTGCGGTCCCTGGCGCCGTTCCCGGCACGCTCTCTGACAACTTCGCACTCATGAATTTTCTTCTCCGCCGCTCATACTAACCCACGCCACCCTCTTTTGCACTTTTGCCAGACTGAATCCATCATCACTCCCGTCCTGCTCTACTCCTTTCGCCTTCGGCAGGTGGTCCAGTTGCCCAGTAGCGTTTTTGGCAGTTCAACAGCAATCCTTGCCAAGGATACGTTACTAGATATGTATCATTCTCAAGCCGAGGAGTCCACATGGTCCGCGACGGGTATCGAGCTCCCAGAGACGAGGCATCTATGAAACGTAATATCGGGATTTTATGGACTATGGTCAGCATCCTGTCCACGACCTTGGGCTGTGCGAAAAAGATGGTCGCGCCTCCTCCTCCGCCATTGGCAGAAACGATTTTGGAAGATGCGGGAACCGAAAGCTTGCAGGAGTCACTCTTCAAAGGGGACCAAGCGGTCTTGTCGGACCAAGACATCGCAAGGATCCTTGGCACTCAGCTCGTACTTACCGATCGTCACCGTTTGGCGATTTTAAGCCTCAGTACGACAAATCCGTGGTCTGAGGATCTTGCTGACGCTGAGACAAAGAACTTTGAGAGCTTATTGCGAGGACTCAAGTCCTCCCCGCAGCTAACGGAAGTTCGTTTTCTGCCGTCTCTGTTAGTGCCGCAAAAGCGGACGGTACCGTATCTCAGAGAGGCCGCGGCCCGCATCCAAGCAGATCTGTTATTTGTTTACACGGCCCGGATTCAGACGTTTCGGAGGGATCGCTTCTTGAAGTCCGATGAAGTTCGCGCGCAATGTGTTGCCGAATCGGTGCTTTTGGACGTACGCACGGGAATCGTCGTTCATACGGCTCGCGCTACTGAGAGCATTGCCACGAAGAAAACACCTGGGGATCTCAATTTTAGTGAGACGCTCGCCCGCGCACAGTCGGAGGCGCGCGGAAAGGCAGTGCTTTCCTTGGCGAACGCGGTAGTTGCGCACCTGGCGGAAAGCCGGGTGCCGCATCCCTTGTGATTTTCAAGGGTGCGGTTGTTAATTTTTTCGTCGGCCCGCAGTGTGTTTCCCGATTCGCTTGCCCCGCGGCCGCACATAGTGAAACCGCACCAAATAAATCTTCTCGCCGCGACCGTGCTTCGCCACCTTCAGCAGGTCCAGCACGCCCAGAAATCCCGACTCGCGTGCCAACTCCGGAGTAATATCAGGAAACCCGATCGGCTCAATCGAATCGATCTCGATTGCCCCATCCCCCATCGGATATCGCGCGCCAACTCGCACGTGCGGACGCATCCAGAACCGCACGCTGCACGTAGTCTCCCCTCGCCGAACGCCTTCGCGCAGCCGCTTCGTGAACATCATGGCCCGAGTCTACTAGACTTCAACTTCTTTTAACTTTCAACCTTCAACCTTCAACCTTCCCGCACCCCCGCTAGAACCGATAATTGATCTCCGTAAACCCCAGCGCCCCGTTCGCGTTAACCGAATAAATCTTCTTGATCACGTCCCCGCCCACCGCATATCCAAAGTACAGCCCAAACGAAAACCCGTACTTCCACTTATAGTCCCCGCTGATGTCATAAAGCGTCGCCAGCTTACTCGCCCCATTCGAAGGCCTCCCGTTGAATCCGAAAGTTCCCGGCTGAAACGCCCCGCCACCCGAATACCACAAATCATTCTTGTTGCTCAGCCAAAGCCCATGCACGTCGCTCCGAATCGTCAGCTTCTTCCCCGGCCGTAGCATCACTTCGGAAAAGGCGTCCGTCATGTTCATCGAATTGAAGAACGGAAAGCGCGCATAAATGCGCGGCGTGGGCAGTATGGCAAAGAATGTACCGTGAACGCCGTCCCCGGGATTCCCATCGCCGCTGGAGTAGTACAATCCGCCGCGAAACCAGGGGCGCACCCGGCTAGCAAAAGTTGGTTGCCAGCCTCCTTCAAACGTTCCTGCACCGGCCCGCTGCGTCAGTTGTCCCCAACTCCCCGACTGCAGCGCCCCCCACCCCAGCAGATCAAACGTCCCCGCCTCCGTCGGTGCCGCCAGAATAATATGTCCGCCGTATGTGCCAATCTTGATGCCGCCGAGATCCGTAGCTCGTGCCGCCGCTGGGCGGTTGTCCGTCTTCACCACCGGCCGGTCATCGCCGTAGTAAATTCCAAAAATCCGCCACTCCGCCACGCTGCTCCCAAATTCCGCCTGCCGCGTGAGCGCCACGTACGTCACCGGCGTCTTCACCCAGCCCCACCCATCCACCTGGAAAACGCCTCGCGTCGGCACGGCGCCCAGCGCCGTGAACGTCCACGGCCCCTTCGAATACGCAAACTGCATCCCGTCAAAACTTCGCAGCACGTCCGAATAACCAAAGTTTCCCAGCAATCGCTGTCCGATGCGCTCCGCCTTCAGCGATGCCAACGTTGGATCCTTCGGCGTCACCTCGCTGCCGTCCGTGAACTCCATGCGCCCCATCCGCAAGCTGGCATGTTCTCCCTTTATCCTCACAAACGCCTGCTTCGGAAAGATAAACGCCACGTTCTGATTCTTGTCGTTCGCCGCGTAATACGATCCGCCCAGCCCGTACTGACCCAGGGGCGCCGCGTTGGCCGCATGATTCGGCAGTCCCAGCAGGATCGGCGATTCAAATTCGAGGTTCCAGTCATAGTGTTCGTGCTTTTGCGAGAACCCAAATCGCACCACCGTCCCCGAAAAACTGTATAAATTGTTGCCGCTCGCCGGCTCAAACCAGTTCCACACTTCGTATCTTTCCCGCACGCTCCCGGAGAAGGTCACCCCTCCGATTTGGATCGGTTGCGCCGCTGGCTCTTGCCCCATCGCTACCGATCCACTCAACAAGAGCAGCGAACAAACGAGAAGTTTTTTCACAGACTCTCCCTCTTTCCGGCATTCCCGGTCACGGCATCTCACGCCTGCCGGCACACACGTCTCCGCAGCTCACCCTAAGGAAAAGCAAACCGCATTCTGTTCTCGACATTCTGAATCTGACGTGCCTCGTATCGTGGACCCTGTGCCCCGAGGCGCACCCGCAAAAAGTTCCGCTTATCCTAGCCTCTGCAAAATCCCGCGCAATAACTGAAAAATACTATCCCTATGGCCACTCCTCCTGGCGAGTAGCCGTCCTCGGCCCGCTCTTCTTCCCATTTCCATTTCCATTTCCCTTTTCCACCTTCTCCTCGGCAAAGAGAACCATATAGTGTTATA
>Ga0210405_10002040_pt1 | contig 21617 bp, 16 predicted proteins | sample IncBWH11MmetaG_FD_155492 | JGI IMG/M metagenome (GOLD analysis project Ga0210405, IMG submission 155492) | Forest soil microbial communities from Barre Woods Harvard Forest LTER site, Petersham, Massachusetts, United States - Inc-BW-H-11-M | ecosystem: Environmental > Terrestrial > Soil >... | reverse complement strand
ACGACAGCGCCTTCATGCGCACGGCACTTTCTCGTATGCTGACCGCCGATGCCGGACTCTGGGTCGTTGGCACCGCGAGCGGCGGCGCTGAGGGCCTGCAAAAAGTGGCGAGCCTCGATCCCGACGTGGTGACACTCGACATGCAGATGCCGGGCATGGACGGATTGGAGACGCTACGCCGCATTATGGCTCAGTTTCCGCGCCCCGTCATTATGGTGAGCTCGGCAACCCTGAAAGAAGCCGAAATCACGCTGAACGCCCTGGAGGCAGGCGCGTTCGACTACATGCCCAAACAACTTTCTCCCTCGTCGCTGGACATTCTTCACATTCGAGAACAGCTGGTCGCCAAAATCAAAGCGGCCGCAGAATCGCGGCGTTCAAGAGATCGTCTGCCGCTTTCGCGGAAGCCTCCTCGAACGGTGGACTTGCCGGCGCGGAAACTAAACGAGCCCGCGGCGCTCGTTGCACTCGGGATTTCCACTGGCGGTCCAAATGCCTTGCAGGAGATTCTCCCTACACTTCCGGCGGACCTGCCGGTTCCGGTAGTTATTGTGCAGCACATGCCGCCAGGTTTTACCACTCCTTTTGCCGAGAGGCTTAACAAACTCTCCGCGATTTCGATCCGCGAGGCATCGCACGGTGAACTGGTTCAACCCGGCGTCGTCTATATTGCTCCGGCGGGATCACACCTGAGAGTGATCCGCCCCACTGAATCGCGAACCGTGATCTTCCTCTCGGAGAAACGCGAGGATCAACAACATATTCCGTCAGTCGATATCATGATGCAGTCGGTCGCACTTGCATTTCATTCTCAAGCCATGGGAGTCATCATGACCGGCATGGGATCCGACGGTGCACAGGGTATGAGCGCGATTCGCGGCGAAGGCGGCTTCACGCTGGGCCAGGACGAGGCGAGTTGTGCGGTCTATGGTATGCCTCGAGTGTGCGCGGAGATGGGTATACTCGACCGCGTTGTGCCGTTGGGCCAAATACCAAATGAGATTCTGCACGCCGCGTGCTATCGCGAAGAGCGAGCAATTCGAACCAGCGCCAGTTAAGCCGGCGCTCTCAAATCAACTGGATATTTATCCAACGCTTGGCGTACTCTTCGCAACAAGGTGCGAGTGGAAAAGGGCTTGGCCAGGCAGTCTCTGCTGTGAGCTGACAAACCACTCAAAGCCAGTTGTTCCGCATAGCCGCTCATCAACAGAATTCGCGCCTGCGGGCAAAGTCCTGCGAATTCATGGGCCAGTTGATGACCACTCTTTCCTGGGAGTACGAGATCGGCAAGAAGCAAGTCGACTGGCTCTGGACATGTGCGCTGCGCCTCTAATGCTTCTGCCGCACATCTGGCACTGACGAGCCGGTAACCCGCTGACTCCAACACTTCGCTGGTTACTTTTCTTACAAACTCCTCGTCCTCCACCAGGAGGATGGTTTCCAAGCCGTCTGCCTGGCCTTCTTCGGAAAAGGGCACACGGATGATCGCGTCTCCTGCTGCTACGGACGCGATGTCCGTCGCATTCTCCTCGCGGTCAATCTGGGCTGCGTCGGCTGCGGTTTCGTCAGAGTTCAAATTCAATTGCCTGCGTCTTACCTGGGAAGGTGAGCACATGAGTAGCCATCATGCGGTTCCATGTAATTGGTCGCCGATCATGCGCCTAGCGCGATATGCTGCCCAGTCAAGCTGTCTGTGGACGATGCTGGTAGAGTCACGCCGCCCGTTCTGGCATTAGTGCTGGGAATTGGTTCTGAAGCGGGACTACAGCAAGGGCGCACAGAAGTCCTGGCTCTCCCAAGAGGCTTGCATTTTTGTGCGTCTACTTTGGACTGGTCAGGATGGTTTCGTTTGGATCGAGCAAAAGCCTGTGGGTTCCGAGAGGCGCGGACAGGCGAAACGATGACTCGCCGCCATCGGCAAACACGCGGCCAATATATACGGGGACCTTGCCCGACGTTACCGCGTAGATGGGAACGGAGGTGACCAAATCTTCGGGTGCGTCTTTTTGCCGTATCACGCCAGTCACGACTGTGGCGTTGGCCTTCGGGAGAAATTTAACAGATTGTAACTCCAGCCTGGGCAACGAAGTTCCATTGATCCACCCTTCGAGAAACCAGTCTAGAGATGCCTTACCTTCATAACGCAACGACGGCGGAAGCTCTTCGGCGAAAACCGCGAGCAGTTCGCGAGTGGTGACCGCTTTTCCTTCGTAACGCTGGCGAAGCTTGCGCAGCGATCGCAGGAACGGTTCTTCGGCAACACCTCGGCCTGATTCCTTTCGCCCAGACTCTGACGCGGCATCCTGCAGCATCGACCGGAGCATGTGGAACAGCCACGTTCCGCGACCATAACTTATCGCTTCATATCCTTCGGGAAAGCGTGACGACAGCAACCGGCTTCCTAGAGTAACGGGACCGGCGTCTTTTGGAAGGTTCCCATCTTTATTTTTTTGCAGCAGATCTTCCCGATATTTTTCCATCACCTTGTGGAAGGCTGCGGGATTTTTCTCCTGCAGCATCATCAACGCGCAATAGTTGGCCAAGCCTTCGGAAAACCACTGGTCGCGGTAAGTGCTCCACAGAACCAGATCGCCCCACCATTGGTGTGCGGCCTCATGCGCGGGGACCTGTTGCACCATCAAGATTCGCGCAGGATCCATGTGGAGTTCTTCGTTCTGCTGAGGAGTCATGAAGGCGTAAGAGGAAAGAAAGATCAAGCCGGGCCAGCCCTGGCTCTCGCGTCCCGGCAACTGAGTCAAAACCAGCTGACTGTAGGGAAATGGACCGAATCGTTCCGCGAAATAACGAATCGCGCGTGCCGTGACGTCGGCTACCGCCGCTGCATTCTGTGCTGGTGACACCGGAGGCTGAGACAGGGTCGGCGCGACGTTCAGCGGCGAAACTGCCCGTGGCCGTAGATGCGGCGTGTCGGGTGGAATTGGGGGCGGCGGAGGCCGGGGAAAATCTTTTTCCACTCCGACCGTAGCGTAAGTTTCGACCATCACATTTCCGGCCTGCGCGGCAACTCGAACATACCTGCCGAGATTGAACCCTGCCACGGGTATGGGGCGTTCCGAAATCCAATGGCCAACTTGCTCCGTTGCGGCATTTTGCGCGTCTGTTTGTGGAGACGCAGGCGGCTTCGATATGGGGCTGAGTTTGCCGGTCGCCACCAATGTCCAACCCGCGGGATAGTGAAAGATGAGATCGAAATCGGCCATGGCGAGACCACGATTCGGATACCAGGTTCCGCGCTCGCCAACGTAAAGCAGGCCTTTGCCGGCTTCCGCCAGCACATCTCCCGCATAGACGAAGCGCAGGCTGATTGCCTCTCCCTTGCGCGCCGCTTCCGGCAGAATCACGGCCACCACGTCATTGCCGCTGCGGGCCAAGCGCGTGCCTTCGACCGGCGGGTTTTGGATGAATTCCACCTCGTGCCCGTTGGCCTCCACAGTTTGAATGTGCAGAAAGCGCGACAGCTCGAACACCAGGCAGCGCGGCCCGCCGCGCTCGACATCGAGGTGCACCTTCACCTCCGCATCAAGCTCTTTGGGTGGTTTCACAGTTGCGTCGATCACATAGCTGCGAACGGAAATAACATCTTCTCGCGATCCGGCTTCTGGTGGCACGGTTTGAGGAATCTCTTCCCGCGACGGGCGATTTTTTTTCGATTCGTTGGAGATTGGGGTCGTCGAAAATGATGCCCATGAATCGTAGTACACGGCCCCGGTTTCCGCGGTCTTCACTTGGCCGGCTTGAACTTGTTCGCCTGCCGTCGAGTCGAAAAAAATATCGAAGGCCCCCAGCTTGTTTCCCTGCAGCCGGACGTGCAGCATGCGATCCTCGGGATCGACAGCATTTGCAGCTGAAGAATTCGCGGACTTTGTCGCGTCTGCGACCGGCAACATTTTGCTGAAATCAACCAGCAACCTCATGGCGTCGGTTTGCGCCAGATTGCGCGCCGTCATAGTCCACCGGCCGGCAAACTCCTGGGCATCATCGGGAGCTCTCAGGCCGGGCTGCAGCTCGAGGGCAGTGTTGTCGTTGAAGCGAAAGTAGGCGGAGCTGAAGCGCTCCTCCAGAATTGCCATGCCAGTGAACAGGCTCATCGATTGCCGTTCGACTTCATTGGGAGGAGCCAGCAGCACCTCGCCGTCGCCTTCAAAGAAGGCCCCGGTAATTCTGCCCATCACGTCCTGAGTGAAGGCGATGTTTCCATCTTCCAACGTGATATGGATCGTGGAGCGGTCGATGGCCGCGTCGCGCACTTTGAAGACACGGCCGGGATCAAGGCCGACGCTGCTCAGTTGCGCATAGAGAGACTGCGCGGGTCCCAGCTTCGGCGTCGCCGCCAGCGCATGATCAACGAGGGGGCCGGGCAAAATCGCCGCGCATGCGGCCAGCGCAATCCAGTATTTGCGGGATGGAATTGACACTTTGGTCATGTATAGGCCTGCGTCGTCTGTTGCTAGAATGCGCTTCAATGCGGTTTCGTGTCACTACCCTCGTAACAATATCGACGTGGATAACGCTTGCGTGCGCCACCGCATCGGCGGACACCATTCACTTGAAGAATGGCCGGACCATCCTAGCCGATCACGTCCGCGAAAATGGCAGCCGCTATGAATACGACATTGGCGACGACAGCTATGCTATCCCGAAAAGCTCGGTCGAGCGGGTCGAAGCCGGAGGCATGCCAGCGATTAGAACCGCTTCGGCAACAACTGGCGGCGGGGTTGCCGATCTGCCTTCGTTCACACCTGTCAATACGCTGGCCAATGAAGGCGACCTTCCGAAGACAATCATTCAAGACGGGAAAATCGACCCCGACGCTTTGGCGAAACTCGAAGGCAAAGGGAACGCCGAACTGGCCGCTACGGCGGACTTCATCGCCGGCAAGTTCGAGTTCGACCGCGGGAACATCAACGAATCCCGCCGTTATTTCGACAGCGCTCTCCACTTTCAGCCGGAGAACACGACCGTCCTTATTTATTACGCAGCGTCGCTGGTGCGGACCGGGAATCCCTCGCAGGCGCTCACCTACGCGCAACGGGCTGTGGCCGCGGCTCCAACTTCGCCCGACGCTTATACCGTTCTGGGTTATGCGCAGCAGGCGTCCGACCGAACCAAAGACGCCATTGTTTCCTGGAAGCGGTCGCTCGAATTGCGTCCCGATACGACGGTGCAGCAGTATCTTGCGAAGGCCGAGCGTGAGCAAAATGCGGAGACTGATTTCGCACAGCGCGAGAGCAGTCATTTCGTGATGCACTATGAGGGGAAACAGACTTCCGAAACGTTCCGAGGTCAAATCTTGGCGGCGCTCGAGTCCGATTACGATGATCTGTCCCGCGATCTAGGCACTCCGCCTCGCGACAATATTCTTGTAACGCTTTATACCGAACAGGCTTTCTTCGATGTGACGCGTGCGCCTTCCTGGTCTGGGGCGCTCAACGATGGCAAGCTGCGCATTCCGATCAGTGGCCTCAGTTCCATGACGCCCGATCTGGCGCGGGTGTTGAAGCACGAGTTGGCACATTCCTTCATCAACCAGATTTCCGCGGGACGGTGTCCGCCGTGGCTGCACGAAGGAATTGCGCAACTTCTTGAGCCGAAATCCCTGAGCGGCGATGGGCGCCAGTTAGCCCAGTTGTTCAAAGCTCAACATAATATTCCGTTGAACGTGCTGGAAGGCAGCTTCATGCGCTTCTCCGGCGCCGAGGCCTCCCTGGCGTACGCGGAATCTCTGGCGGCGGTTTCTTACATCAACGATGCCTATGGCATGGGCGACATCCAGCGAATTTTGCAACTGCTCGGGCAAGGGAGTTCGACCGAAGCGGCTCTTCGAACAACCCTCCATTCCGACTACGGCCAATTTGAGACCGATCTCGATAAATATCTGAGCGATAGGTACGGCGAGTAAAACTGATCTGCCGATTTGCTCCGCGCCACGGCTTATGCTAGTTTCGGTTCTGCTCTAGCCAGCGAATGTGCGCCCTATTCCACTCCCGAACGCCCGAGCCTCTACCGGCTTTGGAGACCGTTCCCGGCGAGTTCCCGCCGATCGACGGGGCTGAGATTGCAGCCACGACCTACGGAAAGCGAGTTGCCGGCGATTTCTACGACTCGCTGCGAGTAAGCCCGGAGCGAATCTTATTTGGCTTGCTTGACGTTGCCGGACGCCGCGAGAATAACCAGTCGATCCTCTCGGCGGCGCAAAAGATTTTTCGAACGTCCGGCGCGTCTCTTTTCGCCGGCGCCGACATCAACGAAGCCGAAGCCATGGTCAATCTCTGCCTGCAGCTGAACCGCGGAGTGATGGAAGCTGCCAAGGGAGTTCACTCGTGCCCCGCGTTCATTGGCTGCTATCACGAGAGATTCGGTACGCTCTGCTATACCAACGCGGGACACACTCCCGGACTCCTGCGCGACAGCACAACCATCACCGAACTGGCTTCCACCGGCTTGCCCCTGGGGTTGTTCTCGCACGCTACGAGCGATGCACCGACTGTGGCGATGGAAAAGGGCGCGGTCCTGTTGCTGGTTTCGCGAGGAGTGGTCGAGGGCAAGTGCAAAGACGATAAGAACGAAGACTTGGAATTTGGTCTGGAACGCGTCAAGGAGCGCTTGCATCTCGATCCCTCGACGCACGCTCAGACCATCAGCGCGGCCATTTTGAATTCCGTCGGCGAATTCACCTGCGATCCGCTTGTTCCCGACGATATGACTGCATTGGTTTTGGCGCGAACCATGTAGCTGTCTTACCACGGCGCACCCAAGTTCTGCGCGGAAGTAGTAAAATACCGCAAGGTTTGCGCCGCAGGATCGTCGTGGCCACCCCCGAAAACCTTATGAAAAAACTGCTACTGGTACTCATCGCCATGGCGTGCCTGCCAACTTTTGTAGTTGGCCAGGTGGTGGAAGAAATCATTGCGCGCGTGAACAGCCAAATCATCACCCGCTCGGAATACATGCGCAGCAAGGACCAGCTCAAGGACGACGTCAAGCAGCAAGACGCTGCCAATGCCGACAAGCTTTATGCCGAGCGCGAAAAGGATGTTCTGCGCGACCTGATCGACCAGCAACTGCTGCTCGAAAAAGGCAAAGACCTGGGGATTACCGGCGACACCGACTTGATCAAGCGCCTCGACCAGATGCGCAAGGACATGAAGCTGGAGACCATGGAAGAGCTTGAAAAAGCCGCCACGTCTCAGGGGATTTCCTACGAAGATTTCAAACAGAACATGCGGAACCAAATCATCACGCAGAAAGTGATTGGAGAAGAAGTCGGTTCTCACCTTAGCATCACCAAAGATGAAGAGCAGAAGTTTTATGAAGAGCATAAGAGTGAGATGGAGCGGCCAGAATCGATCAAGCTCAGCGAAATCCTGATCGCCCCGGCAAAAATGGCTGCCGATAAACCTGCCGCAGCGGGCGGAGACAATTCGCAGACTCAAGATGCTGGAAGTGAGGTTGACAAACAGGCCGCTTCGGCTGCAGCTCTGGCCGCAGCCGAAGCAAAGGCCAACGATCTGCTGAAACAGATTCGCGCCGGAGCCAGCTTTGAAGACATCGCCAAGAAAAATTCCGAAGGCCCTTCGGCGGCGGCAGGCGGCGATCTTGGCGGGTTTAAACGGGGCACTCTCGCCAAGGAGATAGAAGAGAAGACATTCGCCATGAAAGCCGGCGAGGTCACCGATGTGACCCGCACCAAGCAGGGTTACATCATCTTGAAAGTTACCGACCACCAGATGGCGGGAATTCCGTCGTTGAAAGAGGCCGAGCCCAAGATTCAGGATGCGTTGTATTACCAGAAGCTGCAGCCCGCGCTGCGCGCCTTCTTCACCAAGCTGCGGGAAGAAGCCTACATCAAAGTCAACGAAGGCTATGTTGATTCCGGCCGCAGCGCGAATCAGACGGAGCCGATCGAGACCGCGAGCGCGAAAACGTCGGACACCAAGAAGCTGAAGAAGAAAAAGAAGATGCTTGGTGTGCCGATTTAGTTTTTGACATGTAGCGGCGTTAAGGGTCACAAGGGTCTCAAGCCCAGCCAGGATGGCGCAGCCCGCATGCCTTGCAGCGCCTTTCGCCTCTTCTGATTTACACTGATACAACGAATGAAAGAGTTCTATATCTGCGACTGTGTCCGTAACGAAAACAGGATCGTTACCTCCAACTTTGTCGTGGTCAGCAAGCAAATCAAGCCAAAGAAGAGTGGAGAGCCGTATCTCGCGTTAACCCTCGGCGACCGCAGCGGACACCTCGAAGCCAAGATGTGGGACAACGTGGACGAAGTGCTGAATGCTTTCGAGCAGGACGATTTCCTCAAGGTCAAGGGCCTGGTCAATAAGTACAAGAACCGGTTTCAGCTCACCATTCACAAGTTGCGCAAGCTGGGCGAATCGGAAATTGAGTTCTCGGATTATCTGCCCAAGACCACGCGGAATATCGATGAACTCTGGCAAACGCTGACCGATTTCGTCGCGTCCTTCCGAGATCCTCATCTCAAGTCTCTGATACAGGCTTTCATGTCCGATCCAGAGATCGCCACGGCTTATCGCAACGCTCCGGCGGCGAAGACGTTGCATCACGCTTATATCGGCGGCCTGCTCGATCATGTAGTCTCGCTTTTTCGATCATGCGATCTGGTTTGCAGGAATTATCCGCAAGTCAACCGCGACTTGCTTCTCACCGGCGTGTTTCTGCACGACATCGGCAAGATTCACGAACTTACTTACAACCGATCGTTTTCTTACACAACGCGCGGCCAGCTTCTTGGGCACATGATCATCGAACTCGAGATGCTGCAGGCGAAGCTGGCTCTCTTCCCGGAGTTTCCTGCGGAACTCAAAACTCTGATCGAGCATCTCATCATCAGCCACCACGGCGAATACGAATTCGGGTCGCCCAAGCTGCCGATGTTTCCCGAAGCTCTCCTGCTGCACTACATGGACGATCTCGACTCGAAAATGGAGGCCATGCGTGCCCACTTCGAACGCGAGGCCGACCTGGAAAGTTCCTGGACAAGCTACAATCCATCGCTCGGACGCCCCCTGCTGAACAGCACCAAGTTCCTTACGCCCAAGACTTCGACGCCTGCTGAGGATTCTTCCGCCGCTGCCGAAGTTGAAGCCGAAGCGGGAGAAACCGGCGAAGTCCCCGAGGAAGCTCCGATGCTGCCCGGACTCAAGACGTAGTTTTCGCGGATTAGAGAGCGTATTGACGATGCTTGACTTCAGCCGCTTCGAAATCCTCACCTTCGATTGTTATGGGACGCTCATCAATTGGGAGGAGGGGATCCTCGGTTGCCTGCATCGCATCCTGGCAGCGCATCGCACGAACAAAGAAACCGACGATGCGACGATCCTGAAGCTCTATGGCGATTTTGAGGCCAGCGCGGAGCAGGGAGAGTATCGCCCCTATCGCGAAGTTCTTCAGTCCGTGGTGCAGCAGTTCGGAGAACGACTCGGATTCACGCCCACGGACGAAGAGGTGCGTTCGCTTCCTGAGTCGCTGCGAGATTGGAAGCCTTGGCCTGATACTGTAGCTGCACTCAATTTGCTGCGCAGCCGTTTTCGACTCGCCGTGATTTCCAATGTGGATGACGACCTTTTCGCCACGACCCAGCCTCAGCTTGGAGTGAAATTTGACCGGGTCATCACGGCGCAGCAGGCGGGAGCTTACAAGCCGTCATTGAAGATTTTCGAACTCGCGTTGAGCCGTATCGGCATTCCTGCGAAACGCATTCTGCATGTTGGCCAGAGCATTTATCACGATGTGATCCCGGCGCAGTCGCTGGGCCTTGCCACTGTCTGGGTGAACCGCCCTTCGCCGCGAGCCGGAGTGGGTGCAGTGAAATCCGCCAAAGGAAGGCCAGACTTGGAAGTTTCCAGCCTTGCAGACCTTGCGGCGGCTAGCGCCGGGCAAACGTCCGGTCGGAATTCTTCCGCAACGATTCTTTAGAAGTTGGCCGGAATCTTTACCACGCGCTGCTGGATGGCCCACATCACCATTTCCGCTTTATTGTGGATGCCGAGCTTACGCATCAGGTTGAATTTGTGAGCGTCCACGGTCTTGGTGCTCAACCCCAGAATTGCCGCTGCTGCACGCACTGTTCTTCCTTCAGCCAGCAACTTCAGCACCTCGCGCTCGCGGGCGGTAAGGGTCCGTTTTTGCTCGAAGAGGGTTTCGGAAGCACGCTGGGGAGACCTACTCAGGGAAACTTCACCGTAATTCATTCCGCTCCACTGACACGCGTCGTGAATGATCTTGATTAATTCTTCCGAAGAAGTTTGCCTCGCCGCACGAATCCCGCCGGTCGTCGAACCGTTCTGTTCCTGCAGGTTCAAGAAGACAGCCTTGGTTTGCGGCGATTCCCGAGCCAGCACGATCTCCGAATCGACTGCGGACAGCCCGAACGTATCAGCATCCGCGATGACCACATCTGGCCGCGATTCAAAAACGCGGCGCAAGCACTCCGCCGCATTGCCGGCCTCGCCGACCACTTCAATATCAGGCTCGTCCTCCAACAATCGCCTCAGGCCCTGCCGGAATAAGACATGGTCGTAGACGAGCACACAGCGAATCTTCCTCTCGGGAAGAAAAACTATTTCCCGTGGTTCTGTGCGTGGGGGCACACAGTCCTCCTTAGTTTGGCCAGAAGTTTTGCGAAGTGACGCGAACCGCTAAGTGGAACTACCTAGAACGATTACGAGTTAATGCGTAACTTTGATTGTACCAATCATTCACGCATCCGTGCGCTCCGGGGAAAGAAAAACTCGCAGGGACCTCCTTTTTTTGCCTTCGTTTCGGCGACTCGTGCGTTAACTGTCACTCTTTATCTCACCCCGCGTCGCTCCGGTGAAGCGTCGTATCAGGTAAAATCGAGCAACTCATGCTGCGCTATTTCACGGCTGGAGAATCTCACGGCGAGGCCTTAGTTGCTTTCCTATCGGGCCTGCCTGCAGGGCTTGAGGTCGACCAAGCTTTTCTCGACCGGGAACTTTGGCGCCGGCAGCAGGGCTACGGCCGCGGTGGGCGCATGAAGATCGAGCGCGATACGGCTCATATTCTTTCCGGTGTTCGTCACGGCAAGACGATTGGCTCGCCGATTTCCGTTCAGCTGGAAAATAGAGACTGGAAGAACTGGCAGGAATCTCTTCCCGTCGGAGCAGGCGATCCTGCCCGCCACAAGTGCGTCGCTTCTCCCCGTCCCGGGCACGCTGATCTGGCCGGCGCTCTCAAATACAACTTTCCCGAAGCTCGCTATGTTCTGGAGCGCGCCTCAGCTCGTGAGTCGGCAGCCCGCGTCGCCATTGGTGCACTCGCCAAGATTTTTTTGCGCGAGCTCGGCGTCGAAGTGCTCAGCCATGTCGTCGCGGTTGGCAACGCCTCCCTGAGTCAGGAAATACCTTGGCCCGAGATTCAATCTCTTTACCAGCAGGAAGAAATCCTGCTGAACTGTGCTAACCCGGAAATGCAACAGCGGATGAAAGACGAAGTAGATAAAGTTCTCAGGACTGGCGATTCGGTAGGGGGAGTTTTTGAAGTCGTGGCCCGTGGAGTTCCGCCGGGCCTAGGCACTTACGCGCAATGGGATGAGCGGCTCGACGCGTTGCTCGCCGCCGCCGTCATGTCGCTACAAGCCGTCAAGGCAGTTGAGATCGGCTCTGGTATTTCCGCCGCCGCGGCTGCTGGTTCTGCCGTTCACGACGAAATTGGCTATGGTGAGCCGTCGACATTCACCGCGTTCACGCGCACTCGAAACAATGCCGGAGGAATCGAAGGCGGCGTTTCCAATGGAGAAGAGATTCGTGTGCGCGGCTATCTCAAGCCGATTTCCACTCTGCGCCGTCCCCTGCAGTCGGTGGATTTCTCGACTCGCCAGCCGGTAAGTGCCGCGTATGAGCGCTCCGATGTTTGTGTGGTTCCGGCGGCTGGCGTTGCCGCGGAGGCCATGGTCGCTCTTACTTTAGCCCGTTGCGCCCTCGACAAATTCGGCGGCGATTCTATGGGGGAGACCTTGCGCAACTTCGAAGGTTATAGGCAGCAGCTCAAGAACTACTGATGATCTAAGCCCGAGATGATCTATCCCATTGTTAAATTCGGAAACCCAGTCCTTGAGAAACCGGCCGAGAAAGTAACGGTGTTCGACGAAGAACTAAAGAAACTCGTCGAAGACATGTTCGAGTCGATGTACGCCGCCCGCGGTGTGGGCTTGGCGGCGCCGCAAATCGGAATCTCGCGCCGCATCGCAGTGGTCGACGTGACGTTTAAAGAAGATCCGGACGCCAAGCTTGTTCTCATCAACCCAGAAATTATTCACAAGGAAGGTCGGCATGCGCAAAGCGAAGGATGTCTCAGCATTCCTGACTTCCGCGAGAATGTCACACGCGCCCAGGTGGCCACAGTACGCGCTCAGGACTTGACCGGGAAGATTTTCGAAAAAACCGGAGACGACTTGTTGGCTCGCGCCTTCCAGCACGAAACCGATCACCTCAACGGAAAGCTGTATATCAGCCATATCAGCGCGTTGAAGCGCGACCTGATGAAGCGCAAAATTCGTAAGCTGGTCAAAGCCGGAGAATGGTAGAAGAATTGAGTCATTGAGAGATTGAGCGATTTGGTGATTAAGGGCTTAGTCGGTCACAAGGGGCAGTCAGAAACCAATTTGTGCAACTGTCAATCACTCCATGACTCAATCGCTCAATGACTCAATGTCTCAGTCTCGTTTTTTGCGGCACGCCGAATTTTGCCGTGCCGACGCTCGATCGGCTGGTCGAGGCTGGATTCCAGGTTCAACTCGTCGTTACCCAGCCTGACCGTCCGAAAGGTCGCGGCCTTGAACTTGTTCTTTCGCCAGTGAAGCGGCGAGCTTTGCAGTTGGAATTGCCCATTGCGCAGCCGGAAGCTATCAAGAACAACGCCGAATTCCGAACTCAACTCGCCGGGCTGAAGCCGGACGGCATCGTCATCGTCGGTTACGGCCGCATCGTTCCGCAATGGATGCTTGACCTGCCTCCGCTCGGCAACATTAACCTGCACGCTTCGTTACTGCCGAAATATCGCGGCGCAGCGCCGATTCAATGGGCAATTGCGCGCGGAGAAAGCATCACTGGTGTCACGACGATGAAGATCGATGCCGGCCTCGACACCGGTGACATTCTTTTGCAGCGCGAACTCCCGATCGCTCCCAACGACACCGCGGAAACGCTGGGGTCGAAGTTGGCAACCATGGGAGCGGATCTTACCGTCGAGACTCTGCGCGGATTGCAGGCCCACAATATCCAACCCCGCCCGCAAGATCACTCGCAGACGACGCTCGCGCCTATTCTCAAGAAAGAAGACGGGCTCATCGATTTCTCCTGCTCGGCCTCGGAAACACTGAACCGCATGCGGGGCTTTCAACCGTGGCCCGGCGCGTATACGCAATTTCGCGGAAAGAACCTACAGATATGGCAGGCGGTGGGGCTGGATTTAGCGTTGCAGCTGTCTGAAATCAAGATTGAAGGCAATCGCCTTTTCGCCGGTTGCGGAGGGTCAACCGCTATCGAATTACTCGAACTTCAGCTCGAAGGCAAGAAGCGCACATCAGCCGCGGACTTCATTCGCGGCTATCGTCCACTGCCCGGGGAAAGACTCGGCAGGTAAGATCGCGCGAATGTTTTCTCCGCAGCGTTCACTTCCTTCATACTGTCCCCAGTGAAAACCAAATCAAGAGAATCGCGGTCGGCGGTCTCGGCTGCCCGGGCAGCCGCATTCGATATCCTGATGCGCGTCGAACGAGAGTCTTCCTATGCCTCGGAGCTTCTCCATTCACAAACATACGCTAAGCTGACGCCGCCCGATCATGCGCTAACGATGGAATTGGTAATGGGAGTCTTACGCTGGCAGTCGTTGCTTGATTCAGAAATTGCCAAGAGTTCGGCCCAGCCTCTTTCTAAACTCGATCTTGAGATACTGACAGCACTCCGGCTCGCCGTTTACCAGTTCCGCCGGCTCAGCCGAATTCCCGCGCGTGCCGCCATCAACGAGAGTGTTGAACTCGTCAAGCGCGCACGTAAACGCTCTGGGGCTCCGTTCGTGAATGCGGTCCTCCGCAAAATTGTTACCTACGATCCGCCCGCAGAGGATATCCCGCACGCGCTCGACGCCTCATCAGCCGCGACCCTCGCAGAAAGTGCTGCGCACCCGATTTGGCTGGTCGAACGTTGGATCGGCGCTTACGGGATCGAAGCAGCCACTGAAATTTGCAACTACGACCAGTCGGTTCCCGTAACCTCGATTCGCCTTCGCCGACCGGAAGCAGAAGAGCGACTGTACGCCGAAGGAATCGCACTCGCTCCCGGCGCTTTGCTCGCCTCTGCACGACGGGTTCAACATGGAGACATCAGCAAGACCACCGCCTTCCGGACGGGCCTTTGCGCGATTCAAGACGAGGCCTCGCAGCTGGTTGCAGCGCTGGTAGGTCGCGCCGAGCATGTTCTCGATTGTTGTGCGGCGCCCGGGGGAAAAACCGCGGCCATCGCCGATCAAAATCTCAATGCAAAGATGTTTGCGGTTGATCTTCATCCCTACCGCGCGCTCCTGTTGCGGAGATTGCTACGCGTTCCTGCAGGCGCGGAAGTTGGAAGCAGCAATCTCCGCGTGATTGCGGCGGACGCGCGCCAGTTACCTTTTGCGGCAAAGTTCGATCGCGTGCTGGCGGACGTCCCCTGCTCCGGCACAGGCACGCTCGCGCGAAACCCGGAAATCAAATGGCGGCTCACTCCCGAGGACCTCGGCGACCTCCAGAGGCGACAGCTCGCGATTCTCCGCTCGGCGCTCGGCCAAGTTGCTCCCGGAGGACGGTTGATTTATTCCACTTGTTCTTTAGAGAGAGAAGAAAACGAACAGGTCATCGATCAAGCTCTAGCCGAAGACTCATCGTTCCGCATAATCGACTGTTGCTCTGAGCTTGAGCAGCTTCACCGCGAGGGCGTAATAAGTTTCCCGGACCCTTCCAGTCTTACTCGCGGTCCCTATCTGCGCACTCTGCCCGGTATTCAGTCATGTGACGGATTTTTTGCGGCGATATTGGAGAAAGTCTGAAGCTCGTGATTCATGGCTGATGAATTACTAAAACCGCGATCAATGCCAACATCTATCGCACTTCGAAATTGACCACCGCTCCCGCTAGAATCTTCTGCCCGGCAGGGGGCGTCTGCACCACGATAATGCTGGCTGGCGAAGGTTGGGGTGGTGGGGAAGGCATGGACGAGCCAGCATTCGGCGTGGCCGCGCTCGCTGATGGCGCCGCCATGGTGACGTTTCCCAGCTTGAATCCCGCATCCTGCAAGGTTCGGCTCACGCTGCCCAAAGGCTGGCCAACAAAGCTCAGCATCACAAAAGCCGGCGGATTGGCTGCAACCGCCACTAGCAGACTGGTCTTCGGAGCTGATACCTGGTTCGCATTCGGCGGAGGACTCTGGGCCAATACCTGATCCGCCGGCGCTCCCGGAAATTGCATCTCCGCAGTCGAAGCCAGATCCAATCCGCGTCGCCGAAGATTCCATTCCGCGGCGCGCTCACTCTCTTTTGTAACATCAGGAATTGCCACACGCTGCGGCCCGAGACTCTGGGCTACGCGCACCAGCCAACCACGGCGTACCTTTGTTCCGGGCAAAGGTACTTGGGTCATGATTCGTCCCTCGGGAATCTGCGGGCTGTAATACTGCCGTTCCACTTCAAGCTGCAAACCTGCCCCGGCAACCGCATGCTCCGCTTCCGCCGGCGCCAGCCCAACGAGCAGCGGCACTTGTACTTCCTGCCCGTGAATTGCAAACCGCATTGCCGTCAACGCCGACACCAGCGCCACAACGACCAGCACCAGCGCCATCATCGCAAATCGAAAAAAAATCTTCATGACGTGGTCGAAATATCGCCCGATTTTAATGCGTTTCGTCCGCACCGGGAGAACTATCTGGCGTATCCAGTTGCTGCGCCACAGGCAGAAGCGTTTCCGGCGGCGGCGTGAACTGTCTCGGATCCTTTCCTACGGTAGCGATACTCATGAAGTTCATCCAGATCGGCAACGCGGCATGCGCTCCCGTTTCCTTTGCGCCCAGAGTTTTTTTCTCGTCGAATCCTACCCACACGCCGCAAGTCATGGTCGGCGAGAATCCGACGAACCACGCGTCGGTGAAATCGTTCGTCGTACCTGTCTTGCCCGCGACCGGGAACGGCATCTTCGCTGCTCCCACCGCCGTTCCGTGCAGCACGACCTCGCGCAGCATTGCCGTCATGATTCGCGCCGTGCGCGCACTGATCACGTCTTTCACTTCTGGATAATTTTCCTCGAGCACTCGCCCCTCGTAGTCGGTCACCTTGGTGATGTATCGCGGCGTCACGCGTACCCCGTCATCGGGAAACACACTGTACGCGGAAGTTTGTTCCATCAGAGTAATTTCCGCGGAACCGAGCGCGACTGGCAAATAGGGCGGGAGTCTTGCCGTGATTCCGAATCGCTCCGCATACTGGATCACGTTGTTGATTCCTACCTTGCTCGCCAACTTCAGCGCTGGAATGTTCCGTGAGTGAGCCAGAGCGCGCCTTAGCGTGATAATCCCTTCAAATTTTTCATCGTAGTTGTGCGGCGAGTAAGGCCCTGAACCAGTCTCGAACGTGACCGGCTCGTCCAGAATTGTGTCGTCGGGACTTCCGCCTTTATCGATCACAGCCGTATACACGTACGGTTTAAACGACGACCCCACCTGCCGCAGGGCCTGGGTCGCACGATCGAACTTCGATTGATTGAAATCGCGTCCACCGACCATTGCCTTGATTCCGCCAGTCGCATTGTCGATCGCCACCAGCGCTCCCTGCGCGCCGGAATCCTCTTCCAGACTGACTCTGGCCGCGCCGTTGGCGCTCAACAAGAGTATTTTTACGTAGCAAATATCTCCCGCGTGCAACAGATCCTGTATTTTGCCTTGGGTCCAAGCAACGTCGGCCTGGACGAGAGCTGCGGAGTAGCGGCCGAATTTCACCGTAGCAATTCCGATCCCGGACGAGGTCACCAGAGCGTGGATGTATCCATTCACTTCTGGTTCGTCATCCCAATCAGGGTGCTCATACTTGTCGAGCGCGGCTCCTTCTGACGCCACGTTTTCCAGGCGTCCTTTCCATCCATGACGCCGCTCGTAGGCAGCGAGCCCATCCAGCACGGCCTGGTTCGCAGCTTTTTGCAGCTCGACATCGATGGTGGTGTAGACCTTCAAGCCAGCTCCATGGACCTGGTCGGCGCCATACTTGGTCTCCAGATACCGCCGTATCTCCTCGACGAAATAGGGCGCCAGCGAGTTGGGGGCGTTCTGCAGATGAAGAACCAGCGGGGCCGAGCGCGCGTCGGCAGCCTGGGCCGCGGTGATTTTTCCATCCTCGAGCATGGCGTTGATCACCAGGTTGCGGCGCTTCAGGGCGCGGTCGGGATGGTTTATCGGCGAATATACTCCCGGCCCCTTGGGTAACCCTGCCAGGAGCGCGGCTTCGGCGAGCGTAAGTTTTTTCGCCGGCTTGCTGAAATAGAATTCCGACGCCGCCTCGAAGCCATACACCCCATGCCCGAGAAAAATCTGATTGGCATAGAGCGTGAAAATTTGCGGTTTGGTGAAACGCCGCTCGATCTGGATTGCGAGCATCGTTTCCTGCACTTTGCGATGGAACGACCGGTCAGGCGACAGAAACAGGTTGCGCGCCAGTTGCATGGTCAGCGTCGATGCGCCCTGCACCTTGCCGCCAGACTCAATATCGCGATACGCCGCCCCAACGATGCGCCAGAAGTTAATTCCCGAGTGCAAATAGAAATCTTTGTCCTCGATAGAAATCAATGCGTCGCGCAGCACCGGAGCAAAATCATCGTAGCTGGCAACGACCCGGCGCTGCAGCGCGAAAGATCCGATCACCCGCCCCTGATCGTCGTACAACTCGGTAATCGAGCTTGGCCGGTAGGCTTCAAGAGCATCCACCTGCGGCAAATCCGTGGTGTAAACCAGCAGCAGTCCTGCGCCCGCTCCCACCAGCGCGGAAGCGAGCACGAGCAGGCCAAATAATACCCGGCCCACTAACTTCCGCCCGGCCACTTCTACGGGTGGAAGATCTTCATCGATCAACGTCATGGCGAGATGGGTTCAGGATAGCAGGCTGTCAACCGGCGGAGCCATAAGCGCTTCCGCCATTCTAACTTGCAGCTCTTCGGTGATTGCCGTTACTCCCATCGTTAACGGTTTTTCAGTATTCGCCGATAAATCCTTGGAGAGCTGTTGCTGGGGATTGTTACACCCGGGCAAAGCGTTCAGGGGAAAGACTCTCAGGACAAGCACGAGGGCAACATGCATTTCCGGCGATTCCAGTGGCTCTTCTTGGCTCTGGCACTGGCACACACCGCCTTCTCACAGGATTCCGGTCAGCTCCAATTAATCGGCGTCGGAACCACGTTCCCTCTGCCGCTCTATTCGCTTTGGGGACAGACTTTTCAAACGGCGCGGCCTGATATCCAAATCAAGTATCTGCCTTTTGGTTCCCGGGCAGGAATTGACATGCTGGCCTCCGGCTCCGCGGATTTTGCCGGCACCGATATTCCCCTGACCGACAAACAACTCTCAAAAACGAAAGCTTTACATTTTCCGAGTGTTCTGGGTGCGATCGTGCCAATTTACAACGTCCCCGGAGTGACCAGCGTCCTAAGGTTCTCGCCGAAAGCATTGGCCGGGATTTATCTGGGAACGATCACCAAATGGAGCGACCCTGCAATCTCCGATTCGAACCCCGAGGTACACCTTCCATCCAGCGATATTGTCGTCATCCATAGCGTCAGCGGTCGCGGCTCCACCTACATCTGGTCGGACTATCTGAGCAAGGTCAGCGCGGAGTGGAGAACAAAAGTAGGACGGGGAGAGTCGATCACATGGCCGCTTGGCAAGGAGGCGGAAGGCAACGGCAATGTTGCGAAAATGGTTAAGGAGACGTTGAATTCTATCGGCTACGTCGAAGTGTTCTACGCGGCGCAAAACCACCTGCCGCGCGGGCTGGTGCAAAACTCGACGGGAAACTTCATCGCAGCCGATTCCCTGAGTATTTCCGCGGCGGCAGCCGCCGCCGCTGCCGCAAAGGCCATGCCCGCCGATTTTCGCGCCTCAATCACCAATTCCGCAGGAGAAAAGTCATACCCAATTGCCAGCTTCACCTGGATTTTGATCCCTGAAAAAGGTGGCCCTGTGAAACAACAGGCAGTGAAGGACTTCCTGCGGTGGATGCTGACTGAAGGGCAGTCCTACGCCGAGCAGGCCGGTTTCACGAAACTGCCGAAAGAAATTGTTGAACAAGAGCTGAAGGCGATCGAGGAGATGCGGTAGAGATCGATTGAGTAACCAACAAAATCGCGCACCTTGCGGCGCGCGATGAAACTTCCAACAAGTTGGGAATAATTGACTACCGCGAGAACCTAGCTTGCCCGGCTCTTCAGCACTTCGACAGCCTTTTGCAACTGATCATCCTGCGTGTTTTTGGGTTTGGCCTCGGGCTGTTCCGGGCTCGCAGGTTCCTGGTCGTCGTCATCGGAGATCACGTTATCAGTGTCGTCGGCTACCAGCACGTTGGGAGTTACAGCCGTTTCCTGAATCGCTTTCCCGCTGGGCGAATAGTATTTCGCCACTGAGAGAATTACCGCACCGCCGTCCGGCAAGTCGATGGTCTTCTGCACCGATCCATCGCCAAAGGTTTTGTCACCCACCACATCACCGCGGGCATTCTCCATGACTGCCGCGGCTACAATCTCCGCCGCACCTGCCGTACCTTTGTTCACCAGTACGGCCAGTGGAAGTGCCGTTATCGCCTTCGACGCATCTGCGTTAAATGCTTCCCGCGGGAACTTCTGTCCCTGAAGATAAGTAATGGTGCCGTGATTCAGGAAAAGATTCGCAGTGGCAACGCCTTCGCTCTCTTCTCCATCCGATGTGTTACGCAGATCGAGAACCAGCTTCTTCGCCCCCGATTTCTCAAGCGATTTGATCTTTCCCGCAATCTCCTGCGCCTTGCCCTTGGTCAGCGCGTCAACTTTCACATAGCCGATGCCATCTTCCAGCATTTTGTCGGAAACCGGCGGGATGCTGATGACATCTCGCCCGATTACCATTTTCTGCGGCTCCGCGCGGCGGGCTCGCACCACCGAGACATTCACCGTCGAGCCCGGAGTACCAGATAGCGCATTCCGAATCTCCGGCAGCGACATATCGCGTGTGCTCTGGCCTTCGATTGATTCGAAAATGTCCGTAGCCTCAATTCCCGCTTTCTCTGCCGGCGACCCCGGCAACACCGAAATCACATCGGCATAACCAAAGCGCTTCGAGACCGTAGCTCCGACCTCGCCCTTCGCCTCTAACTTGTGCGCCTTGTAAGCCTTGTAGGCCGCGGCCGTCAGGTAGCTGGAGTTTGCGTCTAGCGATTCCACCAGCCCGTGCAGAGCACCGTCCGTGACTTTTGGAATGTTCGGATCTTCGACGTACTCGCTTTGCACGCGAGACAGCACTTCGCTGAAAACCTGCATTTGCCGGTAGGAACCGTCAGTCGAGGAGGCGTGTACACCTCCCAGCGAACCCACAACCACGAACAGCAGCACAGCAAAAGAGGTGACTAGAATCGCAGCCTTGGTTTTCATGGACATCGAATTCTTCGTTTTCCGGGAATGAAGTTTCCCTGAGAGCTTTTACTAATTATATCTGGTAGATGCCACTTTTGTGGGCTGGCTGCCCCAATGCGCGAACCCGCAGTAACCTGGCGCGCACCTGGAGTAAGACGGTCCAATTTCAACTTCGTTATCGCTGATTAAGTCGGTGGCTTGAAGTTTAGTGTGATCAAACTTTGCACCGCTACCGGCCTGCCATTCAACAAATAAGGCTTGAATCGCCACTGCTTCACGGCGGCGATGGCGGCCTGCACAAATACCAGGGAGCCTTGCATAAACATTGCGTCTTGCACCGCGCCGTCGCGACTGATCAAGACTTGCAGAACCACGGTTCCCCGCTGTCCACCAGCCTTTCCACCATCTGGATACACTGGGTCGATCGATTGGGTCAGCAATCCCCGTACGACAGACTCCGTGAGCTTCACCGGTTCAATCGAGGACATAGCCGCTTCGACCGGCATCGTTCCGCTGACTTCTGGAGTAGTCGAAGCAGTCTGCGACTTCAGGCTCATGGGAATCATTCCGTTACTTCCAGACGAAACCGCATGCGCGGTAGGTTGAACTGGCAGTGTCGCTATGCGCTGCGGAGGCGCAGGCGGGGGCGTTTGCACCACAGGGGCGTTGTCTGTTGCCGAGGGCCTCGGAACGCTCGAAGGGACAGTATTCTGTTGCGTATCCGCTGGTGCCGGCGCACCCTGCTCGTGAGTTTGCGGCTCTGCCGCTTGCGGTGGCGCGCCCTGGTCGATCTGCGTTTGGCCTTGGCCCGCCTGACCCTGGCCCGTCTGGCTTTGAACGGATTGGTTTTGATCGGCCTGGCTTTGATTGGCTGGGTCTTGATCTGTGGAGTTATTGTCGCTAGCGGCGGCTTGCGCCTGTCCGCTATTCGAGGCTGAAACCTTCG
>Ga0210405_10002038_pt1 | contig 21639 bp, 19 predicted proteins | sample IncBWH11MmetaG_FD_155492 | JGI IMG/M metagenome (GOLD analysis project Ga0210405, IMG submission 155492) | Forest soil microbial communities from Barre Woods Harvard Forest LTER site, Petersham, Massachusetts, United States - Inc-BW-H-11-M | ecosystem: Environmental > Terrestrial > Soil >... | reverse complement strand
GATTTGGCGGCTTACGTGTAGTTTTGTGTGCCTCAATTTTTTTCGGATACTGGGGCGCCGTAGTGGGTTTGGCATTTTCAGATTGTGTTGGATCAGCTGACTGAGATCAATCGGGTTTGGGCTTTGAGATTGGGACGGCGAGGTAGCGGTGAGTGCAGGCAACAGAAATGACCACGCTGTGGAGCTACGTGGCGCGATTGAAATCGCAATAAAACAATTGTCTTTTGGTGGCGCTGCAGATGGTGCGTGGCCATTGGTCGTCGAAATGCCGTTGGACTTGATGGCTGATTGAGGACCCGCGCTCTATAAGGTCACACGCCTATCCGTTCCGGTGCGGAGATTAGAAGCTGATCCACCGGACTGAGATGGCACGAGAACATATTAAAGTCTAAAGTTGTGTCTGGGTGCCGCATGTTTCCATGCATTGCATAGCTACTATGAAATCCGAAAAACAGCAGGCGGCGGCCTCTAAGCTATTGATGCCAGAACGTTACAACCTAAAACAATTGTTTTAATAACAAGTCGGATCAAGCACTTAGGCGAGTTTTCGGCTAGACAATGCTTCGCGTCTTCTTCACTACTCACTCACGCATCGGAGCGGCATTAACTTCTCATCCGACCCGTCAATCAAAATGAAAGGCCGAAAGCAAATCCAAGGAATTTTCTGGACTGCTGCTGGTTTTGTGTTCAACCCAAAGTTGGGTTTTTGAATCGGCGTCGCCAACTTTTTGTTAGGGCACGTCGCAGACCACTCGATCAACGCTGAGACCAATAAACAGGGAGCCGCCACATAACTGGTTCGGTGAACGGAATTGTGTTGCCAAATTTCAATGCGCCTAGAGTTAGGCAAGGAGAGGATATGACTACAGACGAGATCGAACCTTGTGAAGTCGAAGTGCAAGCAGATGAGTTTTCACCGGTGAAAACCTCTCATCAAGAGAAAGAAAACGAGAGCTCGGCGATACCGCGGCACGAATTTGTGGCCCGTATCCACCAGCACTGGCAAAGATACGACGCCGAAGGCCCTTACGATCTGGCTAACACCTGTTCCGAGGCTGATAAGGCCGTTCCCAAAGCCCTTAGGCCAAGGCTTATGGAAAAGCTCCCATTCTCGGCATCGGTATTCCGTAAGCTTGCTCAAATTGGCGATGACCAACGCCTGCGGAACGAGGAGATCCGTAAGCTGCTGCCACCATGTCATTTAACCATTTACGAGGTGAGCCGGTTGACCGATCAGCAGCTGCAGGCCGCCCTGAGCGCCGGAATCCTTAAGCCAGACTTGAAAAGAACGGAGCTTCTACAATGGCGGGGTCCGACTTCTCGAACAATTACAAGGGAACGAACGACGGCCAAATTGCCGGATTTCGTCTTCGAAGCTTCACCTGAAAACGGAAATCGAGAATGAATAATGATGATACCGACCAGAGCCTCTTGGACCCCGCTCCTTTGGAGGAGGTGGAGGATATAGGACGCATTGCAGCCCTCTTCGAGCACAATCAGGAGAAATCCGAGATGACGAGCTTTGAAGAAACCGCAACGGCCGTCTATTTGTTCGTTACCGAATTCCAAACTTTCGGCAAACTCGGCTCGGAGCACAACATCCTGCAGCGCAGAACTGTCGCCCGAGCGAAGGCGAAGTTGGACTACAAAGGGTTTGAACTGTTCTGCTGCCAAGTGGGACTGGACGCAAAGTCATCCAAATGCCGGAAGTATCTGAAAATTGGCGCTGAGGCTGATTGGCTTCTACCGATTGCAGATAAGTTGCCATCAGAGTGGACAACGATCTATCACCTGGCGACGCTTGGCCAGATCAAGGTCAAAGACTTGATCCGCCTTGGTAAGCTTCATCCTGAAACGACCGCCAAGGAGCTGAGGGCCGCAACGAATGCGAACGGTTTGGACAGCGCCGACAGCGCGGTCACAATCGACGTCCCAGAAGAAGCGGACATCGAGGCTGCGGAAACCTGTGTCTATAGGGTTGATGCATCGGGCCTTCAAGATGGGGAAAAACTAAACCTGTACCTTAACCTGGAGAAGGCAGTTGCTGGGTACGGTCTGACTGTAACCGGATTGCCGCAGCATCTTGAGGAACGACTCGTGATCGAGAGGGAGACGGCGTAATGAGTAGATGCAGCAACCCGCCTCTTTCTGAGTACCTCCGCCCAAAACAATTAAGTGAGCTTGCGATTTCGGCGAAATATATTTCGAGATTGCAAGCAATGCTTCATCGCAATAACCCGGCCAACATGCTTTTCTTTGGGTCGCCGGGCACAGGCAAGACTTCAGCCGCACGCATTTTTTGTCAATCGCGGGGCGACACTGGCGTATTGGAGGTGGACGGATCGAAGGACACTGGGATCGACTACATCAGGAACGTCATTGAGGCTTTTACAACCGCCTGTGCGTTCACACCGGGTTTCAAGATAGTTTTCATCGACGATGGCGACTACTTGACAAAACAAGCGCAAGGGGCTCTGCGGGGCTTGATCGAGCGATCCTCGGCGACTTGTCGCTTCATCGTCGCCGTGAATGACGTTACGACGATTGACAGGGCAATTCGATCTCGATTGCTGTGCCTACATTTTGCGGCGCCTAGCTGCGAGGTCCCTGGCATTTTGAAACGGACCCAAGAGTGGGTGGCCAAGTGTTTGACCGAACTCGACTGGTCTTTTGACCGGGAGCGGCTGAATCAGATCGTAGCGAAAAATCTTTTCGACTTGCGGGCGATGGCTAACAAGATCGAGTTTGAGTTCAGACGCTGACTTCGGGGTTGTTCCATTTGGAACGCTGCTCATCCCAATGAATCGATAACGTATCTCGGGCCTTAAATTTCTGTAATGGTCCGAGATCGTGGAGCGCGGTCGTATAAATAGCCGTGACGGACCTTCACATTTGAGCATCAAACCTGTCGAGGCCGCATCCGTCGTGAAACACGATGCGATCAGAAATTCAGTTAGGATGCAGTCTACTACTTTTATTATTCGGTCATGTCACAAGCGGATGGCGCCTTAGTGCGCCAGAAGCACGATGAGGGCAACGCCTACACTTGCGACCCTCGAGCTTTGCAGAAGTCGGCTAATTGGCTCTGCGTAAGCTAGCGTTGATGAACTGGACATAAACGGGAGATCGCTCAACCGCCCCGCACCAAACATTGGTCGTTCCAAATTAGCGTGTGTGAAGGGGCGCTGTGTACAAGCCTTCTGGATCGCACTTTAGCTGTGACGGCTGAAGTGTGATCTGCAAACGCTCCTACAATAATCAATATCAATGAATTTTAAATTCTATAGCTTCTTTGATGTCCTTCAGCTTGGCTTTTGTTCCACTACCGCAATTGAGACCAACTGATCGAAAAGCTCAGCAGATGAAACACGAACGAAGTGAGTGTTTCGCCGAAGGCCCACTGATGGCGTTTTCCAACTTGGATTCGGTCATACGTCAGCTGGCGATACTCGATCTCTCTGATCAGTATTGGCCGTCAGTTTGATTTTCAGATGGCTTTGCAGATGGCTTTGCACAAACCATCTGTCGCTCCTTTACGGTCCGTTGGCTATCGAGCTGAAGAAAGAGTGGCGCCTACAAGCTCGTTACTCGTAAAGCGCGACTTTAGCTTTAGTTCAGCGGTCCAATGGAATGGCGGGTCTTGCGGGCGTAACAATCTCTAATGTGATCAGTGCCCAACAGCTTACAAAGCTGTCTCAACAGGTAATGACGAGCCCGGTCGCTGACGATAAGCAATGTGCTCGTGCGGCCTGTGACTTTGAAGCGGTCATCGGATACGACTTCCACAATGTAGCCGCCATGGGATCGCCTCTGATAGAGTGACTGACGTAAAGCGGTAACGTCAGTCCGATCTCTAGGACGATTGCTCTTAAGCCATAGGTGGATATCAGTCGTTGCCTTAGCTGGCTGTTTTTCAAGCTTTGCATTGGCAGGCTTCGGCGCAATGGGAGCGGTGAAAGGCTCGTCGAAAAATTGTTCTAATGTGGCTGACATAAAATATCTCCATGTTTTTAAATGACGAAAGTTGTCACTGATTATTTAGTTGGTGCTTTTGAGCGCTTGGCCGCGCCACGTCATACAAGCTGAACTGGGTCGTCGCCGCTGTTAGGCACTACTGTTGGTCGCTATTTTTGCTCGGCTTAGCGCACTCAGTTGCTTGCATGAGTTAATTTCGTCTTTGCGGTAGGCCATTCATGATGGCTGTCATATAATGATGCGGCTTTGGATACACCGCAACCAATAGGAGCTCGCATGACAGCGCAAATCTTGAAGTCGCTCACTTTCGTACCTCAGCCAAAGTTCAACAGTGATCCACTCCTGATGAAACGGGAGCGGATGGTTTCTCGGCTTGAAGATCAGAAGAAATTGCTCGCTGATCCGAATTTCGTGCGCCGGGCTAAGCGGTGGGAACGACGAGAAGATGGTGAGAAGGTCCTGATCGAGAAGCCCTTGCGTACAACCAAGTGGTGGCAACCTGATCAGAACGGCGGTTATCTACTGACCGTGAAGGTGGGGTCAAAGCGAATCGAGTTTGAAAAAGGCAAAGCGGCGATCGTTGTTCCTTCTCTGGACAAGCTGCCAGGGGTAATTGACACGCTGATCAAGGCGGTCAGAGCTGGTGAGCTCGACGAGCAAATCAATCAATCAGCCAAATTCGGGAGACCAATTCCTGGACGCAAGGCTGCCTGATTTCAAAATCAGTCGGCTGGAGCGAGCTTCAATGCAAGCCAAGAATGAAGGGCGGCCGGATTGCCGCCTTTGCTTATCGGAGGGCATCATCAATTCGCAGGTAATCGAGCGAGCTATCAAGCCTCCGTCACATCGAAACCAATATGCGAGAATGATTTGCGTAACCTGTTGGAAGCAGCGGCGAGAAACGCCGGCGACTTGCAGAACATTTGCTATCAAACCTAAGGGCCGCCGAGCAGATTCCTCGACTTCCGGCGGTGATCATACGCTGATCAAGGCAGTCAGGGCTGGCGAACTGGATGAGCCAGCTGGCTTAGGCCAGAGAGTAGGGCAAACCATGGTCGCTTAGCAAAAGGGTTACGCTTTCTGAAGATGAAGGCTACGGGGGCTTTCGATTAAAAGGGGATGTCATCGTCACAGCGCGATTCCAAGCGCAGCGTTGGCTCACCTGAAATCAAAAACTGCGGCTCGGGCTCGTCACTCGGAACATCTACTTCGCCATCCGACAGCGCCGGAATGGTCTGGAGAGCAGAACCGAGAAGTCCCTGCAAATCTCCGTAGAAGCCAGATGTGTTCGAAATCACCCTTCGAATTTGTTTTTCTCGTTTAGCCCAACGCCTTTCAGCGGCTCTGCGCTCGTCGATCAGGTCTTTTTCCATTTCGACGAAAGCGTCAACGATGGCGTCAATTCTCTGTCTGAACTCTGAGCCAGACAGATATTCATACATGCCCTCCATTTTCTCGTTTTTTCCTACGACAGCCAGCTTAACTATTGCTATTTCAACCAATTGGGCGCGAAGAGCCAGAGCCAAACCAATGGCACACTGTTGGCTGACAACCCAGACACCGTTAATTTGGGTGAAGTGATTGCAATCCTTGGGCAGCGCTGAGGATACAATTATAGCGATATCTGCCTTTGTAGATCTTTGATCATCTTTGAGTTTTTGGATCCAAAGTTCACTCCATGACTTAGTGCGTTTCGATTCCCAAAGTATAGTCCCGCACAAGTGCCCGTTCCTATGGACCACTCGTTGGATAATGTCGGCTCCACTTACGCCCTTTGGAACTGGTTCAATGGTGTCGACTGGAAATGAACTACGTAAGATGGCTTCCAATTCAAGCTCTTGCACTTCACCTTGCGTTTGCTGCGAACCCTGCTCCAATTTACGTCTCAATTCATCGTTTGTTGCTATTGCATCTCTGAGCTTTTTGTCTCTTTCAGCATCGCGAAATTGATATTGCTCCTGTAGACGTTTGGTTGTTTGCTCTTCGATAAGCTTTCTTTCCTCGTCAAGCTTTCGCTGCATGTCGATAGCGAGCGAATTCTCTCTGTCTTCAAGAGCTCTTTTTTGTTTTCGAAGTTCTAATTCCGCATCTTGCGCAGCCTTAAGCTGCTTTTGTTTTTCATCGGCTTGCTGCCTGAGAGCTTCCAGTTCAACAGATACAGCGTCACGGGCGTGTTTGGTTGCGTCAAGTTGGAATTTGGCCTGCGCCGCGGCGACACGTTCTTGGATGGTCCGATCCACCGCGCTTTCGCGTTCCTTTATTTTCCTTTCTTTGGCGGCGATAAGCTTTTGCTGCTCGATGGCTTCGGCCCTGAATTCCTCCCGAGTGCGATCGGCGATTTGGTGAAAAATTGCTTCAGTGACTGGAATGCGATGCCCACAGTTGGGGCACTTGATGTCGTCAAAAGGATTCTGTTCCATACCCATGCTGCCCCATTAGCCGGCACGATCCGCCAAACGCCCTGTTCACAGGGTAGCGATTTCTCGATCCGAATTTATTTCAATTGTAGCGTGTATCAGCCCCATACGCTATTCGGACAGTACGGTATTGATTTGTTGGATACTTGTACAGCGGACGCTTTATTCTGAGCAGATATTTTAGTGCACAAGGCGACTCAGTGTACAAGCTGGACAATGGGCAGAGTTGGCAGCAATCGAAGTATTTCTATAGGTACAAGTATTCGTACCGTCCTAGGGTTCGCATTGAGGCAAACGGTTATCGTGGCGTAATGTACGTCGAAGGGTTCGATCGAGAAATTCATGTTGAGCGCCTGGAGCAACGACGGCTCCGTTGCGCAAAATCAATCTCGCCATCAGAGATCGTACCTCGTCCGGACGTTTATCGAGATGCTAGCTGCGAACAAGGCGCATTGAGATGCCCAAGAAATTGATTCCTATGGCCATTGCGTACGACTTTGACGGAACGCTTGCGCAGGGCAACGTACAGGAAAACAGCTTTATTCCTGCCATCGGAATGACAAAAGCTAAATTCTGGTCTCGCAATAAGGAGAGAGCCGAGCGGCATGAGGCTGACGAAATTCTCTCCTATATGACCTTCATGCTTGAACGTGCCAAAGCCGCCGCTGTCCCCGTTCGTCGCAGAGACATTGCTATGCACGGAAAAACGGTAAGGCTATTCCCCGGTGTCGAAAAATGGTTTGCAAGGATTAACGCCTACGCTGATCGGCACGACGTCAAACTCGAACATTTCGTCATCTCATCTGGTGTTAAGGAGATGATAAAGGCCAGCAAAATCGGTGGTCAATTCCGAAAGATCTTTGCTTCTTCATTCGCCTACGATGAAAACGGCGTGGCGAGTTGGCCTGCCCTAGCGATCAACTACACAACCAAGACGCAGTATTTGTTCCGAATAAACAAAGGGGCCTTGGAGGTTAGCGATCACAGAAAGATCAACGAGTATGTGGCGCCAGATCAGCGGCCGGTTCCGTTCACGAATATCGTCTTTATTGGAGACGGAGAGACCGACATCCCTTGCATGAGGCTAGTTCGTGAACAGGGAGGGCATTCAATTGCGGTCTATCGGCCAAATGCGTCGAGCAAGAAAGCCCAAAAGCTGATTACAGACAGACGAGCAGATTTCATAGCTCCGGCGGATTACTCGGAAACCAAGCCACTCGATCGAATCGTAAAGGCCATCATCGAGAAAGTTGCCGCCAATAATGCAGTTCGAAACATGAAGCGGACGACCTAAATGCCAACGTCTAAGCGAACTATCGAGGCCTCGCCTCACCGGCATGGAGTTGCAAGAACGGTCTGCGTGACCTGCTGGCAGCAAGGACGAGAAACCCCAGCGACTTGTAGAAACATTTGCTATCAAATCTAAGGCCCGCCAAGCAGACACTTAGACCCGGCCGATCATTGACCAAATTTTTGCGTCGCACGCCCATTGTTCCAAACCAGTTCAGAAGCTTGAGAGGAAAAAACCTTCTAGATTTCGCCAGGAGGCTAGCTTAGGTCCATTCCTTCAATGTCTCTTGCCACCGCCATTGCAACGCATCGTTATGCGGGCAGTTCTTTGGAGTTTGAAGTTTATCGAACCGAATACCAATTTGCTCGGCGTCGATATCAGGACGGACTCTCAACTCGAGCGTTTGCGGTTCGATGCCGAACAAGTAGCTGTCGAATGCATCGTGGTGCGTGGCGCACAACACAATACCATTTCGCCAATCGTCACTTCCTTTATGAGCTTTGCCACGAATATGAGCGGCTACGATCAATTGGGGATGGGTTATTTTACAGACCGCACACTGGGAACCATACTTGGACATAACGTGAAACCGAAATCGTTGCTGCCCCGTTCTTACAAGTAGGTTCGTTTGTTTGCGCTGCCGATTATCATCTTCCAGTTTGAATGGCTCGTTTGGTGCTTCGGCCCTTCTGTACGGCGGTGGCTTTGAGGCGTCAATTTCTGAGCTGAACAGAATAAGGAACTGCCGGTTTTCGTCATCGAAGTCGGAGACCCAACCGATCTTCAATGCACGCTGTGACGACCTCTTGCCCGGGAGCACAATGAAAATCGGCACACGTAGATCCATCGCATTCTTGGTCGCCTGTATTTCACTCGCATCTCGTGAGGCTTGCCTGTTCGTAATTGGGTAATGATAGATCACGCCATCTTCTGAAAGGTCGTCTGCATAGTGACGTCCAGTATGCAAGACCGAAACGGTTATTCCATCAGGCGCCTCATCGGCAATCGCGGTATGTGCCTTATCGACCCAAATCCCTTGAGCGCCGCCATATATACCCAAGTCCCGCAATCGCCCCGGCTCAAGTTCGTCGATATTCTCATGGGAAATCGTGCGCCATAGCTCGAGACGACGTGCGATATCAGATTTGACGTCCATGGCGACCATCTATTTCATCCATTTAGAGTTGGTTCTCTACCGCCAATGCTCGCAACTCATCTAGTACGTGTACTCATAAAGCCAGTTCTGTGAGCGTGACTCAATATCTGCTTCGGTCTGAAACCGACTGAACAGCTGCATTTCCACAAGATGACACGAAGGGTCGTTTAGCCTTGGCGAGCAGTTGGGCCCGGTCTTGAGAATGGAATGATGGTTTCGATGATCGGCGCTGTCCTCGGACTCGCCAAAGGCGGAGTGTTGCCGCTATCAGTCTTTAGTGCTCTAATTGTTAGTGCAGCGCGGATCGTCCCTCGGTCATCCTGCATTCCTGAAAACTGAGAAAGATGCGCTCTGAAGGGCTTGTGAGCGATAACTGGACGGTTGGAGGAGCCTCGTGGAACGCAGGCTTGCAGCAATTCTGGCTGCGGACGTAGCCGGCTACAGCCGCCTCATGGGCATGGACGAGGAAGGCACGCTTGCTCAATTGAAGGCGCATCGGCAGGCGCTGGTCGATCCGAAAATCGAAGAACATCGAGGCCGAATTGTCAAGACGACGGGGGACGGCATGTTGGTCGATTTCGCGTCCGTGGTTGACGCGGTACGATGCGCCGTTGAAGTTCAACGCGGCATGAGCGAGCGTAACGCCACGTTAAGTGTCGAAAAGCGGATCGAATATCGGATTGGCATAAACCTCGGCGACATCATTATTGACGATGACGATATTTACGGCGATGGCGTGAACATCGCCGCACGGCTTGAGGGTATAGCCGAGCCGGGCGGAATTTACATTTCGCGCCAAGCGCGCGATCACCTGCTCGAAAGACTCTCGTTCACCTGCGAGAAGTTGGGGCTTCGGAACCTCAAGAACATCGCAAAGCCCGTCGAAGTCTATTCGGTGAACTTTGGTTCCGTCAGCATGACGCAGGAGATCAAATATTGCCGCGCATCCGATGGGGTGCGCCTTGCCTATGCAGCCGTGGGGCATGGTCCACCCTTAGTCAAGGCGGCGAACTGGATGAACCACCTTGAATACGATTGGGAGAGCCCGATCTGGCACCATTTGCTGGAAGGATTGGCGAGAAATCACACGTTGGTTCGATACGACGCACGAGGCAACGGGCTGTCGGATTGGGATGTCGATGAGCTTTCTCTCGAGGCATGGGTCAGCGATTTAGAAACCGTGGTCGATACCCTTGGGATAGAGCGCTTTCCGCTTTTAGGCATCTCCCAAGGTTGTGCGATATCCATTGCCTATGCCGCCCGGCACCCGGAGCGTCTTTCTCACTTGATCCTGTATGGTGGTTTTGCACTGGGCGGCGGCAAGCGATCACCAGAGGAGCGTGAGAAGCGAAAGGCGATGGGAACTTTGATGCGCCTTGGTTGGGGTATGGATGATCCGGCATTCCGTCAAATGTTCACCTCACAGTTCATTCCCGAGGCTACAAAGGAACAGGCTGATTGGTTCAACGACATTCAACGGAAGACCACATCACCTGAAATCGCGGCTCGCTACTTTGAAGCCGTGAATAATTTCGATGTCCGCGAATTGCTCCCGCAAGTGAAGGTGCCAACGCTCGTCATGCATGTGCGTGATGATCTTATCGTCCCGATCGATGCGGGACGTCAAATGGCGGCTGGAATCCCAGGTGCTCATTTCGTCGCGTTTCCCGGGCGGAACCACCTCTTTTTGAAGCACGAACCCGCCACTGCTCGGTTTTTCGACGAGATCAATCTTTTTTTGACTAGCTAAGTAATTCGGCTGGAGACCTTGCCGATCCGGCGAAGACGCCTCGGGTATCGTCGACCTAACCGACGGGTCGCGCCTGCTACCTGATGTCCGCTTCCCGCCGACAGCGACGGAAGCGCCACTCTGCAGCGAAACGACGCGATGGGCCATGAGTGGACTCATGCGGTGCAGAAGGAACGACTCATTCGATCACCTCGTCGGCGCGGGCGAGCAGCGATGGTGGAATTGTCAATCCGAGCGCCCTCGCGGTCTTGAGGTTAATCGCGAGGTGGTACTTTGTCGGTGCCTGCACCGGCAGACTGGCAGGCTTCTCGCCTTTGAAGATGCGGTCCACATACCCTGCGGCGCGCACGTATGGTTCGATTGTATCGGGCCCATAAGAGATCAGACCGCCCTCGCTCGCGAAGTACCGATAAGGGTAAATCGCCGGTAACCGATGTTTGGCCGCAGCAGCGACAATCAAATCGCGATGAACCGCAGTTCCGCCGACTGTTACGATCAATCCGGCATTTGGGGTACGCGCAATTGCTGCGATTCCGCGCTCTGTGTCGGCCGGATCGCCGGCATCAGTTGGACTCAACTCCACACGATGCGGCGGCGCCATGGCCTGGATAACAGCAAATTGACCAATACCGGGGCCAAACGTGGCGTCCCGCAGCACCGCTACCCGTGACAAGTTTGGCGCCAGCTCCTTCAGCAATTCCAGCCATTTTCCGGCGAGACTGTATTCGAATTGCATAAAGCCAGTGACGTTACCGCCGGGCTGCGCCATGCTTCCGACCAGGCCTGCGCCAACGGGGTCAATGACCTGCAGGAACACGATTGGAATATTTGACGTCGCCCGCACCATTGGACCGGCGGCTTGGCTGCCGGAGGTCACGATAACATCGGGCGCCGAGGCAACTAATTCCGCGACAAATTTCCGGATCAGCTCGCGGTCACCACTGGCCCAACGATAGTCGATCCGAAGGTTGCTGCCGTTGATCCAACCCAATCCCTTGAGCGCTTGCTCAAAGGCGGCCCGGCGTACCACCGATTCCGGATCGTTTTCGGCAAGCGAATGAAGCATGCCAATGCGGCGCACAGCCTGCTGCGCCTGCGCCGCAAATGGCCATGCCGCTGCACCGGCAACCATACCGATGAACTCTCGCCTCATTGCCTCTCCCGAGCCCATCGCATACTAGGGGTTCAAATTAGCACACTCGAAGGGGACTGCCGACGTCGCAGTCGGGTCATTTGCGACCGATTTAGCAGGTCTTCCCAGGTGCTCCATATCCGGTTCGCCCCCGTGGTCACTCTGAGTCCAGCATCGACAGCAAGGCCTCACCGATCCCAAAATTTCCCCGGTGAAAAATAATCTTGATCTCAGTCAGCTGATCCAACACAATCTGAAAATGCCAAACCCACTACGGCGCCCCAGTATCCGAAAAAAATTGAGGCACACAAAACTACACGTAAGCCGCCAAATCCAACCAGCGAGCTTTGCATCGCATCGAAAAAGCGATTTCGCAGTGAGCCCATTTTTCGCTGCGACAAACACCAGTTCATTGATGCGAAAATCGCCGACCTCTAGACAAAAAGTTGACACCGGGAATTCACGGCACTAAACTATTGATTGATAAATAAAAATGACTCTACCCGACTAGTTCAAACACTGCCACGGCAAGTATGCCTGAGTGAACGGCGCGCCACGCCTTCCCCGCTGATCGTCGGCGGACAAGGCGTCATTGCGAGCGATAGTGAGGCAATCCTGGCGGGTCACGAAGAGATTCTGGATTGCTTCGTCGCTTTCGCGCTTCGCCATCATGGTGGTGCACCGTGAGTCTCGAAAATCGCTGATCAGCGCGCTGGCTTCAGCAGAGGAATGCTTCCCGGGTCGCGAGGCACCGGCATCTGCTGCAGATAAGCGTAGAGGTCGGCTGCGTCCTGATCGGAGAGAACCGCCGCTTCGTATGGCGGCATCTGGTTGACGGGATGACGAAGCCGGGCCAGAAAGCCCAGATATGAAAATGCCGTTCGCGAGACGCGCGGGCCGGTCATGAGCGCGCCCTGACCCGCAAGGCCGTGACACTGATAACAACCGACCTGAACATAGAGCCGCTCGCCGTTCGCCACATTGCCGACCGGTGAAGCCTGTTGGGCGGATGCCGGCCCCGCAGTCAAGGCGAGAGCTGCAACTGCGAGCATCATCGGCTTCAACGGGTTCTTCCTCAACGCGGTTGTGTGACGACGTCGATCAACGCGGGCTGGCCGGCCTTCACCGCGGCGATGCCCTTGCGGAAAGCTTGCGACAGATCGTTCGGATCGCTGATCGGGCCGATGCCGACCGCGCCGTAGCCCTGCGCGATCTTGACGTAATCGATGTCCGGATTGTCGATCGTGGTGCCGATATGGGCATTGCGCACGCCCCGATTGTGCCGGTTCGCCATCCGTTGCACGTGCATGACTTCCTGATGATAGGCGCGATTATTCTGGATGATGGTCAGGTATGGAATGCCGTGATGCGCTGCGGTCCACAGCGTGTGCGGGGCCATGTTGAATTCGCCGTCGCCGGTGATGCTGACGACCACGCGCCCGCCGGCGTCGCGGTGCGCGAGCGCCGCCCCCAGCGCGGCGACCGGCTGATAACCGACCCCGTAACCGCCTGGGCCGCCGATGAAACGATAGTGCTTTTCCAAGGGCCACAGCCGATGTGGCCATCGGGAAGAGAAGTCGCCGTCGGAGACCAGCGCCCAATCCTCGTTCCTGATCAACTCCCAGAGTTCCATGTACAAGCGCGCGGTTGAGATCGGGGTTGCGTCCCAGGCCAGCGCGGCTTCCGCACGCGCGCGTTCGGCAAAGCCGTTGTAGGCGTCGCGCAATTTCTCGCCGCGTATCGCGATGGAATCTTTGCCGCCGGAGCTTGCTTGGCGCTGCACTGCTTCGATCAGGAACGGCAGGGTGGTTTGCGCATCCGCAGTGATGCTGAGATCGGCGCCGACATAGCGCTGGAAATCCTGGTAGTTGGAATGGACCAGCAAATCCCGGGTCGAGATGCTGATGACCTTGACGCCCTTCTTGGTCCGCAAGATTTCGGTACGCTCCAACTGGTCGCGCATGGCATTGAGCTGGCCGAAGAGGTCGACCGGTTCGAGCGACAGGATGCAGTCGGCCTGGGCGAGCAGACTGCCTGAGCGCTCCGACTGACAGAGATAATGCGTGTTCGGCATGTTCATGCGCGACCGGTTGTCGATCACCGGCGCCTGCAGAAGTTCGGCGAGCCTGACGAGATCGTCCATCGCGGCTTGCGAGCGCGCGTAGCGATCGGCGATGATCACGGGGGCTTCGGCCGACACCAGCATTCTGGCGGCCTCGCGCACGGCGTTCGCCTCGCCTGCGGTTTGCGATGGTCTCACCAGACGCGGAATCCTGAGCCTGCTTTGCCCGCCTTCATCAAGCGGATCTTCCTGCAGCTTGGTGTCGGCGACAATGAATGCCGGTCCTGGCGGCTGCGCACAGGCGAGTGCATAGCCGCGCACCGTCGACTCGGCAAAATGCTGCAGCGACATCGGATAATCGTCCCACTTGACGAAATCGCGCACGGTGGCCGCGGCGTCCTGCACGCTGTGAAACCACTCGACGCCGGGCCGACGCTCATTGAGCGCGCCGGCATTGCCCGTGAAGATCATCACAGGAACGCGGTCGCAGTAGGCATTGTAGATGGCCATCGCCGCGTGTTGTGTGCCAACCGTTCCGTGCACGATCGCCGCCATCGGCTTGCCGGCGACCTTGGCATAGCCGTGCGCCATGCCGACCGACACTTCTTCGTGCAGGCAGGTCAGCCACTCCGGGCGCTTGTTCTGCCCGTAGTTGATGAAGCTTTCCTGCAGTGCGCGGAAGGTAGAACCCGGGCATGCGGCGACATAGTCCAGATCAAGCGACTTGCAGACGTCGACCATGAAATCGGAACCGGTCTTTTCCGTCGTCAACCGTTCGGCTTCCGGCGGGCGTTCGCGCTCGTTCGCCTTCGCGGCGGCACCGGGAGGCAACGCGATGCCGGTCGGCTTTTCCGCTAGCTCCGCCTGGAGGTTTGGCGGGCTGGCGATGGTTGTGCCGCCGGCGACGACCATCCCTGCGAGAAATCGACGGCGATGCAAGGCGGCCGATTCCGGTTCAGCCATGGACGCTCTCCCGCTTTTTTCTGCCATCGAGGTCGGATGGCCGGTCTATCGGTCAGGACCAAAGACTACTGCATCGACAGGTCGGAGGCGAGCCGATCGCATGAACAGTCATAGCAAGCGTGCGAAGCGAGCGTTATCCCGTGTCGGGCGGCTCTCAATTGCGTCGTGCGTTCGCGACGAAAGCAGCCGTGGCCCGGCCATGGTCGAAACGACGCCGATATTGGATTACTTCATCGCCGAGTAGCGGCTCTCGAACGAATTCGTCGAGAGAACCGGCTGTGCTCCGGCAACGAGATTGCCCTGGGATGGCGCGGGAGCGGGTGCCGCGGCCGCGGTCTCCGTCGGCTTCGAGGTCGGGTGCGCGGAGGCCTGCTTGGTATCGGCCTTGGCAGCCGAGGTCTTGGAAGCTTCGCTGCGCGGCTTGGCGTCGGTGACCTTGGGCTTGGCTGATGCCGGCTGCGCGGCGCTCGCGGTTGTGTCGGCTGCCGCGCTGCCAAAGCCCATTTTCTGGGCGAGGCTGGAGAAGAAGCCTTCGGATTGTGTGGATTGAGGCTGGTTGTCGGGTGGTGAAGCGGCAGCGACGCGCACGGCTGAAGTCGAGGGTGCCAGCGACGCCGCCAGCGGCTCATCCGGCGAAGTGACCGGCCCGCGCGGCGGATTGACGGTCGGCGGTATCGTGCCCGGCGGCTTTGACAGCGTGAGCAACGCCAGCCCCTGGCCACCCTCCGACAAGCCGGTATTGCCGTTGGGCAGCTTGGCGGCGAACACCTTGTGCATCCCGCCGTCGACACCGGAATTCAGTCGCGCCACCGGCGTTCCCTTCTCGACCATTTTGACGAATTCGGCTTGATCGGCTTCCTGCTTTTCGCGCACCGCCTGTGCCAGTTCTTCCGGGACGATGTAGGCGGGGCATTTTGCCGAAGCCTCGAACACCGGATCGCGCTTTGCGTCCGCCGGCTTCATGGCGTCAAAGACGTATTTCTTCTCGCAGAAATCCACCTTCGGTTCCTGCCGTGTCACTTCGAAATGATCATAGCCTTCCTTGATCATCTTCCAGAACGGCATGTTCGGATTGTTGCGGTGCCTGGCCATATTCGGCGCCGTCATCCGGAATGGATAGGCCTGAAACTGAAATGACTTCTGGCCGCCGAAGAAGGATTCGCGCCCCAGTGCATAGATTTCCGCGATCTGTTCGTCGGTCATCGCGTAGCAGCCGCGCGACGAGCAGTCGCCATGCACCATCAGCTCCGAGCCGCTATGTCCGAGCGATCGGTCATAGGCGTTGGGGTATCCGGTGTTGAACGAAAGATAATAGGCCGATTGTGGATTCATCTGCGCTGGCGTGATCGCGTAGAAACCCTCGGGCGCCTGCCGATCGCCCTCACGGACCTTGGGTCCGAGGTCGCCCGACCAGCGGCAAATCGGATAGGTCTTCAGTAGTGCGAAACGGCCTGAGCGGTCCTGTTTCCAGACCTCGAGCTCGGCCTCCTGCTTGAACAGCCGAATCAGGATCGGCGACTGCAGGTCCATATCCTTGGCCACCATCTCGGCGATAAGTTTCGGCGGGACGGGCTGGTTGGCCTTGGCGTTACTGGCGAGCGAAATCTCATCGCTGTTGCAGCCGGCAAGCAAAGCACCGGCCGCAAGCGCGACAGATGCGATGAGCGCGCGAACCAGCGAGCGATGAATCAATGCAAAGCTCCACACCCAACGGGCAGTTTCCGCACCCCAAACTAGCGTCCACGCCCTGAAGCCATTGAATAAAATCTTATCCTTAAAGCACCCCTGCTCGCAAGCCGAGGCGGCCGTTGCTCTCGCGGCCATGGTGAACAGAGATTAAAGGGCTGGTGGGGGCTTAATTGCGGCCAAATTGGCCGGATTCCGGAAAAGTTGGGGCTAACCGGACAAAATCACCCCAGCTTCCGGCCGATCTCTAGAAATTTCTGCCGCCGGTGCTTGCGAATCGCGTCGGCGTCGAGGTGGCTCAGGTCACTTAGAGTCTGGGCGATGGCCTCGCCCGTCATGGCGATCATGGCGGCGGCATCGCGGTGCGCGCCTCCGACCGGCTCCTTGAGGATGCGGTCGATCACGCCGAAACGCAACATGTCCTGGGCGGTGATCTTCATGCTGGTCGCAGCTTCCTGCGCCTTGGTTCCGTCGCGCCACAGGATCGAGGAGGCGGCTTCCGGCGAGATCACGCTGTAGATTGCGTGCTCGAACATCAAAACCCGGTTGGCGGTCGTGATTGCGATGGCACCGCCGGACATCCCCTCGCCGGTGATGATCGCGACATTGGGCACGCCGAGCAACAGGCAGGCGTCGGTCGAGCGCGCGATGGCCTCGGCCTGGCCGCGCTCCTCTGCGCCGATGCCGGGATAGGCGCCCGCGGAATCGACGATCGACAGAACGGGAATACCGAATCGTTCCGCCATCTCCATCAGCCGGACCGCCTTGCGATAGCCTTCCGGGCGGGCCATGCCGAAATTGTGCTTGATTCGGGAGTCGGTGGAGGCGCCCTTTTCCTGGCCCATCACGCAAATGCTCTCGCCGCGGAAGCGGCCGAACCCGCCGATCAGGGCTGCGTCCTCGCCGAACTTGCGGTCGCCCGCCAGCGGCGTGAATTCGGTGATCAGCCCATCGATGAAATCGATGAAATGCGGCCGCTGGGGGTGGCGCGCGACTAGCGTTTTTTGCCACGGCGTCAGATTGGCGTAGAGATCGGCGAGCGCCTGCGCCGCCTTTTCCTCGATCCGCGCGATTTCCTCGCCGATGTCGCTACCGGACGCGGCCAGTACGCGCAATTCGTCGACCTTGGAATCGAGCTCGGCGACTGACTTTTCGAAATCCAGGTAACTGCGCATGTGGTCCGGCATCAGGTCAATATAGAGAATAAGGCGCTTACGGGCGAAGCGGCCTCCGGTTTGCGAAGAAAGCACGCATCTTCAATGATTTAATGCGCATTCCGACGCTCGGGGGCCCCCGTTCCGGCCGATTCTCGATCAAGGGGGGAGGTGCGGGAAATGGCTCTTTCGGGGGAGAAGGCGCCGAAGTCAAGGTGGCTGTCCACGCAACGTTGCGGCGGTGTCGGCTTAAACCGGTCGGCCGCTACTTCTCCGCCAGCGGATGCAAGTCGCGCACCAGACTTTTCAGACGCTCCTCGACCACGTGGGTATAGATCTGCGTCGTCGAGATATCGGTGTGGCCGAGCAAGGTCTGCACGATACGCAAATCGGCACCGTTGTGCAGAAGGTGGCTCGCAAACGCATGACGCAGCACATGCGGGCTGACCAGGCGCGGTGCGAGGCCCGCGGAGGCCGCCAGTTCCTTCAGGTCGCGCGCGAAATGCTGCCGTGTCAGATGTCCGCTCTCGCCAAAGGATGGAAACAGCCATTTCGAGCTTGCGGCGTTGCTGTTTTTTGTTTGCTTCAGCGCTGCCATCGCCGCGAGATATTCGGCCATCGCACGGCGCGAAGCCTCGTTCAGCGGCACCAGCCTTTCCTTGTTTCCCTTGCCGCGCACCACGATCATGCGAGCCTCGCGGCGGGACGCCGACAGCGGTAGCGTCACCAATTCCGAAACCCGCAAGCCCGTCGCATAGAGCACCTCGAGCAGGCAATGGAGCCGCAATGTGCGAAGCCGCCGCCGCGGCGAGGATTCCGCGGCCTCGGCCAACGCTTTGGCGCGTGAAAGCAGGCGATCGACATCGGCGATCGACAACACTTTGGGCAGGCCGCGGCCTCGCTTGGGCCCGGACAGGATCGCGGCCGGATCGTCGCCGCGAATTCGCTCGTTCAGCAGGAATCGAAACAGATGCCGCATTGCCGACAGCCGGCGCGCCACGCTCGACGATTTGAAGCCGCGGGTATCGAGGTCGGAAAGGTAGTTCCGCAGCGCTTCCGTCTCGGCACCGATAAAATCTTGGCCGTTAGATGCGAGGAATTCGGAGAGGTCGATGAGGTCACGCCGATAGGCATCGAGCGTATTGGCGCCCGCTCCCTGTTCCGCCGCGAGCATGTCGAGGAAGAGGTTGACGAGTGTGGCGTCGGAGGGCTTGGCGCGCATCGAGCAATCCTATCGCCGAATTCTTGCCGAAGCCTATCGCACTATTTCTTGAGGAACCTGTCCGAGGGAATGGTGACAGTCATTTCCCGCGGTTTCGGGCTGACGAAATTCGCCAGCGCGAAAATCACGCCGTAAACGACGCCAGCGATCACCGCGACCGCCATCAAAAAGCGGAACAGGCTGGGCATGGGGAGAAGAACTCGGGCGGTGAGTTAACCATTCGAATCACCGGGAATCGGCCCGATCTGACTACCACCATGTTAGCCATTCCGTTGCAAGGGTCACATCCGCGTACTAGCAACGTTATCGGTGGCGGTAGTATGGTCGCAAGGAACGCCGCCTTCGCCGCGGCCTTGAGCGATGAAATGCCCGAAACAATCTCGCCGGCCAGCCCCACCATGATCCAGGATGCCGAAATCAAGGCGGCCCTGGGCGGCCGTTCGGTTGTACTGGTGGGGATGATGGGGGCCGGCAAATCCACCATTGGACGGCGCCTGTCGGCGCGGTTCGGGCTGCCATTTCTCGACGCTGACACGGAAATAGAGGCGGCGGCCGGCATGTCGATCCCGGACATTTTCGAATCGCGCGGCGAGCCCGATTTCAGGGATGGCGAGGCGAGGGTGATCGCGCGGCTGCTCGACAGCGGTCCCGCCGTGCTGGCGACTGGCGGCGGCGCTTTCATGCGCAAGGAGACCCGCGACCGCATCCGCGACAAGGCGGTGTCGATCTGGCTGAAGGCCGACATCGACACCATCATGCGCAGGGTGAAGCGCCGCTCCGATCGGCCGCTGCTGCAGACTGCCGATCCGGAAGCCACGGTCGGTCGTCTGATCAGCGCGCGCGAGCCGGTCTACCAGTTGGCCGACCTGACGGTCTGGTCGCGTGACGTGCCGCACGAGAAGATCGTTGACGAATGCGTCCAGGCCTTGCATGGCCTGTTGTGTGGTGGCATCAGCCGGCCCACGACGGGATAGCGTAAGATGATGACCGCGCCGCTGAAACATTCCGATCCGATCATCGTCGACGTTGCACTTGGCGATCGTGCCTACGACATCGTCATCGGCCGCGACGTGCTGCAGTCGCTGGGTGAGCGTGTCGCCGCATTACGGCCCGGCGCGCGGGCCGCGATCGTCACCGACCGCAACGTCGCAGATCATTGGCTTGAGAAGACCCAAGCGTCGCTTGCAGCCGCCGGCATTGCCACCTCGCATTTCACGGTCGAAGAGGGCGAGGGCTCCAAGAGTTATGCTGGCCTTCAGCAGGTCAGCGAAGCGCTGATCGCAGCAAGGATCGAACGCAACGATCTGGTGATCGCGCTCGGTGGCGGCGTCGTCGGCGACCTTGCGGGTTTTTCCGCAGCGATCCTGCGGCGCGGCGTGGATTACGTGCAGGTGCCAACCACCCTGTTGGCGCAGGTCGACTCGTCCGTCGGCGGCAAGACGGGAATCAATTCGCCCCAAGGCAAGAACCTGATCGGCGCGTTTCATCAGCCGGTGTTGGTGCTTGCCGATACCGCGGTGCTCGACACTTTGCCGCAGCGTCAGTTCCGTGCCGGCTATGCCGAGGTCGTAAAATACGGATTGCTTGGCGATGAAGCCTTTTTCACCTGGCTCGAGGCCAATCACGCCGATATTTTCGCCGGGGGTGCCGCGCGCGAGCACGCCATCGCGACTTCATGCCGGGCCAAAGCCGCGATCGTGGTGCGTGACGAGCGCGAGGCCGGCGAGCGGGCGTTGCTCAATCTCGGCCACACTTTCGGCCACGCGCTGGAAGCCGCGACCGGCTTTTCCGATCGGCTGTTTCATGGTGAAGGCGTTTCCATCGGCATGGTGCTGGCGGCGGAGCTCTCCGCGCATCTCGGGATGATCGCCGAGACGGAGGCGGCGCGCATCAGCAACCATCTTGCCGCGGTCGGCCTGCCGACCCATCTGCAGGATATCGCCGGATTTGCCCAGGAAGGTCTGGCCGACGCCGACGCGCTGATGGCGCTGATGGCTCAGGACAAGAAGGTCAAACGCGGGCGGCTCACCTTCATCCTGTTCAAGGCGGTCGGAAGCGCCGTGATCGCTCCGAACGTCGAACCGTCGGTCGTCCGGGATTTTCTTAAACGGAGGCTGGAACGCCGAGCGCCAGCCGGGTGAGGCGTCGTTTGCCTCCAAGACGGATGAAGTGAACTTCGCGCCATGGAAGATTGGGTTACGTTCTCTATCGTCGTTGTCTGCCTTCTCGTCTCCGCGTTTTTCGCAGCGAGCGAGACCGCACTGACCGCCTCTTCGCGCGCCAGCATGCTGCGGCTGTCGAAACAGGGCAATCGCGACGCCGCCATCGTCTCCGGCCTGTCGGCGATGCGCGAGCGCCTGATCGGCGCGCTCCTGCTCGGCAACAACATCGCCAATATCGCTGCCTCGGCGCTCGCAACCGGCATTTTTTTATCATGGTTTGGCGAAGTCGGCGTGCTCTACGCCACCGCGGTGATGACGGTGCTGGTCGTGATCTTCGCCGAGGTGCTGCCCAAGACCATCGCCTTCAATGCTCCGGACCGTGTGGCGCTCCTGATCGCGCGGCCGATGAGAATCATGGTGTATGTGTTGGGCCCGTTGCTCACGGTGGTCGAGGTGATCGTCCGCGCGTTGATGAGGCTCGGCGGCATCAATATCGGACACAATCAGCCGATCCTGTCGCCAACCGAACGCCTCAGGGGTGCGGTCGATCTGCTTCACCACGAAGGCAAGGTGGAAAAACTGGACCGCGACATGTTCGGCGGCCTTCTGGATCTCCGTGAACTCCAGGTTTCGGACGTGATGGTCCATCGCACCGAAATGGTGATGATC
>Ga0210405_10002036_pt1 | contig 21643 bp, 15 predicted proteins | sample IncBWH11MmetaG_FD_155492 | JGI IMG/M metagenome (GOLD analysis project Ga0210405, IMG submission 155492) | Forest soil microbial communities from Barre Woods Harvard Forest LTER site, Petersham, Massachusetts, United States - Inc-BW-H-11-M | ecosystem: Environmental > Terrestrial > Soil >... | reverse complement strand
TGGCATCCGGACCACGACGCTGTCACCGTGCAGGACATCATCAAGGTGCTGATCGCCAATGCCGAAAAGGGCACGCGGCTGGTGGCGCGGCTGGCGCGCGATTTTCCCCGCGAGCACGAGCCGTGCCCGATCGGCTCCGACCGCGCGCTCGACAATGCGCTGATCACGGCGCCCGAGGCGCGCGATCCGGAGCTGTTGAAGAAGCTCGACGCGGTCGCAGGCCGCATTTTGCGCGGGTAATCGGTCGCCGGCACGGCGAAAGCCGGCCTTGAACGTCGATGCAACAATTATGACCCGCGTTCCAACGAATTATTGACGCGTTCCGGGCATAATCGGACGCCATGATAGTGAGCGGCGTTTACAAACGGTTAGGTATGTCGGCCGTAGTAGATGTTGCACGATAAAGCTGGGACGCGGCAGATGTCCGAATCGGAGAGCAAATCGACCGGCGTCGAGCACGTCGCGCCGCCGCTGGCGCCGATCGGCATCAACGACATTCTGCGCGATGCCGATGTGCTGATCGAACTGATGGGAAAAGAGACTCTCGGCGTGGTGGCGGAGCTCGCCAATACGCTCACGGTTTCGGCGCATCAGGCTGGTGCCCAGGAAATCGAACAAGCCGCCAGCAACGTGCGTCGCGTCGCCTTAAGCCATGGTCCGGTGGTGCTGACCGGCGCCATGCGCGCGCTCACCGACGCCATCGCCCGCACCGGGCGCGCGGTGGCGGCATAATTTCAGGGCTTTTCTAGGCGATCTGTTCGCTCTCCGGCTTGAGCGCCGCGGGGCGTCGGTAGAATTCGATAACGCGCACGATGTTTACCACGCCGACGACGATCGATCCGGCGACCACCGGCGTCAGGTAACGCGGCTCAAGATGCACGGTGGCGTACAGTCCACCGACCGTCAGATAAAAGCACCAGATGCCGATCGACACGCTGGTTTCGTCGGTCCAGCCTTCGCGGACAAGGCGGATCGGGGTGACGACGAAGAACGCCAGAAAGACAAAAACCGAGGCCGTCTCGCTCAGCCAATTGGCGATCACAGCGGGGATCATCCACCAATTGCCGGCCTTGACGGCGCGCTCGGCGCCGAAATCGTGCGAGCTGCCGGTATTCCACAGCAGCACGTCACGCACCGTCTCGATCGGCCGCACCGCCTGGTGCAGCTGCGTTTCCGAGATGTGATGGAATATATGAAAGATCATCGCGCGGGGATGGTCGCGCCAGGCGCGCAAAAACGCCAGCGTGACTTCGTGGTTGATGCGAACCGCATCCCAGCCATAGTCGCGGTGCAAAATAATGTTGGCTTCGGCTTCATAGCCGTGGAGGCCCGCTTCCATTTCCGCGAGCAGAGGCCGGCCGACTTCGTCGATCGGGGTCGAGCCCGCGAATATCGAATGATCGAAGTGTGCGGCTTCGATCAAGGCGCCAAACAGCGCGGCTTGCGAAATGGAGGCGGCGACGGCCGAGCCGACGCGAGCCCGGTTCCATTGCGTATAGGCGACATGAGTCGCGATCAGCGGCAGGAAGACCAGCGCGCACGCGGCCAATTGGCGTAGCCGCGAGCGCTGCACCAGCGCCGCCGCAACGGCGAGGGGAACGAGCCCGACCGCCAGAAACGCGATCACATCCCGCATCAGGAAGGCGACGGCAACGAGCGCGCCGGCGCCGAGATAGATCGGCAACGGCGCCGTGGCGCGACGCAACACGATCAGACCGAGGATGCAGGTCGCAATCGTCACGGTGCTGCCGGTCAGGCTGTCGGTCAGCGCCGCCTGGTCGACCATGAATTGCATCGAGGTCGCTTGCGCCGCGACGACAGCGAGGCTGAGCCAAACGCCGAGCCGAAACGCCCGCGCCAGGCGATAGACCATCACGGTTGCCCATAATGAAATTGCGAACTGGAACAACACGACGGCCCAGGCCCACTCGCGCCCTGCCAGGATTTTCGCCGCCGCGATGATCGCCGGATAGCCGATCATGCGCGTCAGCGTGACCGGCATCGGGTCGGTGGCAAGATCGACGTGCCGGAACGCGCCGCTCAGGATCGCGTCGGCATAGGTTTCATATCCGAGCGTATCGTTCTGCAGCGCCGGGCCGAATGCCAAAAGCACGCCGAGCTTGACGGCGGCGACAATGGCAAAGGCGACGAGCACCGGTTTCGGCACGGCCTTGAGCCGCAAGGATAACGGCATTCGCGGGTAACGCTTTCTAATGCAAACTGGCGGTTCCGGTGAAGCTACCGTTCGATGCGTTGCCGGTCATCTGGTTATTGCCATAGCTGAGCAGGCCGGCGCCGCCGGTCGCCTGGATGCCGATGGCGTTGGCGCGCAGCATCGAGCTGCCCACGGTGACGCTCGCGGTGCCGCCGCTCGATTGATTGGATTGGATGCCGGCCGAACCGTTCGAAGCGGCGATCACGCGCATGACGTCCACGGTGGCGTTGCCCGGGCCGCTGACCGCGTCGATGCCGTTGCCGGCGTTAAGGCTTGCCGTGCTGTCGGCGAGGGCGGCATTGATCGCGCCGGAGCCTCCGGTGCCGTCGACCCGCAGTCCCTCGCCGGTATTGTTGTCGATGTGAAGCCAGCGCAGCGTAACGTTCGCCACGATGCCGCCGGTCGGCTGGATCAAGATGCCGGTCGCGTTATTGAGAATCGTCGTGTTCTGAACGACCAATCGTGTCGTGGTGGCGCTGCCGGCGCCGGGAGACAGTGTCATGCCGGACGTGGTGAAGCCCTGGAACACGCATTTGCTGATGTTCAAACGCGCGCCGCTTAAGAACACGACGCCGGAGGTGCCGGACGCATTGACGCCGTCGAAGCTCAGGCCGCGCAAGTTGATGACGTCGCTTGAACCGGCGCTGATAACGATGCCGCTGGTGCCGGATGAGGGTACCGTGCCGGCGACGCTGTCGGCGTCATAGGAGATACTGACCGCCTTGGTGATGGTCACCGGGCCGAAGTCGCCCGGATCGAGGACGTCGATTTCGCCGCCGGCGTTGGTCTGCGCCAGTGCCACGGCGAAGGTCAGGCAGGGCGATATGCGGGTGCACGGATTGGAATCACTGCCCAGCGTCGCCGATACGAAGGTTTGTGTCGACGGCCCGCCGCCGCCCGATGCCGAGAACATCGCGGTGACGCTTTCGAGCGAGTTCATGGTCACCAGGCAACTGCCGTTGCCGCTGCAGGCGCCGCCCCAGCCGTTGAAGGTGGCGCCGCCTGCCGGCGTGGCGGTCAGCGTCACCGGCGTGCCGCTTGAGTAGTTCATCGTGCACACCGAGGGACAACTGACCCCGGACGGCGAACTGGTCACGGTGCCGTTGCCTGCAACGCTGACATTGAGCGTGTACTGGGGTGGCGCAAACGTCGCGGTGGCGGATCGATTCGTGTTCATCGTCACCACGCAATTGCCGACGCCGCCGCCGCTGTCGCAGGCGTTGTTGCTCCAGCCGCTGAAACCCCAGCCGTTCGCCGGCGTCGCGGTCAGCGTCACCTGGGTGCCAAAAGGATAATTCGTACTGCACGTCGACGGGCAATTGATGCCGGCAGGCGAACTCGTCACCGTGCCGCTACCGCTGACACTCACGATCATCAAAGGATTATTCACAAAAATCGCCCTTACTGATTCGGCTGCGTTCATCGTTACGGTGCAACTTCCGACGCCGCTGCAGACACCGGCCCAGCCGCCCAAGCTCCATCCGCTGGCGCCCGTCGCGGTCAAGGTCACCTGCGATCCACCGGCGAACGCGTGACTGCACGTCGACGGGCAATTGATGCCCGGGGGATTGCTGGTCACGGTGCCGTTGCCGGCGACGATGGTGACGGTCAGACCGGCATTGCCGCCGCCCGGTGTCGCCCAGTTGGTGACCAGGTTATAGACATTGACGGTGCCGATGCCGGTGGCGAAGTCCCAGCCGGTGCCGGCCGCGAAGGCGGGCGCGTAGCTATTGTTGTCGGTGCTCATCACGCCGTAGGTGCCGGACGGCCGATAGCAACTGTAGTAGTTCCCCGTATTCGGGTTGTTGGTGCACGGCGTCACCATGTCGCCGGCAGTCACGTCATAGAAGATGCAGGAATTGAAGTTCGCGTTGACGCTGCTGGAATTGCAGGCGCTGCTGCCGCTGGCGCCGTACTCGGCGGCAGCGAGCTTATAAAGCACCGGATTGGGATTGCCCTGGATCGACCCGGTATATTGGTTGATCAGGGCCTGGATGCCGGCCCAGATCGGCGAGCCGAACGACGTGCCGCCCCAGCCGGTGCTCCAGCCATTGGCGGTGCCGTCGCAGGTCGTGCCTTGGTTAGCGGTGTCGGAGAAGCAGATGGCGTAAGCGTGGTTCCAAGGTCCGAACGACGCGAACATCGAGACGTCGGGCAGATCGCGCACGGCGTCGGCCGGATTGCCGACGAGGCCGCTTTGCCAGGATGGCTTTGGCCATCCGGTGCAGCTGCCGCTGATCACGCCGGAGACCGAAGGCGTGCCTTGAGCGCACAGGCTCTGGCCGCCTGATCCACCCCAGTTCTGCAGATAAAATGGATTCTGATTGATGATGAGGCTGCTGTTGCATAATCCGGATGCGCCGTAGGTCGTAGCAAAGCCTGCATACGTCGCCAACAGCTGACTGGCGCAGGTCGTATTCCAGGGTATTTCGGGAATATACGACAGCGCCGATTCGAAACCCGAAAGGTTGTTGGCACGCCAGAAACCTGGGTTATCGTTCTGATAGGTATCGCCGAAATCCGTGCCGCCCACGGCAACGTTGTAGACTGTCGACGCCAGCCCGTTGACACCGACGCCTGAGGTGACGGTCTGGCCGGAATCGCAGCCGCCCGCGCCCTGGTCGCCCGCGGACACGAAGATCGACCAGCCCTCGGCGACGCCGGTCTGATAGATGTTTCTGAACGCCGCGTTGTTGGCGGCGCCGTTGACCGCCTCGCACTGACCGTAGCTGATGCTCATGATTGCCGGCGGATAGGTCTGCGGATTGTTGAACATGAACTGCAACATCCCGACGAAATCATTGCACACTGCCATGACGATCGCGGCGGCGGGCGCGGCGGCGCTGGCATATTCGGCATCGATGATCGCTTCGGCGTCGTCGCCGTTGACGCCGGGATCCGTGCAGTTGGGATGAATCGTGGTCAACGAGGCATTTTGAAAAGAATCAAGGCTTGCTATGCCGAAGCCGGTGCGAAACGTGGTCCAATCGTCGACGGCGCCGCCGGCGGTGTAGATGTCGGAATCCTCGACCAAATAAATGGTCTGGCCTTTGCCGGTAATGTTGTTGAAGAACGCCTGGTGGAAGTTATAGATCGTCGCGAGGTCGGCCCCGCCCACGAAATAGTTGCCCGATTGGGTGAAATTGCCGGTCGCTTGCGGCTTGTGCATGACCTGCGGGCGCGGCCGGAAATCGTTCAGCGACGTGACGCCGACGACAAGCGGTGCCAGCGCCGCCGGAATCTGCGGGTCGGTCGTATTGGCGAAATGCGTGGTGCCGTTGACCGACAGATTATGAATCTCGGTGCGGAAGGCCGAGCGGACCTGGCCGGCGGTGCCGGAGAATTCGATCGCCATGCCGTTTGGATAGACGGTGTTGACGGTGAAGCCGTGCTGGGTAAGCCAGTTGGTGACGGTCGAGATGTCGGCCGCCGCGGGACCGAACTGCGCGCCGATGTCGTTTGCCGTGAGCCAACGGTGATAGTTCGGCGCGTTTGGATCGTGTAGCTGATCGAGCAGCGTCGCCAACGCCTGCTCCTGCGCCGCAGGCCGCCGCAATTGCAGCATCAGGTGCGGCATCGGCATGGCGTCGTCGACACGACCACGATCGTTGGCGGCATTTCGCGCTTCCGGGCGCGTGTTGCCGGCAAGCCCGAACAGGTTGCCGTCATTGATCGATTGCACGATCAGGGGCTGCGCCCGCCCGCCAGCCGTCTGCGCCAAGGCCGTAGGCCACGATGCCAAACCAAATGCCACCGCCGCCAGCGCGCCGCCGGCAATGCCGAGGCGCTGCAGCGTTTGCCACGTGCGTAGCTTCGCGGATTCCCATCGCTGAAAGCGCTGCATCATCATCGGCGCCGTCCCGGGCGTTAGAGGGGTTGATGGTGGCTGTACTGGCGCTTGGTACGCAGAATGGCGACGCAGATATTACCAGATCATGCTTGGCCTTGAGCAAATGGAACCCGGTATCGGCCGACGCACCGCATTGCCGAGAAATATCATTGGCGTGCAACACTTTGGCGGTAATGGGGCCAGTAACGACCGGCGGCGGCGAGGTAGCGAGGTAGGCTTGAACCTCGAATCATTTGCCGGCGATCGAAGGTCGTGAGCGGTTCCAACTCTTCACTGCAAGCCGGCGAGCCCGGTGAAGCTACCGTTCGATGCGTTGCTGGTCACTTGGTTATTGCCATAGCTGAGCAGGCTGGCGCCGCCGGCCGCCTGGATGCCAATGGCGTTGGCGCGCAGCAGCGAACTGCCCACGGTGACGCTCGCAATACCTCCGCTCGTTTGGTTCGACTGGATGCCCACCGAACCGTTCGAGGCCGCGACCACGCGCATGATGTCCAGGGTCGCGTTGCCCGGGCCGCTGACCGCGTCGATGCCGTTGCCGGCGTTGAAATTCGCCGAGCTGTCGGCGACGGCGGCTTTGATCGTACCGGAGCCTCCGGTGCCGTCGACTCGCAATCCGTCGCCGGTATTGTGGTCGACGTGCAGCCATCGCAGCCTGACATTCGCGGCGATGCCGCCGGTCGGCTGGATCAAGATGCCGGTCGCGTTATTGAGAATCGTCGTGTTCTGCACCGACATGAGTGTCTTGGCGGCGCTGCCGGGGCCGGGAGAAAGTGTCATGCCGGACGTGGCGAAGCCCTGGAACACGCATTGGCTGATGTTCAAGCGCGCACCGCTTAAGAACACCACGCCGGAGGTGCCGGACGCATTGACGCCGTCGAAGACCAGGCCGTGCAAGTTGATCACGTCACTTGAGCCGGCGCTGATGACGACGCCGCTGGTGCCGGATGAGGGTACCGTGCCGGCGACCCCCGGGGCGTCGCCGGAGATGGTCATCGACTTGTTGATGGTCGCCGGGCCGAAGTCGCCGGGATCGAGCACGTCGATCTCGCCGCCGGCGGTGGTCTGCGCCAGCGCCGCGGCGAAGGTCAGGCAGGGCGAGGTGCGCGTGCACGGATTTGAATCATTACCGATCGTCGCCGACACAAAAGTTTGCGACGAGGGCCCGCCGCCGCCCGATGCCGAGAACATCGCGGTGACGCTTTCGAGTGAGTTCATGGTCACCACGCAGCTGCCGTTGCCGCTGCAGGCGCCGCCCCAGCCGTTGAAGGTGGCGCCGCCTGCCGGCGCGGCGGTCAGCGTCACCGGCGTGCCGCTTGCGTAGTTCATCGTGCACACCGACGGGCAACTGATCCCGGCCGGCGAACTGGTCACGGTGCCGTTGCCCGCGACGCTGACATTGAGCGTGTATTGGGTTTGCGCAAACGTTGCGGTGACGCTTTGCGCCGCGTTCATCGTCACCACGCAATTGCCGACGCCGCTGCAGGCGCCGCTCCAACCGCTAAAGCCCCAGCCGTCCGCCGGCGTGGCGGTCAGCGTGACCTGCGTCCCCGCGGTAAAGTTCGCGCTGCATGTCGACGGGCAATTGATCGCCGCGGGCGAGCTCGTCACCGAGCCGCTGCCGGTGACGGTCACCGACAACGTCGGATTTTGCACGAACGTCGCCGTCACCGATGCCGCCGCGTTCATCTGCACCGTGCAGCCGCCGCTGCCGCTGCAGACGCCGCTCCAGCTGCTGAAGGCCCAGCCGGCAGCGGGCGATGCGGTCAAGGTCACCTGCGATCCGCCGGTGAAGGCGTGGCTGCAGGTGGACGGGCAGCTGATGCCGGAAGGATTGCTCGACACCGTGCCGCTGCCGGTCACGCTGACGGTAAGACCGTCGTTGCCGTTGCCCGACGGCGCCCAATTGAGGATCAAGTTGTAGACGTTGACGGTGCCGAGACCGGTGGCGAAGTCCCAACCGGTGCCGGTGCCGAAGGTGGGAGCATAGGCGTTGTTGTTGGAGCTCATCACGCCATAGGTGCCGGAAGGCAGATAGCAGCTGTAGAAGGCCCCGGTATTCGGGTTGCTCACGCAAGGCACGTCCATGTCGCCTTGTGTCACGTCATAGAAGATGCAGCCGCTGTTGACGGTGTTGCCATTGCTGGAAAAGCAGGCGGCGTTGCCGTTGGCGCCAAACTGGAGCCCGGCGATTTTGTAGAGAACGGGATTGGGGTTGCCCTGGATCGACCCAGTGTACTGGTTGATCAGCGCCTGGATGCCGGCCCAGATTGGCGAGCCGAACGACGTGCCGCCCCAGCCGGTGCTCCAGCCGGTGGCGGTGCCGTCGCACAGCGTGCCCTGGTTGGCCGTATCGGAGAAGCAGATGGCGTAGGCGTGACGCCAGGGACCGAAGGAAGCGAACATCGAGACGTCGGGCAGGTCGCGCACGGCGTCGGCCGGATTGCCCAGGAAACCGCTTTGCCAGGACGGTTTTGGCCAGCCGGCGCAAGTGCCGCTGATCACGCCGGAGACCGAAGGCGTGCCCTGGGCGCACAGGCTCTGGCCGCCCGATCCCGCCCAGTTCTTCAGATAGAATCCATTTGACGTCGTCGCGACAAAGCTGCTGTTGCAGAATCCGGATGTGCCGTAGGTCGCGGCGAAGCCTTTGAAGGTCGCGAACAGCTGGCTGCCGCAAGTCGTGTTCCACGGAATTTCGGGGATGTACGACAGCGCCGAGCCGAAGGTCGCGCTGTTGGTGGCGCTCCAATAGGTATTGTCCTGTCCGGCAAAAGTATCGCCGAAATCGGTGCCGCCCACGGCCACGTTGTAGATCGTCGAGCCCAGCCCGTTGACGGCGACGCCGTCGGTGACGGTGTGGCCGCCGAAATTGCAGCCGCCCGCCCCTTGGTCGCCGGCGGACACGAAGATCGACCAGCCCTCGGCGACGCCGGTCTGATAGACGTTTCGGAACGCGGCGTTGTTGCCGGCACCGTTGAGCGCTTCGCACTGACCGTAGCTGATGCTCATGATCGCCGGTGGATAGGTCTGCGGGTCATTGAACATGGTCTGCAGCATCGCCACGAAATTATTGCAGACCGCCATGACGATCGCGGCGCTGGGCGCGGCAGCGCTGGCATATTCGGCGTCGATGATGGCTTCGGTTTCGTTGCCGTTGACGCCGGGATCCGTGCAGTTGGGATGGATCGTGTTCAACGAGGCGCCGGGGTAGTTCGCCACCGGGATGCCGAATCCGGTGCGGAACGTCGCCCAATCGTTGACGGTGCCGCCGTTGGTGTAGATGTCGGAATCCTCGACCAGATAGATGGTCTGGCCCTTGCCGGTAATGCCGCCGTTGAACGCCTGATTGAAGTTGTAGATCGTCGCGAGGTCGGGCGGCGTTAGGTAGAAATTGCCGTTTTTGTCGAAATCGCCGGTCGCCTGCGGTTGGTGCACGACCTGAGGATGCGGCTGGAAATCGTTCAACGATGTGACGCCGGCGACGAGCGGCGCCAGCGCCGCCGGAATCTGCGGGTCGGTCGTGTTGGCAAAATGCGCGACGCCGTTCACCGACAGATTATGAATCTCGGTGTGGAAGGCGGAGCGGATTTGACCGGCGGTGCCGGAGAATTCGATCGCCATGCCGTTTGGATAGACGGTGTTGACGGTGAAGCCGTGCCGGGTGAGCCAGTTGGTGGCAGTCGCGATGTCGGACGCGGCGGGACCGAACTGCGCGCCGATGTCGTTTGCTGTGAGCCAATGGTGGTAGTTCGGCGCGCGCGGGTCATGCAGTTGATCGATCAGCGTCGCCAATGCCTGCTCCTGCACCGCCGGCCGGCGCAATTGCAGCATCAGGTGCGGCATCGGCGTGGCATCGTCGACGCGGCCGCGATCGTTGGCGGGATTTTGCGCTTCCGGGCGGGTGTTGCCGGCAAGGCCCAAAAGGTTGCCGTCATTGACCCCTTGCGTGATCAGGGGCAGCGCCCGTCCGCCAGCCGTCTGCGCCAAGGCTGCGGGCCACGATGCCAAACCAAGCGCCACGGCGGCCAACGCGCTGCCGGCCATGCCGAGACGCTGCAGCATCCGCCCCTTGTGCGACTTCGCGGATTTCCACCGCACAAAGCGCTGTCTGATCATCGCCGCCATCCCGGGCGTTAGAGAGATTGATGATGCTTGTACTGGCGCGCGTTACGCTGGGCTGCGGAAGCGAGGCCCATATTACCACACCATGCTTTGCCCGCAGCAATTGGAACCGGCCGCCGTATTGCCGAGAAATATCATTGGCTGGCAACACTTTGGAGGTAACGCGAGGCGCTGACGCGATGGTGCGGTAGGCTTCGATTCCGACTCATTTACCGATGATACCAATGATAGAAGACGCCGGGCGGTTCCACGTCCGGCCACTCTGCGAATGGCGGCTTGGCATTGCGGCGGCCTGGCCGCGGACCTCGTCGGCAGGTGCGGGGATAGGCTTGAAATAGGTATGCTTGAAAGGCGACTCTCTTCTCAGCGATAGTGGGGGCCGATGAGGACGTTAGCGAATCTATGGCTTGGCGTGCTGCTGACCGCCGCGGCACTCGGCTCTGCCGCCGCCGCGCCGACGCTGCGCCAGGGTGTCGCCGCCATGGCGCGCCAGGATTACGCCGCGGCCGTGGCCATCCTCAGTCCGCTGGCGCAAAACGGCGATCCGGCCGCGCAAGCCTATCTCGGTTATCTCTACGCCATAGGCCGCGGCGTGCCGCAGGATTATACCCAAGCCGCGATCTGGTACCGGCGTGCCGCCGACCAGGGACATTCCGGGGCGCAGTACGAATTGGGCTTGCTCTATGACAAGGGGCAGGGCGTGCCGGTGAACGTCATCCAGGCCGAAAAGTGGCTGATCCTCGCCACGGCCGCCGCGCCCAAAGCGGCAGCCGACGATCGCACCCGCATGCGCGACGCGGTGCGGACCAAAATGACGGTCGGCGAGCTTGCTCAGGCACGTATGGAAGCATTGGCGTGGCGGCGGCGTCCGGAGGGGCAGTAGCGGCAAGTCGGGGCACTCGACGTCGTCAGAACTGGTAACGCGCCAACGCCGCCTCGGCGAGCCAGCCGGCCCAGATTGCCGGCGCCAGGAACAGCCCGAACGGCAATGGCGTCGTCGCCGCGATGGGCCGGTGCAGCACGTAGCGCCACACGACGTAAGCGGCGAGCGCCGCAAGGGCCGCGACCTCGATCACGCCGACGATGGTGAACCAATCGAGCCAGGCGCCGGCGACCGCGGCGAGCTTGACGTCGCCCAGGCCGAGGCCGGGCCGCCCGCGCCACCATTCATAGATCAGCATCAGCGCCAGCAGCGGTAGCGCCGCGGCCGCGGCGCGCAACAGGCACGTCAAGATCGCCTCGGCGAGCGGCGCATCGTCGAACAGACCGGCGAAGATCAGGCCGAGTACGAATGCGCTCGCAGACAGCGCATCGGGAACGATGAAATGACGGATGTCGCTCAGCGCGATTGCCAGCATCAGCAACGCCAGCGCCGCGCCAAACGCGCCGCGCCAATCCGGACTTGCCGCGAAGCTCAAGCCGACCGCGAGCGCACCGATCAAAACGATGACGAGCACATTGCCGCGCACCGGCGTGCCCGCGTCACGGACGCAGGACGGGCCCATTATGCAGGCCGGGAAAGTTTCCTCCGACCAGGTCGCCCCGCAGTTTGGAGCGCAGTTCCTCGGCCACCATGTGAGCGTCGACGGCATCGCGGATGATGGTCGGGCGGATGAAGATGATCAGCTCGGTGCGCACTTTCGTGCCGCTCTGCTGCGAGAACAGGTCGCCGATGCCGGGAATCTTGTCGAGCACCGGGATGCCCTGCCGCGTCCGATCGATCTCGTCGCTGATCAGGCCGGCGAGTAGCACGGTCTGACCGCTGGCGACCGAAACCGAGCTCTTGACGTGGCGGTCGGAGATCGTCGGCGTCAGGCTCGACGCCGAGCCCGGCGTGACGCTCGAGCTTTCCTGCTCGATGTCGATGATGACATTGCCACCCGCGCTGATGCGCGGCACCACGCGCAGGATGACGCCGGTGTTGCGATAGTCGATGGTGCTGACCACCGTATTGTTGGCCGTAAGCACGTTCGCGGTGCCGGTCGTGATCGGCACCTGGTCGCCGACCTGCAATGTCGCGGTTTGATTGTCGAGCACCACGAGCGAGGGATTCGACAATACCTTCACATTGGTCACGTTGTGCAGCGCACTGAGAATCAGATTCGGCATGTTGGCCGGTCCAAGCACCAGATTGAGGCCCGGCGCCACGGCGCTCAGCAGCGCCGACGAACCTGCCGTACTGAACAGCTGACCGGTGTTGCCGGTCGTCGTGGTCGTCGTGCTGGTTCCGGACGTGGTTGTGGATGTACCCGTGTTGGTACCGCCTAATTGGGTACCGGCCAGATAATATTGAACGCCATAGCTCAGCGTATCGTTGAGCGTCACCTCGGCCACTGTGGCGTCGATGGCGACCTGCATCAGCGGCCGGTCGATCTGGCGCAGCGTCTGCTCGACGATGCGCTGGGTCTCCTGGCTGGCATAGACCAGGATCGAATTGTTGACGAGGTCGGGCGTGATGCGGATGTTGGCTTGCGCGGCCTCGCCGTTGCCGCGGCCGCCGAAGGCGCCGCCCGCTCCGGCCGCGGCCAGATCGTTGCCCGGCGTCGCAGCCGTTCCGCCACCGCCCGCCGGACGCGCGGCCGCCGCCCCTGCGCCGGCGCCGCCCAGGCCGGCTTGCCCCATCGGCGTCGGCGGCTGCGCGCTCAACGCGGCCAGCGGACCGCCCGATGATGCAATCGACAGGCCGGCTCCCGGCGCCACTTGGTTCTGCGCAGTGTCGAGGCCGCCAGAGCCGCGGCCGACCAGGATCTCGTTGAGCAGGCCGGCGACCTGTTTGGCGCTGCCATAGTGCAGGCGGTAGACTTTCAGATTGACGCCCGACGTGTCGGATTCGTCGAGGCGTTTGATCCAGGTGGCGACGGTCTTGAGGTATTCGGGCTTGCGACTGACCACGAGGATGGCGTTGAGCCGCGATACCGGTTGGAATTTGATCACGTTCTGGCTCAGCCCGCCCTCGCCGGTGTCCATGATCTTCTCGATCTCGGTGATGATCGGCTCAGGCGTCGAGTTGCGAATTGGAAATACGCCGACCGATTGGCCGCGCATCCAATCGCCGTCGAAGCTGAGCATGGTGTCGACGGCGGAACGGCGCTCCGGACCGGTGCCCTGGATGATGACGAGGTTGCGCGCGTTATCGACGCGCACCGCATTGGGCTTGACGCCGAAACCGTCAAGCAGCTTCAACATCGCTTGCGCCGAGACGTAGCGCAGCGGCACCACGCTGATGCCGTAGCCGGCGCGGGTGGCTTCGTCGGTGTCGACAAAGCCGCTGCCGGTCGCGTCGGCCGCCGGGATCAGCCGGTAGCCGTTGCGGTCGCGCACCATCGCCACGTTGGACATGCGCAATGCGTTTTCCAGCACGAACAGCACATCGGCCTTGGATACCGCGCGGCCCGACGCCAGCGTGATCGTACCCTGAACCCGCGGATCGATGATGTAGCCGACGCCGAGAATGTCGCCGAGGATCACCTTGGCGACGGTGGTGACCGGCGCGTTCTCGAAATTCAGGTCATAGCCGTCGCTGCCGTTATCGGCCCCGGCGTCGGTCGCGGCTTTGACCGGCGCGGTGGTATCGCCCAGATAGATCGCCGCGGCTGAAGGATGCGGGTTGCCGATGCCGCCGTCGCTGACCGCAAGCGGCGCCTTCGGGGACAGGTCGATAGCGCGAAGCTGATCGGTGACCGATTGGGCGCGCACGTCGTTGGGCTTGGCCTCGTCCGAGGGGTCATGCAGCAGACAGGCCGCAAGCACGACGCCCGCCGCCGCGAGCACGAGCCAACGGATAGCCCCTGGACACACCCTGCGCAGCACTCCGCCCACCCTTACAAACCCGCCGCCTCCCACGCAGACCCGCACGGACCACACGGCTGCAGCGGTACCTCTTTCGTTCTAGCACGGCGTTTTTGACAGTCCTACAACCGTTTGTTATTTATGGGAGAAAGTCAAGTTACATAGGTTGTCGCTCCCCGATTTCCCGGCCGTCGCACTGCTGCGTGAACACCCATGCAAGGCGTATCATCGGAGAAATTTGGCGCTTACCTTCTGCAGAAATATTCCCTGCCCGCCGGCCGCGCGGCCGGCGTCGGCCAATCCGGCGCGCCCGCCGTCAAAGCCTTGCGGGAATTGTGGGAATCCACCGACCTGCCGGCCGCCGAATTCGCCGATGAGGTGGCCCGGTTCTTCAAGCTTGAACGCATAAGCCTGCCGGACCTATTGGCGAGCGAGGCCCAGGTCGAAGGTTTTTCCCGGCGGTTCCTGCGCGAATCCATGGTGTTCCCGTTCCGGTCCAAAGGCGGCACCGTCAAACTGGCGGTCGCCGATCCCATGGACACCGCGGCGATCCGCGCCGCCGAGATCGTGTTCGGCGAAACGATAGAACTGGCGATCGCCTCGTTCGAGGACATCACCACCATTCTCGAGCGTCTCGACGGCGGCGATACCACCGAGGCCGAGGCCAGCGAGCGCCCCCATAGCGACGACGACATCGACAGCCTGCGCGACCTTGCCAGCGGCGCGCCGGTGGTGCGCGCGTTCAACGACCTGATCGAGCGCGCGGTCGAATTGCGCGCCAGCGACATTCACATCGAGCCGTTCCGCTCAGGCCTCACCGTGCGCATGCGGGTCGACGGCATGTTGCGCGCCATGCCGGCGCTGCCCGGCGTCATGCCGCAGGCGCTGGTGTCGCGCATAAAGATCCTCGCCGGGCTGAACATCGCCGAGCGGCGCTTGCCGCAGGACGGCGCCGCGCGGCTGCGCGTCGGCCGCTCGGAAATCGACGTGCGCGTCGCCACCATGCCGACACAGCACGGCGAGAGCGCCGCGGTGCGGCTTCTGCCGCGCGACCGGGGGTTGCTCGAATTGAGCAGGCTCGGCTTGTCTGGCCGCGACGAGAGCACGCTGCGTCATCTGCTCGCGCTGCCGCACGGCATGATCGTCATCACTGGCCCGACCGGCAGCGGCAAGACCACGACGCTTGCCACCATGCTGTCGATCCTCAACGAGACCACGCGCAAGATCCTCACCATCGAGGATCCGGTCGAATACGAGATTCCCGGCATCAATCAATCGCAGGTCAAGCCGTCGATCGGATTGACCTTTGCTACCGCGCTACGCGCCTTCGTGCGGCAAGACCCGGACGTCATCATGGTCGGCGAAATTCGCGACGCCGAGACCGCGAATATCGCCATCCACGCGGCGCTGACCGGACATTTGGTGCTGACCACGCTGCACACCGAGACCGCAGCCGCCGCCGTGCCGCGCCTGCTCGACCTCGGCGTCGAGGGCTTCCTGCTCAAATCCACGCTGCGCGCGGTGATCGCGCAGCGGCTCGTTCGCATGCTGTGCGACCGCTGCAAGACGCAGCGCAAGCTTGACGCCGGCGACCTCGCGCGCGATCCGCGTTACGCGATGATCGGTTTTGCGGCCGGCGACATGGTGCACGAGGCTTGCGGCTGCGAGCGCTGCGGCGCCTCGGGCTTCCGTGGCCGCGCCGGCGTGTTCGAGGTGCTGGAGATGACCGGTGAGGTGCGCAACATGGTCGGCTCGCAGACCGACGCCAACATGCTCGATCAGGCCGCGATCAAAGCCGGCATGACGACCATGCTGGACGATGCGGTCGCCAAATGCCGCGCCGGCGTCACCACCGTGCCGGAGACTTTACGCGTAACCACGGTACGGTGAGCCGATGCCGAGCTACCGCTATCGCGCGATGAATGGCAGCGGCGAATTGGTGTCGGGCGCCATGGCCGGCCAATCCGCCAGCGAAGTGGCGCGACGCATCGAGACCTTAGGCCTTGTCCTGGTCGAGACGCTCACGGTCGAAGACGCCGCGCCGCGGCGCAGTTTCGGTCTGTTCAACCAACCGCGCGCCGAAGATGTCACCGTTTTCACCCGCGACCTTGGTCTATTGCTGCGTGCCGGGGCCCGCGTCAATGACGGCTTGGAACTTTTGTCCGAAGATCGCGACGTCGGCCGGTTGCGTCCGGTCGTGGCCGAAGTTCGCTCCCACGTGCTCGCCGGCGAAACTTTCGCCGATGCCTTGGGGCACTATCCGAAACTGTTCACGCCGATGTATGTGGCGCTGATCCGCGTCGGCGAGGCTTCCGGTTCGCTCGATCAGGTGCTCGAAGTGCTTGCCGGCGAGCGGATGCGGGCGGAGGCGGTGCGGCGCAAGCTGTCGGAAGCGATCCGCTATCCGGCGTTCATCTTCGTCGCCGCCGCCTGCGTGCTGACATTCTTTCTCACATTCGTGCTGCCGCAATTCGCCTCCGTGCTGCACGATCTCGGCGCCAAGATCGATCCGACGCTGGCGATGTTCCTGTCGCTGTCGGCATTCCTGCGCGCCAATATCGACGCCATCGCCATCGGTCTGGTGCTGACGCTGACCGCCGGCTGGTTGTTGCTGCGGCGGCCTGCGGTCCGCGCCGCGGCGCTGGCGGCATTCACGCGGCTGCCCTTGGTGCGCCGGATCATGCCTTATTACCGCGCGCCCTTATTCTGCCGGAATCTCGGCGTGCTGCTAGGCAGCGGCGTGCATCTGACGACGGCGCTGCGGATACTCGTCGATATCATGGCGACGACCGGCCCGGCCGATATCTGGAAAGAGATGGTCGACCGGGTGCGCCATGGGGCGAAACTATCCGAAGCGCTCGCCGAATCCGACGCATTGCCGCCGATGGCGGTGCGAATGCTGCGGCTTGGCGACGAAACCGGTCAATTGCCGGTTTTGGCGGGCCGGGTGGCCGAGTTCTACGAGGCCAAACTGCAGCGCGCGCTGGACCGGTTGGTTGGCATTGCCGGTCCGGCTGCTATTATCGCCATCAGCCTTGTGGTTGGCGGCTTGATCGTCTCGGTGATGACGGCGCTGGTTTCGGTAAGCCAGCTCATCGGCTGAACGCTCGAGCGGGAAAGGACGATGCACATGAGACACGCCCGGCAGGGGCGTCAAGCCGCGGTAGCGCTCCGCAGGGGCGACGCCGGCTTCACGCTCGTGGAAATACTCGTGGTCATCACCATCATCGGCCTGATCATGGCGATCGTCGGCCCGCGGGTGCTCAATTATCTCGGCGAGTCCAAGGTCAAGGCGGCAAAAATCCAGATCGAGAGCTTCTCCAGCGCGCTCGACCTTTATTATCTCGACATGGGCCGCTATCCGGGTTCCAGCGACGGCTTGGTCGCGCTGGTGCAGCGGCCCGGCAATGCGCAAGAGTGGAACGGCCCGTATCTGAAGGGCGGCGTCGTTCCGAACGATCCATGGGGACACGCTTACGTATATCGGTCCCCGGTCGAGCGAGCACCCTACGAGATCGTCTCGTTCGGTTCGGATGGTCAGGAGGGCGGCACTGGAACCGCTGCCGACATTTCAAGCAATCAGGCGAGTGCGCAGGCCAACGCGTTGCATTGACGAAAGCTCGCGGCAGGACGGCTACATCCTGCTCGAAATCGTCTGTGTGCTGGCGATCGTCGGCCTGCTCGCCGCCATCATCCTTCCCGCCATTCCGCGGGCGACCAGCCGTGCCCGGCTCGAAGGCTATGCGGTCGCCACCGCCGCCGTGCTCAAAGCCGATCGGGTCGCGGCGCTGCGCCAGCGCGTGCGCGTCGAGACCATCGTCAACGCCGAAGCGCGCACCATCCGCTCCGGTTCTGGCGGCCGCGTCGTGCAACTGCCGGCCGACGTGCGGGTCGATGCCATGTTGGCGACGCGCTGCTACGACCGCCTCATCGACATGACGATCGATTTCTTTCCGTCGGGAATGTCGTGCGGCGGCGTCATCGCGCTGACCCATCTCGGCGTCGGCTACGAAGTTCGCGTCAACTGGCTGACCGGAGGCGTCGATGTGGTGCCGCATCGCCCGCTTTGACGCCCGGCCACCGCGAGGCAATGCCGGCTTCACCCTGATCGAGGTTTTGGTCGCGATCGCGGTGCTGGCGGTGGTGCTCGGCGCCATCGGCGCCGTGGTCGGCAACACTGTCAGAACCATCCGCTCCGTCGACCGCCGCTTGCCGCTTCTGGAAACCGCGCAGAGCCTGATCGCGTCGCTGCCGACACGCGACGCCTTGCAGCCGGGGACCCAGTCCGGCACGTCGGGTGATTTCCGCTGGCGCATCGACGCGGTTCTGCTCAACCGCAACGTGCCGGATAATGCGGCCGCCGCACTGTCGAGCGCCGCGACGGGTGCCCCACCGAAGGTCAGTTGGGTGCCGCTTGCGATCACTGTGCGGGTGCAGGGCAGCGAAGGCCCGCCGGTGCGGCTCGACACCGTGCGCCTGATACCGAGGCCGCAAGGATGAGCGCGCCGCGCACTTCACCCGATCCAAGAAGCGGCGAAGCGGGCTTCACGCTGATCGAAATGCTGATCGCCGTCATGATGATGGTGTTCATCCTCATCGCGCTCGCCACCGTCACGGCGCAATGGCTGCCGAACTGGAACCACGGCATGGCGCGCGTGGAGCGCGATGAACGCTTCGCCTTCAGCCTGAACCGCATTGTCGAGGATTTGGCGGTGGCCGAATTCGTGCCCGCCAACACCACGGTGAAGACGCCGTATTTCGACGGCAGCGAGCTCGGTGTCAGCTTCGTACGCACGGCGATCGGGCCGAGTTCGCGGCCGGGTCTGGAAATCGTCCGTTTCCAGGAGGTCGCCGACGCAGGCGGTCCGGCTTTGGTCCGTACACGCGCGCCTTTCGTGCCGATGGACGCCAATGCGCAAGTACGGCTCGCCGACCCGGTGGTGCTGCTGCGTTCGCCCTATCGCGTGATGTTCGCCTATGCCGGCTCCGATGACGTTTGGCAGCCGACTTGGCGCAATGCCGTGGAATTGCCGCAGCGCGTCCGCATCATCGTGCGCGACGGCGTCACCCAGCAACGACTCGCGGTGTCGACGGCGGCGCTGGTGCATATCGACACGCCCGCCGCGTGCGCGCACGAGAAGAGCGTCAACCAGTGTCTGGCGCAGATTGCGCAAGGCGCGGCCGCAGCCGGCAATCGAACGCCGGCTGCTGCACCCACGCCGCGCTGACCCGGATCCGCTCATGAGCATCGCAATACGAGCGCAGCGGGCAAAGTCGGGCAGCGACGGCTTCATTATCGTCGCGGTGTTATGGATCCTGGCCGCGCTCGCCACGCTGGTTTCGGTCTACGCGATCTATGTGACCAATTCGGCGATCGCGGTGGCCGCGAGCGGCGATGCCACCGTTGCCGATCCACTGGTCTCGGCCGGTGTCGAGCTCGCCGCCTATCAGCTGCTCGGGCAGACTGACGATAAGCGCCCCGCCGTCGGCCAGTTCACCGCGCGCATCGGCGCGGCGCAGTTGACCATCGTATTTCAAACCGAAGCGGCACGGATCGATCTCAACCAGGCGCCGAAAGAGCTGTTGGCCAGGCTCCTGGTCGGCTTCGGTGCCTCGCCGCTCGACGCCGGCGACTATGCCGAACGCATCATCGCCTGGCGTACGCAAACCGCGGCGCAAAATATCGATACCGATCCGGAGAATGCGCGCTATCGCAGCATGGGTTTAAACTACACGCCGCGCCACGCCCCGTTCACCCATGTCAGCGAGCTATGGCTCGTCGAGGGCATTCCGCCGGTTCTGATCGAGCGGATGCTGCCGTTCGTGACCGTGTTCAACGGCAAGGCCGAGGTCGACGTCATCGATGCGGCGCCGCAAGTGATCGCCGCCTTGCCGGGCATGACGCCCGAAACCGTCCAGGCAATCGTTGCCGCACGCGACACAGGTACCCTCGATCGTAAGTCGCTGCCCGGTTTTTTGGCCGGGCTGGGGCTAGGGCAGGGCGCCGGCGCGGCCGATGCCGGCAGGTCGTTCCGGGTGGGCGTGCGCGTCGCGTTCGATAATGGGCGGCGCAGCGCCGCGGAAGCCGTGATTTTGCTGCCCGATGACGGCCCCGTTCCGTATCGTGTACTGTCCTGGCGCAACGCCTTTGACGGGACGACGGACCAACCGTTGGATTTCGGCCGACGATGACCTTGTGGCGGACCATCGGCGAGATTTTGGCGCACTGGACCGACACGGTCGCAGCCGGTGTCATCGCGCTTGCCGGGCGCTTCTTCTCGCCGCGCCTGGTACGCCTGGTCGAGGACGACAAGCCGGACTTTTTTGCGCTCGAAGGCGCCGGCAAGGCGGTCGGCGACCCGCAGCGGGTCAGCTTCGCCAACGGCCAGTTCAGCGGCGCCGACCTGGCCGGGGCCGCGAAGGGCAGCCGGATCGAGCTGGTGTTGCGGCCGAGCCGGTTTTTGGTGCGGCCGCTTGAACTGCCGGCACGCGCCAACGAATTCATCGAAGGCATCGTGCGGGTGCAGATCGACCGCTTGACGCCATGGACCGCGGCCGAGGCGGTGTTCGGCTGCGGCACGCCGGTCACCGCCGGCTCCGGCAAGATCGTGACCACGATCGCGGCGACGACGCGCGCCAATACCGAACCCTACATCAAAGGCCTGGCAGCGCTGCATCCCGCCTCGCTGTCGATCTTTACGCGAGCCGGCGAGGAAACGCGCGAACTGATCAAGGTGTTCGAGCAGCAGGCGCGCGGATTGCTCGACCGGCCGCGGCTGAGCCGGCTGCTGCGCCTCGTTCTGGCCGGTGTCACGGCGGCGGCGGTGCTGTCGACCGCCGGCGGCGCGGTCATGCAGAATTATCTCGACAGCCGCCAAGCCGAGCTTACGGCCGAGTTGACCGCGCGCCGCATCGCGCTCCGCCTCGACCGCCAAGGCGCCGACAGTTCGCCGTTTGCGGTGCTGGCGCGCCGCAAGCACGAAAGCCAGGCCAGCGTGATCGTGATCGAGGAACTGTCGCGCATCCTGCCCGACCACACCTACGTCACCGAGCTGCACATCGACGGCAACACCCTGCAGATCGCCGGCATCACCCATGACGCGCCGTCGCTGATCCGGCTGATCGAGCAGTCGCCGCACTTCACCCGCGCCACCTTCTTCGCGCCGACCACGCGCGCGCCGTCGGATCCCGGCGATCGCTTCCACATCGAAGCCAGGCTCGAACCGGTCAACACGGTGAGCCAATGAGCATCCGCCGCGTGATCGAGCGCGTGTTGAACTATTCGCCGCTGGTTGCGGCGACGATCTACGGCGCCGTCGTGCTTGCGCTGCTCACGACGACCTGGCTGGCGCTCGCCGGCATCTATTCCGGCGAGAGCGCGCTGGCCGAAACCTCGGGCCTGCTCGAGCGCCTGCAAGGCCGCAAGGCGGCGCCTTTGGCGGACGGCGGCGCCATGACCGGATCGCCGTTCCTCGAAGGACCGAGCGTGACGGTTGCCGGAGCCGCGTTGCTGCAGCGCGCCGCCGGCGCGATCACCAAGGCGGGCGGCATCATCCAATCGTCGCAGGTCGACGTGGTCGGCGCGCAGGGCGGCATGGTGAAGCTGCAGATCAGTTGCGAGATCGCGCAAGCGGACTTGCAGCGCCTGTTGTACGACCTGGAAGCCGGCA
>Ga0210405_10002034_pt1 | contig 21648 bp, 18 predicted proteins | sample IncBWH11MmetaG_FD_155492 | JGI IMG/M metagenome (GOLD analysis project Ga0210405, IMG submission 155492) | Forest soil microbial communities from Barre Woods Harvard Forest LTER site, Petersham, Massachusetts, United States - Inc-BW-H-11-M | ecosystem: Environmental > Terrestrial > Soil >... | reverse complement strand
AGGAAACGCTGGTTGTCACCGTCGCGCAGTTCGACCGCTTCGTGCTCGCCGGTCGAGGCGCCGCTGGGAACAATTGCGCGTCCGATGGTTCCGTTGGCGAGTGTGATTTCCGCTTCGACGGTTGGATTACCGCGTGAATCGAGAACTTCACGGGCGTGGATATCAGCGATATTCATAATGGGCATGAGTGCGTCCTTGGTCGCTTCACGAGAGTGGCGATTATAAATCGAAAATGCCGACTGCGCCCTAGCCGTTATTTTTCTACGCCTTAGCGCAGCAACGACTTACGAGGCCGAGTTTATCCCGAGTATTCCCGAGGGGTCCAGGTTATGCCCCGTTTAGCCCCTAGAATCTACGTTCGGAAAAGAGGCTCGGGGTCATGTCACCGTGTTTCGGTCATCGGCTAAAAACCACCCGTGCTTAATCTTCCACTTCTCGAATAACCGGCGGCCTCGGTATGGCTCGGGCGTCAAGTGCTTCGGAAACATGCGAATCTTCAAAAGCGTATAGGTTCCGCAGTGGTTGCAGATGATGCGGAAGTCTGGGTGAACGGGATCGAGTCCTCGATATTCTATGGTGGATATTGCGCCACAACCCTTGCAGTGCCCATTCAGGTCACCTCCCATCATGTACACATTGAACCCGTCCACTAGGTTTTTCAGCTTTTTCGTCGCCATCACGAAATCATACTTTGCCGGCGTTTACGGCAGACGCGAAAAAACGCTGGCGGGCCGCAAGGGAAAGTCCGCTAGCCCCCGCCTTCCCAGTAATAGCGATTTTTGGCCAATAATCGCCGCCTCACGTTAGACTGCGGGCGTATAAAGCTGCGCGACGCACTAAGGAGGAACGAAGGCGATGAAAGCACTGTGGCGCAAGGTCGAACCAATCCTCTGGGTCCTAGCAAGCGTTTATTTGCTCCTGGCGGGTTATAACGTGCTACGGTACCCAGCGAGATTTTGGGCTGAGCCCTTTTGGGGCCGTTTATTTGTGTACGGCGTAGTTGCCTTCTGGTGGACAGGGTTCAAGAGTCGCCTAGCGAAGTTCCTGCGGGAGAGCCTCCGGGAGATGATCGTCCAGGAGCTTGCGGAGAGCCGGGTCGCGTTCGTGACATGGCTGCGTAAAGACGCAACGTGGCGCGGCGAGAACCCGTTTTCTCCCGAACCTTGAGGTGGACGTTTCGTAAACGATACCGACAACCGCGACGCCGCCGAGAAAATAGAAAAATCCCGCGCGGCGGAGATCAGCCCCCGTTCAGCCCCTATTTCGCCAGAAACCCCGGCGCCTCCGACGGGCCGGGTCCAGTAACTACGGCAACGGCTAGGGTTACGTTACACGGGGGTGGGCCACCCCGAAGCGGACTGGCGATTATAAATCACTGGGACGGCGTCGGTCGGTGACGCACGGACTGTAGGGATGTTCACGCGCTCACAGAAATCAAACTGGCGGTTTCCCGCGCACCACGCTTGAAACCCCGTGCCTCCGATGGTTCGTTTGCTGCATCCGCTCTTGTTCTCGACTCGCAGGTACCTTAGAGTCGATTCCAGATGCAGAATCGCACGGAAACTCTGGGAATTGGGTCGCGTGCGCCGGATTTTTCACTGACCGCAGCCAACCGCGAAGGAGTTTTTTTGCTTTCGAGTCTGCGGGCGCGCGGGCCGGTGATTCTGGAATTTCTGCGCGGTACCTGGTGACCGAACTGCGTAAAGCGCATGGCCCAGTTTGAGCCAGTGAACAGCGAACTCGGCAAGGCAGGCGCGCAAGTTGTCTTTATTGCCGCCGAGAAGCGCGACGGGATGTTCAAGCCGGCGAAGTTTCTGGCGAAGCACCCGGTGTCGTTTCCGTTTTTGCTGGACGAAGATCGAACGGTGACCAAAGCGTACGGGCTGTATCACCGGCTGGGGACGGATGCAATCAATATTGCGCATCCAGCTACGCTGGTCATCGATGGCGGCGACACGGTGCGTTACATCTATCGCGGCGAGAACCAGACGGATCGAGCACCAATGGAGAAAGTTGTGGAGGCGGTCCGGAAACTGGCGGCTGCGGGTTGATTTGTCATAAAAGACGTTCGAAAAATTGCGACCGACTCAGGAGGCGAAATGAAGAAACTTGCATGGCTTAGCGTGGTGCTGCTGGCGGTGGCTGCAGTGGCACAAAACAATATCTCACTGCCTGCGGGCACAAACCTGAAAGTAAAGCTGGTGCAAACGCTGACGACCTCCAGCAAGAGCGGGGAGCCATTTTCTGGTAGAGTCACCGACCCGGTGATGCTCGACGGAAAAGCTGTGATTCCGATCGGCGCCACCGTTCAAGGACGCGTGGTGAATGCCACGGAGCCGCGCCGGGTTTCCGGCAAGCCTACGATTACCATCTTCCCTGACACCCTGATCATGCCGAACGGCGACTACTTTGTCCTCAGTGCCACGCTCGAGAACACCGACCTGTTTAACGGAACGAGTGTGAACAACGAAGGGCAGTTCAAGGGCAAGGGTTACGACAACAAAGATCTTATCGAGATGGGGGCGGGCACCGGCGGCGGCATGCTCATAGGAGGACTGATTGGCGGCGGCAAAGGGGTTCTTATCGGTGGAGCGGTCGGCGCCAGTGCGACCGTGACTCACTGGTTGGTCAAGAAGAACTCGGCCACACTGCCTGCAGGCACTCTGCTAACCATGGAGTTGAGCCGTCCGTTAGCAATGACTCCAGCGCCTAGCGCTCCTGGAAACTGATTCACCGTTTGGTTCTGATCAGCCGGAAGCTGACGCTTCCGGCTTTTCTTTGGAGGCTCCCTCGCAACTCTTGAGGAAATGCGCCAGCCTGGCTTGGTCTTCCTGAGACATGTCCAGGAACTTGATCCCGTTCCCGAATTGCGGATGGTGAGTTACAATTACAGCCTTCATTGCCAACCGTGCTTCTTCGACCCAGAGAACAATATCTAAATTGGTCCCTACAGGCAGCGTGAAGCTCATTTCGACATAGCATCCGCTGAGGCTAAGATCGGCGGTTTCGGCATGGCTGGCGACGGCTGCGCCTTCCGGTTTGAACTCAATTGCAATCGTGGCCTTGGTGCGTGGATATTTTCTTCGCTCCTGTTGCGGCACTTCGTGAGGCTGCTCGGTCATGGCTGTTCTCCTTTCCGAACCAGGACGCCTCTGAGTGCAATGGTGCCCCTTAGCGACTGGAAAGAAAAGGGCTAATTGACAATAAACTTGATCGTCAGTGTTTATTCTCTTTGATCGGGGTCCCGGCTGCTGAGACGGATTGCGGGCAGCGTAGCTCAGAACGCCAAAGCAGCCAGGTCTTCTTCACTGAGAAGACGCAGCTCGATCCACCCCTCAAGAGGGAGCGCGTCAACCGGTAGCCGGTTTTGCCACAGACTGAAGCGGAGGCGAAGTAGTGTCGTCACCGGGGCGGTTGCCTTTCCCTCGGCGCTGCCGCCCGAAGCCACTGGCTTTGCCAGCAACCATGCAAGCGGGAGTTTGAATTCGAAGTTTCGTAGTAAGGCGATCTTGACTTCTTCGGAGGGCCGGTCGGACATCGCCTGGGGCTGTTCTTCATCTGAAGAGGTCACTCGCCACGATCGCGTTGTACCAGCCTCGACTCGCACATCCACTCGCAACGCGCGCCGGGGACGCTGCGCATCCGCTGCCCAGGATTCGAGATTGACTACTAGATCAAAATCCATCTCGGGAGGCCTGCCCACGAAATCCAGACGTCCGTAGACATAGGTGTCATTAATTCCCGCATACACCGAATCCACCAGAAACTGCTTGCCATGCATCGCCCCCGCGCGGTGGTCCGCGGTATACACCGCGGCACCCATCCACTCGAAATAGCGAACCATGTCGCCCGTGATGCGAGGACGGATGTAGTGAGTCTGAGGCGTGAACTCGGGTCGAGTCTCCACGCCAGCAATCGGCTGCGCGAGATAATCGGGCGGGATCGCGCCCAGGGCTTGATACACGTTGGAGAGATGCTTGCGATAGAGTTCGTCGAATTCCCGGTCATTCGCCGAATGATGCTCCGGGCCATACCACCAGTTCCAATCGCTGCCTTCCGCTATGAGCAGTTCTTCGAAGGCCAGTTTGCGTTGCGCCTCGCTCGCCCGAGGGGCATTCGCAGCATAGAAGTTGCGGGCGTGGCAGAGATAATCCCAGGAGCGGTTGTCCTCGGGAGCACCGATCCACACGTTGAAGTTGGCATTGATCCAGGAGCCGGGAACCAAAGAGGTGAGCTTGCCGAAGTCGCGATGACGGGCAATCGCCTCGGATACCGTGACCGCTTCGACTCCCGCTTCGCGCTGCAGAGCGTCATAAAAACGGCGAAGGAATTCGCGGCCCGATCTCGGGTAGTATTCCCAGGCATTTTCGCCATCCAGAATGATCGACACGACGGCGTCTCGCCCCTGATTGAGAACAGGCTGCGCAGCGTGCTTAATATTGTGGATGAGATGGTTGGCCGCGTCCTGCGCCGGCATTCCCGAGTAAACGAATCCGATCAAGTCTGAGATGGTGTGATCGCGAAAGATCAAATGCATCTCCGTCGAGCTGCCTTCGAAGCGGTGGATGGTGTAGAGCTTTTCGGCGTTTTGTGGGGAAAGGCGGCCTTCGCCCTCGCGTGCGAAATTAATTCCCAGGCTTCGGCCCAGAACCTCCTCGTCCGTAGCCATCCACTTCACACCCAGCTTCTGTGCAATGGCAAACACTTCTTCCGACACGCTTCCCTCGGAAGGCCAAACGCCGACCGGCCGAACGCCGAAGACTTCCTGATGCAGATCCAGTCCGCGGCGGAGTTGTTCCCGCGCGTCTTCCGGATGAAGAAAACGGTTCTGGGGCAAGGGCAGTCCCGGAGTCGAAATAGCGCCCATATTGGTGTCGCAGACGAGAGGAAGAATCGGATGATAAAAAGGCGAAGTCGAAATCTCGACCCGGCCCTGCTGTGCAGCGGCCGCGTGCGCAGGAAGCACTTCACCCAGTAGTGCACCCTCGCGAGCAATCACATAGGCCTGATCCTCGAGCGAATACCCGCTGCCCTTCTTGATCAGCGCAGCGATATTCGGGTCTTCCAGAAAGAACTCGTCGAACCATGCGATCTGCGAGAGCACTTGCAAATCCGTGAAGTCCTGGGCCTGAAAATACTTTTCGGCCCGTTCGGCGGAATCGCCCGCTCCCCGGAAACGCTCCCAAAGCGCATGGTAGCGAGGATAGCGGCCAATCATGTTCACCGGATTCGCCTGAAACAAGTATTGCAGGGCGAAGAGGCGTTCGTCGGCAGTTAGATCTCTGGCCGGCTTGGCTGCAACTTTCAGAAATGGATCCTGCGCCGTTCCGTCGACGTAGTCCTTGATCTGCGTGATCAGAGAGGGGACAAGGTTGAACGTCTGGTGAACGTTGGGAAATTCGTCCAGCAACTTGACCATGCCGTAGTAGTCTTTGAGAGCGTGCAGCCGGACCCAGGGAAGACGGTATTCACCCGTAACCAGATCTTTGTAGAAAGGCTGATGCTGGTGCCAGAGAATGATGACGCGGAGAGCGGGCATTGAACGTGACGGCTCGTGACCAGAACAAGAGCCGTGCTTCAGAGTCTAGCATGCAGGCTATGCGGGGTGGATCAGCGTTGCTCTTATTTGGAATGGCATCGTCCCGAATTTGGAATGACGTCGCCCTGAATCCCGCGGTATTCATTTCAAGGACGTCATCCTGAGTCCCGCGCTCTTCATTTCATGACGTCATCCTGAGTCCCGCGCTCTTCATTTCAATGGTGTCATCCTGAGTCCCGCGTTCTTCAGCGGGGCGAAGGATCTGGCGTGGGCTATTTCGAACTGAACCCCTTCCGGCTATCCGCGCTCGTGAGGCGTTTGAAGACGGCGGAAAACCCTGAATCGCAGAGCATGCAAAGAACACCGCAGAGGTCGCTGAGGAAGCAAATCCGGTACACTACCAAGGGCAGGTGGCCCAATCTCTTCAATGACCAAAACCCCGCTCACGACGAATTCCCGCTCCGAGGCCGGCCTCCTGACCGAGCAGGATCTTTACCTCTTCAACGAAGGCCGCAACTACCGCACCTATGAAAAACTGGGTGCCCACCTCACCTCTCAAGACGGCGAAGCCGCCACGTCGTTCGGCGTTTGGGCTCCGAATGCCAAGGCGGTGTCAGTCATCGGCAGCTTCAACGGCTGGGATCCACGTTCACATCCGTTAAGCGCTCGCGGGAGTTCGGGCATCTGGGAGGGCTTCATCCCCGCCGTCAACAAGGGCTCCATCTATAAATTCCACATCGTGTCGAATCACCACGGCCACGTGGTCGACAAAGCCGACCCATTCGGAATATTGCACGAAAAACCGCCACGAACCGCCTCCGTAGTATGGGATCTCGAATACCAATGGACCGATCAAGATTGGATGAAAAACCGGCAGAGGAAGAATTCCCTCGAGGCCCCGATCTCCATCTACGAAGTCCATCTCGGTTCATGGATGCGGGAAGAGCACAATCGCCCGCTGACCTATCGCGAGATCGCGCCGCGCCTGGCAGACTATGTTCGGCACATGCACTTCACCCACGTCCAATTTCTCCCCGTGATGGAGCACCCGTTCTACGGCTCATGGGGATATCAGACCACAGGCTATTTCGCTCCAACCGCGCGCTACGGCACGCCGCAGGATTTCATGTTTCTGGTCGACTATTTGCATCAGGCCGGCATCGCGGTAATTCTGGATTGGGTGCCCTCGCACTTCCCTTCCGACGAACATGGGCTTGCGTACTTCGATGGCACGCACTTATTTGAACACGCCGACTCTCGCATGGGCTTCCATCCCGACTGGAAGACGCACATCTTCAACTACGGGCGCAATGAAGTCCGAAGTTTCCTGCTTTCGAGTGCAATGTTCTGGCTGGATAAGTACCACGCCGACGGTTTGCGTGTGGATGCCGTCGCTTCCATGCTTTATCGCGACTACTCCCGGAAAGAGGGCGAGTGGCTCCCCAATAAATACGGCGGACGTGAAAACCTCGAAGCCATCGATTTCCTGCGCCAACTCAATCAGGAAGTTTATAAGGAATATCCCGGCATTCAAACCATTGCGGAAGAGTCGACGTCGTGGCCCATGGTTTCGCGGCCAATCTATCTCGGCGGCCTGGGCTTCGGCCTGAAATGGGATATGGGATGGATGCACGACACCCTGAAGTACTTCGCTCTTGATCCCATCCATCGCAAATACCATCACACCCAGCTTACGTTTCGCATGCTGTACGGCTTCACCGAAAATTTCGTTCTTCCCCTCTCGCATGATGAAGTTGTCCACGGCAAGGGCTCGCTCATCCAGAAAATGGCCGGGGACGAGTGGCAGAAGTTTGCCAACTTACGATTGCTTTTTGGGTATATGTTCGCCCAGCCGGGCAAGAAGCTACTGTTCATGGGAGACGACTTCGGACAGGAGCGCGAGTGGGGACACGATATGGGTCTGGAATGGCAGGTGTTGCAGTATCCGTTTCACAGCGGAATGCTGAGTTGGGTGGAGCAACTAAATCGGCTTTATGCCAGCGAGCCGGCCCTGCACGAACTCGATAGTGATCCCCAGGGTTTCGAGTGGATCGACTGCAACGACAGCGTTGCCAGCACGATTTCATTATTGCGCAAGGGCAAGTCTTCCAAACAACAGGTCGTGGTGGTGTGCAACTTTACGCCCGTTCCCCGGATCGGTTATCGCCTGGGCGTTCCCACGCCAGGCTTCTGGCGGGAGCTTCTCAACAGCGATGCCAAAGAGTATGGCGGCAGCGGCATGGGAAATTTCGGAGGCGTACTGGCTGAGAAACAAGAGGTCCACGGACGCCCGTACTCTCTGAATTTGATCTTGCCGCCGTTAGCGGCGGTCTTCCTCAAAGCCGATTAGTCGGCATTTTGCCGTAGGTTCGGCAGCGGAGCCGTCGTGCTTTCCACCCGGAGATGTCACTGAACATGACCAACGGAGAATGGCGCGGAGACTCGGGAAGGAGCAAGCAGGACTTGAAGCCGGTCCAAGATGTGCCGTAATGGAACACCTTTTCCCATCGCGGCATCGACGAACGGGGCCATTTGTTCCAGGTCCGGATGCGAGCCCGAGACCATAATCACGGGCAAGGTCGGATGCCGCTGTTTTAGCCATGTTGCCAGCTCAAGCCCATTCATTCCAGGCATTTCGTAGTCCAGGATCACGGCGTCGATCTCATGTTCCTTGGTCTCAAACACGTGAAGTGCGTGACGGCCACTGCTGGCGGCGATGACTTCGTAACCATTTTGGCCGAGCAGGGCTCCGTACAACTCCCGAATCCCCGCGTCGTCGTCCACGCACATCACGGTCAGAGATTTCATAGGGGAGAACTGCCCTTTCTTCCTCGCCCTAAGAGGGGTTTGGGACGAGGCCATTGTCTAAATGGCAAGCACGTTTCGTGCCACCCTCGCCCGCGTGCTACTTGAAGCTCGACATTAGGGCCTGTGCGGCGATGAATGGGTGGATGCCGCTTTTTCAGAACGTCACTTCTCGATCTTTGGACGTTGCCTAAAAGAAGCGACGGGATGTAGCATGTAATTCATGTTGAGGGTTCGTCACCTCGTCGCCTTGACCTTGTTGGCCTTGTGGGTAGTTCCTTCCGCCCTGGCCTGCCTGCCTAACTCGCAGATGACGGCAGCTGAAATGGCGTGCTGCAAAAAGATGGCAGGCGATTCTCATATGGGGATGGGTCAACATCCCTGCTGCAAGACGATCTCGACAGCACCTTCACCCGTCGCGTCGGTGCAGACAAGTTCACATGTTCATCCCAGCTTCGCGGTCGGGGCAAGAACACCGACTTTCGAAGTCGTTCCGGTCTCTTCGGGTGAATCTGCGCAAGTCCATTTAGGTTTGCCCCCGCCCACACCACCCGGTGCCAACTCAATCCTAAGAATCTAGACTCCGTGTTGTTTTGGTCCGCGCACAGCGGAACGCGTACGTGTGCCAATACATCGTGGAGGAAGTATGAGACGCGCAGTAGTCTTGCTCGTGGTTCTTGGATTGCCATTATTGGCCAGTGCCGCAGCACATGGACCAGTCTTTGGTCTGGCGACACCTACAAACTCGCAAGGCGAGTGGAGTTTCGACGAAGGGATATTCGGTCGCAGCACACCCTTCGGCACGCAAGCATCGGTTCGAGAGTTGATTGCGTATGGCTTCACTCCCCACGTCACACTCTCGTTAACTCTCCCCGTTGTCGTGGGAGACACCACGCTTCCACCCACCAGAATCCAGCCGGGCGACGATTTTGACACTACGGTCGCCTGGCGATTCCAGCACCGAGCCACGAAGGTTGGCACTCGCTTTGAAAGCACGGCGTTCGCTGGTCTCGCCGTGCCCGGACCGCAGTCGGGGTTCAAAGGAGTTGCGAAAACCACAAACGCTCCCGGCACGATGATCGGTGTGGTCACCGGAATGGCATCCCGAAGCCACTACATCTGGCTTGGGAGTACATTCACCAAGTTCTATGAGCACAACGGCGATCGACGGCCCGGTGTGTTCGATTACAGTCTCGTGTACGGCTATCGTCCGCCGAAATGGCGCAGACCGCCAGACAAATGGGACTGGCGACTCTTTGCCGAGTTGGTTGGGGAGCATTCCAACCGATTCCTCCAATCGAACGCTCCGGTGGCAAATACCCAGGCCAGCCAAGTGTTTCTTGGTCCCACGGCGCTTGGAATCTTTCACAACTACACCGTCAGCTTCGGTGCCCAGTTCCCGATCTATCAGGATGTGGGAACGGCATTCCCCAAGGAACGGGTTCGCTTCGCGGTGAACTTCAGCTACCTGCTGTTTCAGCATGGACATTCACACTAGGAGACTTCAATGAGGAACATAACTGCTTTGCTCTCGCTACTTCTACTGCTGGCAGGCTCGGCGTTCGCGGAGATCAAGTCGATTGATATCAAAATCTTCGGCATGGATTGAGAAGTCTGTGCCCACGCCGTGCGCGTGTCCTTAAAATCGGTAGCTGGCGTTGACTCGGTTGACGTAAGTCTTGAGAAGGGTGTCGCGGTCGTGAAGATGAAGCTGGGCAACACGGTGACGTTCAAGCAACTCAACGAAGCTATCAGCAAGAACGGATTCACCATGAAAGATTCATCTGCAATCGTCACAGGGAAGGTCAATGTCACTAAAGGCAAGACCTCTTTACAGGTGTCTGGCTCGAATGAGGTGTTAGAGCTTGTACCGGACGCCGGCGGTTCGAGCGTCGCTTCCATGGTCGGAAAATCCGTTTTGATAAACGGGACGATTCCTGAAGCGGCGAAAGGCAAAGCGCCAGATTCGATTCGTTATCGATCCCTCGAAGAGGAACAATCGAAATGAACCCAACGACAGCAACCATGAAACGGTCGGTTCTATTGAGCTACTTCTCTCTTTTCACAACGGTGGGGACACTCCTCTGCTGCGCGCTCCCGTCATTGCTTGTGCTATTCGGGCTGGGAGCGTCAGTCGCGTCCATGCTCTCCTTCATGCCATGGTTGGTCACACTCTCCCAGCACAGGCAATGGACGTTCTTAATATCAGGTGTCCTCATTGCACTCAGCTTCGTGAACACGTACTACATCGCTCCGCGTTTCAGAGCAGAACAATGCAGTCCAGACGATCCGACAGCATGTGAAGACGCCAGCAGAGTTAGCAAACTGTTGCTGTGGGGCTCAGCCGTGATCTATGCGGTTGGCTTTTTTGTCGCCTACGCTCTGGGGCCGATCTTGACCAAGCTGGACGGCAGTTAGCCAACATAAACGTACATCCGACGAAAGAATGGGCGCGCCAATCTTCTTTCCAGCCCGCGTGCTAGACTCGCTTTAGCCCCCGGTCATGCGGATCCTCACCCGCTACATCCTCCGCGAAGTCACGGCTCATGCCCTGATCGGCGTGGCGGTGTTCACCTTCGTTCTGTTCACTCGCGACTTGGGACAAATCCTCGAACTGGTAGTTCGCAACAGTGCGCCGTTGCCCAGCGTCGCTGAAGTCTTCTTTTTCATTGTTCCCGTCACGCTTACGATCAGCATTCCCGCGGGGGTGTTGGTAGGCATTCTGATCGGCTTGAGCCGGCTCGCCGCGGACAGCGAGATCACGGCCATGCGCGCCAGCGGCATCGGCGTCTGGAGCTTTCTCCGGATCGTCTCTATCTTTGCTGTGGCAGCATGGCTTCTTGCTCTCGCCAACGGAGTCTATCTCGCTCCGCAGTCGCAGGCGGCCATGGTTCACTTGCAGGACCGCCTGAAGTCGTCGCAAGTCTCCTTCGAAGTTCAGCCGCGTGTGTTCTACGAAGGCTTTCCCGGACTTGTACTCTACGTTCAGAACGTGAAAGCTGCGCAAGGTGCGGCCATCTGGAAGGGTGTCTTCATCGCCGACACCAGCATCCCCTCTTCCCCGAGAATCACCCTGGCCCAACAAGGAATTCTGGTCAGTGAAGGGCCGGAGACCCTGCACCTGCACCTGACCGACGGCTCAACCCACGAGATTGATCCGAAGATTCCCGGCCACTACCAGATTTCTACTTTCGAGCAGACGGACATTCCCATTCCGGTACCGCAGGCCGACAGTACCAAGGAGCAGGACCTCGTGCCGGTTTCGCAAATGGGGACCTGGGACCTTTGGCGGCAGGCCAACGACCAGAAAAACCTCCCTCTAGCCCGCTGGTACATGATTGAGTTCCACCGCCGCTTCGCGCTGCCCACATCGTGCCTGGTGTTGGCCCTGGTGGGAATTCCCCTCGGCCTGTCTTCTAAGAAGGGCGGCAAGTCCACTGGGTTCGTGCTCACCATTCTGCTGGTCTTCGCTTACTATTCCGTGTCCCTGGTTGGAGTCTCACTGGCGCGGCAGGGTAAATTGTCGCCCGGATTCGGGGTCTGGCTGGCCGACATCGTGTTCTTCCTGGGCGGCGCCTTCCTCCTGTGGAGAGCCGAACACCGGCCGTTTGAAATCACTTCCCTGCGCAGACTCTGGCGTCCCTTCGGCGCGGGAATGCACGAAGCCGCTGCACTGCCCTTCCGCACCCACCGCGCAGAGGACGTTTTCGAGCGCGCCGCCAATCGCCGTCGCGTGTTCAGCGCCCGCTTCCCCATGATCCTGGACGATTACGTTCTCCGCGACTTCGGCATGAACCTGGCCATGGTTGTGGCAGCCTTCCTCATGCTGCTTTTGGTGTTCACTGCCTTCGAGTTGCTGGGAGACATTCTCCGCAACCAGATCTCCCCGCTGGTGGTGGGAGCATATTTGCTGAACGTTTCGCCATACTTCGTTTACAACATCACTCCATTAAGCATCCTGCTGGCGGTTCTGATCACGTTGGGGGTAATGCAGCGATCCAACGAAATCACCGCCATCAAGACCACGGGAATCAGCATTTACCGCATCATCACGCCATTGCTCGTAGCTTCGGCGATACTCGCTACGGGACTTTTCTTCGCCGACCAGTTTTACCTGCCGCACGCCAACAAACGCCAGGACGCGCTCCGCAACATGATCAAAGGCAAGCCGGCTCAAACCTACCTGAATCCCGACCGGAAGTGGATCTTCGGACAGCACTCCGATATCTACTATTACGAACTGTTCGATTCCGATCGCGATCAGTTCGGCCGGCTGGCCGTTTTCCAGTTCGACCCTGCCACGTTCCAGCTCACCAAGCGAATCTATGCCGATCGCGCACACTGGGAAGAAAGCCTGCAGCGCTGGGTTTGCACCCAGGGATGGGAGCGCGATCTTCGCGGGCCCGCGATCGAGAACTATCGCACCTTTGATGTCGCCACCTTCCCCACGGTCAGCGAACCTCCCACTTACTTCAAGAAAGAAGTGAAACAGTCTTCCGAAATGAATTATGAGGAGCTGCGCCGTTACATCCGCGACCTGCAACAAAGCGGCTTCGACGTGGTACGCCTTCGAGTTCAGCTACAAAAGAAGTTGGCCTTTCCGGTCATCACGCTGGTCATGGCTGTGCTCGCCATTCCATTTTCGCTCTCTGCGGGACGGCGTGGCGCAATCACCGGAGTCGCCGTGGCCGTGGGGATAGCGGTCGTGTACTGGACCGTGGCCGGACTGTTCGAGGCGATGGGCAACATCAACCAGCTGCCGCCGGTATTGGCCGCATGGTCACCGGACCTTATCTTCGCCTTGATTGGCGGCTATCTGGTTCTGAAAGTGCCCACCTAGGAAGCCCCATCACCTCACGACTAAAGCCGAAGTCTGCCCGAAGGTAAGTATGGGCATACCCAAAACATTTAGAAGCCCGGTGCTAGTGGTGAGCGTGTAAATCGAAATCGAGCCGGCACCCTCGTTCGCCACGTAGGCATAGTCGGTGGGATTCGTTACCGTGCTCCCTATGTTCGTCCCCGTGGTTCCGGTGCGAACGGCCATCGCCACCGGAGTTAAGCCGGTGGAAATGGTTGCCGGAGAAAGCGGTGTTAGAACGCCGTTTCCAGGGCCCCATGAATATTGGGAAATCGTGTTCGATCCCTTGTCCACCACATAGGCAAAGTTAAAATTCAGATCAAAAGCAATCGCCACAGGACCGAGACCAGCTGCGAAGGGAGAACCCGCCACCGGCGTAAGTGTGCCATCCGGGCTGGTCGGGTTGACGCAACTGGTCACCACGATGTCGCAAATGGCAAAGGCGCTCACGTTGTTCGAAGTGGCGGCCGCATTCATGACGTAGAGAAAACCTCCGTTGGGCGAAATGCCCAGTCCCGAAGGCGAATCTCCGGTTGCATAAAAGGCAACTCCGGACGCTTTAAGCGCACCCGAGGTGGAATTAATCGCAAACACGGAGACGAAATTTGCCAACTGGTTCGCCACATACAAGAACTTTCCCGAGCCGCTAACCGCAACCCCGACCGGCAGCGTACCGTTCGGATACGAAAGTCCGACTGGAATCGTGGTAAATGGCGAACCGGGTACGGCCGTCAAGGCTCCACCCGTGCCAATCGTAAACGCCGAAATGTCGCTCGATCCCTGGTTGGCTACGAACAGAAACTTTCCGGCGGGATCGATAGCCAGCCCCATGGGCGTGATTCCGGCTTTGGTCGTTCCGCTGCCCGCCGTGGGCGAGCCGCCCGAAATCGTGGTGTAGCTGGAGATGTCGTTGGAACCGCTGTTGGCGACAAACATTGCGTCCAGCGCGGGCGTAATGGCGATGGCCGCCGGCGCCGCGCCCGTCCCCACGCTGGACCCCACCGTGCTCAGGGCACCGCTCGAGAGGTTTATGCCGTAAACCGAGACGGTTGTATTGGCCTGCGCGGTCACAAACAGCAGGCCGTTGCCACCATTCACCAGGGTGGAATTATTAGTACTGCACGCCATCAGGCACAGAAGCAAAGCCGGAAGTAACACATGCTGCAGGAAACGGAACTTCATCCGCATTCTTTCTCCGTATGGTCGATTCAAGATCTCCCAGGCCCCGGCAAGGAACCTTCCCGGCATACGGTTGGAGATCTAGGGGTACCCTCATTTGTGTATCAGGAATACAACCGAAGCGCAAACACCCACCCTGATTGGAACCGCCGCTGAGGGCGGAAGTTGCTTCATCCTGGAATCGAATTAAATTGAGGAGCAGACCACCCGGGATCCCATCAAAGAGTGCAATCGCCGCGTACCCACGTTCCAGGCGAAATCGCAAAGCGTTCCCGAGGCAGGTTCTGGCGTCCGAATCCCATAAGGCGAAGCGGAACCTTTATAAGAAGTCTGAAACTTTCTTCCGCCTCATGACTCCTATGGCCGCGCGCAGCTGAACCGGAAGACAAATGTGTTGTGTGTCTCTCCAGTTTCAGCACGCGACAAAAACACCTAGGAGTCGGAAAATGCGCAAGATAGTTCACATCCTCTGGATGGTCGCGCTAGCGATCAGCGTCGTATCCCCAACCCCCAGCAACGCAGAGGACGAACATTCTAACGGTGCAGTGTTCGTCATGACGAATGCCGCCGACCGGAATGAAGTCATCTCCTACAAACGAGCCGCGGATGGCTCCTTACAAGAAGCGCACAAATTCTGCACTGGCGGTCGTGGCAGCGGCGGCAACAACGATCCCCTCGAATCGCAAGGCTCCCTGACTCTCAGCCAGGATCATACTCTGCTCTTTGCGGTCAACGCCGGCAGCGGGGACGTCTCCGTTTTTCGAGTCCACGGCGCCGACCTGTGGCTCGCCGACAGGCAACTCTCCCAAGGCAGTGAACCGAACGCCGTAGCCCAGCATGGAGATCTCGTCTATGTTCTGAACGCCGGCGGCAGCAGCAGCGTGGTGGGTTTTTGGGTCACTAAGGACGGAAAACTGCACCCGATTCCCAATTCCCTTAGCTTCCTGAGCACCAATACCTCGGGAGCCGCGTCCTTAGCCTTCAGCCCCAACGGTCAGTTCCTGCTCGTCACCGAACGTGAAACCAACAGCATCGACGTTTTCAGCGTGCAGAAAAACGGAACCTTATCGACAATCGTGACCAATCCCAGCGCTGGCCCCGGAGTCTTCGCGCTCGCATTCGCTCCGAACGGCACCGCCATAGCCGTCGAAACCGGCCCCACCGGAGGACAAAACGCCTCCGCCATTTCGTCCTATGCCGTAAATTCCAACGGAACCCTCACCACCATCAGCGCCAGCGTCCCAACCCTGGGAGCCGCAACCTGTTGGAACGCAGTCACTCCCAACGGCGAATGGGTCTACACCTCCAACGCCGGGACCTCCAACATCTCCGGTTTTACCATCGGAGCGAATGGAGCGTTGACCGCTCTTTCAGGAACCATCGTAGGGGTCAACCCTTCAGGTGCCACGAATCTTGACATGGCCATCACCGCGGATGGCAACTTCCTCTATACCCTCGACGCCAAGGTGGGCACGATCAGCATCTTCGGCATCCAATCCGACGGCTCTCTGACCAACCTGGGCACAGTTGGCGGACTCCCACAAGACGTCGGCTTCAACGGAATCGCAGCCAACTAACCTCGTAACGTGAGTTGCGGCGAATCAAAACCGCAACTCACCTTTTTCTGATCTTTCGGGTCGGCACAGACCACGTAGGGAACGGAGGAGGTCATCGGCAAACAATTCATAACGCTCATTGAGAGGTAGTGAGTGGAATTGCCTGTTACGGGATGTTACAACTCAACCACGCCCTTCCTGATGCTTGCAAGATCGCCTGGACATCAGACGGAATGGCGGGTGGCCCTGCCTCTGGTCATCCTAAATCTTGGAGCGTGGGATTCTCAGGCGATTAAAGTATCGCATGGCGGATTGCTCGAAGGCCTCTAAGAATGTCAACCGGCGTCCACACCAGCGTGGACGCCCGGCCTACCCTAATCAGGGTGCCCCATCCTTCCGCGTTCTTCGCGGAGGGTGGGGCCTTTAGCCAAAGCCGCAAAGGTGGACGAGCCCCCTGCCCTTCAGAGCCCGGCTTGAGGGCCAGCCAACCGAAGATTCAGGTCAGAGTTCGCTAACGTCAACTGGTGAAGAATCTTCAATTGGTGCCCGGATGTCGCCCTATCGGAGGTGTTTACCGCTGAAAACAGACGTATATACCAATGCAGGTTCAATCACGGAACGAGCTTGAAGACCGTCCCACAGCCGTGCACACCACCAGGGCCGCCGTCACTGCAATCGGTCTTCGATCCACCAGATCGCGTTGTACCCACGAGGGCTCCGCTTGCGTCGATGATAAGGGTGCTGTTTTCCGGGTCGGCACCATTGCTGGGGCGCCGAAAATCGTAGATCACTCTGAACGAGTAGCCAGACCCCGAGGGTGTCAGTTGGAAGATCGCCCCGCAGCCGATGCCGTTGCAACCCCCTCCGCCCAAGGCAACCACACCGTACAGGGTGCCGTCCGGGCTGAGCAATATCGGGGCTCCGGGGACAAAACCATCGGCTTTACCGGTGAACCTGTGCAGGATAGTTTCGCTGTAGCCTGAGCCCGAGGGAGTGAGTTTGAAGACAGTTCCCAAACCCAATCCGTTGCCGCCGCCGTATTCAGTCGTGCCGTAGATGGCACCGCTCGTTTCGTCGACCGTAACTGCCGCGTACGGAATGGCTCCGTCGCCGTTGCCTTTGAAGCGCTTGAGCACGCTTTCGGCATAGCCCGATCCCTGACGCGCGAGTTTGAAGACCAAGCCACACCCCGCGCCGTTGCATCCGGATACGTCACCCCCGTAATAGGTCGTGCCGTAGAGGACACCGTGGCTGTCAATCGTGAGTCCGGCCTGGGGCAAGTAACCGCCGGCGCCGCCGGGGAAGTCGTAGAGCGTGCTCTTTCTGTAGCCGGAGCCCGAAGGTGTCAGCTTGAAAACCAGCCCCCAACCGCCCGTTCCGCCGAACTGGGTGACTCCATAGAGGGCTCCGTCCTTGCCAAGCACGGGCGCACCGACCGGTTGGGAGCCGTCATTGCCACTGCGGAAGCTGTAAAGAACACTCTCGCGATAACCGAACTTGTGGCGCGTCAGTTTGAAAACTGTCCCCTGATTCGAAGAGCCGCCGATAATGGTGATACCGTAGAACGAGCCATCGGTGCCGGCAGTGAGCCCACTCGGCTTTGCACCATCGACGCCACCCCTAAAGCTGTAGAGAACGCTTTCACGATAGCCCGAGCCACGGCTTGTTAGTCGGAAGATGGTTCCGGCCCCGGCGCTACCGCCGAAAACGGTCGTGCCATAGAGAGATCCCGTCTTGTCGGCGAGAACTCCAGAGAGTGCACCGGCGCCGTCTGGGCCACCGAAGCTGTAAAGAACGGTCTCCTTGGACTTGCTGGGAATCGCAGTCTGGGCAACGAGAGCTCGCCCGAAGACAACCAGCAGGACAATCAGCAAAGATATCAATCTCGACTGGCGGGGAGTAAACGGCATGACAGTTTCTCTCTCTCCTGAACTTTGGGCGGCTCAGGCTACCGGGCAGCGCTGCGCCTGCGAACCTGGACGCACGACCGATTATACGTGGCTTTTCCACACGGCGAAGTGTTTATGATCCCAACGCCGTCTGCATTCCGGACACAGCAACTTCGGCTCCCAGTGACGGGCTACTAGAAAGTAATTATCAGCGTGGCTGAAAAACTCTTTTCAGGATGTTTCGCCGACAGAAGTTCGTTCTTGAACGCCGGGCAGGGTCAATGTGTGTAATCGCCTGTGGGTGTTGAAAAAAAAACTCTTGGGTCGTGACTGGTAATTGCCTGTTACGGGATGTTACAACTCAACCACCGCTCTTCATGATGCATGCAAGATCGCCTGTACATTAGACGGCCCGAATGTCGTATTCGCGACTTCTTCAAAACGCCGGGCGATGGAGTTTGAGCGCAGAATAGAGCAGAGCTGCATTCAGAGAGGCAAGCGGTTGTTCTCCGCTTGCCTCTTTTTGCCTCTCAGGACAGTCGCCAAACTTGGACGGGCCGACTACTGAATTGTCAGTGCTCCAGTGGGTTGTTGGCTTTGATAAGCGCCCCAACGATCGTTGTCGCCTAGCACTATTCCTGCCATCGCTGAGATAGAAAAATTCCATGCCAAATCGGCGTCGGGCGGCGGAAGGATCAAAACCCAATACTTTTTGCCCTTGGTTAGCTGCGCCGCGCACGTGAACGACACAACCTGCGTCGTGGTGTCGGAGAAAATGGGCATGTTCTTTACCGTTCCCTGACATAGGCGCTTGCCCTGGGGAGCGCCATCCGGATTGGTGCATGGCTTGTTGTTGCAGTCCTTGGTGAGGATAACGAGAGAACGGTTTGTGCCCTGCACGAAACCAAGACCCAAGCTGATTTTCTTGGTGGTGCCCGTCTTCAAAGACGTGAACTGGTTGGCAGGTGTCCATTCCCCACCGCAGCTCTTGATGCCGTCGCAGACCGCATAGCCAACATATTGCTGATAACCGCTGGTGCCGATGTTGTCATAAAAAGGATTGGCAGGTGGCTCTATGCCTTTCGCATTCGGTTGCGGGGCTGAGGGCCTAATGGCTACAGTGGTGGCACCACCGTTGATGTGGATGATTCCTGATTTGCTGTCCTGAGCCAGGACAGCCATGCTGCCCAGCACAAGCAGGGCAGAACAAATTGCAAACCTTTTGTTCACTGTGGATTCTCCATTCTGAAATTGGTTACGGTAGTGGAACTCGCTCATCAGGTCAGAGACGCCCGGGTGACGGGAATGATTGCCTCTGGTTGCGGCGCGACTGAAGGATACTCGATGAAGGGAGTTTTGTCCTTGCGCCAGCGCAAGGAACCGGGATCCTAGTGGGTTCCTGCAGGTTAGGCCTTAACGGAACACTACCGAAAGGCCTCGGCCAACCCACATTTCTCCCTTGACTCAAGGGCCCCCAGGCGGCTAACATAATGACAGTTGTGTTAGCTGTTTGATAACAGCAGCTCGTTCAGTTCTTTGACAACTCTCAGTTTCCGGCACTACCCCCATTGTTATTCACCAGGTCGACCCGTCCGCTAGAAGTATCCCCGCTAAGTCTTTAGAAGGGATATTTTGGAGGGGACCTCCAAATGAGCCATGTTTTCATAAGCTTACAAGCCTGAGATATCCCCTCGCTAAGTCCTTTAGAAGAGGTATTTTACGAGGGTATCTCCAAACCATTCCCTTTGTTTTCACGGATCTAGCGAGAAAACGCAAATTTTGGGGTATATACCCGGTAGCATAGGGTAAACATGATGGTCGGAATGTTATTTCATGAGTAAACACATCGCCGAGACCTGCTTGCCCCACAATTCAGAGTTCGCGCGAAAGAATCGTGATAGTTTGCGGATCGGTTATGTCTCTGGTTTCGGCCGGGGCGAGGGGCAGGCGAATCTCAACCATCAGGCCGCCCTGTGGGCGATTTGATACCCGGATGGTCCCGCCGTGCAGGCGCACAGCACGATCCGTGATGGCCAGGCCGAGACCCACGCCGCCCGTCTGGCGGCCGCGAGCATAGTCGATGCGGTAAAACGGCCGGAACAATTTATCAAGCGCGTCCTCCGGTACGCCGGGGCCGGAGTCGGTCACGCACACGACGGCTTCAGGGGCGCCCGCGCCGTTCTGTGGTCCGACGCCCCGCTCCAGGCGTACTTCCACGCTGGTGCCATCGTGGGTATAACGGATGGCGTTGCGCACGACGTTCTCAATCGCGCTGTGCAGCAAGCCCGGGCTTCCGACGACCACGCAGTCATCAAGCACTGTAGCCTCCACCCGGCAACCACGGCTTTGGGCCTCGAAAGCAGCATCCTTGGCAATTTCGCCAATAATCTGCTCGAGGTGAACCGGAATCTTCTCGATGGATTCGTCCCCGGCTTCGAGGCGGGCAATGGTCAGCAGTCTTTGGATAAGCTGGTTGAGGCGATCGGTTTCGCGATCGATGCGGTCCAAGGCGCTGCGGGCTTCTGAACCACTGCGCTGGCGGGCCAGTTCGAGTGCGACGTTGAGGCGCGCCAGCGGAGATCGCAACTCGTGGGAGATGTCGGTCAGCAGCCGGCTCTGGGCATTGACCAGGTTCTCCAGGCGTTCCGCCATGCGGTCGAAATCGCGCATCAATTCCGCCATTTCGTCGTGCCGCCGCGACGCGGGCACACCAGCGCGCGCAGTCAGATCGCCGGAAGCGAGTTTCTGGGTCGCGCCACGAAGCTGCACAATGGGCGACGTCAAATATCGTGCCAGGATGTAACACACCAGTCCGGAAGAGATGACAGCGATAAAGATGCCAAGCCCGGGAACGCTGTGTAGTCCGAAAAATGGGTGCTCTTCCGGAGGGAAGTCGACGATCACCATGTAGCTGCGCCCGTTATCAGCGGTAATGCTTTGCCGCAGAAACTGACCCGGCCCGAAGCGTCCCAGAAAGGTGTCGGCAGTGTGGGTTCGGCCGCGCCTTACGCGTTCGATCCACTCGGGCGCCTTGCGGCCCAGCAGGTCGCGGCCCTGATCGTCAAAGATGAAAAGCCGGACGTGCTGATTGTCGTGGACGTTCCTCAAGTACTTTCGCGCACCGTCCTCGCCCCCGGCTTGATAAGCCTGCAGCGCTTCGTTGAGAAACTTCGGTTCCTGCGCCTGAAGATTGGAAATTTCCCGGGATGGCCGCATCGCGAAAGTCACAATAATGGCCAACACCAGGAAGAGCGCTTGCGCCATCCAGTAAGAAAGAAAGATCTTGAGAAACAGGCTTCTCATGCTTCCTCGCCTCTGGCGGCCTTGGTGGTGGCTTGCTCGCGGGGATGCGCGAAGATGTATCCGACGCCGCGCACCGTCTTGATGTGATCGCTGCCGTGGTCGGAATCGCCCAGCTTCTTGCGAACTTTGCTGACGTGCATATCGATGCTGCGGTCGAAGGGAGAAAACTTGCGGCTGAGAACGGCATCCACCAGGTGTTCGCGGGTCACTACGCGTCCCGCTTCGCGCAGTAAGACATGCAGCAAATTGAACTCGACCGAAGTCAGCTCCACTGGCTTGCCATTCTGGCGAACAATTCGAGTGGCGGGATCAAGCTCAATATCACCGACCCGGACGACCTCGGGGATTTGATCCTCGCCCGTTCTTTCTGCGGCTTTTTCCGCGGCCTGGGTTCGACGCAAAATGGCTCGGATGCGGGCCACCAGTTCGCGGGGATTAAACGGCTTGGGAAGATAATCGTCCGCGCCGATTTCGAGGCCTACGATTATATCCACGTCTTCACCGCGTGCGGTGAGCAGC
>Ga0210405_10002029_pt1 | contig 21690 bp, 18 predicted proteins | sample IncBWH11MmetaG_FD_155492 | JGI IMG/M metagenome (GOLD analysis project Ga0210405, IMG submission 155492) | Forest soil microbial communities from Barre Woods Harvard Forest LTER site, Petersham, Massachusetts, United States - Inc-BW-H-11-M | ecosystem: Environmental > Terrestrial > Soil >... | reverse complement strand
ATTTTGCAAGCAATGGGGTTGGCTTGGATATTTGATCATGTAGTCGTCGTCCTACCTCCTCCGGCCCGCGCTGACGAATATCGAGGGTGGCTGAACGAGAATGCTCTTGTTGAAACGACAGCCAAAGTCCGATCGCCTCTCTCAGATCGGACGCGCAAACCCAATGTCTATGTTATCGATCTTCCAACACCTTTGCCAAGCTCTCGAATCTGAACGCGGCGTCGGTTCATCATCCTCTGACTCAATTCCCGACTCATTGACCTGTCCATGCAGATAATTTGGCACTGCCACGGAAAAAAGGGACGTCGCCGTTGAACCCGCCAGATGTGGGGTTCATCCAAAGTTGTCCATCCAGAGAAGTTACATAAGGGCAGAATCACTGGTAGAGCCTGCCGAGCTTTTATAAGTCCTTTATGCGACGTCAGCGCGAGCCATCTCGCATTCATATGGCCTGGCCAGCACATCATGTGCATCGGATTCGCCAGGGGGGTGTTGATGGCCACGATGACCGTGAACACCCCCGATCGAAACGAGCAGCCGTTGATGACGCGCCTTCTGCGTGGCTTTCGCGCCAGGATCGATGCGTTCGTCAGTAGCCGGTTGCGGAATGCAGTCCCGAAAGCCACACGCGTAGAAGGCTCGCGATGGAAGCAAGGCGAAAGCTTCGTCGCGCAGACCGATCAGGCTGAAACGCCAACTCTGGAATTGCAGCCGCTCGGCGAGGACATTCTCAACGCCGCGATTCCGGCGTTTTTCATCGGCCGCAACAGGGCCGGGCTTTGGATTGCCCGCGAGGCCCGCGGACGAATTGGCGGAAAGTTTCTGTTCAAATGGTCAGCGCTCGCCTTTGCGCGTGCGCAAAGCGAGCCGGCGCAGTGTGCGATGGTATTCCCCTCTGAGAGGTTCGAACTTGACCTCGAAAATGAGGGCAACCCACTCGCCCAGCATGCTGAGTTGCTATTACACTGCGGAGCCCGCCTACGACGTCAAATCGCGAGATCGGTTCGGACCGCAGTTCTAGCGTTATCAGGCTTGGCCGGCATCGTCACACTTCAGGCGGCGGTCTACGTTTACGTTTGGCGACTGCTGGGCTGACATCGCGGACGGATTCGCATCCCAGGTCTGATCGCACTTTTGCAGCGCGCAACGAGCGAGTTCGCACCCGCGGACTCGCTGCGTCCGATCTTGCTCGCAATCTCCGCTAGAGGCTACGAACAAGAGCCCTTTGTCAAAGAACGTCCTCTTCCTCAGCGTCCAACGTTTTGTCTCAGGCCTCATACCTTGGTCAGTAGCACAGGAGATGCGCGAGGTTGACGAATCCTACGCGTACTCGGTCGATCTTGTGACCGATTCCCATGTGTCGATCTCCTTCCCCAGCGAGTTCAACTTGTCTCGGACTAATTTCAGTGCGTCGCTGCCTAGCAGCAGATGCATCGGTGGATCGTTGGCTTCCACCACCTTCAAGATCGCGCGAGCAGCTTTGGTGGGATCGCCAGCCTGCTGGCCACTCTTTTCTGCCCGAGCCTGTCGGATGGGGTCAAAGAGCAAATCGTAGTCAGCAATACTCCGCGGCGAACGGATCATCGATCGCCCCGCCCAGTCGGTCCGGAAGGACCCTGGAGCAACTGCCGTTACCTTGATGCCGAAGCCGCGCACTTCATACGCCAAGACTTCAGATACGCCTTCAAGAGCGAATTTGCTGCCTGCGTAATAAGGGATGCCCGCTAACCCCACATATCCCGCCATCGAGGTAATGTTGATGATATGCCCACGGCGCCTCTCACGCATGAATGGCAGCACCGCCTTGATCATCGCGACTGCTCCGAAAACGTTGACGTCGAACTGACGCCTCATCTCTTCGAGCGGACTCTCCTCAAGCGTCCCTTCGTGGCCGTATCCTGCACTGTTGACGAGAACGTCTATTGGACCAACATCCCTTTCGACCCGTGCAACCGCTGGACCGATGGCAGCGAAATCCGTGACATCCAATAGGATGGCTCGCGCGCGTGCGGGATCCATCGCGTTGAACTCCTGTCGCGCCGCTTCACGTCGCACCGTGCCGATCACGGAACATCCGGACAAGAGCGCTTCCTTCGCAAGGGCCCGTCCGAAGCCGGAACCCGCACCCGTGATCAGAAAATTCTTCTTCCCACTCGTCGCCATGTCCTTCCACCGGCCTCTTAGCCGTCTTCGGTGATCTCATAAGCTTCTGCTGTGTTGGGTTCTGCGATATGCCCAAAGCATATCGGGACACGATGGGGCAAGGCTCACCGATATGAGCCGCCGGCGTCGGGCGAGCGGGCTGGCGCCGAAGCGTCGGCCGACTACGCAAGCATGAACGGTCTTTGCCTTTCCAGGGAGAAAAGGAAGAACTCGAAATTACGAAACGGCCACCATCATCCGGTTCTGCGCATTTTGAGCCCGAAGAATCCACGGGTCGCGCAGGCATACATATTGATTTCCATTCCAACCGACACTTCGACAATCTTCGGCGGAGTCCATTTCATGTGTTTACGTCCTTATGTAGCGAAAGCCGATTTGTGCCGTGTCCAACCGACACTGAAAGGAAGCGGTCGACAACAGATCCTGGAGAAATGCTATTTCTTCGCTCGAACTGCGTCTGCCGTCCCCTGGATGAAAGCCTGGATTTTCACGACATCGTCCTCGGACAATCTGCCCGTAAAGTCCGGCATGCCCTGATCCAAGAACGGCCCCTTGAACACGATGTCCTTGAGATTGGCGATTTCCTCGGCCGGGACGTAGCCAAGATTCTTGATATTCCCACCTTTGTCGACGCCTGGGACACCATGACAGAATCCGCAGTGGCTGACATACAATAGCGTACCAGGACCGACATTCGCTGGATCGTACTTCACGCCCTGCAAAAGACCTGTGCTCTGATACTTCTTGAACTCAGGGAGCGGCGCTTTGCCGCCGATGGCGAAGGTGAAGACCGTGCCCGGAGCTTCCTTGTCGGTTGCGCGCGCGCTCTCGCCATAGACGCCGCCCCATCCGACCGCCACTGAGACATATTGAGTACCATCGACTTCATAGGTCGCCGGCCCGGCGACGACGCCGGTGCCCGTCGAAGACTCCCAGAGCTTCTCACCCGTTTTCGCATTGTAGGCGACGAAGCGACCGTCAGCCGTGCCCTGGAACACAAGATTGCCTGCCGTTGTCAACGTGCCTCCATTCCACGGAGACGCGTAATCCTGCTTCCACACCTGCTCCCGCTTCACCGGATCCCATGCAATCAAGCGGCCGAAAGGCTGGCTCTTGGGCGGCGTCACATTTATATCATAGCCGAGGTTCCAGCCCAATCCACTCATTGGATTGCCGGGAACGCTGGCGTTGTGCTTCCACTCCTTCTGCGCCGTCAGATTCATCGGAATATTCTGCGCTGGAAGATAGGCATAGCCGGTTATCGGATTGTACGACATGGGATGCCAGTTAGAGGCCCCGTGTGGATCAGGGATCGCATCGAACGACTTGTCGCCCCGGGCTTCCGGCACTTCGATCGGTCTTCCATTCGCGTCGTAACCGGTTGCCCAGTTCACATCCACGTAGTTCTTTGCCGAGATAAATTTGCCGGTGGTCCGATCGATGACAAAGAAGAAACCATTTTTCGGTGCGTGGAGGATGACCTTGCGCGGCTGGCCGCCGACCGGGATGGTGGCGAGGATCATCGGCTGTGTCGACGTATAGTCCCAATTGTCACCTGGCGTTTCCTGATAGTGCCAGACATACTGGCCCGTGTCGGGGTTCAACGCGACGATCGACGCCAGATATAGATTGTCACCGCCGCTGGGGCTTCGCAGCTTGCGGTTCCAGGGAGCTCCGTTGCCGGTTCCGACGTAAAGAAGGTTCAGGTCCGGATCGTACGCCATCGTGTCCCACGGCGTACCGCCTCCGCCATTGATCCAGTATTTTCCGGCAGGATCCCAAGTCTTCGCCGCCGCTTCCATCGACGCATCTTCGTAGGGCTTGCTCGGATCACCGGGTACGCAAAACCATCGCCAGGCTTGCTCGCCTGTCTCCGCATCGTAGGCGGTAATGTAGCCACGCACGCCGAACTCAGCTCCGCCATTGCCGATCAGCACCTTTCCTTTCACGACGCGCGGTGCGCCCGTAACAGTGTAGGAATGACTGTGATCGATGATGGTATCTTTTTCCCAGACCTTCTTTCCGGTGACCGCATCGATCGCGACTAACCGGCCATCGTACGATCCGACAAAGACCTTGCCTTTGTAGAGCGCGACTCCCCGGTTCACAACGTCGCAGCAACCCTTGTAACCACCCGTCCGCGGCACCTCGGGATCGTAGGTCCAAATCCGCTTTCCAGTACGCACATCGATGGCATGAACCACGCTCCATGACGCCGATACATACATAATTCCGTTAACAACGAGCGGCGTCGCCTCGACACCACGCACAGACTCGAGATTGTAAGTCCACTTAAGACCGAGATTTTTTACGTTTCCCGCATTGATCTCGTTTAGCTTGCTGAAGCGAGTTTCGGAATAATCGAGACCATAGCTCAACCAGTCTTTGGTTGTTTTCGCGTTGGCTATGATCGCCTCACCGTCGATTGCCGACGTAATGGATCGGATGCGTTCAGGCGACAACGCCTGGCCGCCCGCCTCCTCCGCCGACGTGTTTGTTCCGCAACAAATCGCGACAAGGATCGCGATCGCGAACCCCGCTACATCCGACTTGTACATGAAACGGGTAACAAACTGTGCGGAACCGTAGCGGGGCGCCTTGAGCTTCATGTTCTTCCCTCGGTACAAAACGTTGTTTTGGACGTGTGCTTTTGGACGTGTGCTTAGATCGGCTTATTTGTTATTTGTTCAAAGGAAAATTCATGTGCTTCGCTTGTCAGGCCGCAGAGAAAGTCACGGGCGCAAGGACATCCAGACTCAAACATTATCGAACTCGAAATCTGATCAAGCGCGCTCAGCCGCGAAGGCGCACCCGTTCACCACCAGCAATTGCGGCGAATAGCGTTGCGCCAATATCGCGTCAAACTCAAAGACTCAACTTACGTTGCTGCCTAGCTGACGTCGAAGTGACAGTCGTTTCGGCGCAAAATAATCATCCGCGTTCGCGAGGGTCAAACGAATAAACATGATACTCTTATCGCCGAAAGAGATGGGTCTTTTCGTCCTCTCCACACATCGTCGACTTCCAAGTCGCGTAAAAGCGCCGTGAGGTGATCAATTCCGGCGTTTAAGTACGTAGCCAGCTGATCTCAATGTGCTAGCCTGTAGTCTGCAACGGCTTGCGTCTTCGGTTGGGAGGGGGACATGAGGCGACGCGACTTCCTGACCGCGCTTGGCGGTACCGCCCTTCTGGCTAAAGCAAACGCACAGCAGCGGCGACCGGTTATCGGTTTCCTGCACCAAGGGGCGCTTCCTCCGCCTTCATTGACGGCTGCCTTCAGGGAAGGACTGGTCGAAGTCGGCATCAGTGATGGCCCTGATATTCGCATCGAAGATCGCGCTGCAAACGGCGAATACGATCAACTTCCTGCGTTGGCGACAGACTTGGTCGACCGTCAGGTAGCGGTCATAGCGGCAGAGCTTCTGCCTGCCGCGTTGGCCGCAAAGGCCGCTACTCATTCGATCCCGATCGTTTTCCTCAGCGGCAGTGATCCGATCAAGTCAGGTCTGGTGTCAAGCATTACCCAGCCCACGAGTAACGTCACCGGCATTGCAGTCATGTTCACTAGATTGGGAGCAAAGAATTTAGAGTTGTTGCGCGAGCTGGTACCACAAGCCGCGGTAATCGCGGCACTTGCCAACCCTAACAATCCTAATGCTGAGCCTCAGCTCAATGACCTGCAAGTGGCAGCAAGACCTTTTGGCCTGCAACTTGTCACTCTTGGCGCCAGTAACGACGCAGAGCTTGACAGTGTTTTCCCGACGCTTTCTCAGCGCCAGATCGAAGCATTGATCGTTACCGCCGATGGCTACCTTATCAGTCGGCAGGACCGGCTTGTGAACCTAGCGAACCGCTTTGCGGTACCTACGATCTATCCCCTGCGGCAGTACGCAGAGGCAGGTGGATTAATGAGCTATGGCGCGAAGCTTCCAGATGCGTTTCGCCAGTGCGGAAATTATGTAGGAAAAATCCTAAAAGGCGCCAAGCCCGCCGATCTACCTGTTTTGCAGCCGGAAACTTACGAACTCGTTGTCAATCTCAAGACCGCGAAACAGCTTGGCATCACAGTATCACCCAATCTGCTGGCGCTCGCTGACGAGATAATCGAATGAAGCGACGACTTCCGAGTGTTGCACCGTTGCTACAAGACGACTGCCTGTGCCATGTCGGCTTCCAAGGTAGCTCGGAGGACAAATGCTCAGACTGAGACAACGGAGTTTAAGCCGTGCACATGCAACACACTATGTGGGGTTGAAGTCCATACTAATTTGGTTGATGTTCCAACCTTGAGCGAGAAATAGCCACGGAGCAGGAAACATGAGCGAACACCCCGGGTCTGCCGTCCTCATTGCTCCTTCCCTTGCTGAATTCACCGATAAACTGATCGCCCGACGAGGCGTTGAGCAATCTAACCTCCTGTTTGGAGGCCAGATAGGTCCCGCTATTGAGGCGTTGAGCGCGAGAACCAACACCATTGGGGTCGGCGACCTGGCACCTACCTTTTCGTTGCCAACCGCAGAGGCGGGGATATGGAGACTGGCCGAGCATCTGGCCCACGGCAAATTCTCTTCTCTGGTTGTAGTCTTCTATCGCGGCACCTGGTGTGCATACTGTAATATCTATCTCCGCGGATTGCTCCAAATTCAATCGCAGCTGTCCGATGCCAACGCTGCCTTGATTGCGGTGTCACCGGAGGCCGCACCAGCTTCCGCTGACGGCGCCAACGCCGAAGGCCCAAGATTTCCAGTCCTAATCGATCATGGTGGCAAGGTTGCCGAGCAGTTCGGTCTTACCTTTGAGATGGATGATGCTGCGAAGAACCTGCTGAAGAGCTCCGGTCTCGATCTCGAGAAACGAAATGCCGATGGGAGATGGATACTTCCCATACCTGGGACATTCGTGATCGATCGCTCAGGCCATATTGTCTACGCGCATGTCGATGCAGACTATCGCAACCGGCCTGAGCCGCAGCAGATTGCTGCAATGTGCCGGTCACTTCACCGCTAGGCAGAATCGAGTGAGGCGGCTGACTTTTGCTTTTCGCACGAAGCTAAAGAACGGGACGTCCGCTCTACGGTCGCCATCAACGTAGATCGGACATGATGCAAACGGCCTATTTTAGTCAAGAATGACCTGACTCGGACGCTGAGCGCACATCGCCACAGCGGCGGGAAAAATTAGATACCGCTCTCCCCAATCCCTCTTGCTTTGTAGCAGGAGTACGAGCCGAGTCCGGACACCTCCAGGGCGCCCCACTTTCTCACGTGCATCTTGCAACTCTTGTCGAACCGGATGGGCCTAGCGCCGTCAGCGGCGCTGGCCGTCGATGATGTGGTGCGAGATGGATTGGCAGCAAGCAGTCAATTAGAGTGGTAATCGCGCACGAAGTTATTAGTCAGGCTTATGAACACTGAACGACGAACTGAGCGAACTCGCGATGTTCGCCGCTGTCGCTGATGCCGCAGCTTCACGTGAGCGGCGGCCACGCTTGGGAAGTCGCAGTCAGCCTTAAGTTAGTCGGTTCGCCGGCTCGAAGAGCGCCTGAAGCTGCGTCTACTCACACGCATCATCCGCAGCGTGATGCCTACGCCTGCGGGCGAGCAGCTTCTGAACAGGCTTCGGAGGGAGCGGCGCGAGCTAGGAGCGGATCACCCGCCGTGACCCCGCGCGTTGCGTAGTGCCGCGCGAGCGACGCGCAGACCATGAGTTGGATCTGGTGGAACAGCATCAACGGGATGACGACGAGCCCGGCATGCCCCGCGAACAGCAAGCTGGCGATCGGGATGCCGTTGACGAGGCTTTTCTTTGATCCGCAGAAAACGATGGTGATTTCATCGGCGCGCGAAAAGCGGAGCTGCCGGCTCGCAAAGATCAGAATGGTCATCACGGAAGCGAGCAGCGCGATATCGACGAGCGCGACCTTGATCAGATCTCCCGCATCGATCTGATGCCAGATACCATCCACAACGCCGTGACTGAAAGCCGAATAGACCAGGATCAGGATCGAGCCGTAATCCACGCTCTTGAGCGCAAACGGATAGCGCGTGAGATAGGCGCCGATCCACGGCCGCAACAGCTGACCGGCGACGAAGGGCAGCAGCAGTTGCACCACGATGCCAAGAACCGCGCGCGCGGAAATGTCGAGGCCGTGTTGGGTGAGCAGGAAACCGGCAATCAGGGGAGTCAGGAAAACGCCGGCCAGGCTCGAGGCGGTCGCGCTGCACATCGCCGCCGGTACGTTGCCGCCGGCCACCGACGTGAAAACGATCGACGCCTGCACGGTCGAAGGCAACGCGGTGAGCAGGATCAACCCGGCCCACAATGGCCCGGGGAGGAAACCTGGGGCGAGGAAGCGCGCGGACATTCCAAGCAACGGAAACAGCGCGAATGTGCTCAGGAACACCATCACGTGTAGCCGCCAGTGCCGCGCCCCAACAAGAGCCTCTTCGGGCGAAAGCTTCGCCCCGTGCATGAAAAACAGCAGCACAATAGCGCCATCCGCCAGCCAGCTAACGGCCTCCCCCGCATCGCCGCGGGCCGGCATCACGGCCGCGAAGGCAACCGTCAACAGAATGGCCGCGAGGAACGTGTCGATGCGGGACCAGACGGAGCGGAGCAAAATCATTTGGGGCCTCGTTTGCAGCCGATCGCTCGCTTGATATCGGATGCGGTCGATCGCGCTCAGTCGCAAAGGCACCTGTTCGCCACTACCGCTGGCGGCGATTAGCGTTGCGCCAATATCGTGTCATGCTCGGAGATCAGCGTACGTTGCTGCTTAGCTGACGTCGAAGTGACATGTACTTTCTAGTTAGAATGATCATCCGCGATCGTGAGGGTCAAACGAATAAACCTGATACTCTTATCGGCGAAAGAGATGGGTGGGTCATCCTCTCCACTGCAAATTTCGAAGAAGATCGTTCTGTCAGCGGGTCTGCGATGCGAGCTGACGTTTTACATCATTCGGCCGCGACGGCGGCACGAGTGCATCGGGGCTGACGGAGACGCAGTTGATGAAGCATGGGCAGTGGTCCTCGACGGCGGCGATGGCACACTACCTACACCATGATGATGAAGCCAAGCAGGATGCGCAGATGAAGCGGATCAAACGCCGCGCGCGACGAGCAAACTGACCCACTACCAACAAACGGCCACACTTGTGCAAAAGCGGCCGAAGGGACAAACCCAGAAGTCGCCATGACGCGACTTCCGGCTTCAAACTGGTCGAGGGCTCGGCCTCAATTGTGTCATGGCGACGCCGGAGATCGCCAGCAGCCCACCGACAATCAACTTTGGGGTCATGCGGTCGCCAAGGAACAATACGCTCGAAATCACGGCGAACACCTCATCCGCCGTGACAAGGCTCGCCAGTTGTCCATATTCAAGGAGCAGCGACATCAACAAGACCTGCTGCACCGTGAGCAGCGACGACCAGCCCATCAACATGAGGGGATCAAAAGGGCCGTAGCGTTTGGTCAAGACGTTGGACACCGCGAATGCGAAGGCTGCCCCAACAACAAGCAGCAGCGAAAACGCCTTTGCCGACAGGCCAGGCCCCGCAGCCAACACAACGACGCCTACGAATGCAAGTACCACTCCAGCGGACGTGGTGAGAGACGGCCTCTCCGCGAGCAGCGGCCAAGCCAGCAGGACGGTAAAGGGCGCGACGAGTTGATATGCGACGGCCGACATGCTTCCCGAACCAAGCTCGAGGCCGACATAGAAGAGCCCGAAGCTTGGTCCACCAAGGAAAACCGAAATAGCTGCGACAGGGCCGAACTGTTGACGTGTGGGCCCTTTGACGAAGGGAATAAGCAGCAGCGCGATGGCCAGGAAGCGCAGTGCGAGGAAGAAGAGCGGCGGAAACTCCGTAACGCCCACTTCGATGGCCACGAACTGATAACCCCAAAGCAAGGGAACGGCCACCGCGCAGAGGATCTGGATGGCAGACATGGCATCTTTTCCTTTCAAAACCGATCAGCCTATATATTGATGCGCCAACACCGGAGGCATCTAGGGCCAGTTCCTTGCCAATACGCCCAACAAATTTCGGCTTGTGGTTTTCCGTAGGGGACATGTCGCGAGGAACAATAGATCGCTGATCTGGAGCACCTCGACATAGGCGCCCAAGGGCGTCGGCGCCTGTGGCAGTTGGATACCTAACTCCCACAGGCTGGCTTCCGCGCTCACCATCTGCCGGAATGCGCGCCGCCATCAACGTGCAGCGATTCTCCGGTGACATTCTGGGCTTCGGTCAGATAGACGATAGCATCGACGATGTCCTTGACGCTAGAAACTGTGCCCAACGGTGCCAGAGTTTTCAGAAACTCGTGCGGATCGTCCTTGTGCAGCGGCGTATCCACCATGCCCGGCGCAACCGTATTGAAACGGATGCCTTGCTTCGCGTATTCGACCGCCAGGTTGCGGGTCATGGCGTCGAGGCCGCCTTTGGTAATCATCGGCACCGAGACATTCAGGCCCGCGATCGGATTCTCAACCAGCGACGACGTGACGCCGACAACGCTGCCGCCCGATTTTTGCGCCAGCATCTGCTTCACCGCAAGCTGCGTGATGTAAAGATAACCTTCCAGATTGGTCGACGACAGCTTCTTCAGATCTTCACCCGTGTAATCAGTGAATGCCTTAGGGAAGAAGATGCCCGCGTTGTTGACCAGCGCATCGATCGAACCGAACTTGCTGATCGCAACTTCCGCGATTTTCGCCGCCACAGATGCATCGCCGATATCGCCGTCAACCAGCGCGAGCTTCGCGGACGATGGCAATTCCTTCGACTTGGTCACGCTACGCGAGGTGGCGACCACGTTATAGCCCTTGTCCAGGAAGGCCTTCACGGCGCCTGCACCGATACCCTGGGAAGCGCCCGTTACGATAACTGTTTTACTCATGATATTCTCCGTTGTTCAGGTTGATTGTTGATGGATTTCCCAAGCTTCCGCGCGACGCTTTATCTGGCTTAAACGACGTCCAGGTGCACGTTGAGGCTGTTGCGCGTTGCGTTCGAGTAGGGGCAGACCTGATGGGCTTTCTGCACCAGGGCTTCAGCGTCAGCCCTTGCCAACCCGGGCAGATGAATCGCTAGGCTAACCTCAAGGCCAAAACCGCCTTCGGCGCGCGGGCCAATCCCCACACTTGCCTTGACGCTGGTATCGCCGGGCACCTTCGGCCCGCCTTGCGTAGCAACGAACTGCATCGAGCTGAGGAAACAGGCAGCATAGCCGGCCGCAAATAATTGCTCTGGATTAGTGCCCGCGGCACCGTCGCCACCCAGTTCCTTCGGCCTGGTAAGGCTGACCTTCAGGTTTCCGTCCGGGGTCACTGCAGTGCCGGAACGGCCTCCGGTCGCTGTGGCGCTGGTTCTATATAAAACGCTGGTTGTCATGACTCTCTCCGCGTCAGGGTTGTCGTTTACGTCTGGCGGGAGAATGGGCGTATTGGATTTGATTGATTAGGTGGAAATATCTGGAATCACATTCCCATTTATGGAAATATCGCTAGAATGGCCGATTTGAACGACATTGCTGTATTCGTGAAAGTCGCGCAGCTCGGAAGCTTCAGCCGCGCTGCACACGCCCTTGGCATGCCGGTTTCCACAGTCAGCCGAAAGGTTTCGGCGCTCGAATCGGAGCTGGGCGTCACGCTGCTTCAAAGGACGACGCGCAAGCTCGCGCTCACTTCACAAGGCCGGGATTATTTTCATCAATGCAGTGAACCGCTGAACCTTCTGTTCGATGCGGAACGGGTTTTGACACAGACTCAAAGGAAGCCGGAAGGTTTACTCAAGATCTCTGTACCCGTGGTTTTGGGCCAGGACCCATTTCTCGGATTCATTTCTGATTTCCTGAAACGCTATCCGGGCATCAAGATCGACCTTTTCATCACCAACGTGTTTCTGGATTTGATCGCTGAAAATGTCGATATCGCCATTCGCTTTGGTGCATTGAGAGACTCGACGCTGATTGCCAGGAAGATTGGCAGCCAGGTCCGTTATGTCGTCGCCTCTCCCGATTATTTGAAAGATCGCAAACCTCCAACCGAACCCAAGGACCTCAGGCTGCATCAGTGCGTCCTGCTCAATGGCAAGAACAACGAGGCAGATTGGGAATTGCTGAATGGACGCAAACGCGTCGACGTTCGTGTGTCAGGCCCTATTTCGAGCCGGGATTTCCAATCCGTGAGTACGTTCGTTTACCGAGGGCACGGCGTCGGCTTTTTGCCTTCGACCTATTGCGACGACAAGATCGGGAGAGGCGAACTCGTAAAGTTGCTGCCCGACTGGACTTCCAGGCAACTCGAAGTGCACGTTGTCTACCCCACAAGAAACTTCCTGCCCTCAAGGCTACATGTTTTTCTTCAGGCTTTGAGGGCGTGGAAAAGCCCTTTGTGGACTTTACCCTAGGTTCGCTCAGGAAAGCCTCTCATAACTAAACGAAAATGCGCGGCATCCGGAAATGGGCAGCTGTTGCACGAAGCCTACTTCCTAAATTGGTCAAGAGATCGGGTCCAACAGCGCAGTGGCCTGCGACCAGCCCGTCAGAATGCGGCCGGCCTACAATGCAGAGCCCGTACCCAGCGGCCCTATTGGACTCCGCATTGTTGCAGATCGTAAACTTGCGCTTAAGCAGGGCCGCCCGCGCCAGACGCGACGCTGCTCCTGCGCGAGGCCGGCGCCGTCGAGGGCCAGGTGACAATCTTCATTAGTCATACCTCTGCCTCGCTGACCATCTAGAAAAATGCCGATCCCTCGGTATTGACGGATTTGACCACCGCGCTCGACCGCCTGGCGCCGGAAAGCGCCGGATAGACCCACGACAGCGAAGGGCCCGATGACATGCCGGCCAATGTCAAAACCATGCTGACCGCGACCTCCCTGCAAATCTCGGTCTTGAAGGGCCTTTGCTCGGAACGTGGCAGGCGATCTGTCTGATCGAACATCGGCGGCGGCCGAGTGTCCGCGAGGTCGTCGTGCAATTTTCCGGCGCGACGGCGCAGAATAGCAGGCCGCCAAAACAAGCCGGCCGCGGATCGTTCCGCGGCCGGCTTTGATCGCTTCGTTCGAACGATCAGCTGTTTCTGATGTCGACGTCCTTGGTTTCGGGCAGGAACAGGAAGCCGATCACCGCGGTGATGGCCGCGAAGACGATCGGATACCAAAGGCCTGCATAGATGTCGCCGGTCGAGGCGACGATCGCGAACGCGGTCGCCGGCAACAACCCGCCAAACCAGCCGTTGCCGATGTGATAGGGCAGCGACATCGAGGTGTAACGGATCTTGGTCGGGAACAGTTCGACCAGCATTGCTGCGATCGGCCCGTATACCATGGTCACGAAGATGACCAGGATGAACAGCAATCCGATCACTGCGGCGACCTGCGGACGGAAGATGTCAAACGGGTTGCTCATCTTCACGATGCCCGCATCTCCCGCCTTGGGATAGCCGGCCGCGGCCACCGCCGCGGCGACGGCCGGGTTGCCGACTTTCGCATCGGCATAGGCCACGTCCTTGCCATTGACCATCACCTTGACACCCGAACCGGCCGGGCCTGACGTGGTCGCGTACTTGACCGAAGATTTGGCGAGGAAGTCGCGGGCGGTGTCGCACGGTGAGGAGAAAACGCGGGTGCCGACCGGGTTGAACAGATCGCCGCAGCCCGCGGGATCAGCCACCACTTCGACCTTGACGGATTCGATCGCCTTCTCCAGCGCCGGATTGGCATTGGTGGTGATCATCCGGAAGATCTGGAAGAAGGTCAGCGCCGCTATCAGACAGCCGGCGAGGATGATCGGCTTGCGTCCAATCTTGTCCGACAATGCGCCGAACACGAGGAAGAAGCCGGTGCCTAGCAGCAGCGACCAGGCGATCAAGAGGTTCGCCGTGTAGCCATCAACCTTCAAAATCGATTGCAGGAAGAAAAGTGCGTAGAATTGGCCAGTATACCAGACCACACCCTGACCCACCACGCCGCCAAACAGCGCCAGCAAGACGATCTTGGCATTGCTCCAGTTGCCGAAGGCTTCGGTGAGCGGGGCCTTCGAGCCCTTGCCCTCGTCCTTCATCTGCTGGAACACCGGCGATTCATTCAGGCGCAGCCGGATCCAGACCGATACGCCCAACAGGACCACCGAGACCAGGAATGGAATACGCCAGCCCCAGGCGGCGAAGTCGGCCTCGCCCGTCGCGCTGCGGGTAAACAGGATCACCAGCAGCGACAGGAACAGGCCAAGCGTCGCCGTGGTCTGGATGAACGAGGTATAGTAGCCGCGTTTGCCGGCAGGCGCGTGTTCGGCCACATAGGTGGCGGCACCACCATACTCACCACCAAGCGCCAGACCCTGGGCCAGACGCAAGCCGATCAGAATGACCGGCGCGGCAAATCCGATCGTCGCCGCATTCGGCAGCAGGCCAACGATGAAGGTCGACAAACCCATGATGAGGATGGTAACGAGGAAGGTGTATTTGCGGCCGACGATATCGCCGACACGCCCGAACACGATGGCGCCGAAGGGACGAACGAGGAAGCCGGCCGCGAAGGCGAGAAGCGCGAAGATATCGCGGGTCGCAGGCGGATAGGCCGAGAAGAATTGCGCACCGATAATGCCGGCGAGCGACCCATAAAGGTAGAAGTCATACCATTCGAAAACGGTACCGAGCGACGAAGCAAGGATAACGAAGCGTTCGTCCTTCGTCATGCCGTGTGCTCGCGAGGACGTACTGGTAATCGTCGCCATTGGAACGCTCCCAGTTTTCGTATTGAGAAAAATTCGCTCTCGCGCGCCGGCTTTTATTTTGCACGGCAAATCAGTTTGGATCGAATGCCACGCGCCCGTGCAACAATTCATTCACCTTTGTCTTGGTATCTCCCAGCGGGCTGCAACCGCCCCGCTCATTGCTTGATGCAAGTTAAAATCAAGAGATCCTTCTTGCACCGATTACTCGCTCACCCGCAAACCACATCGCATTCCCTGACCTTCGCCGATCCTCCAATGCTTATTTGCGTCGCCTATTTTCATCTTTGCGCTCGAGTCGGCTTACGCTAGGCAAACCCCGGCATCGCCTTCAAACGCTTTTTCGAGATAGCCATATCTTCTCCGGAGATTGACCGATTTTTCTACTCAGCATTCCCGGATTTTACTTATTTCGTCGCATGGCTATACCGGATCGATTCGGCGCCGCCGATTGAGGGTCGAAGTGCGTGGCTTCCCAGTCTTATCGTCGGGACAGAAACGGCGTTCAGTTCAAATCGCTTCGCTTGGATACGCCAAGTTTCATAAGTTCGATTTGTAAGTCGAGCCTGGGTGACCGTCACGCTGGCTCTCACCGATCAACCGGAGAGCAAATCAACACTGTCGGGCAGCACGGGACGTCCTCTCAAGATCGGCCTTGACCCAGAGCAACATCGACATGAGCGCGACGGCGAGTAGTTATGGTAATCGAAGTGATAGAGGGCTAAGAACGCGCGAAGGAGCGCAGGCACTCTGACGTCGCTTCCGCAAGAGAGTCGACCAACGCGCCGGCCGTCGCGTCTCTGGCAAGCGCTGCGGATTGTCCAGCCCACAATGCTGTAAGTTCCCTGTCTCCCGTATTGCTAAGCGGCGCAGTGAGACTGAGCTGAGCGGGAAACGTCACCGGCTTCAAGTCTGAGGCCAAGAGGTCATCAACGAGTTTATTCTTGATATAGCGCGCTGGTCGGCCGGTAATCATGTTCGTGACGACCGTGCAGGCGTCGGTGGGCTCGCGCAGCGCCGCACGGTAAGAATCGGGCACGTTGGCCTCCTCGCAGCGCAGGAAGGCCGTGCCCACCTGTACAGCGCTTGCGCCAAGGACAAAGGCCGCAGCCACCGTTCGCCCATCCGCCACGCCCCCCGCGGCAATGACGGGAATTCTCACGGCATCTACCACTTGTGGCAACAGCGCGAACAGGCCCGGTTGCAAGCTTATGTCGATACTGGTGAAGGTGCCACGATGTCCGCCGGCCTCGGTGCCCTGCGCGATGACAGCGTCGACACCGCGCTCCTCAAGTATCCTCGCCTCGGTCACGGTCGTCGCGCTGCAAATGATGAAGATCCCGGCGTCCTTAAGGGTGCTGATGATCTCCCGATCAGGCAGAGCAAAATGGAAGCTCACCATTTTTGGCTTGGTCCGCACCAGCATCGACAGGTGTTCGCGGCTTACCTCACTAGCTGCACCGCTTGGCTCGGGTACCGCTCCCAGACCCTTGGCGTCGAAATGCGCTTGCAGACGCGCCCGCATCGGCTCGCTGGTATCCGAAGTAATCCCGGGCTCCGGCCAGAGCGGATAGTTGGCGTTGAGACCGCCGCCGCTCATCTGGTGGAAGCCAGCGATCCGCCGCTCTGCCTCCTCGGCTGAATAACCCCACATGCCCAGGCCCCCTAGACCACCAGCGTTGCTGACGGCGGCGGCAAGTGCAGGCGTGCTGAACCAGCCCATCGGCGCCTGAAGGATCGGCCACTTGAGATTGAGCCTGTCAGTGAACGCATTTTGGTACCACATGAACCTTCTCCTTTTCCCTTGGCATGGACATCGGGCTCGATAACGGCTGCATCCGTCCGCCTAGTCCTCTCGTTCTCCTTAGCGAATGAGGGGGACATTTATCCATCAGATGCCACGGAATAGCCCAGCGAAGCTACGCCGGTCCCTTCCCCTACGAAACATCGATCGCAGACGACGACATCGATGCCGCCCGAGACGTCCGCCGAATACCGATTCCGGCAGGCAGCTGTTCTTACTTGTGCACCAGCGGACATTCACTCTCCGACAGGGGCCGGAACGCCTGGTCCCCGGGCGTCGTGCTGATCAACTTATAATAGTCCCAAGGTCCCTTGGATTCTTCGGGCTTCTTAACCTGGAACAGGTACGCCGGGTGGATCTTGCGGCCGTCCGCGCGGATTGAGCCTTTGCCGAACAGAGGATCGTCGGTCGGCATCTCCTTCATCTTGGCAACTACCTTGGCACCGTCATGCGGATTACCTCCCATCGCCTCGAGCACTTTGAAATAATGAATCAGGCTCGAATACACGCCGGCCTGGATCATCGAGGGTTCTGCCTTAGTCTTCATGCGCTCCGAGAAGCGCTTCGAGAACGCTCGGGTGCTGTCGTTGAGGTCCCAGTAGAAGGTTTCGGTCAAGTACAGGCTCTGTGCCACTTTCAGGCCAAGCGAGTGGATGTCGTTAATAAATAGAAGGAGACCCGCGAGATGCTGTCCTCCGACAACGATGCCGAATTCGGCCGCCTGCTTGATCGCATTGATGGAGTCGCCGCCGGCATTGGCGAGGCCAATCACCATGGCCTTCGAGGCCTGTGCCCGCAGCAGATACGACGAAAAGTCCGAGGTGTTGAGCGGATGCCGCACGCTGCCGAACACCTTGCCGCCTTCCTTCACCACGACCGCACTGGCGTCACGCTCCACCGCATAACCGAAGGCAAAATCAGCGACCAAGAAATACCAGCTGTCGTAACCAGCTCTCACCAGCGCCTGGCCGGTGCCTTTGGCGACCATGTAAGTGTCATAGGTCCAGTGGATCGTGTTCGGCGAGCACTGCGCGTTGGTAAGATCCGACGTCGCTGATCCGGAGGCGAGCAGAATCACGTTCTTCTGTTTGGCAAGATTGCTGATCGCGAGCGCCACGCCGGAACTGAGGACATCGGCGAAGACGTCGACCTTTTCGACATCGACCCATTGACGCCCAATATTGGTGCCGACGTCCGGCTTGTTCTGATGGTCGGCTGAGATGACGTCGATCTTCCAGCCTTTGGCCGCAAGCCCGGAATCTTCGACCGCCATCTGCGCGGCCAGCGTCGAGCCCGCTCCGCCGAGGTCGGAAAAGAGACCGGAATTATCGGTCAACACTCCGATCTTGATGGTCTTCTCCTGTGCGCAAGCGTCGCTCGCGACTAGCGCTAACGTTGTGCCGGCAAGAAGTGCTAAAAAACCCTTTGTCATCATTTTGCCGGCCCCCTAGAAACACGCGTCTTGCTCAGACGTCGAGATAGGTGTGGAGCTTGGTCGATCAGAGCGCAGCGGTGATCCACTGCTGCAGTTTTGCTTTTGGCGCAGCGCCAACCTGGCGCGAAGCCATTTCGCCGCCCTTGAAGATCATCAGGGTCGGGATCGACATCACGCCATACTTCGACGCCGTCTTCGGGCTCTCGTCGACGTTCAGCTTGACGATCTTGACCTTGTCACCCATCGCGCCGGAAATCTCGTTCAGCGCTGGAGCAATCATACGGCACGGGCCGCACCACTCAGCCCAGAAGTCGACCACGACAGCTCCCTGCGCTTTCAGCACTTCGGCTTCGAAATCGGCGTCAGAAACCTTGCCAACGGCCATGGAATACCTCGTTCGGTTAGAGGAAAGGACGGCAGTTTTACACTTTCACTCCCGAAATCTTTGAGCCGAGCGTCACGTCATTCCGGGTTCGATGCTTTGCATCACCCCGGAATGACGGAGCAAAGCATCAAGCCTTGCCGAGCAGCTCGTCGACATATTCCCAGTTCACCAGATGATCGACGAACGCCTTCAGGTAATCCGGACGGCGGTTGCGATAGTCGATGTAGTAGGAGTGCTCCCAGACGTCGACGCCGAGGATTGGTGTTGCGCCATGCACTAGCGGATTTTCGCCGTTCGGCGTCTTGGAGACTTCCAGCTTGCCGCCCTTGACCGACAGCCAGGCCCAGCCCGAGCCGAACTGGCCCGCCCCGGCCGCGGCAAAATCGGTCTTGAATTTCTCGAGACCGCCGAGGTCCTCGTTGATCTTCTTTTCCAGCCGGCCGGGCAATTTGCTGCCGCCGCCATTGGGCCTCATCCACTTCCAGAAATGGATGTGATTGTAATGCTGGCCGGCATTGTTGAAGAGCGCGACGTTCTTGCCGAACGAGCCCTTGATGATCTCTTCAAGGGACTTGCCTTCGAACTCGGTCCCCTTCATGAGATTGTTGCCGTTGGTCACATAGGCCTGGTGATGCTTGTCGTGATGGAATTCCAGCGTTTCCTTCGACATATACGGCGCAAGCGCGTCATAGGCGTAGGGAAGGTCGGGGAGCGTGAAGGTCATGGGGTGATGTCCGAAAATGATGGGAGACGTGGTGAAGGCTCGGGAAAGTTAAACTACTCTGCCGCCGCGCGATCGCTCGCATGCAATGCCAGGAAGCGCTCAGCCTCAAGCGCCGCCATGCAGCCCAGGCCGGCGGCCGTAACCGCCTGGCGATAGGTTTCGTCGGCGACGTCGCCGGCGGCAAACAGGCCGGGCATGGACGTGGCGGTCGAGTTGGGCGCGACCTCGACATAACCGGACGGTTTGAGCTTGATCTGTCCTGCGACGAGGTCGGTCGCCGGTGCATGGCCGATTGCGATGAAGACGCCGTCGGCGGGCACTTCCGTAAGCGAGCCGGTCTTGACGTTCTTCAGCCGGACGTGAGTGACCTTGGACGGATTCTCCTCGCCCCTGATTTCGTCGATCGCGCTGTCCCACACCACCGTGATCTTGGGATGCTTAAACAGGCGATCCTGCAAAATGCGCTCGGCGCGGAAGTGGTCGCGGCGATGCACGATCGTCACCTGCGAAGCGAAGTTGGTCAGAAACAGCGCTTCCTCGACCGCAGTGTTGCCGCCGCCGACCACCATGACTTCCTTGCCGCGGTAGAAGAACCCGTCGCAGGTCGCGCAGGCTGAGACGCCAAAGCCCTTGAATTTCTCTTCCGACGGCATCCCGAGCCAGCGCGCCTGCGCGCCGGTGGCGAGGATGACGGTTTCAGCAAGGTAGACGTCGCCGGAGTCGCAGGCCAGACGGAATGGCCGTTGCGAAAGCTCGAGCTTGTTGACGAGGTCGGTGACGATCTTGGTGCCGACATGGGCCGCCTGCTTCTCCATCTGCTCCATCAGCCACGGGCCCTGGATCACGTCAGCAAAGCCCGGATAGTTCTCGACGTCGGTCGTGATGGTGAGTTGGCCGCCGGGCTGGATGCCCTGGATTAGCACCGGTTCAAGCATCGCACGTGCCGCGTAGATCGCAGCGCTGTACCCGGCAGGGCCGGACCCGATGATGACTATCTTGGCGTCAATCTGTGCGGGCATGGGCGGCGGGTCCCTTTCGGAGAAGGATTTGCTGAGAGCTTGTAGTAGCAACGCCGGGAGCAACGCGGCGGCGTCAAACGTCATCGATTAATCTTGCAGAGCAGTAGGAACGGCGAACATCTTCAGCGGCATAGTCGCCGGGGTCGTCCCCGACCACGGCACCAGCTCAAGCACCGCCTTGGTCAGCTCCTCGAGGAAGACGGCACGCCGTCAGTTTTAGCGAGAATCTGCTACCCAACGCGGCGGCTCGGCACCGCCAGTAATAACCTCCATTACCGCGCCGGCGTTACGCCCGTCGAGCTGTTGAAGGCAAGGTCGCCGCGTTGCGGCACTCACTTCAAGCGGCGCGAACTCAGCCGACTTGTGACGATTGCGAACACAGCAGCTTGGCGATCCGGCCGACCAGGGAACCCAGAAGCTTGAGCCAAGCTCAGTCGGTGAGACAGTCAGGTTTTCTGTAACGATCGGCACGTTGCAAGGATTTCTTGCGGATCCGACCGGTTGCGATAGTCTGCATCGACATGAGCGTAGGCAATTTTTCCAGAACGATCGATCACAAATGTCCCGGGCACAGGAAGTGTCCATCCTCCACCGGCATTTCGTTTTTCGAGATCGAGACCTATTCCCCTCAACGTCTCCTTGGCGCCATCGTCCATCTCAAATGCAAGACCGAACTTGTCGGCCACCTTGCTATCCTGATCAACTAGGACCACGAAGCTCGTGGCTTCAGTACTAGGAGCCTCAGCGGAAAGTATGTCGCGCATGTACACGTTCACGGGGTCATCAGCGGAAATTGGCTCGGCCTCCGGCGACACCGCGATCAAAGTAGCCTTGGCGTCGGACAGCTGCGATTGAACTTCGATCAACTGGCGCATATAGAGGTTGCAGTAGGCGCACCAAGTGCCGCGATAAAATACCACGATCAATGAGTCGGTCTCGCCCCGGCCGAGGTGATCTTCAAGGCTCCACAATTCGCCCTTTGTCGTTGACAGTGAAAAGTGCGGTGCCTTATCGCCGACGCCGAGGGCCTTAGTCCTCATGGCTAAGGCCTTGGTAGAGGTGTTGATCTGGCCTGCGAACAAGGCATCGGATCGCTCGACGCCTTGGTCCGCAATTAGTTTTTCGGTGATGCTGGAAAGTGCCAGAGGAGCGGCAGCGTCTCTGGCCGCGATGTCTCTGCTCATGATTCTTCCTCCATAATTTCATTGTTTCTGGACGCTGTGCAGATCGAGGTCGACCAGCCGCCTTTGACGTCACAAAGGCTATGATTTTTTCCTTAACTTTAAACCGAATGCATGGAGCGGCCATAGCACCGGTCGATATGAAATCAATGGTACCGAGCCGCTGAACAACAGCGATGCGTCGCTCACCCGTTCCAAGTTATCTGCAATGCCCGATACATATTTCTGAGCAGTCTCCT
>Ga0210405_10002028_pt1 | contig 21692 bp, 15 predicted proteins | sample IncBWH11MmetaG_FD_155492 | JGI IMG/M metagenome (GOLD analysis project Ga0210405, IMG submission 155492) | Forest soil microbial communities from Barre Woods Harvard Forest LTER site, Petersham, Massachusetts, United States - Inc-BW-H-11-M | ecosystem: Environmental > Terrestrial > Soil >... | reverse complement strand
GGCTCCTGGCTCAAACCTCTGATGAGCAAAGTCCATACCGTCTGTAAGATAAGGCTGAGGTCCAGAAGTGGCGACCAGTTGAAAATGTACTGCAAGTCAAATCGTGCTTTGTCTTCAGAGGGATGCTGATCCCGAAGTCCGTGGACCTGGGCGAGACCTGTAACACCGGCATGAACCTTCAATCGCTGTCGCTGCCACTCCGAGTAATATTTGACCCTTTCTGACGACTCGGGTCGCGGACCAACCAGGGACATGTCGCCGCGCAGCACGTTCCAGAGCTGGGGCAGTTCCGTCAGGCTCCATCTGACCAATAACCTCTCGTAGCGTTCCGGACTGGTTGCATGCCGCTCCACGTTTAGCCGGTACATCCCGAAGGGAATTCCGTCCCTGCCGCAACGGAGTTCGGTCCGGAATGCCCCACCCTTTCTGCTGTAAACAACAAGCGCAGCAAGTGCCAGTCCGGGTGAGACCAAGAGCAGAATTCCCAAGCTCAGGACAAGATCCATTGTTCGCTTGAGCGCAAGGCTTGCTGCGGAAGGGTTTCGGTTCTGCAGCGAGACTAACGGAAGATCATCGATCTCTACAAGCTCAGCCTTTGACAGATACAGGTCATACCACTCCGGAACCAAATACACTTGAATCGATGCCCTTCGACACTCGGCAATGAGTCTCCGCACTTCTGTGCCGTTGGGTTTCGGCATTGCGATGATGAGCTTTTGGATCTTTTCTTTCTCCAGGAGCTCCAAGACTTGCAGAGTCTTAACAGACCTAAAAGGTGCCTCAAGTGAGCTGGCAAACCCGTTCAGTGCCTCCGATTCACCGGGAAATAGAAATCCGACGACGTGAAATGGAAGTTCGGGATGAAAGGTAATCTTACGAAAGAGCTCTTGAGCTATCGGCCCGTGTCCGAGAATAACGCATCGATGATCCGCCCCGTTCCTCAAATTAGAACTAATCAAGAAACGCACCACACACCGGACGCTGAGTAGCCCAAGAAGAAAAAAAAGAGAAAAGTAAAGTAGGACAAGCCGGGAATAGTTATGCTGAGTGAGAAAGGCGAAGGCCAATACGACAGCCATCAAAAGCGAAACGGCAACAATGTGTTTTGAGAGAATGGAGGGAAAATGCCAACCCCCTCCGAAACCGTCTAGACCCATCTCAAAATAAAGAAGAGCCCAAGCAACGATGGCAACGAGTGTCATTTGAGAGTACGCATAAAACCGAGTAGCGAAATCTGCGGCGTACCCAGTTCCGGCGTATCGCAACCCGATGGCAAGTCCTAAAGCCCCGAGCACACACATCAGATCGGTGATCAAGATCCAGGAGTTAACGTTTCGACTTTTCATTTTCGATGGGGACCTGACTGAGGATTCTTCTCGAACCCGACCAATGCCATTGCGTTTTTGGGCCAGCCTGCGCTCTGCTGCAAGACTTGCACCTGGACTAACCAAGCCTCAACCTGGGCGCGCAGTTCTCATCTCTCAGGCTCAGTTAAGAATGGTGTTTGCTGCCAGGTCTGTGGCGTTCGGTAACCTTGCCAAGCCTTTCATGATTTCTCGCCCTTTGTCTATCCTGTGGAAGACGCCCTCATAGTCCGGCATGCCATACGGCTGTAGACGATCCGGAAAATCGAATGCGCCATCGCCACATGCAAGTCCTCGATGATTTGCATGTTATTTGAGGGAACCACGACGCAGATATCGCATAAGGACTTCATTTCTCCGCCATGGAAACCAGAGATCCCGACCGTTATGGCCCTGGCCTCGCGAGCCACTTGCAGAGCGTTCAGCACGTTCTTGGAATTGCCGCTTCCACTTATGCCGAATACAATATCCTCTGGTTGGACGAAATTTCTCAGTTGTTCCGCGAAGACATCTTCATAACCGGAATCATTTGCCCATGCCGTCAGAGTTGGGATGTTGTCGGTCAGAGCGAGAACACGAAATCTCTTCCCTCCATTGCAATAAGCCGTGCCCTTTCCAAGATCGCAAGCGAGATGAGACGCCAGGGACGCGCTTCCGCCGTTCCCGCACGCGTACACTGTCCTTCCGGCGTCATAAGCTCTCAGGAGGGTGCTGGCGATCTGGTCGACGCCGTCCTTGGGTAAACTAACCATAACGCGTTGCAATTCGCCAAAATATTGCTTTGCGTCCGAAATCTCTAGTCCGTCATTCATCCAGTGTCCTCCGTGAAGTAAACAACACACTTCTCGACTGACTTGACAAAATCGACGCGGGAAGTCTCACGCCATACCCCGCCCTAAAGCTATTCTTGAAGCCGCCAACTACAGACTCCAATCGGGGATGGTGTCCTAGACAGCGCGTTTCCGGGTCCCCCAGAGCCCGCAATTTCGATGGAAGCAGTCAAGCTTAACGACCAACCGTTGCCGAGAGAACGACTCCAGCTCTTCTCATGGCCCCGTATGCGTCTTGGATTTGTGCCGGGATTCCGCCGATACTTTCAACCCAGGCAAGAAAATCGTCCAGGATCGCCGAGAGATCGTATTGCGGAGCCCACCCGAGCGTTTTGAGTTTGTCGACTTTCGACACGCTATTTCGATTGTCCCCGCGTCGATACTCCCCAGATAAACTCAAGTGGACATCGGTCGGAAGCTTTCCACGGACAAGATTTGCATACTCAAGCACAGTCGTCGGCTTTCCACTGCCAACATTAAACGCTTGAAAGTTCGCGTCATCGCTTTCCAAAACACGCATATTTGCGGCTACCACATCATTGATGTGAACAAAGTCGCGAGTTTGGAGACCGTCTTCATAGATAATCAGCGGCTCTCTGATGAGCGCCCGTCCCACGAATATTCGGCAGACCCCAGAGTATTGATTGAACAGCGACTGCCGCGGGCCTTGGGTGATCGAATAACGAAGAGCGACACTTGGAATGCCATGAAGCCAACCCAGGCCTAGTGCTATCTTTTCTTCAGCAAGTTTTGAGACCGCATATTGGTTATATGGATTTGTATTGTTCTCTTCTAGCAGGCATGATTCTGCTTGCTGATTACACACGGGACATTTGACGTCCCACTGCCCAAGTGAGAGCTGCTTTTGACTCCTCGGCGCTGGCTGAAAAAAACCATGAACAGAGCAGATGTACTGACCTTCCCCATATACGGCTTGCGAAGAGGCTACGATGACCTTCTTGACTTTCAACTTTTCCTGGACAATCAGTTCGTACAGCAACGAAGTTCCAACCGCGTTCACATGCAAGAACCGCGAAAAATCGGGCATGTAATCCTGATAGGCTGCCTGGTGAGATACGATATCTACGTCTTGCAAGGCCGCAAGAAGCGTGATGCGATCAGTTACGTCTCCATTAATAAAATCGACGCTTGAGGGAATATCGTGTGGCCGGCCGTGCGGATGGACTTTCGGATCGAGACTATCCAAGACGCGAACCTGAAAGCCCTCCTCCAAGAATCGATCAACCAAATGAGATCCAATAAAACCAGCTCCACCTGTCACCAACACTCTCATTTCAGAGTTCTCCCATAAGAACCTGCTTTGGAAAATCAGAACGTACCTCGTGCCGTCAGATAAGGAATCATTTGCCCGAACCAGCGAAGACCTCATTCGCAGTCTTCGCAAGGATTTTTATGTCCAGCATCGGCGTCCAACAACGGATGTAATCCAAGTCGAGTTTCACCCACTCATCGAAATCCTTTACTTCGTTCCTGCCGTTAACCTGCCAGAGACACGTTATGCCCGGTTTAACCGCAAGCTTCTGCTTGTGATATTCAGTAAAATGGGCGTACTCACTGACGAGGGGGGGTCTGGGACCGACCAAACTCATGTCGCCCTTGAGCACGCTGTAAAGTTGGGGCAGTTCATCTAAGCTATAGCGACGCATCCACGTTCCTACCTTGGTGACGCGGGGATCGTTCGTAATTTTGAAAACGGGTCCTCGCATTTCGTTAAACGGCTCGAGTTCGCTCTTTAACCGGTCAGCGCCGTTCACCATCGAACGAAACTTATACCCAATGAAAGGCCTACCCCTCTTACCGACAACCCGCCAAGGATAAAACACGCGGCCAGGAGAGCTAAGTTTCACTGCAATCGCGAGCGCAAGATAGAGCGGAAATAGTATTATCATCGCTGTTGCCGACACGACGATGTCCATGAACCTCTTGCACGCAGTCTTCGCGTTGCTGTCCCAGGCGGGCGAAAAACTGACGTCAGAGTATTGGCCAACTTCTTCAGTACGGTACATGTATGTGGTCAAACGCAATGCAGGCGATAGGAATTCCCAAGCGCTGCTTCTACTCGCTATCTTTGAGGTAGTATTTTGTCAGGCCCAACAGCTGCAGAGTAATCGCCCAGATGAATCTTGGAATGGACATCAGATAACGCTTCCACAGCCGTCTCGGTTCTTGAACCAAGCGGTGCACCCATGCGAAGCCGGCGCGCTTTACCCATTGCGGCGCGTCAGAAATTCGGCCTGTATGCATGTCGAAGGCGGCGCCCACTCCAACCATAAGCGCTGTATCGAATCGATGCAGATGCTGCGCCATAAAAAGTTCTTGTTTAGGAGCACCCAAACCAACCCAGGTGATATCCGGTTTCAACCGGGCGAGAAGCTCGGTGAGCTCCTTCTCTTCCTGTTCGTTCAAAGGCCGGAAGGGAGGCGTGTAAGTACCGACCACGTTCAACCCGGGATAACGCTTGCTGAGAACATCCCGTAACTGCTCCGCGACACCTGGTGCCCCTCCATAGAAAAACTGGCTGTACCCTTTTTGGCAGGAGAGTTTGCAAAATTCCAAAATAAGGTCTGGCCCCGCAACTTGGCCCATTCGGCTGAATCCCTGAGCGCGACCTACCCATACCGATGGGCGTCCATCCGGAACAGTTAGAAAAGAGCTATTCAGAATTTGTAGGTATGCAGGGTTGTCTTGCGCCTCTATTATGGCGCGAACATCGGTCACGCAAACATACCCTCGCGTTGCGCTTACGACTGCTGACTCCATCAATTCGACCGCCGACGGAAGATTTAGACTGTTAATCCCCACGCCGAGAATATTAACTCTTCGAGGAATTGATAATGCTTTAGCCATCTGCTGCCCGTTACTCCTCATTTGGTTTAGACATCCAGGTGCAAACGCCCAGACTCGCGGTAGGCTAAAGTTGTAAAACTCTTATTAAAGATGGCTGCGGCTTAATAAACTAGCCGATTGACTGACTTTCGCAAGGCACCAGTTAGGAGCTCGACAGCGCTTCCTCAAATGCGTCACCCATGTTCTGTGTTAGACGCTCGAGCGTGTAGCACTGCTTGAATCGCTCCTGGTTGGTCAGCCCCATCTTTCGCCGGACGTCTTCGCTTCGAAGAAGCAGACACAACTTCTCGGCAATATCTTTTGGGTCCCGCTGTCTCACGTATAAAGCGCCATCTTCACCGAGCATGTCCGGAATCGTCGCGTGCCGCGTCGTAATTATGGGCAGTCCAGCGGCCATGGCTTCGAGCACCACAGCCGGCTGACCTTCCAGCGGGTACCAAGTTGGAAACGCAAAAATGTCCGCTTCAAGCAAAACCTGTGTCTTCTCTTCGCCCCATTTGGGTCCAAGAAACTTCACATAGTCATCCAGCGAATGTTCTCGGACCCATTCCTTTGCTGCCTGTACTTCGGGTAGGGAAGTATCACCGACGAAGCGGAATTCGATATCTTTGGTTTCCTGGAGCACATAAGGAACGGCCCGGATCAAGTCCCAGAAGCCTTTGGACTCAACCAGCATTCCTAGATATAGAATCTGTTTCCTGCCGGCTTTGCGTCCGCCCGCTACTTTTTTGGCAGCCTCCCAAATACCAGGGGCGATACCGACTGGCACTACGCGGATACGTTGAAGAGGCAACAATCCGTCGAAATCCTGCCGGAAGCATTCGCCCAGGACAATTGCTCGAGTCGCATGACCGAGACAGAACCGCATGAGCCAACGGAGGGCCGCATTTGCTTCGGCGTAGAGCACGTCGAGGCCACCCCCATGCAGTTGAATTACAAGTCGTCGCTGGAATAGCCGCGCAGAAGCCAGAAACAAGCAGTCGCGCAGGAATCCAAGCGTCGTCGTAGCTACTGGCATATAGATCAAATCGGGCAGTTGTCTTAGGATCAGCCACTGGAATTGCAGTCCATGCCGGAGAGCGAGCACCATATTGCGAAAGTCCAAGCGTCCGATATTCGCCAACGTCCGCCGATCGGACGTGTCCAAATGAACGATCCGAAACGCCGACCCTAGGTTCGAGCGCAGCAGGGCCAGCGTAAACACTGCCACGCCCTGCGCCGGCGGTGGGGTCGGTCCTATTATTAGTACAGAATTTTTCGGCATAATCTGATGATCAACAATAGAACTAATGCGCTGAGGAAATCTTCAGGCCCGCTTGGTCCGTCTCGTATCCTCGAGGATGTCTCTGCTTCCATTCCCAAGCACTGCGAACGATGGAGTGCAGGTCCGAGGAATTTGGGCGCCAACCCAACTCCCGCATCAGTCGTTGCGGGCTCGCACAAAGAATGGCCGGGTCGCCTGGGCGTCGACCTGCCTCCCTGACCCTCAGAATTGTGCCCATGACCTCTTCTACAATTCGGCATACCTGCCGTACCGAATGACTGGTTCCGGTTCCAATGTTATAAACGGACATCCCTGTCCGCTCCGGCACCTGCAAGGCAAGCAAGTGGGCCTGCGCGATGTCCACCACATGAACGTAGTCGCGCAAGCATGTGCCGTCTGGCGTTGGATAATCGTGACCGTAAATATCGAAGAAATCCCGCTCACCAGTTGCCGTCTGCAACAACAGAGGGATAATGTGCGTCTCAGGACGGTGGTCCTCCCCTACCGTTGCCGTCGCGCCACATGCGTTGAAGTAACGAAGAGCCACCACCGTCCAACCATATGCGGCTGCGTACCACCGCAGCGCCCGCTCCAGCATCAACTTCGTTTCCCCATAAGAGTTCACTGGATCTTTGGGAGCATCTTCGTCGATGGACGCGGACTGCGGATTTCCATAGACCGCGGCTGAAGAGGAGAACACGAACCTGCGGATACTGGCTGCGCGGACTGCCTCTAACAACGCAATGCTCGAAGCCACATTCGAGTCGAAAAATGCCCCGGGATTCGTTATCGATTCCGGGATCAATGCTTTCGCGGCGAAATGAAACACAGCATCAAAACGATCTACTTTCAAGATCCTTGCCAGCGCAGCCCGGTCACCAATGTTCAGGCGATGCAGAACCACTCCCTGCGGTACTGCCCCGGTATGCCCCGCAGACAGATCGTCTACAACGACCACCCGATGCCCAGCGTCCAGCAACTGTGAGCAACAGACGGAACCCACGTACCCCGCACCGCCAGTCACCAGAATCGTTGCCATCTCAGTGTGCTCCCTCGTCTCTTCTAAAATGTATTCGTGCTGCCTGCAAACCTCAGTAGGTCGTGTCGCTGATGTCCAGATGGATTAGCCGAAAGTTCCCGGCCAAGTGCGAAGGCAATCGGCAGTCTGTTGTCGCTGCAATGGCCTGATACCGGGTGGTCTGTCCAATAAATAGGACCACCGGTTGAATCGATCCTAGAGACACATCGTCGGCTGAATCACACAACCTGGTCTACAAGACTGGTCGCTCTACCCAGTTTGGTGACGCGGGCGTAGACCTCTAGGGTTTGGTTCGCGATCCTTCTATTTGTAAATTGGGCGAGCACGCGGGCAAGGCATTTTTGCCCAAGCGACCGCCTAAATCCTTCATTCTCAAAGCACAGCCTAAGACACTGGAGCAGGTTTTCCCGATCGCTCTCATGAAAAACAAGGCCAGCGTCGCCAATTATTTCGGGAATTGCCCCTGAGTCGGATCCCAGGACCGGCGTAGCGCACGCCATTGCTTCGGTCAGCACCTTCCCGTACTGCTCTTTCCAAAACGGCCGACTTTGCGATGGAAGAACAAGAACGTCAAGAGCGTTCATGATTTTCGCAATTTCGTAGTACTTGCGTGTTGGCAGAATAATCAGCTTAATTCCGAGTTGTGCAGAACGCTGCCGCACTGCCTGTTCCAGATCTCCTTTGCCGGTTAGAACTAGGGCCACAGGGCGGTCTGAAGATGTATGCAGCCTGCCAGTGGCTTCAACAAGATCAAGTAAACCCTTCTCCGCAACGAACCGTCCCACAAACCCAATGGCAAACTCGCCAGGCGAGATCCCTACCTCGTGCCGGCTGGACTTTCTTTCGTCAGGCGAATACGGATAGAAGATATCAGCATCAATTCCGTACTGCGGAAAGACTGCTGTTGCGTCGGGTGAGACCCCCTTGGAAATCAGAACCTGCCTCGCCGCCTCATTTCCACAAATATAGAAATCTACAAACCTGCGATTAATTCGTGCCACTTGCTCCAAAAGCAAAGCTTTCCTTCCCTGCTCCTGGAGAGTGAGATTGTCCCAGATAAAGAAAACAACCTTGGCTTTCGGGGCAAATAGTCGCCGGTAGAGCAACGTCTGACATCCTATCCAGCTGTGAAGTTCATTTTCGACGTGGATTAAGTCCGGCTGGAACCGCGAGAACCCCAAGTCTCTGGTACGAAGGAACCAACGAGTGGAAGTCCGTTTGTAGTGCAGAAAATGAATGGGATAGCTCTGAACGGAAACTCCCGAATTAAACTCAAAGTCCAGTGGACACCATCCGTATGGCATGGGGTAAGCTGACGGCGTTATTAACCGCAAGTCCGTGACTTCGCTTAGATATACGAATTTTCTGCGGCAGGCTGACTCGACGTAGCTGTGGCTGATGAATGTGACCTTCGTCATTCCGTTTTCTATCTATGTGCGGACCGCAGCAATGAGTTGCCGCCGCTTCACCAGAACTGAATAGAGGTAACACAACACGTCAAATATCCGCTCGGGCATACGGTCGAAGACCCTTACCGTGCCCGGAAACCAAGCGTGAGTCAACACCCTAATCGAGAATTTCTCTGGTTGAAATCCCGCTTCGCAGAGACTGTTACCTAGAAGCTGTGAAGTCCAGGTATGCAAATGATGATTGATGTCGCTTGGATCGAAGTGACGCTCAACCCTCCAATCGTCAATAGGAAGACACAGGATCAAAGTACCGTTTCCCTTAAGTTTCTTACGAAGCTCCTTAAGGACACCGATCGGATGAATTACATGTTCCAGGGCGTGGTTGGAAATCGCGACATCGATACAACCATCTGGAACCTCCAGCAGGGATTCGTAGCACTCAATACCGTGTTTTACGGCTTCCGCCCTGGCAGCCGGATTCACTTCAACTCCAAGTCGGCGGGCGCACTTCAGGCTACCCAAAACGTGTCCGCCGCCACAGCCGAAATCCAAGACGACATCGCCGCTACTGATATAACTCCGAAACTTCCGCGCTTCAATTCGCCCGGTGATGTGAGCATTGCGATTTTGCCATTCGAAATATCTCACTCCGAGAGATCCCCGGTAGTGTTCAGAAGGAACATCTGTGGCCACCGTCGGACCCACATTCTTCATAGACGCCTCTCGGAAAAAGCCCATTTAATCTTCATTATCTCCGGACGGAGTTTCAGGCTAACCGACATGCACAAGAACTGCATCGCTTGAATTATTCTCTCTGTTGAAGCCACGAACCCCAGTGAAGCAAAGGCTCAGGGCGGTAATCATGTACAGCAACCACGGAAGGTTGTTGCTTTTCATCAGATTGCCTTCTAGCAGATTAGAAAGGAGCAGATACATCAGGAACGCCCAAGGCCAGAAGGCAGCAATCGCATCTTTCCCCTGCCGCTGCAATGCTTGAAAGGCCCTCCTGGAATAGAAGACTAGCGCAGTCAACGTCGAAACGAGGCCTATCAGTCCCAAACCAAGGAGAACTTCAAGGAAACCGTTATGGGAATAAGTGTAATAATTCCCCAGTTGCGCCCATATTTCACCTGCTGCACCTTGATAACCCCGCCAAAATGCTTCGTAACCGTACCCTAGGTAGGGTCTGTCAAAGATTGCTGGGGCGACGGCGGCCCAAAGGACGGTGCGACCAGTAAGGTCCCCGCCCCTTCCGAGGGCTTCGGTAACGCGATCGAAGTTCAGGACCACTCCCGCAACGACAATGAGTACAGGCAATCCGAAGTACAAGATTCGGGTGATGACGTTGACTTTCTTTGTCAGCATTTTTTTCGATACCCAGAACAGGTATGGAAGAACACAACAGATTGCAAATGAAGTCATGGAGTCTGCTTTAAGCACAAGAAATAGCGAGAGGGCAGCCAAGCTAAACCAGAGAAGGCGGCGTGATCGCTCGTGCCAGAACAGCACCATGCATAGTAAAAATCCGACTGCCATCATGCCGCCTAGCTCGTTCTTTTGGGCGAAAGCACCAATCCAAATCCCTTGAAACTCGCCCGTACCTACTCCAAAGCTCGGAACGCAAACTGCCGCGATCATGCTGCTTATTGCCCCAAGCCCTAGCGCAAAAGATCCGAAATGCAGAATTTCACGAGTGGTGAAGCGAAGCGCGAAGTAAAGCGCTACGACGGTTGTCCCGATCAACGCTCCGCAACGTAGGAAGGTGAGGCCCCGATCTTGAGACCAGAGCAGTGACGCGACGGCAACCGGTACCGGGAGCAACAAAACGATGCCCCTTTTCCACAAGTGCCACGGGACTACGCACGTGCGCCTAAGAAGCCAAAACGCGGTCAAATACACCAGTATCCATAAGGCGTTCGTAATCAGGGCGCCGGTCCAAGTCCCGGATTCCATATCACGGGAACCTTGGAGAACACGCCAAAAGGCACCCGTAGAATAGAACAATACGGATACCGCGAAGATCCGCTCGAAGCTAGCCAACGGCAGACTTCGAGGTTCCGCTTCGGCTCGCACGTCGGCAGCATGCCTGATTGGCTCGGGGTATGCGAACGCGACTCTCCAAAAGGCAACGGCAAGAACGAGGATTGCCAGCAATACCACACCTACGCCTATGAGTGAAGCAAAGCTCTCTGCCCAAATGAGAGGCAGGAGTATCACAGATGTAATAGCTGCAATGAAAATCGCCACGCCTCCGCCCATAGCTCCGGTGGGTCCATGCGTACCCTCTTGTCCAGTAGAAACCATACCCCTCGCCTTACTCATACCTGGTCCGCTAAATGCCCCTATTAATTTCACTCAACCAATGAGATTGAGTTATTTACGGTTATTTCCGGGACACCAACTAGTTTTAGGCTGTAGATGCAACTTCTAAATCCATGGTCAGTTGGAAATGCGTCTAAACACTCCTGTAATTTGCATCGTCAGCGTCAGCTCGGGATAGCAATCATGTATATAAGCCAAGGTGGCTCGTGGCTCTTCATCAGTGCGCCTCCCGGCAGATGAGAAAGGGCCACCTACGTTTGGTAAAATCCGCGGACAAAAGGTAACAATGGCGTTTCTGCATTCGGTGAGTTAAACGTAACCTCTAGCCAAAAATGGCGCAACCTTAAGACCCGATGACAGAAAAAGCGAGTGAGCCACCGGGCACAGAGTACACTTGATGCTCTTTGGAAAACTCCCGGAGCCAACGGGAGACTCCATTGACACCCATGCGGCCAAAGTCATGCCAGGTAATCACGCTCCCTGGATGGCAGCACTTCAAGGCATTGAGCGTGTCGGAGCGGACATATTCGTACGAGTGCGAGCCGTCGATGAAGAACAGGTCAACCTTGCCTTGGAAAGGAGAGTAGTCAAACGTGGCGCTGTCTCCGAAGATGGTATGAATCTTCTGCGCAATCTCCATGTCCTCCCACACGTACCGCTTCCTTTCCCTGCACCTGCTCACGTACACGCCATCCAGCGGCGTTGTATCGAGCGTTGGTTTCCCGTCTGACGGCAGGTCAAGCGTATAAATCCTGCAGCTATCGGGCGCATTGAGGGCCATATGCGCCGTCGTGTATCCGGTGAGAGTGCCGATCTCAAAGATGGTTTGCGGCTTTATGGCCCGGCAGAGCAAACACAAACTAACGATGTCAGAGACATACGACGGCGAACTGAGGAACCACGTAGCCTCCTTGGCGTTACAGAGAGAAACTTCAGCGAGCCCTGCCCCTGGAAGAACCTCAAACACATTCTTCTGCGGAAGGCCACGGCGATCTGCAATGGTGCCAAGCGAGAACAAATTCTCGGTCGCATACTTAACCATCTGCTTAGGCTTTGCGAGGAAAATCAAGCTAGCAACGTTTCCGCCCATCAAAAAATTGCGCACTGCTATGAATGCTAAGTGCGTGGATGACTTTAAAGCGGGAAGTTTATTTTCCATCTGTCTGCATGACCAACATCATGCTAAGGAGCGCCCATTTTGGCGGCAAGAAAAGTGTGCCAGCCGTGAAAATCCAAAATAGAAGCAACTCTCGTAGCGCCACTGGCCCCCTCTTGTTCAGCGTGCAACATACCCAGGAATCACTCGCTCATTGCCCAGTTCTCATTCAGTCGATCGACTCGAACTATTTGACACACTCGACGTACAGGGTTTCCTCTGCGCGATTGTCCAGGCGATCAAGATCGGGCACCAATCCTTGCTGGAAGGCACATCTCTCGATCAACCTAAAGCCAGCCTTTGCTAAAGCAGAGGCCAGCAAATCGAAGTCGTACATATATCGATGTCGGTGAAATTCGCCCGACCTTGGTTCAAAGAAATAGGAAAGCGCTTGTTCCTTACGACCTTGAGCGTACAGCTCGTAAACATGTTGCAAGTCCGGCACGCAGACTCGAAGACGGCCGCCTGTTTTCAAAACTCGATACGCGTCCCTAAGCATATGCTCAGCCGTGTGCGGGTAGAAATGCTCGAGAACATGGGAGGAGTATACGAAATCCACCGAATCGTCTGAAAAAGGTAGGCCATATTCCAAATTGTGGTGAACAAAGAAATGGTTCTTCAACTGGTGAAGGTAACTGTCTGGTTCGCCGCACCAGTTTTTAGCATTAGATAGATTATATAATAGTTTAAGAACCGGCTCTGGCCAGCCGGCGAACAGAACGTGTGGACTACCGTCGACGTTTATCCACCCCTTTATGACAGATAGCGAGGAGCCAGCATTCACTTTCACAACGCCGCCATTCAGACGCACGCGGCGCGTCTTCTTTGTCCACGCAATCAAAGAATTGCCTCGGTCGATCAACTGCCTAATCACGTTTGGATGTTCCTCTAGTCCCAGATGGGCCCAGTAATTTGAGCTCACCGCTCAACTTGATACCGCACTTTGAGCGATAGTAACTTGCGTGGTCCAGCGCCAGAAGGAAAAGAAAAAGACCAACGCGTACACCGCAAATCCCGCCGCCATGCTGAGAGCAGCTCCGCCGACACCCCACACCCGAATGAAGACCACCGCAGTGATCAGCCCGATAGGAGCTGAGATTGCATTTGCGACTAGGTCAAAGTGCGGTTTCTGGACCGCCCGGAGCGCCATTGAGAATCCATTGGCAAACGCAGTGAACACCGGGACCAAGCCGAGGGCCGGGATTAACCAACTGACAGAGGCGAATTTTCCCCCATACAATATGTGCTCCAGTGGCTTCGCAAAAATAACCAGCAGCAGGGCGTAGGACACAGCCATTCCCGTCAGAGCAAGCGTACAGAGCACCACCTTTTTCCGCAGCCTATCGATAAGGCCAACGCCGAAGTCTTGCGCCATTACTGGTAGCGCCATCAACCCTACCGCGGTCACAATCTGCGTCATCAGCAAAGATGGAATCTGCATAGCTCGCAATATGCCTGCCGCCTCAAGCCCCAGGAACCCTGCCGCGGTGTAGGTCTGGACTTGACTGGTGATTGTAAAAAGGACCGCGCTCGCTACCAGCCAGCGCCCGTACCTCCAGTTTTCTACTAGCACCTGTTTCCACGAAACCGGTCTCAGCAATTTCCCTCCGATCACATGCAATTGTAGGAGGAGCACAACGGCCGCAGGGATACTCGCAGCCGCCATCAGCAAGAAGGCCGAGAAAACATCTAATAGATCCTTTGAGCGAAGAAACCACAATCCGAGCAGAATGCAGGCGAGATAGCCCCCGCTTCCCCACACCGCCATGGACGGGCGGTGGACCACATAACACATCCGGCGAACCAGCCAAAACAAGAGCAAGAATGGTAGAGCGATGGCACTCCCGGCAAGTGCCCTTATAAGTTCCTTTTGCGCTCCCGTCCATGCCGCGACGCCGGCTGCCAGAAACAGTGCTGCAGACAAAATAATTACTAATACCGTATGCAACTTCAGGTGCGTAAGGAAATATTCCACCATCTGTGCCGAATACGTGGCGGGGCCCATTACGCTCATCGGCTCCAAAAGGAGAGCAGTATGGAACCCAAAAAGGAAGAGAACTGTGGTAAAACCCACCGCAAAGGCGCCATAGCCGTCGCTCGTCAGCCAGCGCGCTAGAAACAGGTTCAGCAGGAAGCCCGCTCCGGACGCCAAACCCTGATCCAGAACCGACAAGCCGGAACGAATCCCCCAGAAACGCACCCGCTCCCGCGTCAGCTCGACCCCTGTCAGCCCGATCTTTTCCTGGAACGTCGCGCTCAATCGTTATTCCCCGCACCTCGACTCTTACCTCACCAATTCTTTAGGTTCTTACTTCACTTTCATGACTTGCTCGCTCGTGCTTTCCCCAGCGGATCCAAATCCGCCGCATCTACCTCCACCATTGCCGCCCTCTGGATCAGCTCTAGCGAGATCACCAGCCGCAGCCGGTTTTTTCTCCGGATCACGATTCCTTCGACCCCTGCCAACGGTCCTGCCTTGACCCGCACGCGCCGTCCAACGCCCAGGAACGGGTGCGGCTCGGCCAGCACGCCCATCGCCAAGCTTTTTTTCAGCCCGTCCATTTCCTCGTCCGGTAACGCCGACAGCTGTCCGTTGAACCCAACGAGACGCACGACACTTGGAACTTGCAGTACACGCAACCGATCGGCCAGCCCCATGCGGACAAATACGTAACCTGGAAAGATAGGCAGCTGCAGGTGCATCCGCCTATCTTTCCAGCGCCGCACGGTTTCATACAGCGGTAGAAATGATTCGACGGATCTCTCCTCAAGCTGGTCGCGCACTCTCTTTTCGTGATTCGCGCAGGTGTAGGCGGCATACCAGCGCAACTGCACGGAATCTCTCGACAAAATCGCCTCTGCACTTGAGTCGAGAATTTGAACCGCTGAAACCGACATCGCTCCGAGCTCCTTCCACCTTGTTGACAGCTTCGCCCCGTCACTTACAGGGGCGTATGTGACCTAACCCATTTAAAATTAATGGCCTACAGCCAAAGCAAGCGCCTAGTTCGACGCTCCGTCATCTTTCCTGCTCCGGCGTGTCCAATTCCAAGACTTGCCGACGCCGGAATGATCCCCAGATCCGTTATGGGCGAATTGCGGAATACTTGCCTTCACTGCGCTGAAAACTTCCTGCGCAAAGGCTTTCCTCGGATCGATCGAGTCAGTCTGATCCCAAGCTGTCTTTCCAAATATCCAAGTCGTCGCCAAGGCGAGTGCAAGTGCCGTTCCCAAAAGCATGATCGGCAGGCGCGGAGGGAATGACTTCTTGTCTGGAACGTTGGCCGAATCGAGAACCTTTACCGTCGGAATCTCTTTCACTTCCTGAACCTTGGCCAGCTCATATTCCTTGGTCAAAGTTTCGAAAACAGCCTCCTGCACCTTCGTCCGGCGATAGAGGTCTGCGTAAGTTACGCCGAGCAGAGGAAGCCTGCGGATGGATGGATATAGAGAGGCCTGCTGCTGGCCGGAAGGTGCCGATGCATCCTCTCCCTTTCCGCCGATTTTCTCGAGTTGGTGCTTCAATTCGTCAATCCGCGCTCGCACGGAACGGATACGCACGTTATTGTCGGTGTACACTTGCCGGAGGCCTTCGAGTTCGGATTCCGCGGCGATGAGCTGCCCCTGAAGGATCGCCGCGGCTTCCACCATGGCCTTGCCTTGTTCCTTAATATCAATCGCCGAGTTCTTGCTCGCGAACTGGCTGAACTCTTTCTCCGCCGATTCTAGGTCTTTATTCACGGCTTGCAGGCGCTCTTCAAGGAAAATACGTTCGCGACGGGCTGATGACGTGCTCAACTCGGCGACAAGTCGGTTCAGCTCTTCAACGTAGGCCTGGCCTATTGCTGCTGCCCGCTTCGGGTCCTTGTCGGTGACGGTGAGGGAGATTATTTGGCTCTTCCGATCGACAGAAATGCCGGTGTGCTCGGCTAAGTCCTTGCGCGTATCTTCCATGCGACGGTCCCCATAGAGTCTCTTCAGGTCGAACTGCTGGATCAGTTTGTCCTGGACCGTGCGGCTCGAAAGGATGCCAACAAAAATGTCACTGGTGCTCTTCATCCCAAGCATTTCGCCAGCGATGCCACCCAGGCCTCCGGCACCGCCGGAGAGCGCGGCGGCCGCCATAGCGAGCCCACCCGACTGACTGCTGTCGGGAGGCATGAGACGCGCCGTCGATTCGTAGCGGGCCGAAATGAGGAAGGCGATGAGCGTGCTCGCAAGGAGTCCGTAGAGGGCTACGCGCGCAAGCAACCGGCGATGTTCCCATAGAAGCCGCAAGTATAGGACGGAGTCCCCGCTACCTTGTGGCGTTTCCTGAGGCTCAGGAGCGATGGGGAGATCGTGTTCCGGCAACTCAGGCACAGGCTGGCGAACTGGAGCGCTACCCGTATAGTTCACGGCCGGTCTCCCGCCGCGTTCGCGGCAGAATGCTTAAACAATTTTTGTGGCTCAAACAGAATTTGCACCGCTGCCGTCACGTTTCTGGAAGCGTTCGGCTGAATCACAGGAAAGAGCCACCGTTCGTATTGCACTGACGCGGACAGACTGAGATTCGAGCGAACCCAGTAATCTGTGCGCGCACCCACATCAGTTAGCGTGCCCCCACCGGGAATGAACTCCTGACTCACCTTCAGGTGGCGAAAATTGAACTGCAACCGGTTGCGGGCGCCGAACCAATAGTTTGACCAAGCCTGCGCGCCTTGTCCGCCGCGGCCAACCCAGCTCCCCATGATGTTACCTTCATTTGTATACCCGCTGCGCCACGTACCATTAAAATAAAAAGAGCCAGGGTTGTTCACGCCGCCTCTCTTAGGGACGTCGGTATATACGCCCTCAACTCTGAGATCTAATTTTGGAAGTCTCGGGAGGTGAGAAAAATAGAGGCCCGAATGCCATGCTGACCAAGTGGGATATGCGATTGGCGAGAACTCGTCATAGGTGAGCCCATCCGCGTAGAGGGTCGCCCAATTACGCAACCAGGGTAGCCGATAACTGAGATCTAGCCCCGATGTTCGTTTGCCCGGCTTATTCGGTGTGCCGGCCACCGAGTTTCCGGTGTCAAACAAGCTGGCAATCAGGGCGTGCGTTGTGAAAGGGTAGCCCTCCCCGGCGAAAATGGTTGTGCGATAAAAGCCAAATTCGAAGTTTGGAGTAGGCTTGAAGCTGATGTTCTGACCATGCATGAACGGCTGGTCTGGCAGTACCTGACCCCATTGGCCAACCAGTCCAAGAGGACTGAAGATAAACTTGAATCCCGATAGTCGCCCGAGGAAAAACTCGGTTCGCACCGGTCCAAGCCATCCGAGAAAACTCGGCAAGTTTAGAGGCGTTGTGCGGGTAACCCGAACCATGTCGATGGGCTGGGCATTATTGCTCAAATCCAACGAGGTGCCCTCGCCGGTTCCCCACCACAAGCTTTGTCTGCCGAAAGAAATCTGCCAGTTCGAAAACATCAGCCCGACATAAGCATCGAGCAGCGCCGCCTGCGTAACGGCGGGGTACGGTGTGGCAGGTTGCAAGGGCAAAAAATCCAATCCAGCGACCACTTCGCGTGTCGACAGTGGAAGTGCTGGAATGCTCGGCGCGGTCTGTACTTCACCGCGCACATAGGCAACCCAACGGCCTGAGGTAGCATACGCTGAGAAACCGCTCGCCGTGTTCCAGCCTTCACCATAGGGGCGCCCGAAGTCGTTGAACTGAGTCTGTGCGAAGTCATAACCATCCGTCAGGGGCATTCCCGAGATGTATTCCGTGCGTGTATATATCGATTCCACTCGAAAGGCCGTGTTGTCAGTACCGCCCTCGGTTTCGGGAAGCAATTCACGTTCCAGTTGCGAAACCAGCTTCGCTGCTTCCGTGGTTTCGCCTTCGATGTTCCCCACCTTATCTTCTGCCTCGCTGAGAAGCCTCGCACACTCCCGACGTGTCCAAGGCCGCATGCCTGCAAATGCACTGTCAATCAAGCCCATGGCAGCGAGACGATCGAGCGCCGGGTAAATCCAGCTATCGAGTGGAACGTATGGCGAACCCTGATTCGCAGGAGAGGAGTTTCCGTCGCCGCGAAAGATTTGGCTGATCGACTTCCAAGCCTCACCGCCGAGTCCGGGGTCGTGATTTCGAGTGTAGATATTCTGTGCGACGAGGTTGCCTATAATGCTGCCGACGAAGACATCAGAAGGAAAATGCTGGCGCGCGCGAATTCGTGAATAGTCGACAAGAGAGGCCAAGCCGTAGGCCGCGATTTTCATGAATGGGCTAGGATATTCGTGTGCGACGACTCCTGCTATGGACCACGCCGCGGCAGCGTGTTCCGAGGGAAACGATGTGCCGCCTTGAAAGAACGGGCCGGTCCCGTTGCCTTGGTAAGGCCGTTCGCGGCCCAGGGAATACTTAAAAGACTCGACCGCTACAAGACTGTTTAGAGCGGCTTCGCCGGCGAGGAAACCGGTCTCGCTCCAGTGTTCGTTGTGCTTGACGTGGCCCAGCAGCCACATTCCGCCTGCACCGCCGATGAGCGCTGCGATTCCGGCATCAGATACTGTCTTGTAGTGGCTAATCGTCGAAGGGTTGTGCGACAAATGATTGCTATAGTCCGTGTCTGTCACGAAGAGGCCCGCAGTAATTCCGCTCACTGGCACCAACCACTGCATGTCCGAGAATCGAAGCTTTGCAGGACTCGTCCAGATTTGTTTCTGGTCTAGCAAGAATTCCTTTTCTAAGCCCTTAAAGCTCCGCGGTGCCGATGGCGTGAATTCTGACAACGGATCGTTGGCAAATTTTTTTTCCGGGCTTGTTTTCTTTACTTCCGTGCCCGAACTGCTCTCTTTTGTATCTAGCTCTCCTCGCTCCTCCGCTTGCTGAGGCGCAGACCAAGAGACTCTCGCTGTCAGCGTAAGGCTCGACGCCGCCAGGCCAAACGCCAACAGGAAGAAACAGACTCGCGTTATGCAAATCATCGTCATGGGTGGATGTACGCCACCGCCAAGGCCACAGATGAAGCCATTGACGCTGATTGCATGATCAACGCCCAGTTACGACCGCCGATCTTTGGCGCTTTTTCGGGCACAACGATAGTGTCCCCCGCCCGCAAGGTCGCACTCATCGGATCGCCGCCCCACCAACCATCGCTGTTGTTTTTCGCGGCGATCACGGAACCGTCGGCGCGGATCACAAATACCGCCTTCTTGTCTGCGAGCTGCGTCACGCCGCCAGCTTGGCTGAGATACCACTTGGCGCTATGGCCCGGCCGGTATCCGATCGCAGTTGGATTGAACACTTGGCCGTTCACCATAACGTAGCCCGCTCTTTTAGGAACAAAAAGAACGTCGCCATCGCGAACCTGCACGTCTGCCGCCGTGTTTTGCCAAGCCTTCATATCCGGCGAGATTTTGATCACAACGCGGCCGATCGGGGCGCTCGCTTGCAGTTGAGCCAGAGCTGCTTCTGTCTGACCGATCGCGGTCAACTTGGCGTTTTTCTCATCAGCATTTGTGTCCGGCAGCGCTTTGAGGGTTACCTCCTCCGCTTTCACACGCTGCACAAGCTCCATGTGGGCCTTAGTCTCTAGATCGCGTACCTCGCGCCTCATCAACACTGCCCCGTAAGCATAGGCTTCCGAGCCAAATCCTCCGCTTCGCGCCAAGACAGAGCTCAGCCTCTCTCCAGGCTCGATACCGTAGGTGCCCGGATGCAGAACTTCCCCTCGCACAGTCATGGCTGCACCAATATCCTTCCAGCGCGGAAGCTGCCGAATTGTCAGAATGTCTCCGTCACGGAGTGGGATGTCGGCCTTCGAATCTCCGCTCATAGCGGCTGTAAGGTTAAGCACCAGAAGATCGCTGGGATTAGCTCGAGAGGCGTTCATATCGAAACGCGCGAGATCAGCGCTTTCCGTGTAGGCGCTCCTCTTTAGTCCACCGGATACGCGAACCAAATCCTCGACATGCATGTTCGTTGTGAGCGGGTACCGGCCCGGCTTGGCCACTTCACCGGTGATATAAACCGTCGGCGGATCCACTCGCGCCGCATTGCGGTGAATCAACAAACGGTCGCGTGGCTGGATCAAAATGTTGTCTACAGGATTTCCCGCAAGGGCTTCGCGGAGATCAACGCTGAGAATTTTCATCGTGCCGTCTGGCTGAGTGCGGAATAGCTGAGCAGAATCAAGTGATGCATCCTGAGTGACCCCACCTGCCAGGTAGATTGTGTCCCTGAGGTACGCTTGACCCGAAGTGCGATACTTCCCAGGCTCCCGCACTTCCCCGCCAATCCAAACTTCCGGGGCGGGCTCAAAATCGTAGCGGCTAAAAACGCGAACGGTATCAAGTGGCTGTAGCTTCGGTCCTGAGGCTGGATTCGCCAGAGCCGCGGTTAGATCAAAACTTTCGACGCTCGGATGAAAGTCGGGCGGATTCAGCCTGATGATTTCTGCATAGTGCGGCGCCGGCTCCGGCAACAAATCCTTGTAGGAACCAATCAGATCAGACAGGTTCATCCCTTGTTTGTAGGAGAATCGTCCGGGACGCAGCACGTGTCCCTGAAGGTAGATTGCGTCTTCGTTGTACGGAGCGATCGGAAAGATGTGCACTTCGTCGCCGTCGTTGATCTTAAATGCATCAAGCTGCTTTTTCGCTTCATCGGCGTCCCCCGCCGGCGAGAGATTGAGGGTAAGCATAGTGCGTTTCTCGTGCGCTTCGACACGCTGCACCTCAATGTGCCGTAGCGTTGCCGTTGGCAGGATTCCACCGGCGAGTTCGAGCACATCTGCCAGTGAACTCTCATCGTGCAACTCGTAGATAGCCGGTCGCCGCACCATTCCATCAACGGTGACCTGTGGTCCCAAAGATGGGACGAGCAGCGTGTCGCCATTCTCCAAGCGGTTCATATCGGACCGCACCCCGTGCAAAAGCAAGTCGTAAGCATCCACTTCTTCGACAAGCTGCTTGCCGCGATAGTGTTTGAGCGCGCGGAGGGAGCCGCGAGGCGTTACTCCTCCGGCGGCAAACAACGCGTTTAGCGGAGTCGAGAGCGAGCTGATATCGTATGCGCCTGGTTGCGCAACGTCTCCGACCACGTACACGCGAACGGTTCTCAATTTCGCTAGGGAAACATCCGCCGAGACGTCCCGATACTCGGTCCTTAGCGCCTTCTGTACTGCCTGCTGCACGTCGCCCAGATTCCGCCCACTCACAAGGAGGGGTCCGGCTTCGGGAAGCGCGACGCGTCCCTCACGATCGACGACGCGATACATGCGCTGAGAGACTCCGCCCCAAAGATCAATCTCGAGGCTGTCGCCCGGGCCGAGCACGTAGTCGGGGCCAACCGGAAGATCCATGGGAATCGCTTCGGGGTCGTTCGCAGGGTTGCGGAAAACATCCAATCCAAAACGCTCAATCGGTCGCTGGCGCGCCGATGCCTGCACATACATGTCATAGAGCGAC
>Ga0210405_10002027_pt1 | contig 21707 bp, 12 predicted proteins | sample IncBWH11MmetaG_FD_155492 | JGI IMG/M metagenome (GOLD analysis project Ga0210405, IMG submission 155492) | Forest soil microbial communities from Barre Woods Harvard Forest LTER site, Petersham, Massachusetts, United States - Inc-BW-H-11-M | ecosystem: Environmental > Terrestrial > Soil >... | reverse complement strand
GATGGGCGGTGCCGGCGGTACAATTAACAACGCCACCCTCCCCCAGACCACCACCGTCGATTACGTCAAAGTCACACAACCGTAATTCGAAATCTTGGAAGCAACGAGTCCCCTGGCCACGCCGAGACTCTGCAAGATTAAAATTGGCGCCGAGATAGCTCTAGGGGATTACTTTGAACAACGCCTGCATGCCACCTTCGATGTGATCGCTCACGTGGCAATGAAAGAGCCAGGTCCCCACGTTGTCGGGCACCATGTCGGCTTGAACCATCATCATTGGCTCGAGGTGAACCATATCAGTGCGCATATTGTTGAAGATCACCGTTTGGCCGTGCCAATGTGGGGTGTGAACGTCGTCATCGTTGCTGTTAGCAAACAAATACCAGCGGACTCGTTCTCCTTTTTTCATTGTCATTACGGGTAGATTGCCTTCGATTAGGCCGTTGAGGCTATAGAGAAGGTAGCGCTGGCGGAAGGCTGGATCGGTGAATCGGAGACCTTGCGTGTACTTCCGACGGTTCATGGCGTTGGATTCAAAGTACCAGCTCTCGGTCTCGTCGAAGACAGAAAACGCTACTATAAATTCACGATCCACATCCTTGGGGGTGCCGTCTTGTTTTGTAGAGCCTTTTGCGCTCACGAGGATCGGCCCGAACAATCCGGTATTCATATCTCGAGGCTCGACAAAGTGCGAATGATAAACCCATAAGATGGAGCTGGAATCCCCGGACGCTGGCCCAGCGCGCTCAGGAACGGTCCAGGTATAGGTAAAAGTTTGACCGGGAGGTACCGCGTCGCCTTTTTTTGCCTCGGGAGAGGCGTTATCACTGTAAAGTGCGCCTTCTGATTCCTTGGTGTATGCCAAACCATGCGGGTGCATGCTGCAAAAGAACTTGGTATTATTTTTGAAAACGACCTTAACGACGTCTCCAACCTCTGCGCGAATGAGTGGCCCTAGAATTCCGAGATGCTCCCATTCTGGCGGGCGGGGTTTTAAGGTAGTGAAAGTGCCGTCGGTGTATTCATGATAGACAGCTTTTCGGTAGGTCGTTGAATTGATCCCCGCTTCATTCTCAGGCCCCGGAGTCCCAGTTAAATTTCGCCCGCCTGGCGCATAATTCCACATCACGTCTTCCGCCGCGATGTAGTAGAGGCGTACTCTTGGCTTTGAAAGATTCTGAGCAAAGGCGCCGGATAAGGCCGTGGGGATCAGAAGACTGAGCAAGAGCGCGCCTGCACACATTGTCTTGCGCTTGCTTGGGCGCACTTCTGGCGCAGTCGCCATCGGACTAATGTCGACCTTTTGATCTATTCGATTCAGACAAAGAGTCCTCAGCCTTCAGGGAAGTCAGATTCCCGCGGGTTTCGACCACAAGTCTAAGGGAGTAACACTAGAAATGCCCGGAGACTATGAACTTTTGTCGAAAGCGTAATCCACGTCTAGAATCTGAAAGAAAAGCATCGATCGGTCAGCCGCCGCTCAGGTGACGGGTATGATCTGATGCCTCGCGCAGACAGGCCGGAAACCTGGATTCTTAAACGCGATCGGCGTTCGGAACCTACGCAAGTTCGCGGTCCAAGACAAAAATAAAGAAGCTATTCGCTGTGCTCTGCACCATGCCCTGTCGTCGAATTTAGCTAGGGCAGAGAAATAACGGTCACGTTGCTAAAGGCGATCGGTTGATCCGAAACGTCTAACGCGATCGCACCCTGCGTGTAGGTTGCGTCCGTCGCTGTGATGACAAGGACGTTGTCGTAATAGACTTTGATGGTCGTGCCTTGGAAACTCAGGCGTATGTTGTGGACGTTTGTATTCATAACTAAGCCGGTAGCGGTGGCAAGCAGCGTGTTGCCGGCGTCGATGTTCCACTGGCCGATGCGGTAGAGGCGAATAATGCCTTCCGCTGGATAGATCCAGGCCCCGTAGCTAGCCCCGTTCGTCGTATTTACGCGACCGCGCAAACCACCGGGGTAATCGTTGGTTGAAGAGAGCTGGAAGTTTGTCGCCACGGTGTAATCCGTCCATGAAGAACTGCCCGCCCAGGATTGAGTGTGGCCTTCGCCATTGTACGTGTAGGTGCCATTGACGACCGACCATCCGGAATTAAATCCGAGAGGTCCAACTGTCCAATTGCCTGCCCCAGCGCTGAAGTTGTCGCTAAAGAGCATCGTACCAACCTGGGTCGAAACCGATATCGTAGCTGGACTGTTGTTGACGTCGGGAGACGTTATAGTGATCGAGTCGCTATACGTGTTGTTGGCGAGGGTGCTGGTGTTCGGGGAGACTGTAACTGTAGAAGGAGCAGTTCCCGTAGTTGAGCTGAGCCCTATCCAATTAGAAGTAACGCTTGCTGACCAGCCGAGATTGCCGGTACCTAGGTTGGAAACTTGGAAAGTCTGTGGGGTCGGGTTCAAAGTTGACGTGCCGAAGAAATTCAAAGTTGTTGGCACAACGGAAAGGACAGCAGTCTTGACCGCCAGGGTCACGGGTATGGAAATTGGAGAGTTAGTGGCTCCGGGAGCGGACAGTAAGATGGTAGCGTTGTACGTGCCTTCCGCCAAGCCCGCCGGATTGGCGGACACTGTTAGTACCCCAGGCGTAATCGTGGTTGAAGCTGAGATGGTGAGCCAGGACGCTCCACTTGAAACCGACGCTGCCCACGAGGTGGAGGCGCCACCAGCCGTAATGTTGAGAGTTTGCGGCGGAGGCGTGGTGCCAGGGAGCGCACCGAAAACCAAACTTGACGGAGAAGGTGTTGCGAGGGCGGCCTGGGTTTGGACCGCATCGACCCGAATATTTGTGTAGGAGATGGGCTGGCTGTCCGCATCCATGCAAACGAAACCTGTCGAGTACGAACTGTCCGTCGCACTTATTAACAAGGCGCCATTCCAATAAACAGAAATCTGAGTGCCGTGGAAATCCACACCGAGATCATGATAAGCGCTCGTGTCAAATGTTGCAGCGGCTTGCCCCAGCAGGGTCAAAGAGGGATCGTTGACGCTCCATGTGGCAACCTTGTAGAGAATTATCTGATTGGAGCCGGGATACAGCCACACCACATATCCAGCTCCGGTTGTCGGATTGACCCGGGCGCGTACGCCACCAGGCCAATTCGATAGGGATGAGAGCTTGATATTCGTATCGAACGTGTAGTCAGACCAGGCAGTGTTCCCTGCGCAGGACTGGCTGAGACCAGACCCACTGTACGAATAGATGCCGCTCGATGCGCTCCAACCTCCGGCAATGCCCATGGGGGAAATTATCCAGCCGTTACCGAGATCGCTAAAGGTTTCGCTCATGTCTTGCGAAAGGACTTGTAGAGTGACTGGGACTGACAGTGGCGAATTCGCGATGCCACTCGCCGTAACGATTACATTCCCCGTGTAAGTTCCAATCGCGAGTCCTGAAGCATTCACGCTGACATTGGCAGTTCCTGGAGTGGAACCAGACGTGGGAGAAACGGATAGCCAAGAGGAATTTGTCGAGAGAGTATAGGAGAAACTGCCAAACCCGCCATTTGCAATCGTAAGAGCTTGGGCAGGTGGCGAGGCTTGTCCAGTAAGGGCGACGAAGCTGAGGCTGGAGGGTGACGGAACAATGGAAGGCGGAGGAGTGATGACGGTCAAGCTGACGTTAATTACCTGGGGCGGGTTGGCTGCGCCCAGAGAGAAGAGAGTTATAGTGCCGCTATATGTTCCACCGCTCAGAGCAGACGAGCCGACAGAGATTTGGGGAGTGGCCGGAGTCGTGCCTGACGCGGGGGAAGCACTCAACCAAGAAGCGCTACTTACGGCAGTCCATGCCAGTGTGCCACCACCTCCCCCCGTGAGTTGAACAGTCTGAGCTGCCGGGCTAGGTCCGCCGTAATTGGCGGAGAAGCTCAGACTTGAGGTGGACGAAGAAAGCGTTCCGGTATTAGCGCTAGTGCTAGTTACCATGACATTTCCGAAGGAAATGACCTGGTTGAAACCTTCCAAAGCGATCAGGCCGCTTGCATAGGTTGAATCCGTAGCGGTGATTACAGTTTTGCCGTCGTAGAGTGCCGTAATCTGACTGCCATTGAAGGTCAGACTAACGTTGTGGAAGCTGCTGCTATCAAAGACTGCAGATCCAATTCCGAGCTGAACTAGAGGCTGATTTATATCCCAAGCGGATGCGCGATACAAAACGAATTCGCCGAGAGCTGGATACAACCAGAGCATGTACCCAGCACCCGTCGCGGGGTTCACTCTTCCACGGATGCCACCAGGATAATCGCTAGAAGTGGACAACTTGATAGGAACACTTAGGGTGTAGTTCGACCAAGCAGAGTTTCCTGCGTAAATCTGGCTGTTGCCCCCTCCGCTGAACTGTGCGGCGTACTGGGATGTTTGGTTTACGACTGACCAATCCGTCTCGAGACCCAGCGAGGAGACCACCCAGCCTTGCAAGCCTTGGGTTTGAAAATTTGTAGACAGTAAAACGTTTGTGACGGTCAAGCTGACAGCTATCGTCTGGGTAGGGTTATTGCCTGAGGCATTGATTGTGATCGTGCCAGTGTAAGTACCGGCTGCCAAACTGGCAGAATTCGCGGTCACGGTCAAAGTGTAAGGCGTGGTGCCGGAAGTCGCGGAGAGATTAAGCCAAGAAGCATTGCCAGACGCAGTCCAATTCACCGTCCCGGTGCCCTCGTTGAATAGGGATACGGACTGACTAGGCGGGTTAACTCCCACTTGCGCCAAGAAACTAAGGTTGGACGATGTCAACAAAAGGGCCGGCGGTGCACCAGGCATGGACTGGGAGGGCATGTAAACGACATCCACCCAGTAGTTGGTGGCATTGAAACTCGCCGTTGGGAATGTGCTGAAGTTGCTATAGTTGTACACGCCATCAGACCCAGAACCCGCCAACCCGTTCTGCAACAGATGTACGGGAGGATTATCCAACCCTGCGCCCGCGAAAAACTCCGCGCTGGCCGCATAGTGGCCAACTGGAGCGAAGTAAGATGCAACATAGACCGTGTTGGCAATGATTGCGACTGGATTGGCAAAGTTGACTTGTTGCCAACCGGAGGCGCTCTCATTGCTGAAAGTGGCGCTGCCAAGCAGCGATCCTGAGGCGGTCCACAGATTTCCAACGTGAGTACCAGTGTTCGCTGCGCTCTTGTAGAACCGAATCCCGCTAATATATCCGTTGTAATCGGCACGGAATTTCACACCAACTTCAATCGAACCGCCATCGCCGCTATCCGGCGTTTGAGGAGAAGCCGAGGAATTCCAGACATCGCATGGGCAGTCGTGTTCTGCGACGGTAACGGCAATTCCCGAGGAGGGAGTTTCCAGGTTCCCGCTATCGTCCACGGCGCGGCTCTTTATGGTTGTGTTCCCAACCACGATCGGTATTCCTGTATAGCTCCACGTTGCGCGCCCCGTCGCTGCGTGCCAAGTATTTCCGCCGTCTAGCGATACTTCGACTCCAGCAACTACTCCTCCCCCCGAGTCAGTAGCCGAACCACTCACAGTGGTGCTTACTCCCACAGGAAGGATGGAGCCTGGACCAGGCGATGCGATCGTAGACCGAGGAGGTGTGGTATCTGTAGATGCTGTTGCGGGAGCCAAACCCGGCTGCAAGCTGCCAGGTTGGACGCCCATGTCTGCGAAAAGATTTACGATGGCCTGCTGCATATTGGGGTCCGTGTCCTGAACCGGACCGAACGGGTCGTCGTGGTTATTGTTAAGACCCCAAGCCCAGTCCACGCTACCAGTACTAAAGACCAGTGCGCCGCTCGGCGCCCTGTACATCATCATGTGATGCGTGGCGCTACCGGCTCCATAGGTTGCACCGAAGTCCAGCAAGAGATCGGTGGTTAGAGTCTGGGGAGTGGTAGAAAGCTCAAACGCTCCGGCCGGCCGAAAACCATTGTCGATGTCTTCATCCGATTCATAGCCAAGCGTTTGCGCCGGGAGGGAGTAGGTTTGTCCAGCAGACTGAGTGGCAACGGCTGTATTTCGCCAGAACCGCATTTTGCCGTCTGCGGCGGGAACCTTCACGGCCATTGTCCCATCGTTATCGGTCCCGGTTCCATTTACCATGAAGAGTGTGCCGGTAAGACCGTTCTCGGGCTGCCCGCCATCGGATGGGGGACTAAAGCTTGGATCGCGCCATGTTCCGGTCCAGGTTGGCGGATCATCGGGGTCGATCTGGGCAAAGGCCAAGGTCTCCTTATAGCAGACCATTGTGCGGTAAGGAGTGTTGGTCCCATCAATGCTGTTCTCCCAGCGCACCTTCCAAAACACTTCGTTACCGCTAAAGAATGCCAAATTGACGCCAGCGTCGCGCGCGGCTTGGACGTTCGTTCTTTGCGGGCCAGACCAATACTCGTCGTGTCCGGCGGACACAAAAATCTTGTGATTCTTGATTAGGCTGCCGTTGCGGGCGCCGTCTAGACCAGTGGTGTAGGTGGTATCGTAGCCATTCTGTTCAAGCCACTGGATCATGGCAAATTCGGCGCCGAACAGCCAGGTGGCCGCTTCAAACTCAAAGCCTCGGGTGGTAAAGGGACGATTGTAGCTGACTTTGAAGGCGCGATTTGGAATGTCAAACGTTCCCTGATCACCGTAAAGATTGAATCCACCAGGGCCAGCAGGGTTGTAGGCCTGCCAGGACTCGTCCGAAGTTTGGTACTGCACCGCTGAATGGCTCGAATCGTTCCGCACGACGAAGACTATATGGCTGTCTCCGCCCGTGTCGCTGCGCATTAAATGCGCGATGTAGACGCCGGAAGTAGCATTTGAAGGAACCTGCCAGGACGCGGACACAGCCCAATTGCCACAATCAAGGAGATTAGTCGAGTTGTCACTAATGCAGGCGGGCTGGGTTTGAGGGAGTTTCGCCGAGGGAGTTATCGACGTAATCAGACGCGCACCGTTTCCGGCGTAATATCCAATCCGATAAATTGTGATGGTATACGCTTTTGCAGGCGTGTTGATCTTGAAGTTGATGGTGCCGCCCTGGTTCACGCTGATATCTGTTGCAAATCCCTGGATCGTGGGATCCCCGCCATCGAGCGTGCTCACATCCCATACGTTGGAGCTGGTACCTGGTTTCGAGTTTTCACAAACGATATCGTTTGCCATGGGGGGAGTGCAGCCGAAAGTCTGTGCCCTCGCAACGCTTGATGAAAAACCCCACAGCAATAAACCTAAAGCAATAATCAATCCTCTGAAGACACGCGTACTCAGTGACCTCCGGGAAGGGGGAAGCTCGGCAGCACTCGTCAGCGCTCCCTCGTTGCAATTCGCCCTTCCTAGATGTGTCTGTAAAAAACTCATCAATTCCTCCGCGATCAGGCAGAAGTCGTGAGACTCAGGAGGACGCACAAGTACACTGATTCCAGACTACGCCGGAGAATAGTGGTGCATTTCGGAGGCCGATTGCCAGGATTCAGAGAAGTTTGAGATTCTGGTGATACGCTGTAAAATACTGAATCAACAACACTTACTATGCTAGATGGTCAGAGCTAATTCCGATCGCACGCATACAGGGAATAGCGAAAGCCGACACGATAAACAGTTTCTCGAATTGTGCAGAACATTGCCGCAAGTGCATGTCCCTGTGGAAAACGCCCGTCTCCTAAATCCTCGAAGGGCAGAGACACCATCGGCTCAGCTAGAGTACAAGCAAGAAAAACTGTCCGTAAGAGTGAAAAGGCCGGATATGGTAGCTAAGATCGCGAGTAGTGTTTACAACAAGTTTCGCTATACAAAGGTTCCCGACTGGTAGGTACAACCCAATCAGGGTTATTTCTCAGCGACTTCCGGAGAGCCCGCTTCTCGGACACTGTCCAGGACGAAGGCCTGCTCTTCCTCGGTCATCTCATGAAAGAGGGGCAAAATGATGCATTCATCGCTGGCTCTGTTGGTTTCAGACAAAACGTGGTTCCAACGATCGGAACGATAGGGCGCTTCGCGATGGGAGGCCATGATCCCGCGACGCGTGGAAATGCCGCGATCCAAGAGCGCCTGCATGAGGTCGTCGCGGGAGATGGGGGCGTCTTTTGTGAGGCGCGCCATATATGACTGAAAATTGTGGCGATAGCCAGCCGGCTCGCAGGGAGGGATGAGCCACCCTAGCTTGGCCAGCTCATCCGTATAGCGAGCGGCAAAGGTGCGGCGCCGCTCAATAAATCCCTCAACGCGTCCGAGCTGAACCAAGCCGATGGCAGCCTGCATGTCGGTCATGCGAAAGTTGTAGCCAACCTCATCGTAGCTTTCGAGGACGACACTTTTCGCGTTGTGGCGAGCGACATCGGAAACGGTCATAGCATGTTGCCGCAGGGGGCGAAGTCGTTCGGCAAGGCTGTCGTCATTGGTGGTGATCATCCCACCCTCGCCTGTGGTCAGGATCTTTCGGGGGTGGAAGCTAAAGCAGGCCATCCATGCGTGTGGTGCGCCGATGCGCTTCCCCTTGTAAACGGAGCCGATGGCACATGCAGCATCCTCGATTACAAGAAGATTCCGACGCTTAGCGATTTCGCTGATTTCATCCATTGCGGCGGGCAAACCAATCTGATGAACAGCAAGAATTGCCTTAGTCCGTGGCGTAATTGCGGCTTCTAGCTTGTTCGGATCGAGGTTGTAAGTAACTGGGTCGATGTCGACGAACACGGGCTCGGCACCCACGTAACGGATAGAATTAGCGGTGGCGATGAAAGACAAACTCGGGCACAAAACCTCGGCGCCAGGGCCAATACCAGCCCCGATGAAAGCAAGGTGCAGAGCGGTCGTGCAGGAAGAGACCGCGATGGCGTGCTTCGCACCAACGTATTCCGCAAACAGCTTCTCAAATTCCACGACACGCGGGCCCTGGCTGAGCCAACCACTGCGCAACGCCTGAACGACGGCCTGCTCTTCTTCCTGACCAACGTAAGGCCGTGCGATCGGAATCGATTGCTTTATCGAAGTGGTGACACTCATCTCTTCGTCCCCAATCTCAACTGCTTCGGTCTTCTTCGCTCATCCTGGAGTTCAAATCCTTGATTTCAGACGGAAGCGGTTTCGGCTACCGCTTTGCTCGCCTGCCACCAGGCCACGAGACGGCCTAACCCTTCCTCAAGCCCCACTTGAGCTTCGAATCCAAGTCTTTCCTTGGCAATGTTCGTTTCTGCCAAGCGGCGCGGGACGGCATTTACCTTTCGGGCTGGTCCATATTCGGGCTGGAGACTGGAACCCATGACGCGCAGCAGGCTGGCTGCCAAGTCATTCAGGCTGGTTTCAACTCCACTTGCCACATTAAAGACTTCATCGGAGACGTTAGCTTTCGCCGCGAGTATGTTTGCCCGGGCGATGTCCTCGATATAAACGAAGTCCATTGTCTGATTGCCATCACCGAGAATAAGGGGCGGCTGGCCGGCAGCAATGCGTTCCATCCAACGAATCAGCACTTCTGTGTAAGCACCGTAGATGTCCATACGAGGGCCGTAAACGTTGAAATAGCGCAATGCAACGTAGTCCAACCCGTACATTTCATGAAAGCTACGCAAGAGGCCCTCGTTAAAGACCTTTGCCGCACCATAGAGCGTGCGGTTATTGTAGGGGTGATGCTTTTCGGTGGTGGGGAATTCTTCCGCGAGACCATAAACCGAAGCGGATGAAGCGGCGACCACTTTACTCACTTTGGCCGCTACAGCTGCTTCGAGAACGTTGAAAGTGCCATCGGCAAGCACTTCGAGGGCGAGACGGGGCTCTTCGGCGCATTGCGTAATGCGGATGGCGGCCTGGTGGAATACCAGTTTAACGCCTTGCATTACTTCGCGGAGCAACTTCGTGTCCCGAATATCGCCTGTTACAATTTGTATCCGTCCGTTGGCCATGGCCCACGAGAGATTCTCTTTCCGGCCGCGGACAAAATTGTCAAACACGATGATTTCCGGATTGCTCTCGCGAACGAGCAGATCTGCGATGTGCGAGCCGACTAAGCCTGCGCCGCCCGTGATTAGAATGCGTTTTGCCTCGAGATCGCCCATAAGTCCTTATTCACCTGTCTATTGCGTATTGGTCAGAACTGAATCACTAGCTCTCTTCTTGCTCAAGCGCACAAGCAGATTAGCCATCTCGGCGTGATCGCAAGAACTTGGCTGGCACGCCAGCAACGATGGCGAACTCGGGAACATCATGAGTGACGACTGCGCCGGCACCTACGATAGAATTCGCGCCGATCCTGACTCCCGGCAAGATACTGGCGTTCATCCCGATATCGGCCCCAAGACCAACGAAGACAGGCTTGATCACCAAACTGGTCGCAATGATCGGAGCCTCGAGCGGTTCGCCCGTATGGGCCGAGCCCAAGACTTTCGCGCCGGGTCCCCAGCCAATGTAATCCTCGAGCTCAAGACTCCGCGCATCGAAATAAGCCTGAGGGCCAATCCAAACATGATTGCCAATCCTGCACGAGCCGTCGTAACGCCCTTGAATCATGGCCTGTGCGCCAATGAAAACGGCATCGCCGAACTCCATGGTCTCCGGATGCTTAAAGACAACTCCGGGGCCGACTTGAAGGCCATGCCCAACCTTCTTAGCCATGGCCCGAACTAAACCTCGGCGCATGAGATAGTCGAATGCGCCCTCGCCTTCACGGTGGCGCGAGTAGAGAGCGTGCAACTCGTCGTTCGAGTGTTTATCGCGGAGCGAAGCCGCGAAGTCCCACTCCCAGACCGGATCTGGTTTCACTTCTTTCCGGCCAAAGGTCGCAGGAACCTCGCGAACGGCTATGCCCGCCCGCTCGATGTCGTGATGGGCTGACATTCGAGAATCTCCAAAACTGTTTTTGCGACGTGCTCGGCGTGCTCGACGGGCAATTCCGCGTACATCGGCAACGAAACATGATTCGCTGCAACATGCTCGCTGATGGGGAAATCGCCCTTCTTGTAACCTAGGTCAGCATAAGCCTTCTGCAAGTGCAGTGGCACCGGATAATGCAAGCCGTTTTCAATGCCCTGCTCCGACAGTGCCTTGCGGAGCGCTTCGCGATTTTCCACAACTACTATATACAAGTGATAAACATGCTCGGCGTAAGGCATCTGGCGCGGCGTACCTATTTTGCTGCCCGCAAACATTTCGTCGTACCGCTTTGCCAGGGCGCGGCGATTGTCATTCCAGCCATCGAGATGCGGGAGCTTCACGGCAAGGACACCGCCCTGAATGCCTTCGAGGCGCAGGTTATAAGCGGGAAAGTCGTGCTCGTACTTCTTGACCGAGCCATGATCACGCAGCATACGGAGCTTCTTCGTCAGTTCAGCGTCATTCGTGGTGACCGCGCCGCCTTCGCCGCAGGCCCCGAGATTTTTGCTCGGATAAAAGCTGAAACACGCTGCGGTACTAAGCGAACCTGCGCGTCGGCCTTTGTACTTTGCCCCGTGCGCCTGGCAGGAATCCTCGATCACAGGAAGATTGTGTTTTGCAGCGATTGCGTTGATGGCATCCATGTCCGCGGGCTGGCCGTAAAGATGAACGGGAATGATAGCCTTCGTTCTGGGGCTGATGGCCTTCTCCAACAGTGCTGGGTCCATCGTGTAGGAAGCGGGATCGATATCGACAAAAACGGGGCGCGCACCTGCGGCATTGATCGCTTCGGCTGTGGCGATAAAGGTGTGGGCAACAGTAATCACTTCATCGCCCGGCCCAACGCCGAGCCCTTGCAGAACCAATTGTAGAGCGGCGGTGCCGTTGGTCACCGCGACGCAGTGGGCGACCTCGCAATATGAAGCAAAAGCCTTTTCAAATTTTTCAACTTCAGGCCCAAGAACAAAGCTGCAGTTCGCGAGCACTCGATTGAAGACCTCTTTGATTTCAGTCTCGAGGGTCTTGTGTTGCGCGGACAGATCTACAAACTTGACTTTCAAGCTGCCTCCAGTTTTCGCAATAAACGGGCGGGGTTTCCTGCAACGACGGCATTATCCGGCACATCCTTTGTCACAACACTTCCCGCACCCACAATGGCGTTCTCTCCGATGGTTACACCGCACAAAATCGTGACGCTCGTTCCGATCGAGGCTCCCTTTTTCACCCGCGTCTTGACGACGTTCCAGTCTGCTTCTGTTTGCAAGCTGCCGTCGGCATTCGCCGAACGCGGGTACTTGTCGTTGATGAACGACACGTTGTGGCCAACGAAAACGTTGTCCTCGATCTCAACGCCTTCGCAAATAAACGTATGGCTGGACACTTTCACATTCTTGCCTATGGTGGCGTTTTTCTGAATTTCGACAAAAGTTCCGATTTTTGAGTTATCTCCGATTGTGCATCCGTAGAGATTGACGAAGGCAAAGACTTTGACGTCTTTACCCAATTTGACATCGGGAGCGATGCGGCAAAAGTCCAAAGTCAGCTCCCCGTGCCGGCGAACGCGGGGACGGCACTTAGAACGACGTTCAGATTGTCGAGCAGCACTTCGCGGCCATTGGCTTCTAGAGACTGCTGGGCTGCTTCCAGATAGCGCACGACACGGTAGCCAGAAACGCCGTCGGTAATCGGGGAGCGGTTATCCTTGATTGAGGAGACGAACTCTTGAGCGACGCGCTGGAGCGCCTCAGTTGTGTCGATCTTCGGGATGAGTATGTCGCCTGTGCGATAGCCCACAAGCGCCTGGTATCGCTTCTCTGCCGAACCGTTAATGACTATGCCCTTGTCGTAGACGCGGATCTTGTCCGTAGGCTCAACGTCGTCGTAGACGACCATCTTCTTCGAACAGCCGAGCAATGTCTGGCGGATCTTCACGGGGGCGAGCCAGTTCACATGAAAATGCGCGATGACGTTGTTCGGAAAGCGGAGCGTCATGTAGGCAATATTTGCAATGTCGTTGCCTGCGTGGCTTGCACCAATGGCGGAAAGAGCGATGGGCTCAGCTCGGAGCAGGTAGTCCATGATTGAGAGGTCGTGAGGGGCAAGGTCCCAAATGACATTTATGTCCTTCTGGAAGAGGCCCAGGTTTACCCGGATGGAGTCGAAATACAGGATATCGCCGAGCTCTCCTGAATCGACAAGTTCGCGCATCTTGCGGACGGCGCTCGTGTAGATGAACGTATGGTCCACCATCAGGACGCGGTTCATGCGCTTGGCCAGCTCGACGAGCGCCAGGGCGTGTTCCGTAGAATCCGCAAGCGGCTTCTCGAGCATAACGTGCTTGCCGTGCTCAAGGGCGGCCTTTGCAATTGGAAAATGCGTGGAGACCGGGGTGGCAATGACCACTGCATCCACTCCCGGGTCTCTTAGCAGCTCTTCAAAGTCAATGGTGCACTTTACTCCTGGATAGCGTTTAGCTATCTTATTGAGCCGCTCTTGGGAGAGATCCGAGCACGCAACGACTTGGACATCATCCAATTCGGTGAAATTGCGAATCAGGTTCGGGCCCCAGTAACCAACACCAATCATTCCGATATGAAGCAAAGATTCGTCCCTCCGGTGGCTAGGCCTTGTGAGGGCCAGTCAGTTTTACTGAGAAGCTGAACTGACAGAGGCAACATGGATGCCAATCAACCAAACGATCAGCCGCGAATGCCCGCGGGCATAAGTGTCTATTTATCAATGGCTTTCAGAGGAGCATCGGCTTAGATTCCCAAGTGTCTGAGATGGTTTAGGAGGAAGGGCGATAGGTAGTCCAGTGAGTTACCATTTGGTGGAATACCTTAGACCTTTTAGGGCAGGGTCCGAGCGGAAGGAGGAGCTCCCCGAACGCCGCGGTTTGGGATTCGTAACAACAGTGCAATCAATGCTTTGTGGCGGGAGACTTCGTCAACCGTCGCGTTTCGACGATTCGGCCAGCGACGCTGTAAATCTGGAGTTTGTAATAAAACCGCCGATCGGAATCTAGAGTCAAAAGATATAAGGCGAGGTTCTCGAGCAAGTTGCGAAAATAAAACCGTGGCACGCCAAAGTAGTAGATCGCACGCTCTGGCAAGCCCTCGAACCGGACGCTTGAACGAGAGGCGTTGAAACACCAAGACTCAAAATATCTCTTTTCCATGCGATCATTGGTTACCGGGTGATAGACAACCACATCGGGGATATACAATACGCTTTCTCCGCTTCTTCTCAACCGCTCGAAGAACTCAATATCTTCGCCACCCATCAGAGCACTTGCAACTCGACCCAAATCCACACGGAACTCTCCGTACTTTGCAAATGCCTCCCGCCGGAACGCCATATTGGCACCGTACGGATGCGAGCTCGGGACGCAAACGGTATCACCCAAATCGAAATAAACAATCGCTTTCGGCGTCGCAAAGGGACCTCGCTCCTGAAACCAGGAGGGCATTGGGCCCGGCCAAACAGGATAGATTCGACCGCCGATGGCAATACAATCAAAGTTCTGGAATGCCGCATTCAAGTTGGCAAGCCAGTCCTTTTCGACTCTGACGTCGTCGTCAGTAAATGCGATCACGGAGCCTTGGGAATGCTGGATTCCAGCATTCCGTGCGTAGGAGAGCCCTGGATGCGGCTCGAACACATATTTGAGTGGGAGAGGGCTCGTTGCGATGAATTGCTCGACAACGTACCTTGTGGAATCCGTAGAATTGTTGTCGATAACGATTAATTCCCACTGCATGCCGGTTGGAATAATCATTTCTGCCATACTCGCCAGAGTTTGCGAAAGGCTCTGGGCCCGGTTGTATGTGCAGATAATCGTGCTAATGGCAGGAACCATGTTTACGAGTCATTCTTTCAGTGCGATTTGGAATCGGCGACCCAGCGCCGCAATGCTAATTGAGCCTCCCTCAGTCGGATGCCCGGGCGTCCTGCTTGCAGTAGTAACCATTGCAACCAAACTTTTGGCTGGAAGAATTGCAACTTTAGACTTCGCTGATAGAGCTCGTTAGAAAGGGAATAATTGCGGAGCCAGAAAATCTCATCCGCGACACGGGAATACACTCTCGACCGGATACGCCGCCGTTCCTCCTCGCTTGGAGCATTCTCTATAACAGACCCCTCGAAATCTTCGAACGTGTACCAGGGCCGAGGGCCGTTGTTTCTCACCGAAGCCAAAAACAGAGTTGCCCGGTCGACAATGAAATCATCCACTAGGCTCGCAAGTTCCATGCGCTGCGCCTCTTCCGCCCGGCGCTTGATCTGCCAAAGCACGCGGAGATCATCCTTTGTACAGATCCGGGGGTCCTCCTCATTGAGGACATTGGTCATGCTTTGAGCGTGTTGGCGGTAGTGCACCATTGGTTCAGCGAGGTAAGCGACGTCGTAGTGCAACGCGAAGAGAAGCCAGAGATACCAGTCGCCACCGAACGGCATGTTCAAGGGAAACATGCCGAGCTTCTCATAGACATCGCGGCGAACCATACCTGAAGCCGCAAGAACGGAATTTGATTTCAGCAGTTTGATAAAAAACTGCGGACCCGGGAAGAGCTGGTCTTTGTCACCGTGATAGGAATAACGAAGAAGAGAGGTTTCGTTTCCATCTTCGAGTCCCATCCCCGGACAAAAAGCGAATCCAGCGGCGGGGTGGCGATCCATAAAATCGACGTAGCGCTCGACAATGTAAGGACGGCGCAAGCGATCGTCCGCGGAAATGAGCCAGATGAACTGGCCGCGCGCCAAGAAGATGCCTTTGTTGTAGTTCCGTAGATGGCCGAGGTTCGGATCGTTACGGATGTGCCGCACACGCGGATCGGTGAAGGATTTCGCGATCTGTGGCGTATCATCGGGGGAACAGTCGTCCATAATCAAAACTTCGAGGTCACCGAAAGTCTGCGCAAGGATTGAATCCACACACTCCTTTAAGAGGTGCGCAAGGCGATAGCAGGGCACGACAAAGCTGACCCGGGGGTTCATCTTGTGGCTTTCTGCATTTGCACGGAGAAATTGTGCCTGCGACTGTCGACAGGGACGAAGGAAGAAAGACCGTTAGGTGAAAGGCTACTCAACACAAACTTCCGCCCGCGGATTGAGGTATACGATTCCGTTGGACTTGCGCTCGCCGGCCATGACCACACGCTTAATTTTTCCATTGTAATAGATGAATTGGCCTGGCACTTCGATCTCCGAAGTGACCGTAAAGCCAAGAAGAAATATGCCGGTACGGAGATTCATGTTGAGCTTGAAGGTGATTCTTGCGATTTCGCCAGCGCGCAGATTTAGTTTCTTTTTGTCGAGGAGAAGACTGGTGGCTGTATCAAATACCAACTGGCCTTCGTCGGTGTGTATTAAAAGAGCCGCATGTGCGTTGTTGATCTCCGCCTTGGCTTTGAGTCTCACCTCAATCACCACTTCTTCGCCCGGCCCCACAATTTCGGTCTCGACGCCAGCGGAGTTTGTCATACGAACATCGAGAATCGCCACATCTCCATCGGTAGTCTCTTCCTCGAAGAAAGAGTGATACTTCTGAATTGCGGTGGAGACGTCTCCCTGATAAACGGGCACTCCTTTACGGAGAAGCACCGCGCTCTTGCACAGGGTACTGACGGCGGTCATGTTGTGTGAAACAAAGACGAGGCTGGTGCCGTCTCGTAAGAATTCACGCATTTTGTCGAAGCAGCGCTGTTGGAAGTGATAATCACCAACGCTAAGTACTTCGTCCACGATGAGCACTTCTGGGTTGACGTGTGCGGCAACTGCAAAACCCAGCCGTGCGTACATGCCCGAGGAATAGCGCTTAACGGGCGTGTCCAGGAATTCGCTTAGCTCTGAAAAACTCACAATGTCGTCGAACTTTCGATCGATCTCGGCACGCTTCATTCCGAGAATGGTTCCGTTCAGGTAGATATTCTCTCTGCCGGTTAGATCTGGATGAAAACCGGCGCCGAGCTCTATAAGGGTGCTCAGGCGTCCTTTTACTTTAAGTTGGCCTTTGTCGGGTTTCAAAATCCCACTCAAAAGCTTCAAACTCGTGCTCTTCCCGGATCCATTGGGGCCAATGATGCCCAACGCATCGCCTCGGCCGACCTGGAAAGAAACATCCTGCAAGGCCCAAAATTCCTTGTCTTTCAGATCGCCTTTGCTGGGTGAGAATAGTGCCTTGGCCATCGACGGAATGAGGTCTCGCAGAGAGTCAAACTTCTCCCCGCGCGCAAACTTCTTCCAAACGCCGTTGAATTCGAGCATGTTTTCCGACATGACCTAGATACTCTCCGCAAACAGGGGCTCGGCGCTTTGAAAGATCTTCCAAGAAATCAATAAGCCCATGAAAGCCCAAACAGCTGAGTAGAGAAGCCATCGAATATCTGGGGTCTTGTGGAGAATAATGGCATCTCGCAGTCCCTCAAGAAGAGGACCGATAGGATTCAGCAATAGTATTGGACCCCATTTTCCTAGGGTGCTGGCGGAATAGAAGACGGGAGCGAAGAAAATCCCGTACGTCAGAACCACCTCGACAAGATACTTTACATCTCGGAAAAACAGGTTGGCGCAAGCCAACAAAATGCTTAGTCCTGCAGAAAGAACCAGTAAAAGCCCCACGATTACAGGCACCCAAAGCAACTGAAGGCTACCGCCAATTCCAGAGAAGATAAGAATCAAACCCAAAACCCCACCGGCGACGGCAAAATCGAACAATCCAGCCAGAACGGATGCCAGCGGAAGAATCTCGCGGGGAAAGTATATCTTCGTCACCAACTCCTTGTTCATGACCAAACTATTAGTGGCAAAACGGATCGCGCTGACAAAAAACGCCCAGGGAACGGCTTTCACAGCGACAGAAAGAACGTCGGCTTTATTGATAGTCTTGCCAGATAGAGTCGAGAATGCCACCATCACGATTAAACCCGAGCCCACGATCAGCACAGGCATTAAAATGGCCCAGGCAAATCCCATGACGGATTGTTTGTAACGGATCTTGATGTCGCGCCAGGTGAGCATGAGCAGAAGATCCCTATACTGGTCAAAGTGTCTGGGAGAATGCTGCTCGTGACTCATCGGGGGGAGGAGTTCTGCGGTGCTTGTGGACGGTTCCCTCATCAATTCTTATTCTCTCCAGTGTCCTGGCAAAAGTCGATACAACCTTCGCCCAACCGGTCAACAGTTGCAGACACAAGCACAAACACAAGCACGACTGCTTCCTTAGTTGAAGGGATAAGTCTTTTTGTTTCAATAGCTCAGGAAAGGCTTTCCGAAGAGTGGCGGACTGCGAGGAAAATAATTTCCATACTCTGACCCCGGCAAAACTCGTGGAAACGAGTATAAGGGGCTGTCATCTCCTCGTCCAAAGCCAAGTCCCGATTATGCGCTGTCCGGCTTCAAGCAGCCTGAGCTACGGTTGTGTGACTTTGACGTAATCGACGGTGGTGGTCTGGGGGAGGGTGGCGTTGTTAATTGTACCGCCGGCACCGCCCATCGCGGTGTTGATCATCATGAACATCGGGGTGGAAGGAATGCTGTTGGTGAATTTGCACGTCGATATGCCATCAATTTTCCATTCCAACGATCCTGCCGCCCAGATGAGCTGATACACATGGAAATTTTTGCTCACATCGGCCGTCTGCGGCGTGCACGTCTGAAAGCCGCTATTCCCAGATATTACGTTTTGCCACACAGCCGTTTCATTGGCGCTTTTGATCTCGGTGATATCGATCTCATCGGAGCCCGGTTGCGGCCAGTTGCAGGCCCCCGAGTTGTCCGCGGAGCTGACATTGGTTGCCTCACAGTTAGAGCCGAGTAGCCAGACAGCCGGCCACGTTCCCTGTCCGCCGGCCATCTCGGCCTTGAACTCCACCGTTCCATAGGTGAAATTAAACGTCTTCCACTGCACCATGCCAGACAAGGTCGGAAACTGGCTCGGGCTGTGGTTCGCATCCCCGCACGTGGTGTTCTGCGCGATGGACGTGATCACCAAGTTGCTATTCACGCTCACTTGAGACGGGCTGTAGCACTCCTGCTCACTATTGCTGTAGTCACCCGCGCGGTTCATAGCTACCCACTGTGAACTCAGCGTGGTTCCCGTGAAATCATCGTAGAAGATGACGTTGGCGGTAGCCGTAGCGGTGAAGTTCACGCCGCTCACGTTGCCGTTGCTGATGGTGACCGGCTGGCTGGTGGGGCTAAAGGTCGCCGTCGAACTGCTCGGCGTCACCGTGTAGGCACCGTTGGCCAGTGCGGTGAAGCTGTAGTTGCCCGAAGAGTCGGCCGTGGTCGAGAAGCTGGCCGCACCGCTCAGCGTCACCAAAGAGCCGGCACCGCTGGAAGCCGGACTGATAGTGCCCGAAAGGGTGTAAGTGGGAGCCACGGCGGTGGCGGTAAAATTCACGCCTGTAACGTTCGCGCCATTGATGGTGACTGCCTGGCTGGTCGGGCTAAAGCTATACCCCGCGTTGCTGGGGGTTACCGCATAGCGCCCGTTGACCAAGCCCGTGAAGCTGTAGGTGCCAGAGCTAGAGGCTGTGGTGGTCGCCGTGGAAGGTCCGCTCAGCGTCACGCTGGCACCGCTCCCGCCTGCTGTGGGAGAGAGGGTTCCTGACACGCTAAAGGTTTGGGCCGTGGCGGTGAAGTTGACAGCCGTGAGGCTGGCTCCATTGACCGTAACACTCTGACTGCTCGGGCTCATGGTGAAACCGGCTTCGCTCGGCGTCACCGTATAGCTTCCGTTAGCCAGCCCGCTGAAGGTGTAATTGCCGGAAGCGTTCGCCGTGGTTGTGGCACTGGCGGCCCCGCTCAGCGTTACCGTTGCTCCACTCCCGCCGGTGATCGTCCCAGAGATACTGAAAGTCTGGGCCGTCGCCGTGAAAGCCATCCCCGTGATATTGGCTCCATTCACCGTTGCGGACAGGCTGGTCGGACTGAACGTGAAACCTGCCTTGCTTGGCGTGACCGTATAACTTCCATTTGCCAAAGCGCTGAAACTAAAGTTGCCGGAAGCGTTCGCCGTGGTCGTGGCACTCCCCGCCCCGCTCAACGTTACGGTTGCCCCACCGCCCCCCGTGATCGTGCCGGAGATGCTGTAGGTAGCCGGGAGTGTTTGCGTCGGATTGAATACAACATCCACCCAGTAGTTTGAGGATTCATAAGTCTGGTTGGGGAAAACTCCGCCGGAACCGTAAACATAAACGCCATTTCCACCACTCGTGCCATTTGGGAGCGCCTGCAGCGGTGGTTGATTTACTCCCGAGGTCGCGAAGAACTGGTCATCTCCCGCGTAATATCCCGTACTGGTGTGATAAGACGCCACGTAGATGGTGTTCGCCGCAATAGCCACTGGTGATGCGAAATTTACCTGCTGCCAGCCGGAACTAGTTTCTCCAGTGAAAGTTGCCGTCGCCAGCTGCGTTCCGCCGCTGGTCCACAGAGTGCCTGTATGTGTTCCTGTATTCTGGCTGCCCTTGTAAAAGCGGATGCTCGTGATGTAGCCACTCACGCTGGACGTGAACTTGACTCCCAATTCGACGGCATTCCTGTCATTAACCGTTGGTGTGCCAGGGATAGTCGTGCTGCTCCAAATAGAGCATGGACAGGAGGAAGAAGTGCCAGTGGTGGTAAACGTGAAATCTGCAGATGTTCCGACGGTGCCGATCGCGTCTGCCGACTGCGCTTCGTAGTGATACGGCGTGCCAGCAGTCAAACCGCTCAAGGTTACGCTGTGACTGGTGACAAGGGTGGTTTGTAGTGGTGAGGAATTTCCGTACGCCGTCGTTGTACCGTAGTTCACTTGCGAGCTGGATGCTTTGTCCGTAGTCCAAGTAATCGCGGCTCCGCTCGAGGTGATAGACGATGCGCCTGCATTGGAAATTGCGGGCGGTGTATCCGACGCCACCGTGAACGTGACAGGAACTGACGCGGGTGAATTTTGCGCTCCCGCCGCAGTCACCGTGATGTGTCCCGTATATGTGCCAACGGTCAGCGTTCCGACCACGACAGAAATTTGCAAGGACTGCGGAGCGGTGCCGCTAGCAGGAGTTGCGGAAAGCCAAGTGGAATCGCTGCTAGCTGTGAAGGTAAGACTGCCGTTCCCGGAATTTGTGACATTGAGTGAGCTTGGGCTGGGGTTCGTGACGCTTCCCTGGGTTCCGTTGAAGGATATGGCCGTCGGAGATACCGACAACTGCGGCGTCGCAGAGTTAATGGCAAAGCTGACAGAATTGGAAGTGGCTCCACCGGGAGCCTGCACACTGACGGCAGCCGAACCCGAAGTGGCGATGAGGGTGGAAGATACAACAGCTGTGAGCTGAGTGGCGGAAGCGAAAGTGGTAGTGAGCGCTGAACTGTTCCACAGCACGGTATCGACAGAGACAAAGTTGGTGCCCGTGACGGTCAGAGTGAACCCTGAACCGCCAGCCGTGGCGCTGGCAGGCGCGAGCGAACTAACAGTGGGAGCGGGAGCAGCGATGGCAAAGCTGACAGAGTTGGAAGTGGCTCCGCCGGGAGCCTGCACACTGACGGCAGCCGAACCCGAAGTAGCGATGAGCGTGGAGGATACAGCAGCTGTGAGCTGAGTGGCGGAAGCGAAGGTAGTAGCGAGCGCTGAACCGTTCCACAGCACAGTATCGCCGGAGACAAAGTTGGTGCCGCTGACAGTTAGAGTGAACCCTGAACCGCCGGCCGTAGCGCTGGCAGGCGCGAGCGAACTAACAGTGGGAGCGGGAGCAGCGATGGCAAAGCTGACGGAGTTAGAGGCAATTCCGCCGGGAGCTTGCACACTGACGGCAGCCGAGCCCGAAGTGGCGATGAGTGTGGAAGATACAGCGGCTGTGAGCTGAGTAGCGGAAGCGAAAGTGGTAGCGAGCGCTGAACCGTTCCATAGC
>Ga0210405_10002026_pt1 | contig 21715 bp, 15 predicted proteins | sample IncBWH11MmetaG_FD_155492 | JGI IMG/M metagenome (GOLD analysis project Ga0210405, IMG submission 155492) | Forest soil microbial communities from Barre Woods Harvard Forest LTER site, Petersham, Massachusetts, United States - Inc-BW-H-11-M | ecosystem: Environmental > Terrestrial > Soil >... | reverse complement strand
CGGGGGGATCTACATCGATGGTGGCGGAGCCGGAGGCAAAGTCTTCGGCGGAAAAATCGAACTGGAGAGTGGCGCCGGTGAGTTCGCAACCGCCTTCATCGGAGCAGAAGAGGTTGGGCTGTCCGGAAGAAGAGAAAGGTTTGAGCTTCTTGTCTCCCCTGGAAACCTGAACACCGAAATCTTTCCAGAAGTCATAGGGGCGAGGGACGAGGCCATTAGGGGAGCCGGAGCGCATCCCAGTGGGGCGCACGAAGACTGAGGCATAAGACTGGGTAAGCTGGATTTGGACGATAATTCTTACGAATTCTCCCTGATCGCGATGGTCAAGGGCGGCTTGCTGGGCGCTATAGCCGGAAGTGTGCTGGCTGGATTGCTGGACAAGAAGAGCGAAGGGAGTGAACACGGTGATGGAAGCTATGTGCGGGCCGGTTTTGGGCGCTTCAAGAAACTTTGTGTACTTGTTGAGGAGAGCGGCCATGGATTCGTCGCGGCGCTGGCCGAGGAAGTAGGCTTCACGGACGGCCTGATCGGAGAGGGGTGTGTCAAAAGCGAAGGAGGAAGGGGACAAGAGCAATGCTATCGCGAGAACTGAGACGCATGGCCTTGTGAACGAGGACACGATAAACACCTCTGTATAAGGTTGGATGCGTGAAATTCCAATGAGGTTTCGAGGAAGAGTGGAAACTATCGATTGCGCCTTAATGGTTGAGAATTCAATATCCCATGGGCATTACAAAACCGTTCTCGGACCGTGGGGCACAGACCTCAGCGAACGTCAACTGCTGTCTTTCAATGCTTTGGTATATGAGGTCCACACAACAACGCCCACAAATAGAGGATGGGGGACTGTTTCCCCAACGGAGCAAGGTCCCTGCAATTCCTTGAGTGAATACAGTTTCCACATTGTCTCCGCGCAATCCATCAGAAGTTACCCAGAGAAAGTTGGCTCTGTCGCCGCAGCGATGGCAGGCTGATTCCATGTTTGAGAGCAGCATTTTTGTCTCTTCTGATAGCTTGTATTCTTTCCATTCGCCGCTTGGTTGGAAAACATAGCATGGCAAACCCGCGGCTGGCTCAATTACAAGCGCGCGTGCCTGAAAACTCTCGTAGTCTGCAGCCAGTCTTTTCTTAAGGCAGTTAAGGCAGACGCCGGCAATGTCCTTCCTGTCGGATTCGGCCTTCGGGGAATATCCGAATCTTGCTGGGAGCCCACAAACGGCGCAGTTTGCGGATTTCTTGTGACCGCGGAAGTAGGCAATTGCCCAAACAAGAGCAACGAGCATTGCCACGAGTCCTACCAGTGCCAAATTATTCATCTCAAGCGCCTCTCGCCAGCAAGGTGAATCAAATTCGTCGCTGGGTGTTGGGAAAGTCGAGCCATACTTTGATGCCGCAGAAGTGGGAGCCTTCGGTGCAGATGGGCGTGGTGATGCCGGCGCGGATGTGGCAGGGCGGGCCGATGTAGCGGGTGAGTTCGGGGTGGACTTCGCGAAGCTGGGCGAGTTCGTCCATAGAGGACTGGTAGATTTCTTCCTGGGCGTTGAAGCAGGTGCGCATGGTCCATTTGTGAATGAGATGGAGGAGGGAGCCGGATTCGTAGAGGCGGATGGATTTGGCGTTGGGGAGGAGATAGAGGGCAATTTCTGGGAGCACGCCACGATCGAGAAGCTGATTTTTGGCGGACCAAGCGTCTTGCATAGCGCGGTCGTAGACTTCCTTGGCGCGGGGATTGTTGGCGAGGAGCATGGGGGTGATGTAGTCGGGTTCGCGGGTGTCGGCGAGCGTGAGAAGTGGGCGCGAGCCGGGCACCATGCGGTGGCGCTGGTCCTGGCTGTCGGCGGTGTGGCTGATTTTCTTGGCGAAGGTGTAGTTGGCGTGCTGAAGGGCGCGCATGATGGGGGCGTGGACGCCAACGTTCAAAGTTTCGAGGCGGTATAGATTACGCGCGGGATTTAGCAGGCGGTCGATGGCTTCGAGGTCGCTGCATTGAGATTCGGCGAGGCCGGCGACGGCGCGGTAGGATTCGGCCATGACGCGGACGGCGTTGGGGGAGTAGTCGACGAGACGGGAAGTCTTGCCGTTGAGCTTGGCGTCGAATTCGCGGGCGAAGGCTTCGCCGGCGGACGGCTGCGCCACGGCACTTTTCCATTCGGGCAATTCTTCCAGCGGTTCGGTTCCAAAGCGATCGAAAAACTGGGCGTCGATTTCCTTGACGTGCGCGACCATGGCACCGATGACGGCGCGCCCTTCGCTGGGCGTGTCCGAGGCCGCGCACGTGCGCCAGAGGCGGTGGAGCACGATGCCGGAGATGGTGTGCACCATGGTGGTGAAGGCTGCGACAGGCAAAACGTAGCGGGCGATTTCGATGGCGCGCTTTTCGGCGGAGCGCTCGATTTTCTGGAGGCGTTTGGGGTGGGACATCGGGCCGATGTGCCAGATATCGTTGAGAATGGCGCGGGCGTCGGCGATCAGAAGAGAGGAAAGCTCGCGGTAGTAATTCCAGGCGCGGGCGATGGCAGCTTCGTAGATTTCTTTGCTATTTTCGTCGAAGAAGAGCGAGGTGGGCGGGACGTAAGCTTGCGGGCGGTCGAGGCGGACGTAGCGCTGGCTCTGCTGCTCGGAATTGTAAAAGGGATGCGCGTGGAGAAAGGACCAGACGAACTGGCGGCTGATATTTTCCAGCCCGAATTCGAAATGAGCGTGCTGGTAGACGGTGTGATGGCCGCTGTAGAAGGTGGCGGCGCCGATGTTGAGGCGCTGCTTGTCGGTGATTTCCTCGGGGCCGATGAGGCGCGGGGCATAACAGGTGCGGGCGGCGGCGATGGCGGAATCGAAAGGGTGGGCGAAGGCGTTGCGAAGCCTGACGCGGGGCGGAGCGGATTCGACGAGTTCGCCGGGGCGCGCGCCATCGAACATGCGGGATTGGGTGGCCACTATGGAAGTTCATTGTACACGGGCGGGGGAGAGAAGAAAGTTGAAAGTCGATGGATAAAAGGTGAAAGAAGAATCAAACGTAACGCAGAGGCGGGGAGATCGCAGAGTAAGGAGGAAAACTCGGGGAAGGATTCAAGGGTCATGGAAAGAGAGAAAAGAAAGAGGGAAAAAGAAGGAGAGAAAGAAAAAAGGGACAGCCAGGATTGGCTGTCCCACGAGAGTTTGCTTGAGGTTACTTTTTGGCGGCTGCGGTCTTGCCAGCTTCGACTTTGGCGGCGGCGTCGGCGTACTTTTTGGTGAAGCGCTCGACCCGGCCGGCGGTGTCAATCAGCTTCTGCTTGCCGGTGAAGAAGGGATGGCAACTCGAGCAGATTTCGACATTCAACTTGTCGCCCTTGATGGTCGAGCGAGTCGTGAAATTGTGGCCGCAGGCGCAGTGCACCGTTACGGTGTGATAGTCGGGGTGAATACCGGGTTTCATGGAGCTCCATTCTGTCGCGTCCGGTCTGCACGGCTCCTCGACAAGGTCGGGGGACTACAGCCGCGTCGCTAGGTCGCGAGGCAATTCTCAATCATACGCGAAGTGTCAAGTTCCTCCAAATCGGGGATGGCGCAGTTTGCGACAGCCAGCGAAACGGCCGGAGCGCGGAAGTATGGAAAGCGGAGTGCCTCGATTCGTGGAATGGCCTGTTGGCAACAACTGACATCAGGGGATACGGACATAGAGCGCAGAAGGCACGCGCGGCCTCCTCTTGCGAAGCGAAGAAACGAATTCCAGTCGCTGGCGCGGTCGTTCACTCCTCGCGCAGCAGCATGGCAGGATCAATCGACAGCGCGCGTTGCGCCGGAATCCACGTAGCTACCAACCCCAGCAACAACATAGCGAGAACAACACCAGCCAATACCAGCGGGTCGCGGGGAGTGGCTTGATATACGATGAAAGCCAACACCCGGCTCGCTAGAATTCCCAGGAGCAGTCCGGCTGCTGAGCCAAAAGCGAGCAATTTGAAAGGACGACTCAAGGCGGCCTTTAACACTTCCTTACGCTGGGCTCCGAGGGCCATACGAATTCCCAATTCCTTCAGGCGCTTGCTGACGGAATAGGCAGCGATTCCAAAGATGCCAGTGATTGAAAGCATGGCGCCCATCGCGCCCATGACACCCAGGGTCATCGCCGCCATGCGCGAGGCGAACAGGGCGGTGGCTAGTTCCTGGTTCCACGGTCCGATGTAAAGAGGCAAACCGGCGTCGAGTTCCCGCACGGAACTTCGGATGGCTACCGACAGTTGTGCGGGATCGCGGTCCGAGCGCACTGCCAGATATGTCGCAGTCGACGGCGATTGCAGGATGGGAAGAAACATGGCCGGTTGCGGATCTTCGGTGACGCGGTCATATTTTCCGTCCTCTACAATGCCCACCACTTGAATGCGCGTTCCATCCTTTTGTTTGAAGTATCGGCCCAAGGCGCTGGCTACGGAGCTAAAGACCTTGCGTGCAAATTCCTGGTTGACTACGGCCACGAGCGGCGCGTTTTTGTCGTCGTGCCAAGTGAAAGTCCTTCCCGAGAGCAAGGCGGTCTCGGCGGCATGGAAGTATTCGGGAGAAATGCTGAACCTGAAGGGGGTAGCGGCGGCATTCGATGGCCTTAGGTCCGTGGTGCCATCGGTAAAGACGTGCGCGCCTATTTCACCCCCACTGACTAGAGGAGCCCAGTCAATCAAGCCCACGGACGTTACGCCAGGAATGGATTCCACAGCATGAATCATGCGCTTTTGCATATCGAGCGCGGCATCACCCTTGTAGCCGGTCATACTCAGATCGGTGTCGGCCAATAGTGCGTTGTGGGGCTCAAAACCAAAATTGCTGTGGAGCGAGCGAACCAGTCCGCGAACGGCCACCATCGAAGAAGTGACCAGCACGGCGCAGATGGCAATTTGCGCGACCAGCGCCAGTTCGCGAAGGGTAATACGAGCCCCAACCTTGGCGACTGAACCCGACTTGACGACTTCGTAGGGATCGGTGTGAAGGACTTGTCTGACCGGGACAGCACCAAATAGGAATCCACTGGCCAAAGTCAGCAAGAGAGCCACGCCATAAACGTAGACGTCCGGGTTCACGGGTACGTGAATAGGCCACCTGGAAAATGGTTGCCACGCGCTCAGCCCGCCCAAAAGAACGACGCTGCCCCAGAGTCCGACCACGCCTCCCGCAACGGAAAGGAGGAGGGCTTCCGTAAATAATTGCCGCAAGATGCGTGAGCGGCTCGCCCCCAGCGCAAGTCGCAGAGCCACTTCGCGAGAACGGTCCGCGGCGCGGGCGGCAAACAGGCTGCCGAGGTTGGCACAGGCGGCTAGCAGAATCAGGCCTGCCAGAGACATCAAAGCGGTCATGAAAGCCTTTACCGGTTTGCCGAGATAGTCACCATAAAGACTTGGACGAGCCAAGGTAAACGTTCTTTGGTCATCGTCTTTGGGATAGGTCTTTTCCAGGTAGGAGCCGATGGAATTCAGATCGGCGACGGCCTGTGCTGGAGTGACTCCGGGTTTGAGATGTCCCATGGTCATAAAAACCCAGCGCTTGCCGCGCGCGTCCAAGTCGTTCTCACCCTCGACTTGCTCCTGGTTGACGATGGGAGTAAAGAAACCGGGATTGAAAAACACGAGGGTGCCGTTGAAGCCAGGCGGCGCCACGCCGATGACGGTATAGGGATGCTTGTTCACTTGAGCAACACGGCCGACGACGCCGCGGTCATCCTGAAAATGGGTGTGCCAATAGTCATAACTGAGAACGATGTACGGGGCGCTGTTGGGGCCATGCTCATCGGAGGCGTGGAAGAAACGGCCGAGATACGGCTGAAGGCGCATTACGTCGAAGTAGTTTCCGCTAACTAGAACGATCCACACGCGAGTTGTATTTACGCCCGTGTCCAACCCCACCTGAGCGGCGTCATAAGCGGCCAGACCATCAAAGCTGCGGTTGCGGTCGCGCAGATCGAGGTAGTCGGGATAGGACTGGAACGAGGAAGCCTCGTTGCCATGCTGGATACCGTAAAGGCTTTCCGCCTGCGGCAGGTGCAGCGGGTGGAGGATCAGGGCGTTCAAAACGCTAAAGACGACGGCGTTTGCGCCGATGGCCATGGCCAGGGTCAGCACCGCGACGGCCGTGAATCCGCGATTCTTCCTTAACATGCGAACTGCGTACCGTAAGTCCTGCCAAAGCGTTTGCATGGTCACACCCTGAATACCGGTGAGGTAAAGGCACATCCTGTTCCGACGAGCCTCTCTTATAACTCCCTGTGCTAGTTATACTTAGCGGTTTACGGATGGCTGGGAAGCCTCCCATTTGTCCGTTTGCGGGAAGAAGTCGTCGCGGAACCGGACAGCAATCTGTCGTCAAATTCAGAGTGGGTTCCGATACAATGAGCCCGGATTTCTGCGGAAATCCAGGGAGGCCTGATGGAGATCACAAGAAAGCTGCTCTTAGGGGCGTGCCTCGTTGCTGTGTTACTAGCGGCGGTGCGAATGAAGGCTGGAGTGTCGCCGGATGCTGGGCAGAAAGAGATTGAGGCGTTCAACAAGCGGTACGTGGAGTTGCACCTGAAGATGGATACGGCGGGAGTGTTGGCGTTGTGGACGGAGGACGGAGTTGATCTGATGCCGGGAGACGCCGCGATGCTCGGAAAGAAAAAGATTGTGGCGTGGGTGGAAGACATCGTGGCGAAGATGCCGGGATACAAAGTGACGAAGCAGGAGATGGAGTTCCACGATATTCACGTGTGCGGGGATTGGGCTTCGGAGTGGGCGACGGAGCATCAAGTGGTGCAGCCTCCGGATGGAAAACCTGTGATTGAAAGCTACGACAAAATGGCGTTGGTGCTGCATCGAGTTTCAAACGGCGATTGGAAAGTTCAGCAGGAGATGTGGAACGCGGCGCCGAAGCCCGGAGAATAGACCGCGGAAACGCGGACGGATTAGCGCCGGCAATGCAAACCGATTTTGCCATCCTCCGGACACCGTTGAGCCGGACAATTCCTAAAAATGCCAGCGTGTGACTGAGTCCATGAAATTCTCGGCGTGCTCGTCCTGACCAAAGGCTTGCCAAGGCACCACACGATAAACACTGCCTCCGCATGATTCGAGGATCGGGTAAACGTCGCCACCGTATTTGCCGTTGTAGATTTGTGCGAGTTGCTTCCATACGGCGCGGTCTTTCACTTCTTCGGCAATGCCTTCCAGGATGACGGCTTCGTCGGCTTTTTCGGCGCCGATGACAACGTGAGGGTCCGCGGCGATGTTCTTTGCCTTGCGGGTGCGCGGGCCGGTGCTGAACCAGAAGGCGTCCTGCCACCAGATGCCCCAGACAATCATGAGATGAGGGCGGCCATCGGGGCGAGTCGTGGAGATCCAATAGTTGTGCGATTTATCGAGGCGCTCGAGAGCCCAGGACCACGGCTTGAGACCACTCAAGTCTTTCGAAGGATTTTTGACGGCATCCGGCCAATGCGGGCGGCTAACCTTGGGTTCGACCATGGCCTCTCGATTCGTAGGGGAGAGATGCGGCGGCATTGTATCAGGCGCGAGGGAGGACTAGAAAAGTTTCGGCTTCGGTATTGAAGGCCGGTCGAAATCGATTGTGGAAATTTCTGAGACGTTCAGGAAACGAAAGCGCAGCCGACGCGGAAGCCGCCCTGAGCGGTCGGTTCTTTCCACACAGGCTTCAAATTCACGCGAACCGGCGGGAGAATTGGCACGTGTAGAACGGCGAGAAGGTTTTCCGGGAGATCCTCGAGCGAATCCAGTTCCATCGCGACGCCGCCAAAGCCAAGATCGAGGACACGAGCGCGCCGCGCACCCTGGTCGCCAAGAACGGCGTAAGCGTTGGTGCCGGTCATGGAAACGCGCTCGGCCTTGCGCTGGATGGCAAAGACGCGCGAAGGCGCTGGGATAACCTCGCCGGAAATCGCGGCGGAGCTTGCAGAGGCCGCGTCCGCAATGGTTGTTTCGGTTTTTTCTGGTGCGCGCCTTGTTTCGATCGAAATTGGTTCTGATGTGGGGGCAGCACGCTCCTCAGCAGGAGTTGTTGGCTCCTCAGGAGCCGAGGGAGTTTCGGCGCGCGCAGAGCCGTTCGTGGTCTTGCTGTGGTTCGCGTGTTTAAGCTGATAGAGACGCTCATCGGCGAGGCGAATGAGCTGATCCGCGTGTTCCGCATCCTGGGGGAAAATGGCGACGCCGTGATCCATGCCTACGGTGACGGCAAGCTGCAACGGCTGAAGCATTTCGGCAAATACTGTTTGCACGCGACGGCAAAGCGCGAGCGCCTGCGGAGAATCCGTCTGCGGCAGCAAGAGAGCGAACTCGTCACCGCCGATGCGGAAGGCGGAGTCGGAAGTGCGCAATGCTTTTTTCAAAGTGGCCGCAGCCGCGCGCAAAACCTCATCACCGCGGGGGTGGCCGTGCTGGTCATTGACTTCCTTGAAGCGGTGCAAGTCGAGAGTGACCAGTCCCAGAGGCTGGCCATAGCGGCGCGCGCGATTGAGTTCCTTATCGAAAGTTTCGGCGAAGAGCCGGCGGTTGTGCAGGCCGGTCAAGGGATCGGTAACGGCATTGAGTTCCAGCCGCTTCAGTTCCTCATACTCGATCAGGATGGGAACACGAAGAAGACCGGAAGAGGTAAGGACATCGGTCAGCGCGGTCTTCAAGGAAACGGGACGTCCGACGAGATCGCTGAGTTCGCGGCGGCGCGAAATCATGTCATCCCAAACTTGCAGACTCTGGGTTTCGCGCAGATCGAGGTGAGCGATCGCACGGAAGTATCGCTGGAGGAACTGGCCGCGCGCAGGCAAATCGAGACCTTCGAGCGTGTCTGCCAACAGCTCGAAATACGAATCCTCAATCGGCAAGCGCGGGGGCACAGGTGTGCCGGGGCTGGGCATATCCGGTATAGACCTAACCTCTGCCTATCCCCGCGGGGTTTGGGGAAAGCGAATGTAGTGTTCTCTATCTATGTGGAGCAACCAAGAGTCCATTCGTACTGGACCTAGACTACCCCATCGGAAATTCGGACCTCCGAAATTGCGGGCGTATCCTATTACAAAAGTGGGGCATAGGGCAGGAAAAACAGATGGGTTGTCAGAAACAGGTTAGAGCCATGTAACAAAAATACCCAGGGCAAGAGACGGCGTGGCAAGAAATTGCCGGGATTTACTCAAGCGGACGGAGGAATTCCAAGCCGAATAGACGCATCTGACCTGCCGACTCTTGGCGCAAGACCTTCGCTACGATCGGAGGAGTTTCGCTGGGGACGAGGCTGGAAGAGGCGGGCGATGGGGCGGGGATGGTCAGATGAACAGTCTGATCGGGCCTGAGAATGTGTGCTGAGGCAATGCAGGCCCCCGTTGCACTGATATTCAGGGTCTTGGTCAACTCGATAAACTCGGTGCCAGAGACATCCGTTCCACGCAGGAAGACGGGAACCTGCAGCAGAAGGCGGGGAGAGCGTCGGGTTGAAGCAGTATCCACGAGTTGACTCTTCTTGAGAATGTCGTTCTCCCCGTGATCACGCTGACTTAGTACCAAGGAACTAGTACGGATACTAGCATCTCGAATGCCACAGGACGGAACCGCAGACTTGAATAAACCCTTAGCAGTAAGCTGGTTGCAGGGTATATGGAGAGAAACAATTTGTGGCCAAATGCGCACTGCTTGGGAAATCCACTTCCTTTCCGCAAATGTGCAAATGGAACGCTTTTACCATTGACTCTTGGATGGCCCTCTGCAAGGATGCCAGCTAGGGAAAACTTTTACCACTCTTCTCAAGGGGCTGGATCGATTGATGGGCGGACGGATTGCAACACCAGCGATGGCAGAGGAGGGGAATCGCACGGTTCTTCCGCTCGGCCACGTTCGAGGGCTGCTGGACACGGTAGAAAAGCCGCTGATAGTTGCGGAGAGAAGCGGCAATCTGCTACTGGTAAACACCCGCGCAAAGCAGTTCCTGGAATCCCACGGATACGCGACAACGCAAGGTTTAAATCTGTTTAACGATGTTTTGAAGGCGGATGCGCGGAAGATTTTTGGGGAGCTTGAAAAGGGCGAACGCGAGGTGGATTTACCGATGCAGCGCGGGGCGGCGAAATCCGCGGCGCGAGTGCGATGGATGCCGGAGGCAGACTGGCTGGTGGTGGAGTTCGAGAAAAAACCCGAGGCGCAGGCGGCGTCGGACCCTGCAACGCAACTTACGATACAAGAGCTGCTGCAGGAACGCGAGATCACTTACCGGAACCTGCTGGCGGCGTACCTGAAATTGCAGGAAGTGAACCGGCAGAAAACGGTGTTCCTGGCGTCGGCGGCGCACGAGTTGAAAACGCCGCTGGCGGTGATCAAGGGTTACTACGACCTACTTTTGGCGGGTTCGCTGGGCCGCCTGACGGACAAGCAGCGAGACATTTTGGAAGAGTCGAAGGACAGTTGCGAACGCCTGGTGCGGCTGGTGTCCATGTTCCTGAACTATTCCGCGCTGGAGAGCGGAAAGCTGGTGCTGCAACTGAGAGAGAACGATTTACGAGATTGCCTGGATGAGCTCTCGAAACGCTGGTCAGAGGCTTTCCAACGTAAAGGCGTCAAGCTGGATGCAAGTTTTGACCCTTCCATTCCGACGTTTCGGTTCGACTATCAGAAAGTGCAGCAGGCGGCGGCGAACCTGCTGGACAACGCGCTGAAGCATACGCCGAGCGGGGGCAGCGTCACGCTGCGCGCAGCGCCGCATTTCTGGGAACGGCGAGTAGCGGCCATGGCTCCGGTGGAAGAGCGGCGACGATTCCGGTTGCCGCGGCCGAACAGCGTAGAAGTCAGCGTAACGGATTCGGGGCCGGGCATCGCCGCGGAACATCATCAAGAAATATTCGAGGATTTTGTGCGCGTGGACCGGAACACTTCAGGAATGGGCTTGGGGCTGGCGATCGCCAAGAGGCTGATTCAGGCGCATCGTGGAAAAGTGTGGGTGGAAAGCGAGTCGCGGTCCGGAAGCAGGTTTACATTCTTATTGCCAATGGATCAGGGGTAAAGCATTCGAATCTTGGGGAGCGAAAGGGAAAAGTCAATGGCCGTGAAAGAAAAGATCCTAGTTGTGGATGATGAGCCGAGCATTCGAAAGTACTTGCAGACGCTTCTTGAGGTTGACGGATTTGAAGTGGAAGCCGTCAGTTCCGGGAAAGAGGCGCTGGAGAGGGTGAACAAGGGAGAGCGGCCCGACTTCATCATCCTGGATGTACTGATGCCGGAGATGAGCGGGCTCGAGACTTTGAAGGAATTGATGCAGGCCGACCGCAGCCTCAACGTGATCATGCTTTCGTGTTCGAACGAGGTGGGCACAGTCGTCGAAGCGATTCGAATCGGGGCGCATGACTACCTGACCAAGCCGTTCGAGAAGACGGAGCTGGACGCGGCGATGCTGAAGTCGCGGCAAAAAAAGCAATTGGCCACGGAGAACCAGGCGCTGCGCGATTACTGCGATCAAGTGACCGAGGACTTGAGCTTCCTGGCGGCCAGCCCGCAGATGGTGCGAATCCGCCAGCAGATCCTGCAGATCGCGCCGGTGGACGTGCCGGTTTTTATTTGCGGCGAGAGCGGGGTGGGCAAAGAAGTGGTTGCGCGGATGATCCACCTGCGGTCGAAGCGGCGAAACCAGGCGTTCGTGAAGGTGAATTGCGCGGCGCTGCCGGGCGAACTTCTGGAATCGGAACTTTTCGGATTCGAGCAAGGGGCGTTCACGGGCGCGGTGCGGAGTAAACCGGGGAAGTTTGAAATGGCCAACAAAGGCACGATTTTTCTGGACGAGATCGCGGAAATGAGCACGCACTTGCAGGCCAAGCTGCTGCACGTTTTGCAGGATCACCAATACTCGCGTCTGGGCGGGCGGCACCTGGTGGAGACCGACGTGCGCGTGCTGGCGGCCACGAACGTGGACGTTCACGAAGCGATGAAGACGGGACGGTTCCGCGAAGATCTTTATTACCGGTTGAACGTGTTGTCGATCAACGTGCCGCCGCTGCGCGAGCGGACGGCGGAGATTCCGCTGCTGTTCCGCCATTTCCTACAGAAGTACAGCGAGAAATTTGGGAAGACGCCGCCGGGACCGTCGAAGTACCTATTGGATGCGGCAGTGAACTATCCCTGGCCGGGGAACTTGCGGGAATTGGAGAATTTCGTAAAGCGGTATGTGATCCTGGAAGACGACGAAGGCAGCTTGCGCGAATTGGTGGAGATGTCCTCGACGCGGCAACGCACTTCGCCGCGTGAGGAACCCGCGCCGCCCAAGGAGCAGGGTTTGAAGGCTCTGGTGCGCGGATTGAAGGATGAAGCCGAGATGGAAGCCATCGCCGACGCGCTGGAAAAGACGCGGTGGTGCCGCAAGGACGCCGCCAAGATGCTGGAAATCAGCTACAAGGCGCTGCTGTACAAGATGCGGCAGTTCAACCTGGATACACCGCGGACGAGGAAGGCAGCGCCAGCGACAGCCGTGGCCGAGCCGGCTGCGGTGGTGGGGACGCGGCGCGCCTAAAGGCAGGCGTTGGTCTATCCCGAGCAGTTTAAGCAAATAGAAATTATCCAGGGAGAGTGTGGAGCACGGAAGAATATTCGGGGGGTGGGCGAGAGGGTGGGGGAATGACGGAACGTCGTACAACGCGACGCTATGACTTGACTTTGCCGATCATCATACGAATCCCCGCGGAGCGAGCGCCAGATTCGCAGCAGGGCAAGACGCGCGATATCTCCACGCGCGGTCTTTATTTTGTTGTGGACCAGAACCTGGAATCCGGCTCACCACTGGACATCACGCTGACACTTCCGACGGAAATCACGCACGGTTCGGAGGTATTTGTGCGGGCTCATGGCAAAGTGGTGCGGGTGGAGCGCCGCATGGAAGACGGCAGCGCGCGGATGGGGGTTGCAGCGGTGATCGAGCGATATGATATTATTCGCGGAGAAGCCGCGCGCGCGTGAGGCAGGTCTCCCGGGCTGGCGAGTCGTTCAGCCAGAGCGTACACGAGCATCTATCGTCCCCACTTTCGTCGGTGCATTTTCCCGGGGGCAACTTTCCGGAATTCCTGTTGCAATGGAGCCTGAGTTGGGCCTACTATCCGGCAAGAATGTCCCGCGGAGGGTCCAGTGAAAGTATCGGAGCTCATCGGGTCCCGCAAGGAAGTTTACTCCATTATGGAAGAGACGAGCGTGCACCAGGCCGCGCAATATCTGCGCGAGAAGCAGGTGCGGTCAGTCGGGGTGACGAATGCCAGCGGCAAGCTGGCAGGGGTCATTTCGCACAGCGATATATCGGATAAAGTTGCGGCGGAAAACAAGTGTCCGGCCTGGATGAAGGCGTCGGATATTATGACGCGCGAGCTCGTCTCGGTAACGCCGGAGATGACGCTGGAAGACTGCTTGCGGTTGATGGAGCAGAACACGATCTTTCACTTGATCGTGCTGGATGAACGGCAAGGATTCCTCGGGATGCTTTCGGTCAGCGATATATTGCGAGTGGTGGCGTCGGACGAGAAGGCGCGCGCGGACCTGCTAGAAGCGTTCATATTTCCCCAACGGTAAGAAATAAAGAAATAATTTGTTGACAGCAGGGAGCGAGTCACTTGCCACCTGGCAGGTATTGGGGAATTGATTGTCTCGTTTGCGTAACCATTTTCCGTCCTGAGTCAAGAAACCAGAAGGCGGAAAGGTTCCAGGTTCAGGCAATGGCCAGTTCCGGCATGTCTCCAGTAAGTCTTTTGTATGCTGCAGTTTACATGAATCATAAGGATTAAGATCCATTGTGCTGGGAAGGGACATACTACTGGGCTATTTGGTTCCTCGTGTGCAAAGGCAGGAAGAGGGGTTTTCAAAGCGAGACTCCAAAGGAACCAGAATGGCTGGACCGGCGCGGACAAAGAGTAGGTCTTCCCCAAAGGGGGAAGGATTGCCTCCAGAGGAAGTAATATTCGGTCGTTCCCCCGCAATGTTGTCCATCCGGGAAAAGGTAAAAAAGATAATCCCGACTGATATTCCGATTCTGATCCAAGGGGAGAATGGAACCGGCAAAGGATTGCTGGCACGGTATATACACAACAATTCCGCTTTTTCCTCAGGGCAATTTGTCAAAGTGAACTGCGCGGCGATTCCGGGCGAGTTGCTCGAGAGCGAACTTTTCGGCTATGAGGAGGGGGCCTTCACGAATGCGGTCGCTTCGAAGCCGGGCTACGTGGAAATGGCGCGTCATGGGACACTTTTTCTCGACGAAATTGCGGATCTGAACATAAACCTGCAGCCGAAGGTCCTGCAATTGTTGCAGGACGGGCAGTTCAGCCGGATGGGCGACAGGCAGGAGAGGCACGCAGAAATCCGTGTCATTTGCGCAACGAGCCGAGATCTGCGGAGCGAAATCGATGGCGGGAGATTCCGCTGCGATCTCTTCTATCGAATCAACGTAATCAGCATCAAGCTCCCAAGCTTGCGCGAGCGCCGGGAAGACATCGTTCCTCTTTCAAGTTATTTTCTGAAGCAACTGAATGCCAGATTCGAACGAAATGCGCCTCCTTTTCCGGAAGAAGTGACGGAAAGCCTGGCGTGCCGGGAGTGGCGAGGAAACATCAGGGAACTCGAGAATCTGGTAGCGCGTTACGCAATTCTGGGTTCGCTCGATTCCGTGACTCCCGAACCGACGACGAAGCGTTTCCCGGCACCGCACGTTCGAGTGGCCGTGGACGGCACGATCCCGCTGAAAAGGATTGCCAAGCAGGCGGTCCGTGAAATGGAAGGGAATCTAATCCTCAAGGCGCTTCGAGAAAATAGATGGAACCGGCGAAAAGCAGCAGAAAATCTGAAGATCAGTTACCGCACCTTGCTTTACCAGATGCGCGAAATAGGATTGCCGTCAAGGAGATCACGCGGACAGGCATCCAAAGTCTCCGACAACGGAGCTGATTCGCCTCCCGCCACAGAATGATAGCGGGCCATTTGCGCCAAACTTTTGGTGCGTCCATTGTGCTAGTTTAGAAGAGTTTCCTATGGGACCTATTCCAAGCGTTCCGCGGCGATAGCATACTCGCAGGGTCCGGAGATAGAGAATGAACGCGGCGACGAATAAAATTGAATCCAAAATCCCCATGCTGGACTTGAACGCACAGTACGATTCCATCCGCGACGAGATTCAGGCGGCGATCAATGCCGTGTTGGATTCCCAGCACTTCATCCTAGGGCCGCAAGTGCAGGCTTTGGAGGGGGAGATAGCGAATTATTGCGGCCGAAAGTTCGGTGTGGGCGTCGCTTCCGGCACAGATGCAATCATTCTTGCGCTTCGAGCGGCCGACATCGGGCCCGGCGATGAAGTCCTGGTACCCTCGTTCACCTTTATTGCCACCGCAGGTTCGGTCAGTTTGCTGGGCGCCAAACCGGTATTTATCGAGATCCAGCCCGAAACGTTTAACATCGATCCGCAGAAGATCGCTTCCAAGATAACGCCGCGCACCCGGGCGATCGTGCCCGTCCATCTTTACGGGCAGGCCGCGGATATGGATCCGATTATGGAGATTGCCCGACGCCACGGATTGAAAGTCGTGGAGGACAACGCGCAAGCCATCGGAGCCAGATATAAGGGAAAAAAGACGGCGTCCATCGGCGATCTAGGATGCATCAGTTTTTTCCCCAGCAAGAACCTGGGAGGTTACGGAGACGGGGGGATGGTTGTTACGGATTCCGAAGAGTTTTACACGCGTCTTCGCGGTTTGCGGAGCCACGGTGGAATAAAGAAATACTATAGCGAAGAACAGGGCTGGAACAGCCGCTTAGATGAAATTCAGGCGGCAATACTTCGCGTGAAGCTACGGCACCTCGACGATTGGAATTCCGGAAGGCGTAAAAACGCGGCGAAATATGACGCGCTTTTCAGCAGTGTGCGCGGCGTGACGATTCCCCGAGTAATGGGTTGGGCGGATCATGTCTTCCACCAGTATACGATCCGAGTCCCCAAACGCGATACGGTTCAGAAGACTCTGGCTGAGCAGGGCATCGCCACGACGGTGTACTATCCCGTGCCAATTCATCTCCAGCCAATCTACTCGTCCCTCGGCTATCGAGAGGGCGATCTGGAGGAGACGGAGCGGGCGGCTAAGGAAGCACTTTCTTTACCGATGTACGCTGAATTGTCTGAGCTGCAAATGGAGCGCGTTGCGGAGGGAGTTGCGCGCGCGCTGTGAGAATCCTGATCATGAAGAAGCAAAACAAGGAACCTATCTGCCTCTTCCTTCTGCAGCAACCCTCTGAAGAACTGTTCTTAGGAAGTGATTGTCGCCCCTGCCCTAAACTCCGATGATTGCGCGATGGGCCTGCTGGCCATTCTAATCTGATTCCAAGTTATCCATCGTTGGTTGACCTATTTACTCCTTTCCTTTCTGCTACTTAGGGACGTTTAGCTATTTCAGGAACGGTTCCCGGCCGCATAGTAACCGCATCTACGCCAAAGTTCGTTTCCCTTCAGGACAGTACGTATCCCAGACCACAACACTGGCCTCTTTTGCGTCCTGTGGCCAGTTACGGCGAGTTCCAGTACCGAGGTACTCTTACCGCGCGTAGGGGATCGCAGACGGCGGCCGGTGGCACGCCACGATGGGGGAAAGACTCAATGTCGAATGAAGATCGCTTTACGAGGAAGGGCGCGAACAGCACCTTTCGATCATACGCACTCCTACTAATCATTATCTGCAGTCTGGGTTTAGTTGGTTGTTCGGGTTTGGTTACTGCTAGCAGTCCTGGCGGAGGAACGCAAAATCCATTAAGTGTTTCTGGTGTTCAGGCCCTGGCACCAACGACGTCGAGTTTCCAGGTGGATTGGTCGACGAACATTGCAGCTAATTCGGCCGTTGACTACGGGACGAGCGCGTCCTACGGATCCAGCACGCCTGTGAATTCGTCCATGGTGACCAGCCACCAAGTAGCCCTCTCGGGGTTGGCGATTGGCACGCTCTATCATTTCCGTGTGCGCTCGACCGATGCGAACAATGTTACCGCCACGAGTGGAGACGTGACGTTCTCCACTGCTGGCGACACGATTCCGCCGACGGTATCGATTACGTCGCCTGCCGCGAACGCGACGCTCTCTGGAAATGTGAACGTGGATGTTACGGCGACTGACAACGTTGCCGTTCAAAACGTACAACTCAAGATTGACAACGCGAACTACGGCGCAGCAGTAACGTCGGCGCCCTACGTCATCCCGGTGAACACAGGCACTCTCTCGAATGGAAACCACATTCTCACGGCGGTTGCAACCGACACATCCAACAACTCGGCGACGAGCAGCGCTGTGGCGGTGAAAGTAAATAATGCCGCTGCTATCCCGAGTATTGCGAGTCTGAGTCCGACGTCCGGGGTTGTGGGCACGTCCGTGACGATCGGCGGCGCGAATTTCGGAGCGACGCAAGGAACCAGCACAGTCACGTTTGGCGGAGTTGCGGCGGCGGCGACGAGCTGGAGCGCGACAAGCATTGTGGCCCCGGTGCCGGCGGCAGCAACGACGGGCAACGTTGTTGTGACCGTTGGTGGCGCAGCCAGCAATGGATTGAGCTTTACCGTTCCAGTTCCCTCGCCAAGCATCACCAGCCTAAATCCGACGTCCGGTGCAGTAGGCACGTCCGTTACGATCAGCGGCGCGAACTTTGGGGCGGCGCAGGGATCGAGCACGGTGAAGTTCAACGGAACTACAGCGACGGCCTCGAGTTGGAGCGCGACAAGCATTGTGGCGCCAGTGCCGGTGGGAGCGACGACCGGTAACGTGGTTGTGACTGTTGGCGGCGCGGCCAGCAATGGCGTGAGCTTTACACTGCAAGCCGATACCACCCCTCCCACTGTTCCAACCGGCCTGACCGCATCGGCAATTTCCTCTTCGCAGATCAATCTTTCGTGGACCGCTTCGACCGACAACGTCGGCGTGACCGGGTACAACATCTACCGTGGCGGCAGCAAGATTGGCACGACACCGAGTACCACTTACCAGGATACTGGTCTGGCAGCCTCGACTAGCTACACTTATAACGTCTCGGCGTTCGACGCGGCGGGAAATACCTCCGCGCAATCGAGTACTGCTTCGACGACGACCCTAGCGTCATCGGGCGGCGGAATCCCGAGTTCCCTGGGCTGGTTCCAGATTCCGAACACACAAATGCAAAACGTCTGTCCGTCGGGCTATAACTGCGCCAACGTCATTGTGCCCTGGAGCGGGGGAATTGGCGACACGTCCAGGAACCGTCTGATTGTTTGGGGCGGGGGGCATTCCGACTACGGCGGAAACGAAGTCTACGCGCTGGATCTCAATGCTCTGACGATAAACCGGCTGAACAACCCGAGTCCTCCCGCGAGTTCTTGTGTGGAAGTCTTATCGGATGGCACTCCGCCCTCGCGTCACACGTATGATGACTTGGCCTATATCGCACACGCGGATCGGATGTTCTCCTATACGGGATCGATGGCGCCGACGGGGTGTGGGTCTCTGGCTACATGGACGCTCACTATGAGCAACCTACAGTGGCAGGACATGAACCCTTCGGGTACGGCTCCCACTCCCAATGGGGGCCTGGCGGCGGCCGACTATGACCCCAACACGAAGAACGTGTTCGTCCATACAGTGAGCTGGGGTATGTTCGCGTCTTACAATTTCGACACGAATACAATGAAACTGTTGGCCAGCAACGAGATCATCAACTACTACGTGACCGCAGTCGTAGATCCGAAGCGGCGGCTGTTCTTCATGTTCGGTGCCAACGGCGCATACAAGATCGACATCTCGGGAAACGATCCGTCCTACAGTCTCAAGACTCTCGCTGCGAGCGGTTGCACCTTCCAAAATATTGATGCCCCCGGTGCGGCCTACGACTCCGTGCAAGACCGCATCGTTGGCTGGTCGGGGGGAAACTCGGTAAATATTTACAATGCGGACACCGACTCTTGCACGACCGTCACTTACGCGAACGGCCCCGGGGCGCAGCAAACGCTCGGCACCTACGGACGTTTTCGCTATTTTCCGGCACTGGGCGTTTTCGCTCTCGTCAACAGCGCCTCGCAGAACGCTTACACGCTGCGGCTGACGGCACCGACGGGCGGTTCCGGGCCAGTGATTTCCGGCGTGGGCGCGACATCCATCACCACCTCCGGCGCTACGATCAATTGGACGACCGATGTGGGCACCACTTCGCAAGTGGAGTACGGTCCTACAACGGCCTATGGAACCCTGACTGCTCTCAACTCCACGTTGGTTACGGCCCACAGTATCGCTTTGAGCGGCCTGTCGGCGAACACGTCGTACCACTATCGCGTTCATTCGAAGAACTCAAGCGGAGTGGAGACCATTAGCGGCGACTTGTCGTTCCAGACGAACGGCACAACGGACACAACGCCGCCGACCGTGAACATTACCGCACCGGCGGCCGGAGCAACAGTCTCCGGCACGGTAAGCGTGACGGCCACGGCAACGGACAATGTTTCTGTGAGCAGCGTGCAGTTTCTGCTGGATGGAGTGCCGCTCGGTGCGCCTTTGACGGCGGGCCCCTATTCCGTGAGTTGGAACACCACTACGGCGTCAAATGGTGCACACACTCTGGGAGCTTCGGCAACGGACCCGTCCGCAAACGTCGGCAATGCCGTTGGTGTGTCCGTGTCCGTCTCGAACGCCACGGATGCGGCTTTAGCCGACTTCCAAGCTCGGTGCGCCGCGCTAGGAGTGCTCCGTTGCGAAGGGTGGGATAATGCGGCGGACTTTACGCCGGCGGGCGGCGGTGGGTATGCAAGCGGTCTGTATCCAGCCGAGGATGGCACCTATCAAGGCATACAAGATACGAGCTTGAAGGTTTCGGGTGCGGGTTCTCTGAAGTTCAACATCCGTGCTGGATCGGTGTCTCCACTGGGCACGAATCCTTCGGGCCTGTGGAAAGCCAACTTTGGTCCCGACAACAACATTACCCGGTTCGGGCCGCACACAACGCTGTACATTCAGTTCCGGCTGCGGCTTGATCCCAATATGATCAACTACGATTGGACCAAGGTCAGCGGGCAGGGCTGGAAAGTGTTCATTGCGTTCGGCCCCATCCCCGGAACGAGCTGCACGGGCGCGCAGTTTGTGCAGGAGAATACGAACCAGACGAACGTTGCAACCGGCTATACATCGTGCGGGACGCCGTCGCTCGATACAAACAACGGCGTGCCGCCAATGCTAATCGAGCAGGGCGACTACAACTGCCCGTACACAAGTTCCGGAGGGTATTCGTCGAATCCCAATTGCTTCGCGTACCCGGTGAATACATGGATGACGGAATATTGGGTGGTGTCAGTCGGCGACTATGGCCAGCCAAACACTTCGTTTACGGCGTACATCGCACCAGATGGTCAACCGCTCAAGAAATTCATCGACCTGCCGAACTTCACGTTCAACAGTGGTGCTTCTGCCGGAGATGCGCTGATGGAGATCATACTGCAACCGTACTTTAGCGGCGCCACCAATGCCACAATCAGCCCGGCGTCAGCGATGTGGTTTGATGAACTGATCATCTCGACTCAACCGATCGCTGCTCCCAAGTTTTAGACAAACGGGGAGCAGTCAAACAAGCCCATTCTTCGCGTTCACCGGGCAGCCAAGTGCTGCAATTCCCTCGGTGTATGCATGTCCCGTTCCAGAGTACATTCCATTCTTCTGGATCAGCAACGATGCCACATGTATTTCGTCAAGTGCAGAATTTGCGCCGTTGAAGAGGTCGTTCGTTACTGGCTGACCTTCGAAGGTAACACCGAGACTTCTCCCCTATTTGTCTCGCAGCTTGTGGGGCGGGCAGGGAGCACTTCTAGGGGGATCGCGTTTACCGCAAGCTATGGGTCCAGGGTAGAGTCGCTTATCGGACCTGATACAATGGCTCCGTCTGGTCAAACGTCCATGTTAATCCCAAGCACTCCTGACTTCCGTTTTCCCCGAGGTAGGGGAAATCTTTTCACTTTCTTCCGACGTCTCGTGGAGATCAGGTACGAAATTGGGCAACCGTCGAAAGACTTATCCTTGAGTATTCAACTCCGACTCTTTATACATGGGAGATAGGAGAATCCAGTTTCTCCCATGAAAATCCATGTCACGGCCTACCGGCCAAAACTTGGACCAGCCCGAACGCGGATTCCTTTGCTGGTGGGAGTTTTGTGCCTCGTGGCGCTGGGTGCACTCGGCTGTTCCTCTCAACAAAGGATGATCAACCCGCCTCCTCCGGCTCCAAGCATTATAGGCCTCTCCGTGAGTTCGGGCCCGGTCGGCACACCGGTAAGCATCACAGGCACGAACTTTGGACAGACGCAAGGGACGAGCACCGTGACGTTCAACGGGACGCTGGCGAAGTCGACTTGGAGTGCAACGGATATTCTGACCGCGGTTCCCAGTGGAGCAACGACGGGGAATGTGGTGGTGACAGTCGGCGGCGTGGCTAGCAACGGGGTGGGGTTCACCGTAACCGCAACGGCGCCGACGCCCGTATTGATCAGCGGCGAGCGCCAGGTGAGTACGTTCCTTGGCCGAGGCACGGGTGCTGTGACGGCAGGCTGCGACAACAACGCGGAGAATCCTTCGGGCAACTATCTTTTCTGTTTAGCCGACGCGTCCTTGGCTGGGAATGCAATCATCGCCTCTTGTGTGTGGGATACGGCTGGCGTCGGCGGCGTGGCGATGACGGATGACCGTGGCAATACGTACACCGCGACGTTCGCAACGCCGCCCA
>Ga0210405_10002025_pt1 | contig 21720 bp, 24 predicted proteins | sample IncBWH11MmetaG_FD_155492 | JGI IMG/M metagenome (GOLD analysis project Ga0210405, IMG submission 155492) | Forest soil microbial communities from Barre Woods Harvard Forest LTER site, Petersham, Massachusetts, United States - Inc-BW-H-11-M | ecosystem: Environmental > Terrestrial > Soil >... | reverse complement strand
ATGACGCAGAGAGTTCTGAAGGCGATCGAACTCCTGTCGAAACAATAGGCACGAGCGAGGCGAATCTCTCACACTTTGCGGTGCTCTGTGTAGGGCATTTTCAGCGAATCCGACGCGATGGTTGTCGAAACCAGGACGATAGCGCTCATTGAGGGTTCTGAGCGTGATGGGGGATGTTTCAACAGTTGGACCAGCAAGATAGGGACTTTCCTGTATCGCCGTGATGGACTTTTGTCGAGTACCCTTCTAACGTGCCAGCCCACACCGAGGCTCGAATCCATCGGCTCTGTACCGAAGCCGTCGCCGCCAAGACGCTAGCTGATCTTGATCGCATCCTCCCAGAACTCCGCTCCGCGCTAGAGGAACATGTCAGGCTGGCAAAAGAGTCCCTAGGGACTCAGATCGCCACCATCACTTCTCTAGACGCTGCTTCTCAAACTGCCAAAGGTTTGTCATAGGAATAAACCCCCCAAGGGTCAATGAACGCAATCGCGATGTTACGCCATTTTGCACGCTGCCACGCGATTCGCGCTTAAACTCCTGAATCCTGGGTGGGAAGTTGGTAGTCGGTGATAGGAAAAGCAAAAGGGGACAACCGGGAAGTTGAATGCGGCGCACCCGCGATACCTACGTCGGTCGCGGGTGCGTCAATGGCGAAACGCTATCTCGGCCCATCTGAGTTAAAGATCTCGCACTGAGTCTTCCATGTCCCATGCGATTTCTTCGACACCAGCATCCACTTGCCATGGTCAAACTGGGAGCCGTCCGGACCGGTGACCTCGTACGTCCCTATGCCGTAGCCCAGATCGCCGCTGCTCTCAGCGCTAGTGACGACGATCTTAATCTTGTTGGTAGGGCCCTGATCCCGTCCCGCCTTGAGGTGGGCCAGAATCGCTTCTTTGCCATATATCGCTTCCTCATTGGGTGGCATTCGGCAGGCATCATCGGCGTACAGTGCCTGAACGGCCGCAAGGTTGCCAGCGTTATACTCTCTCTCCCAAATTGCGGCGCGCCGTGCCACGTCTGACTCGTCAGCCGCTGCTGCTGGGAAAACGGCGAGCATGGTGCCCAGCATCAGAACTAATCCACAGCAGACCACTCTCTTCGTGTTCATGTTGCCTCCTTTCGGAACGCCACCGGATGTTAGGGGATTGGGTTGGGAAAAGGCAAGAACGAGGATTCCCGTTCTCCGCGATCGAGAAGCGCCCCCCTTTCGGGCTCTTCGACCGTCGAGACCGATAGTTTTACGTTCACAGGCGTGGCTGTTGAAAAACCCCTTCTTTTGAAAAAACTGTCCCCGCCGAGAGATAGAAAATGTCCACCAACATCGAGAACGTCGTTTATAGGGCATCCTAGCGCGATGAATTTTCTACGAACTTCTAGAGTGTGAGTTTTTCAACAGCCACAGGCGATTACAACTCAAGTGCCCGGCGCACGGCCTCATGATGAGTGCTATGGGGATTTTGCAACAGGCATCAATTGAAATCTGAAGCAAGCGGAACTGCCGTAATGTGCATTGCAGCGTTCAGCACGGTTACGATCACATCTAATGGACACAGCCAGGGCGCAAAAGTGGGGCAGTCGTTGCGGTCTCGTTGGATTCGCCGTAGCACTCAGCCTCGCCACACTCGCGTACATTCTTGATCCGGCTACGGTGTCCAATTTGGATGTTCTGTTCTTGATCCTTTGGCCACCCTCTATTGGTCTGATGGCAGCGGAAAACTCGACGACACTTCACCGAGTCCTAATCGGGCTCTTCCTCTCCGCACTGAACGGCGTACTGTATTTTGGACTGGCCTTTATCCTAGGACTTCTCCCGAAATCAGAAGGCCCCGCATGATTGAGGACCAGTGGCGAGAGATTTTGAGCGTAATGGCGATGTTAAGACAGCCATTGAGGGCGACAGCACCTCAACCAGAAAGCTTTTTTGAGGAGCTGTACTGATGTATCATGACCAACGGTCCTGAGTTCGGATTCTCGGCTGCAGCCATTGGTTGCTGCACCAAAACCTGAGAGGTGCTAAGCTGGTCGCAAGTCCTATCTTCCGAACTTCCTGCTGTCTCTCTCGTCGCCTATTACTCGCAGCCAATGAGCTGACACTCACAGCATTGCTAATAATTGCCTCTGGTTGTGGGGGAGGAGGAGCCGGAGGGGGTGGTAGTCAATTGCCCCCCAATTTCGACCTGTCCCTATCCAGTTCCGGCCTGTATATCTCAGCCACAAATCCAGGATCGGTCACTGTAAGTGTCACTGGGTCTAACGGCTTTGATTCGAGTGTAAGTATCACTTTTTCGAGCCTGCCAACCGGCGTCGGCGTTTCTCCTTCAAGCGCCAACTTGACTGCCGGACAATCGCAGCAGTTCATGTTCAGCGCCGCGTCATCTGCAAGTGCAGCGAGTTTGTCGGTGTCGGTTAAGGGTAGTTCGGGCGCTCAGTCCCAGCAGGTTGCACTCGATCTTCAGATAAATGCCGATACAGGAAACGTCTCGTTGTCCCGCACGCGCTACGTTCGGACTGACGCGGTGCAACCGTATGCGGTTCTCTTCAACTCCACGACGAATCGGTTCTTCATGAGCGATCCGGGAAGCAATCAGATATTCGTTTTCGATGCGACCGCTCGCCAACTGGTGGGATCGATTATCGTACCGGGCGCTTATGGGATGGATGAAACGCCAGATGGCAGCGTTCTCTATGCCGGCACGCAGATCGGTGACGTCTACGCAATCGATCCTGCAACGATGGCCGTCACCCAGCGATACCTCTCCTCCCAAATTGGCCCGACAGGTTTTCAGGCTTATGCAGTCCAAGTCATGGCCAACGGAGAACTGGCGCTTTTAGGTGGGCAAGGCGGCGACCCTCTTATTGATGGCTACTCTAGCTTCGCTTTCTGGAATCCAGTCACCAACTCACTACAGACCGGCCGTCAGATCGGAAAGTGTGCGAGGACAGGTTATATCTTTGCCTTCGTGGCTACCGGGGACAGGAGTCTGCTTGTGCTGGAGAATCAAAACCCATCCGGTACCACGGCCAGCGAGTTGTGCACGATCGATCCAGTCACCGGGCAAACCAACTCAGTCAGCATCACGGGCTTACCTGTAACTCCTACTCCTGACGGCAAGTCGATTCTTGTTCTTGGGTTTGGTATTGCGGCGCAAATCGAGGTATTTGATGCTCAAACGCTTGCGCAAACAGCCACGCTTCCAGTTGGTGACTTTCCATCAGGGACCTACATTGTGATCAGTCCCGATTCGAGCACGGTCTACCTGGCACCGGAACTGGGAGGAATCGTCAGCGCCTTCAGTCTTTCGACGGGCGCTCAAGTCGGCTGGATTCCCGACCTCTATACGGAGCCTATTGGCACATGGATCGGCGCCATCGACAACACCGGCCTTCTCGCTGGTGTGAATGTCGAAGGAGTTGGCTTTCTCGATGCTGCGGCGATGCAGACTGGACCCGTAGGAAGACCTTTTCTCAATGGTTACGTCACGCCTAACACGGGCCCCGCCTCCGGCGGCACTTCGGTAAACACGTACTTCTCTCCCTCCACGAACCTGGCCGCGGTCTACTTTGGGCAGAATCTCGCAACCGCAATTACCTCAAACTCCTCGCAGCTGGATGCCACAACTCCCGCTGGTTCGGGGGGACCTGTAGATGTGGTTGCGCTCATGACCGATGGTGGCGCAGAAATCCTGCCGCAAGCGTTCAGCTATGGTCCGACGATTCTGGAGGTTACGCCGAATGCCTCGACGGCCGAAGGCAGTGGAACCGGTTGGATTTTTGGATATGGATTCGGTTCAGATTCCTCCAACCAGATTCCGCAAGGACTGCAGGTAACCGTAGGCGGACAAGCGGTTCAGATTACCGCGTTCAATCCAAGCGGCTACAGCTACGGCACCGCTTCAACCCCTGTGCAGTCACTTTCTTTCACCATACCGCCCGGCACGGCGGGAACCGCCTCCAACATCTCGGTGACCACCCCGTCCGGAACGGCTACGCTTCAAAGCGGTATGCAGTACTTGCCCGCCGTACAGGAGTTTTCTCTAACAGGCACTACTCTGGCCCAAGGGATCCACGACTCATATCGTGATTTGTACTACTTCACTGATACAAACAAAATTCAGGTTTTCTCCAAGACGCAAGGCAAGTGGCTGAGTCCCATCAGCATTCCGGCGCCCAACGGCGCGGCCCAGAGGTTGTGGGGCATTGCACTCTCGCCGGACGGCACGGAGCTAGCAGTAGCGGATATTTCCGCCGGTGTGATTTACGAGTTGAACCCATCCAACCCAGCGTCCGTGAGCACGTTTCCTGTGAGTGTGACCGCTCTAGGAACCGTAGAGCCGGTCGCAGTGGCCATCAGCGATAAAGGAATGATCTACTACGCCACCATGTCAGGGGTGGACGGTGCACACGGCTTCTTTAAGCTGAACATGAGCACGGGTGCAATCACCGACTACGGGATCACCTCGCCCGGCCTTTATTCCGATGGACGACCACTGGACGTGTTCTTACACGCCGCCATCAGTGCCGATAACTCCAAGGTATTTTTCAACCAAGATGGAGCTGTCTTCACCGTGGATATCGCTAGTGACCATCTCACCTTTGGCGCGGCCGACCCCTCCTGCTGCTACGGCGATTATGATCTTACGTTGTCGAGCGGACAAGCAACCTTGGAGGCCACCAGCTATCTTTACGACGCGGAGTTGAATGCCGAGTCGTACCTGGTCCTCAGCGATCAGGATGCCACTTACATCGAATATGTGTACGGGACCCAGTTGAGTCCCGATGGAATGCTGCTGTTTCAACCTTCCACCAACGGCATCGATGTATTCGATGGACAACTAGGCGTGCTGCTCTCGCGCATCGCGCTACCTGTTAGCCTTTCGCAAAATTACGACGCTCTTGTGGGAGATGGGCAAGACAACGTTTTGCTCGCAATCACCGGGAACAACGGATCGGGCATTGCAATCGTCGACCTTAGCTCGCTCCCGGATCCACCTCCTCTTGCCAACAAGGCACGCCGCCGGGTGCGAACAAACGTGAAGGGTCCGCTCAATAGAAGCGTGTCAACATCGCCTCTCAACAAGACAGCTCCAGGACCACATACCGTACCCAAGTTCAGGGTCCCTCACGTTGCTAATCGGATCTTTGCTAAGCCCCCAGCGATTCCACAGACTCGACCTCGGTAGTGACAACATGGCGCGCCGGATCACGGGTAAATCAAGAATCCGGCGGTTCTCGGCGTCGCGGCAGCGCTTTCACAGAAGGATTTCGGGCGGAAGTGAATCGGCGGTTTGGTAGACAACTCTTGTAATCAGGCCATAGCACTCAGAATGCAGGTCAGGCCGCGTCCTCTGCTAAGAACTTGGCGAAGGAACGGATCGGCGTCAGCTTGTCCTCCCGTAAACCGCGCAGTTCTTCCTCGCTGAGTCGGCCTTCGTGCAAGAGTCTCCCGAAGACGTGCGTGAGTTGGGAGTAGCGGTAGTCGTACTTGCGATTGATCTCTTTACGGCGTTCCGTCAGGTAGTGTTCCAAGTCCCACAGATCCGCCGGCTCCTTGATCTGGCTGACCATCTTCTTTGCTTCCTGCATTGCCGCGTGAAGCTCTCGCCCCAGGGCAGCGTCGAACGCTTGGCGTGCAGCGGTCTTTTCTGACTTCGACCAGATCGCTTCGTTCTGGTAGGGATAGCGGTCTTGAGTCGCAGATGGGCTGGTCATGGTCCGATCCTCCGTGGCTGCATTCTATCCCTTGCCCAGATGCCTTTTCTACAGCGTCGGAGGATTTCACTGGGGCAGATTCACCATCGTTTTCATGCGGCCGTCCGTCCGATCTGAGGTCAAAAAGATCATTTACCGGATGTCCGAGATTCTGTTTGCAGGCGAGATAGCGTTCCGTCGTTTGGACCGATGCATGGCCCAGTAAGAATTGAATCTGCTCCAGCTCGCCACCATTCGTGTGGCACAGTTTCGCACAGGTTCTCCGCAGATCATGCGGTGCAATATTCTCCAATCCCGCTCTTTCGCAACAGGTCTTGACTACGTACCACACAACATTCTGCGAGATGCCTTTCCCCCCCACCTTTCCCGTTCTGGCAACCCCTCGAAAGATCTTTCCCGCCGTCACCCTGGCCGCGACCGTCCACTCATCGAGCGCGGCTTTGACCCATTCTGGAATGGGCACGGTGCGGATGTGGCCGCCCTTGCCGATCAGGTCTACCACTACCCAGTGCCCCTGGCGCATCTGGATCTCGTCCAACTCCAGGCCGACGAGTTCCGATCTTCGGAAGCCGCAAGCGAACAGCATGGCCAGCATCGCGTAGTCACGCCTGGCACGCATACTGTCACCACAAGCATGTTGGAGTACCTTCGAACTCTCCTCGGCGCTCAACCAGTTGCCGGAGCGAAACCCGAGCTGCTTGACACCCTTGACCCGGCTGATCCCGGCCGCCAGCTCTGGACCCAGCAAGCCCGCGTCTGCGGCTTCGTGAGCCAGACGACGCACGGCTGCAAGCTGTTGGTTGATGGTGTTGGCGGCCAGATGCCGCGATTCCAGATACATGCGATAACGCACGACGACGATGCGGCTGAAAGCCAGCCGAGGCTCGGAGCAGTACCAGGCGATGAACTGGTCGATGACGTACTCGTAGACTCGGCGCGAGGCTGGCGAGCCGAGGCTATTGAGAACCGCCGTTTTACAATGATCCAGGTCTGGCAGCCGCAGCACTCGGCGACGGTAATTCGGTTTGATTTTGTGTTTGCCCATGGCGACGGCCTCCCATGCCGCACCATTGGGACTACGGCAGACCGTCTGGGCGATGCAAGCGTGAGCACTAAGATGGGTTCAGGGGTTTTGAGCGCTATGGCCTGATTTCAGCCGTTACCTGCCTCGCCATCGCCGAAACCCTGCATAATGAAACCGTTCGAACGATCTAGTGAAGAAGGTGAATCTTATCCTCAAGCGGCTCCGCCAACATCCGTTCAAAAGTACGGGGTTCCTCGTCATTCTGGCCGCAGCGTCCTACCTCGGCTATTGTTCCGCTCCACATGGCTATGCAGAGTTGGCAATGCTCGAATCGAATGTGGATCAGGTGACCGCCTTGGGGACATCGCTCAATAACGTTCGAGCGGGTCTGGATACGCTTGGTATCAAGTACAACGAAGAGGTTGAGCGACAAGCTGGTTCCGTGTTCGAAGATGGAAGGGGATACAGACTGACTGCGAATGAAGGTGAATTGCTCCTGTTTTCTCGCCACCAGACTGTTGCTTGGCAGGGGCCATGCGCCGAGCAAGTTGGATATTCCTGTTATTTGATTCGCATGGTCAGGTCGTGAGGCGACACCGAGAGCGTTTCCATCTCTGCCCTTGAGTTAACTGGCGTAACAATCCCCATGTCTAACAATGTCGGCGGTGTCAAGCACTTTCCGAGCACACCACTGCATGCACTCGTGGAAGAGCGCCATTTCGCTCTCGTGGGTGGTTTGCGCTGTCCAACCTTGGGCTCGCTGCTAATCGTTTGGGGGCAGGAACTCAGTCCGACCCAGCCATCTCTTCGATCCCCAACTGGGATCATGATTACTTGTTCGAACTCCCTTGGTTTTGGGAGCGGGAGGCCCAATCATTACGTCGGTGATTTACTGCACACCATGGGGATGTCCGGGCTCTCCCGCGTGCGAACCGAGCTTTTGCCCTGGCCGTAGTCCAACCCCTGGCGCCACATCCAGTACAGATGCACCGCCAGCTTCCGCGCCATCGCTACCTTGGCGATCTTCCGTCCCCGCCGCATGGCGAGGTGGAAGAATGTGCTGCGCCACTGGGGATGGCTGCGCACCGTGACCTGCGCGGCTTCCACCAGCAGAAACCGGAGCAGCGCGTTGCCCTGCTTGCTGATGTGTCCCAGCCGGCGTCGATCGCCGCTGGAATTTTCCTCGGGCACCAGCCCGACGTAGCTGGCAATCTGTTTGCCGCAGTGAAAACGTTCGGGCGTTCCGATGACCAACTCATAGGCCAGTGCCGTCAGCGGACCCACGCCAGGATGGGTCATCAGCCGCCGCATCACCGGGCGCTTCTCCACTTCCTGTTCCAGTTGGCGCGTCAGATCCTGGATCTTCGGCGTCAGTTGATCCAGTAGGTCGAGCAAGTCTTGCCGTCGTCGACTGGCCCAGGGTGCCAGCACCAACGACTCCAGTTCGTTGCGCCCCGCCGGCCGCCACAGCGCCTTCTTGCGCCGCAGACCCTCGTTGAGCGCCACCACATGAACTGATTCATCACCCGCGTGCGCATCTGCACCAAGCGATGCCGATGCCACAGCAGCTGCCGCAGGTCCCGGTTGGCTGCATCGGGAACCCAGATTCGGGGAAAACGATCTTCCAACATCAGCCGCAACAACAACTGCGCATCCTGACGATCCGTCTTCTGCTTGCGTACCCGCCGGGTGCGAATCTCAGCCGCATCCCCGATCCACAACTCGAACTGCAAGTCCCGCAGCAAACGCTCAAACCAGCGCGAGTGCCCGCTCGATTCCATCCCTAGCCGCACGGTTGCATTGCGCTGCTTGAGGTCTTGGTAAAACTGCTCAGCTTCTCCGCGGTGAGCCAGTCGTCGTTCGCCGCACTCCCCAGTTTCTGTGTCCACAAAAGCAATTTGCTGGAAGCCCGGATGATAGTCACAACCTATAATCAGCATGTTCGGCTCCTTTCCTCCGAGCCCTTTGGTTGGTTTGCGCCTCCAAAGTTTACTCGGGCCTGGGAGCCGACATTGTTATGGAATCATTACACTTATCTGCCTGGCGAACAAGGGTTTGAGCAATGGAAAAAGAGAACCATTCACGTCATGATGCGACCGGGGGCATGCCGTGTCAGGGGAGGCTGAAGTCGCCCCACAATCTGTAGATTTCGGCACAAGAGCAGGCTCCCAAACTAGTCATGTTAAGAGATGTGTTTTCAGCACCGCTGGGAACGGCTGGAACGGGGGATTCTGGCACAGTCGTGCCCCCGGCTACAGACTTCCTGGAAGCCGACTTTCCGGGCAGTTCAAACCAGTTTGTGGGCGAGGACATCAATTCTGGTTGAGTGATCGAACTGCCTCGCCTCCTCGGGTGTTGTCAGGCTCTCGAATCCGTTCTGAGCTGCCTCATGGATTTCAGAGCCCGTTCCAATATCGCCTATCTCTCCCTCCGCCAGGATGGCTGGATTGACCGCCTTCATCGCTTCAACGGTTTCCTTCGTACGAACCACATTTTTTTCGAAAGGCAACGCAGAGAAATCGATCACCACGGCATCAAAGCTCAAAGACTGGTTTTCGCCAATGCAAGACGTATCACTTCGCCTCGAAGCGAACCTGCTGGAACACGGCGCTGCTTTTCTGGACGTTCCCGTAGATAGCGGCGCCGAACAACAATCCCCTATCCTCTTGAAACTGGTAGTGCCCGAGATATCCCGAGGCCATTTCTTTGCCGTCGATCCACAGGCTCGCCGTCTTGTTCAGGTGGTCGTAACGGAGTTCGTAAGTGTGCGGGTGCGCCACATCGGCCACGCCGGGAAACTCAATCTTGTCGTCCAGTTCGATCGTCGGAGAGATTTGCTTTGTCAGGCCGACGAAGTATCGTTTGCCTTCCTGCAGTAACTGGATGTCGAATCTCGGCCCTTTGCCCGCGAAATCGATATCAGCTTCACCAGCGCCGCTCTCCAGGGCGCACACGCAAGTAAGCTTCCAATCCTTCTGCAGGGCGAAATCCTTTTCTTCGTTACTCAGCGGCCGAGTGTAATAGTTCTGGTCATCGGTGACGAGCCGCCAGCGATCCCACCCGTTCGCCTCGCGGTTGTATATCACGTGCGGATAATCTCCATCGGGTCGGTGGAGTGTGAAACCCTCCGTTAGCGGATCGAACCCTCCACTCTTCTCGATGAGAACCGAGCGGATGGGATTCATGCTGCTGGCGTGGGCTTTCGCAGTGTGGTAGCCAAGGAAGTGAGCAACGGCGAAAACGACTATAACAACGGCGGCAAGGGCCAAGCCAAAAATGGCGGTTTGTTTCCACCATAGCGCCGGTTGAACTGTGATTGCCCGATCGCCGTTCGTAGACGTTTCAATTCGCGGCCGCGACGTTTCCCCAGAACCAGCATCCGTCGAAACCACCGGCAGCCCAATCCGATATCCACGACGAGGCACGGTCTGGATCAAGTCTTCCCCTAGCGCTCTCCGCAAAACCGAGATATTCCTGGTCAGACTGCCTTCGCCGACATAGCTGTCGGGCCAGACCCTCGCCATCAGGTCTTCTTTTAGTACCAAACGTCCGCCTGCATCGACCAGCGCTAGCAGCGTATTGAATTCCTTCGGGGTCAAGGGCACGGGTTGCCCGTCGCGCGTCACGCAGCCTTGTTGTGCCTCAAGGCGAAGGCGTCCAATCACGAATGTCGGATGTGAGGAATCGTTCACGGCACGCCCAATGAGCTATTTAAGAACTTTTTAAGGTTTCTGTAAGGACAACTGCCGTGGTTTTCACTGAGGATTGTGTCGAACGACATCTCGTGCGGCTTTCCCTCGGTGAATGCCACCTTCGGCCCGCCAAGCACCCCCAACTTGGGAGACCGACACAAGGGCGAGTGAATTTTAAGGGAATTGTGTCCCTTGGGCAATAGCACTGAATGGCAGGAGAGGCCGTCGAGCCGTCCAATCAAAGAATTAAAGAATTAAGGGGAGATAAACATGGCGCGCCACGCCCTCGTAGCCCTGTTCGCCGTTTTGGTCCTTGTCACTTTTGTAAGCCAGCCATTGGTCGCCCAAAGCAAGGGCACTTTCCAGGCGGGAATCGATTATCCGGCGGGCCCTGCGACTGTGTTTTCCAACACAGGATCCCTATTTGGTGGAATTTCACCTCTCGAAGTCCATACTCGCGACTCGAAGGGTAACCCCTTAGATTTCAATGGTGATGGCAAGCCAGATGTCGTGGTCGCTGCCTCCTGTAGCGCCCCCACCCTTCCGTCCGGTTCCGGCTCCGCCGGGATCCCAGGCTGTCCTGCAAGCGGATACGCGGTCGTCGTCTATTTGGGCAACGGCGACGGAACTTTTCAGCCCCCAATCATTTCGGGCGGCCCTGCACCTGCGCTTAGATCCATTGTTGTCGGTGACTTCAACGGTGACGGCAAACCGGACGTGGCGGTTGCCAGCGATTGCCTTAACAGTCAGGACTGCTCAGCGGGGACGATAACAATTTTGCTGGGCAATGGCGACGGAACATTTTCGGTCGGCCAAACCTACGCGTTTAACGGCGTCGCCGTCGGGCCGAACACCATCACGGCAGGCGATCTGAATGGTGACGGCAAGCAAGACGTTGTCGTCACTTTGGGCTGCGATTTTTCAAACGGGGGATGCGCTCAGGGGGCGGTCAAGGTTTACCTGGGGAACGGCGACGGAACTTTCCAGGCACCCAGCAGTTATGCCACAGGGGGCAACTCTGCCATTCCAGTGGTCCTAGGCGACTTCAATAAGGACGGAAAGCCCGACGTGCTGGTGACGGTTGCTGGCCCGACCCTCGTCTTCTTTCCTGGCAACGGAGATGGCACGCTGGGTACGCCGTCGTCAACATCTTTTCCTCCACCATTTTTTTATGGGGCACAGGCCATTACGACGGCGGATTTTAATGGAGACGGAAATCTCGATGTCGCAGTTTTTGCCTCTAGCTATGCCGAAGTCGCCATCGGCAATGGCGATGGCACGTTTCAAACCCCGATTGCGTATGGCGCCTTTAGCGCCGGCGGTGTATATGTCAGCTCCATGGTCGCCGCAGACATGAATGGCGACGGCAAGCCGGACCTCATTGTTGGGTCGGGAAATGGCATCAATTATGCAGCCTTGCTGCTTAACGACGGCTTGGGTAACTTCACCAATTCATCGACGTTCTATCTCGGCGGCACGGAGGCTGCATTTGTGGATGTCGCCGATTTCAACGGCGACGGCAAGAACGACATCGTTCTTGCCAGTAACCTTGCCGAAACTGGGGGTGCCGACGATGGAACCCTGAGCGTGCTTCTTGGCAACGGGGATGGCACCATGCGCAGCGCCACTTACGTGTCGGAAGGAAGGGATATTTTTGGACGCTATCCTGCTGGTCCGGCAGTCGCTGCCGCCGACATCAATGGCGACGGATTCCAAGATTTGCTTTACCCCAGCGGATGCGTAGCGGGGGAACCCTGCAGCCAGAGCGGCTTTACCCTTCTTCTTTCAGATGGAGCTGGGGGATACCAAGCGCCACTACAGTTCACGGCGCCGGGGCAACAATCTCAATTTTTGGCAATTGGTGATTTCAATGGCGATGGCAAGCCGGATGTGGCGGTTTTTAACGGCTGCGACGCTTCCTGTACGGCGACCTCGGTCAGCATTTTTCTCAACACCGGAAACGGCACATTCGCAAACCCAGTGGTTTATGAGACCGGGGGAAGCCCTTACTCTACGCTCACAATGGCAACCGGCGATTTTAACGGCGACGGCAAAGGCGACATCGCCGTCTTGCAGTCTGACTCTTCTCCACAAAGCACAATCGGTGTCCTGCTGGGCAACGGCGATGGCACCTTTCAACCTGTTGTAACCACGCCACTCGGATCCAGCGGCGGCACGTGGATTGCGTCGGCTGATTTCAATGGTGATGGTAAGACTGATCTCGTCCTTGCAGAAAACAATCGGGCACAGATTCTGCTCAGCAATGGCGATGCAACGTTCAGTTTCGGTGCGGTCTACGATGGCGGCGGCGGACCCGGAACCGTCGTGACGGGCGACGTAAATGGGGATGGCAAGGCGGACGTGGTGATTGGCAACCAGTGCGAACTGGGCGACTGTGCCAACGGCTCAATCGGCATCCTGCTCGGCAATGGCGACGGAACTTTTCAGTACGCGGCCAACTCGCCCCAGAGCACAACCGACGGCAATCTGGTGGGCATCGCGCTCGCCGACGTGAACGCAGACGGTAAGCTCGATGTGATCGCATCGACCTACACCGGAATCCTGGTTTCATTCGGCAAAGGCAATGGCACCTTGCAGTCGCCCACGGTCTATGCCGCTCTTACGGCGAGCCCACGCGTGCAACTTGCGGTCGCAGATCTCAATGGTGACGGCGGTCTCGACATCGTGCAGCCTGGCAGCAACGGCCAGCTCGCCATCCTTTACAACCAAGTTGCCGATAATCGAGTTCAGCCGATTGTGGCGATTCATGCCTCGCCAAGCCAAACAATCTACGGTCAACAGCTCACCCTGCAGGGGCAAATCACGTCGACAGCCGAGGCGGCGCCAACGGGCACTGTGTTGTTTTTGGATGGATCGAACGGGATTGGGTATTCATCGGTAGTGAACGGCATCGCCACTCTTACCACATCTGGACTGCCAGCGGGAACGCATTCGCTTATCGCAAGGTATAGCGGGGATACGCAAACCGGAACCGGTAGCTCACAGCCTTTGTCATTGACTGTCAGTCAGGCCACGAGTATGACGTCTGTTTCCTCGAGCCTCAACCCAGACCCAGCGGGCCAGGCACTGACGTTCACGGCAACGATTACGCCGCAGTACGGCGGCACAGCGACTGGGACGGCGACTTTCCTGGACGGCCCCACTACGTTGGGCACAGCTAGTCTGAGCGGCAATTCCGCGGCTTTGACCGGAATTGTACTCACCGCAGGCACGCATTCCATCACGGCGTCTTACAGCGGCGACAACAATGTCCAGGGGAGCTTTTCGACCGTGCTCTCGCAATCCGTTGGCATGGCGACGACAACCACGGCGCTGACATCCTCAGTAAATCCCTCGCTCCTGAATCAATCTGTTACCTTCACCGCTACGGTCGCTGGTCAGTCGGGCGGAACGCCCACCGGCACGGTCACCTTCAAGCAAGGCACCTTGAAGGTGGGCACATTCCCGCTTTCGAACGCGCAGGCTAGCTACACGACCACGTACACGACGATCGGAACGCGGTCGATCACGGCGATCTACTCCGGGGATGCGAATTTCACGGGCAGCACATCGGCGGCGCTCAAGCAAGTAGTAGAAAGGGTTTCAACAACCATTGCCGTCGCGTCCTCTGAGAACCCCTCCAACTTCGGAGACTCAGTGACCTTCACTGCGACGGTCACTCCTTCGAACACCACTTTGGGGCTACCCGTACCCAGTGGCTCAGTCACGTTCAAAGACGGAACCACTACACTCGGCACGGGAACGATAAACGGCGGGACTGCAACTCTTGCCATCAGTTCGCTGGTCGCAGGGAGCCACAAAATAACGGCGCATTACGCCGGTGACATCGATTATTTGGCCAGCACTTCAACAACACTGGTTCAGGTCGTCGACGGCCTGCCCACCACAACAAGCATCAACGTCGACGTAAACCCGTCGGCCTTCGGGCAGACAGTTACCTTCACTGCTACGGTTGCACCGAATTCAGGCACCGCCACGCCAACAGGAACGTTGACATTCAAATCCGGCACGGCAACTCTGACGAAGGTGCCATTGAGCGGAGGTACAGCATCCTACAGCAGCTCCGTGCTGGCGGTTGGAACGAAGACTATCACCGCCGTTTACAGCGGCGACACGACTTACGCGGCGAGCACGTCATCGGCGTTGAGCCAAGTCATTACCAAAGCCTCGACTACGACGGCTCTGACGTCGTCGCCGAATCCTTCGGCCGCTGGGCAGTCGGTGACCTTCACCGCGACAGTTTCACCGCAGTATTCGGGAACGCCCACGGGGAGCGTGAGCTTCAGGCTGGGAACGAAATCTCTACAGACGGTGACGCTGAGCGGCGGGTCCGCCTCCTACACGACGACAACTCTGGCAACCGGATCGGACACCATCACCGCAACTTATAACGGTTCAGCAGACTTTGGCGTCAGTTCCGGGTCGATTGTTCAGAGCGTTGCACCGCTGATGATTTCAAATTTTTCAATGTCCAACGTTACGCAAAATGATGCCGTCGTAACCTGGACGACGAACAAGCCTTCAACTTCTCAAGGTGCGATCGCTCTGTACCCGCCGGGCAATTACACACTCACCTCCGTGGACACGACGCTGGTGACGAACCACACTGTTACCTTCACGGGGTTGACCAATAACACCATTTACAGTGTGTATGTGATATCGACCGATACTCTTCCGAACAACGCGACCGAAACCGCGACATCGGCCGTGACTAATTTTCGAACTCTTCGTTGACTGAACCGTGGGTAGACAGTTTTGCGGGATGTGGCTCACGCTATGAACGTACTTAGCCACAACCACCTCGCGTCGTGCACCTGAACGCCTCGCGCCGCGTGCGGTTCACCGATGCCGAAAGTGCGGCGACCACAATCATTGAAGCAAACCCTCTGGGGTGGCGGAACCTGCGGGAAGTGTGGCTGCGAAGTGGACAAATGGGGCCGCCTGATTACGCTAACCCGTTAGCTGTTGAAAAATCCCCATAGCACTCAGCGTCCGATCAGTCGTGCCTTAGAAGTTGCCGTTTGCGGCCATCACCAATCCCGCGTAGGGTACGCCGCCGTCGGCGCAGCCAGCCTGCGAACAAAAGCTGTAGAGCTGTGTGAACGCGCCAGCAGTTGTGATCTTGTAGGCAGTGCCCAAGCCGTTGCCCCCACCGCTCGCAGCGGTTCCGTAAAGCTGACCATCGGTGCCCTGGACGAGAGAGACGTAGTAGGGATTTCGCTGTCCGTGCCATCGAAGTCGAAGAGATTGGTAAATGTTGCCTGCGCCGGCGAGATTGCCACGGCGAAAGGAACAAATACTGCGATGGCGGTGGACACCCTCCCACTTTTCCTCGATGCGCGGGTAAGGTTTCTTACGATTGTGCAAGACATTGCAGCTGCCCCTTCGAATCGGATTGTGCAGCTGAGATTTCCCGCCAGCATTGCCAGACACTTGTGCCATTGCCTTGGCTTGTGACCACGGCTAAAATTCCTGTGGGTCGAGCTATGCCTGCTCGTCGGCTGGGGAAACCGGTGAGCCGACCGGGGCCTGGCGATGAATATAGGGAGTTGGGGCTTCTGCTGTCCTTACCGAAATCTTAAAGTTGCTTTAAAACACTAAGTCCTGCACTTTATGGGCGATAACCATACATCAGTTTTCACTTTTCATCTTTTTTGCCTGGATGCCGCAAAACGGCTGCTGAGCCGGGACGGACAGACCGTCTTACTGACCCCAAAGGAATTCGACACCCTCATGGTGTTAGTGGAAGCGCGTGGGAGCGTAGTTAACAAGGAGGAATTGATCGCCCGCGTTTGGCCTGACAGCTATGTGGGTGATGGCAGCCTTGCCAGAAATATCTCGGTGCTGCGCAAGGCACTTGGCACAGAGGTCATCGAAACTCTACCCAAGAAGGGCTATCGGATCAGTGTGCCGGTGAAAAGAGTGGAGGTCACGCGCGATCTTCCGGGCGCCACATCGAGGGTGGAATCAAACGAGCAGCCTTCGCCTCCAGAATTACGCCGGGCGATGGAACCGGCGACGCGATGGTGGGCACGCAGGAGCAGGGTGTGGTTGGCGATGGCGAGCGTTGTACTGATTTTGGTCGTGTTTCGCTTCGTCGGCATAATCTCAGCCAAGATGACCTCCTCTGCCGCGAGCGTCGCAATACGTTCGATTCTGATTCAGAAAGAAGGCGCGCTTGATCCTTTGGACGAAGGCTTTAGGCTGGCTAGGCCGCAGGGACAATATCCGCAAGCGATTTTCAATCGAGAGACGAACGGCTGGGACCGATGGAGAATCGTGAGTGACGATCAGAACTATTACTATCGAGCTCTTAGCGCAGCGGAAAGGGATTTCGCAGTGCAGAGAGACTGGAAGCTGACTTGCGTTTGCGCTGTAGAAAGCGGTGCAGGAGAGGCTGACATTGATCTTGCCGGTAGGGGGCCGCGATTCGACATGGAGTTCCTGCAGGAAGGAAACCGATACTTTGTCGCCTTAGTGAGTCAGCTGTCTCCCGATTTAAAGTGGGACCAGAAGATCGAGTTCCCGGGGGCTGGGGACGTTGCTCATCCACACACCTACGAACTGCGGTACGATCACCTCACGCAAACGGCAAGTTTGTGGATCGACGGTCAACGGACAGCTTCTGGATATCGTGGGTATCATCAGTTCCAGGACGACTCGAAGCCGTCCTTCACGTTCGGCACTTTTATATACGGGTACGCCCCGAAGGGCAGTTTTGTGTCTCGCAGGGTTCGGTTTGAAGCGAACTAAGGCGGGGCCTTGAGCGGGACCACTGTCGTAATATCCCCGTTACACTCACTGACCGTGGGGGGTGCAAAGCATGTAATCTGGTCGCCCTCAACAAACTTCGACAAGGCGAATCGGCTCGGCGAAGGGACGTATCGTTACGCTCTGGTGGAGCAGGTCCACTCCACCGTCCGGGCTACCTCCGTTAAATGAGACCATGTAGAGACTGCCGTCGCGACCGCCCACAAACCTGTTGAGCACGCTTCGTCGGTACAGCCTGTTTCATAGCGGACTCGAAACGGCACCTTATTCCGCAGGGACGTCATTACGCATTTTGAGCCATGTCGGGCGTCGGTATTGAACCCGACAGACCCGCAGTTCCTTGCATTCCATCCCGCCAATCCTGAACTCTCCCAATCCCATTTGTCACCGAGCAACCATACTATCGGCCCTGTTGCACGAGGCACACTGAGGGCAAATGGGATGTAGAAAATCAGGATCGCGACGGTCCAGATAAGATGAGTTCGCCGTCTCGCACGTTCGATGCTCCACAAATATGGCTGCATCATGCAGTACGACCAAAAGCGCCGATCAGTTCCCGTAGGTCAATTGGCTAAAATCCCCATTTCACTCATTAACGGGTTTTTGTTTCCTTGAGGATTCGATCGACCGAAGCTAAGAGCGACTGAGGCCCCTTGCCGAGCATAGAGTCTGACTTCTCGAAGAAACCGCTCGCTCCGTCTTTCTCCAACTGCTTGGCATTTTTCTGCGAGAGGCCGGTCAACATCATCACCGGAATAGCTGCCGTGGCGGGGTCATTCTTCAATATCCTCATCACATCTGGCCCGGTCATCTTGGGCAGCATTACGTCCAACAGAATCAGGGCAGGGAGATGCTCGCGTGCGAGTCTTAGGGCCTGTTCTCCGTCGGAGGCAGAAATCACCTCGTATCCGGCAGTGGTCAGTGCCCTGTCCGTCGCCATCCTCAGAAACTTGCTGTCCTCCACCAGAAGTATTTTCACGATTGCCCAGGTTGTCGATGTTACGGCGATCCCCACGGGAAACATTGGTCAATTTTGCTCAGGAAGCCCGGATAGTTGGTGAAAGTCTCGGTTACGCTCAAGATCCCTCAATGAGCGAAATCGCCTGTGGGTGTTGAAAAAGTCCCTCCACAGGGCGGCTTTTCATCTGCGAGCGTGCCGTCGTCGAGTTTCTTGTTTTCGTTCGACTAAGTGGTGGCCGGTAGAACCGGTGTTGTCGGCAGACTGAGGAAGCGCACCAGTCGCTTGATGTTCTGAGCTACCGCTGCCAGGAAGAACTGCTCGCGTACGAACCTGAGTCTCCGCAGACGCAAGCGCCGCAATCCGATCTGATTCTTCAGTTCCGCGAACGAGGCTTCCACCTTCTTTCTTTGCCGCTGCGCTTTGGCGAACTCTGGCGTGTTGACCAACTCCCGCGCACGTTGTCGGGCGGGCTCGTTCTGGTGGATGATAAGGCCTCGGAAGGCAGCACTGGTGCATTGTGGTCGGAGCGAGCAGGGGCCACACTTTTTGCGTGTCCCGATGTAGTTGAAGGCTCGATTGCGATAAACTCGGCCACCATAGTTGAGGAACTGGCCAGCCGGACAGAGATAGCGATTGTGTTCCGGTTCGTAGGTGAAACGCTCGGGACCAAAGAATGGGCTCCTCTTGCGGTGGATACTGTCACGCGTCCGCATGTAGGGAGTGATGCTGCGATCGGCTAGCCATTGCAAGAACTCGCCGTTCCCGTAGGTCGTATCGGCCGCCACCGATTCCGGCTCTCGTCCTTGCCATTGAGCGAAACGGGCGAGCATGTCTTGCGCGGCAACGGTTTCCTGACTCATCCGTGCTGCCGTCGCTTGCACTCCCACGATCACACAACTGTGATTGTCCACCAGATAGTTGTCGTAGTATCCCAGCCGCGCCGGTGTGCCGCCCTTGGTGGCGTAGGTAGAGTCGGGATCGGTGGTCGAAACCCGGTCCTGTTCATGCACCGGTTCCTCCACCCGATTCTGCTCTTCGACTTCCCGCAGATACTGCCGCACGGCGTGATGAACTTGGGCCGCTTCCGCTAACTGCTCGCGTGGAATCCGCCTTTCCTTGCACGCATTCGCTTCGATGAAGCTGCCGTCTACTGATAAATGCGTTCCTTGCACCAGTCCCACATCCACGCACTGCCGCACGATCTGCTCGAACAACTGCTCAAACAGCTTCGATTCCTGAAACCGCCCGTGCCGGTTTTTCGAGAACGTGGAATGATGCGGGATCTCCTGATCGAAACCCAGACCGGTAAACCAGCGCCACGCCAGATGCATGCGCAGTTCCTCCACCAGCTTCCCTCGCTGGTGATGCCATACAGGTAGCCGATCAACAGAATGCGCAGCAGGAGTTCGGGATCAATCGACGGGCGACCAGTCTCGCTGTAGCTCGCTTTCAGCTTCTCCCGCACAAAGGCAAAGCTGATGTGCTTTTCAATGAGCCGCAGGAGATGAGTCTCAGGAACCTGATCTTCCAGGCGGAAGTAATAGAACAGAGCTTCGGAGGGTCGTGTTGCCCCATCATGATCAGCAGGCCTCCGACGATGAGAATCAACCAAAGCATGGGTAGGATTACTTCCTTCTAACATGCTTCTGCTGAATCTCATCCCGCTAATCGACGTGACTTTTTCAACACCCACGCCCGTTCTCGTCAGCCGAGTTGTGTTCCTAATCACAGGGGAATAGTCTCAGGGTATGAACATGCGCACTTCTCTAATGCTGTTACTGGCGCTACCTCTGGCGTATGGTCAGTCTTCAAATGCTCAAGCTCCCGCGAATCCCCTCGTGAAGAAGATTGCGTTTGAAGTGAGGCATGCGCGGGGCCTCACTCCGCAAGTCGAAATTTTCATCCTCGACTTCCCCGCTGCGAAGGCAACGCGATTGGTTGAGGGGCTGACACCAAAATGGTCACCGGCGGGTCAACAACTCGCCTTCTGTACTCGCACAGGGGGCGGTTTCGGACAGGTCGAGATCATAAATGCAGACGGTTCAGGACGCACGCTGCTGACGCAGATGCGAGGGGGAGCATGCCCGACGGACTGGTCAGCGGATGGCGAAACGATACTCGCCACAGCCTACGGCGCGGGAACATCGACCATCTTCACAATGAGCCGAAAGGGCCAGAACATAACTCAGCTTGCTCATGGATACGGGGCGCAGTGGTCACCTGACGGTAGTCAGATTGTTTTCTGTCGGGCAGCAGAAACTCGCGGTAGTCACGGATCAATATGGATTGCGGATTCAGATGGAAAGAATGCAAAGCAGGTCATCGAAGATGACTCGCCCGTGCTGGAAGTATCATGGTTTCCCGACGGCAAGAGCGTTGCGTTCGCATCTAGTCGCAACCCGAAGCGCGACGCGGCTATCTTTCGGGTCAATTCTGACGGAAGCAGCCTTCAGCAAATTGCCAGTGACAAACATCTGCCAATATTCTTCCCGGTTGTCTCACCGGACGGCAGCCAGCTTGTAGTAGACGGAATCAACTCTTCGGATAACCGCGTGCTCCTGCTTGATTTGCGGACAAACCGCATTAGCACCCTCGCTCACGGCTTACACCCGAGTGTGATTTGGGAAAAACACTGACTCGCCATACAAAAGCAGAGGGTATGATCGCTGACCGTTCTTGGCTGGCGAAACATCCCCATAACGCTCATTGACCAGATTTCGACCGACGCCAAAATCTTAGAAGCATGAACGCTACAAAAGATACGCCCAGCACGAGGCACCATACCTCGACCTCTAAGCCGATATTGATATGACCTACAGTGAGGTCGTCGGTAAACAGACGCCGGTGGTTAAAGAGATGCGCTATGTAAAACCACTCCAAGCTGCGCCATGCTGCCAGCGCTGCGAGCGCAATCAGCGGCAGTGACGCCGTTAGCGCCAACGGTCGCAATGTGTGCCGCCATCCCATAGCCTACAATTATCATACTTGTTGTTAAATCGCCATTACACTCATCGTCCATGCCTTTTTCCTTTTTCTCAATTTCTTTTCAAGCGAAGAGGCGAAAATGCGTCCCTGCACAGGCGCACCCCCACCTCTGTTGGACAACATATTGCCGCGTCAGCGGTCAGCGTTTGGAACGTCCAAGGTTAGACGTAAGGGCGCCAGTGAGCGGCACGTGCCCCCCCGTGACGTTCCCGTCTTGTACCCTAACGGACATCCTCAGCTACAACGCGACCACCAGCACTCTAACCATGAAATTCACTGTTGGGAACAGCTTAGGAACAGCTGCCAACTGGAGCGCTTGGCTGACCTATGCTGACCCCCAGGGGACGAGCCTAGACACCATGCAGTCCTTGTTCTCAGTGTCGCAGCCAACGCAGCCAAACACGACCCCATCGAAGTCCATCAACAAGACGTTCACCGGGCTTTCTAAGGAAGGTACAGTAGGGGTTCTGTCTACCCTCAGCACACCCCACTTGTCCACAGCGAAGACAGAAGGGATTGCCTGCTCCAGTTTGGTGCAGATCAATACCGGA
>Ga0210405_10002023_pt1 | contig 21739 bp, 15 predicted proteins | sample IncBWH11MmetaG_FD_155492 | JGI IMG/M metagenome (GOLD analysis project Ga0210405, IMG submission 155492) | Forest soil microbial communities from Barre Woods Harvard Forest LTER site, Petersham, Massachusetts, United States - Inc-BW-H-11-M | ecosystem: Environmental > Terrestrial > Soil >... | reverse complement strand
TGTTAGGGGTGAGCTTTGGTGAAGACGCGGATGAGACGGTCACAACGATTGCGGGATTGCTGAGCCACGTGTCCGGCAAAGTGCCGGCGCCCGGAGACAAAGTCGACTTGGAAGGCTACCGCTTCGAGGTCCTAGAAGCGAACCAGAGAAAAGTGTTGCGGCTGAGGATCCGGAAGCGCGCAGCGGCAGCGCCTGCAAAAGCATCTTCGTAAATCCCCGAGCGTATTTTTCGCAGAAACATTTGTTTCGCCACTTGGGAATTCCGTCTCTGACGCGATACCATGCGTGTACTCGGGTGCGTGTGACAAAACTTGCGATCGAATGGAACGGCCGGTGCTCCGGCGGAGGCGGTTGGATGGACGGAAAGAAGATTGTGCTTCGAATGATTTTCTTCGGGGCCCTATGCTTGGGCATCCCGTCCGCCAGAATCCTGGCGCAAGAAACGGGGGCAGCTGCGGTGCCAATCCCCGACATGCGGTGGGCAGTAAAGATACCGATGCGCGATGGCGTTTCCCTGAATGCGACGGTTTTTCAGCCGCGCGCGCAGAAAGAGCCGCTGCCAGTCATCGTCACGTTCACGCCCTATATCGGCGACAGTTACACGGACCGAGCGATGTATTTCGCGCAGCACGGGTACGTGTACGCGCTGGTGGATGTGCGCGGGCGGGGCAACTCCGGCGGTTCGTTCGAGCCGTTTGTGAACGAAGCGAAAGACGGCTACGACGTCGTCGAATGGCTCGCGAAGCAGCAATATTGCAACGGAAAAGTGACGATGTGGGGCGGTTCTTATGCTGGATTCGATCAGTGGACAACGCTCAAGGAATTTCCGCTGCATCTGGCCACCATTGTTCCCGCTGCCGCGGCGCATCCCGGCGTGGATTTTCCTTTTCAATACAACATATTCGGGCCGTACGTCGAGCAGTGGCTCACGTTTACGAGCGGAGTCACCAGCAATGCCAATCTATTTGGTGCCGGGTCTTTTTGGGGAGCGAAGGCCCGCGAATATTACGATGGGCATCTAGCGTTCAAAGAATACGACCGCATCGCGGGGAATCCGTCCCCCGTATTTCAGAAGTGGCTGCAGCATCCCATTCCGGACGCGTACTACGACGCGATGGTGCCGACGCCCGAGCAATACAAGCGCATTTCGTTTCCCATCCTGACGATCACCGGGCACTACGATGGCGACCAGCCCGGCGCCTTCACCTACTACAAACGGCACATGGAATACGGGACAGCTGAAGCGAAGCAGAATCATTACTTGATCATTGGCCCGTGGGATCACGCGGGAACCCGCACGCCGAAGAGGGAGGTGGGTGGATTGAAGTTTGGTGAAGCGAGCGTGCTGGATCTCAACAAGCTGCATACGGAATGGTACGACTGGGTGATGAAGAACGGTAAGAAACCAGAGTTCTTGAAAAAGCGTGTGGCTTACTACGTTGTCGGACCGGGGGCGGAAAACTGGAAATACGCTGACAACTTGGAAAGCATTTCGAACGAGAAGCGCATGCTCTATCTCGATTCGAACGGGAAAGCGGAGAGTGTCTTTCAGTCTGGGACGCTCGCAGACAAGCCCGCAGTGGGCACGAGCACGGACAAATGGACGTATGACCCGCTCGATACGCGGCCGGGGGACACGGAGCCTGATGAGGATGCGGCGGGATTGACCTCGCAGTCGGCGGTGATGAACACGTATGGCAACGGAGCGATATACCACAGTGAACCGTTCGGGGGGCCAACGGAGGTGACTGGGTTCTTGAAATTGAGTGTTTGGCTGGCGATGGACGTTCCGGACACGGATCTCGAAGCGGATGTGTACGAGATTTTGCCGGGCGGCGAATCCGTCTACTTGACTGGAGCGACCATCAGGGCGCGCTATCGCGAGTCTCTGCGACAGGAAAACCCCGTCACTGCGGGAAAAGCGGAAAAATACTTCTTCGACAATTTCACATTTTTTTCCAGGCGGATAACGAAGGGGAGCCGTTTGCGGCTGTTCGTGCACTGCCCCAATACGCCCGGTATTGAAAAAAATTACAACAGCGGAGGTGTCGTCGCTCTGGAAACAGCGAAGGATGCAAAAACGGCGCACATCACGTTGATTCATGATACGGAGCACCAGAGCACGCTGGAATTGCCAGTGGTGAAATAATCGTCCGCAAAAGAATCACAGATTTAACACAGCGCGGCAGAGCCGCAACCAAAGGTAGAAGGCGCTTCTGTTCTCGATAAGATGTGGTGGTTCGGCAAGAACGCCCTATCTTGGGAGGGACGGAAACGTCATCGAAGAGTTTATCGCGAAACATAGGGAAGAGATTGCGGGAGTACTGAGTGGCTTCGACCGGCTGGTCTTTCGAGGGACGCTGCGGTCGATCAGCTATCCGGAAGGGATGATGGGTTATCTGTGGGCCAAACAGGTGCGACTGAGGGAATTTGGCAGGCATGTGCTGCGGGTGAGCGAGCGCTTGAAATTCGTCGCACGACGCAAAGAAACTTCGGATTAGTAGTACAGAGGACGCAGAGACCATAGAGAACGCGGAGAAGAAGCTAAGAGTGGGCAAAACCGAGAACAAGCAGAAAGAAGCATTTCGATCAGGGTTTGTAGCGATCGTGGGGCGACCGAACGCTGGGAAATCGACGTTGCTGAACCGCCTAGTCGGGCAAAAGGTGGCGATTGTCACTTCGAAGCCGCAGACAACGCGCAACCGGATTCAGGGGATCGTGACGCGGCCCGACGGCCAAATCGTTTTTATCGATACACCGGGGCTGCACTCGGCGGACTCTGCGCTAGGCCGGCAAATGATGCACGAAGTTGCCGCCGCACTGGAAGGCATCGACGTTCTGCTGCTGATGGTCGACGCAAGCCGGGCGCTGCCTCATGCGGACGATTTGCTGCTGGAGCGGGCCAAGCGGTTTCGCGGGAAGACCATTCTGGCATTGAACAAAGTCGACGGCCTTCCGAAGCAAAAATTGTTGCCCCTAATTGAGGCGTTTCATAAAGCGTTTGAATTTGCTGCCATCGTGCCGATCTCGGCTCTCAAGGGCAACGGCTGCGATGATTTGATTGGCGAAATCCTGCGATTGCTTCCAGAGGGTGAGCCGTACTTTCCCGAAGACCAGGTGACGGACCAACCGGAGCGTTTTCTCGCGGCGGAAATCGTGCGAGAGAAAGCGATCCAGTCGATGTATCACGAAGTGCCCTACGCTCTGGCGGTGAAGGTTGACAAGTTTGAAGACTCTCCCAATTTGCTCCGCATCGAAGCGACCATGAGCGTGGAGCGTGACTCGCAGAAAAAAATTCTCATCGGGCATAAGGGCGAGATGCTCAAGAAAATCGGCACGCAGGCGCGCAAGGAACTCGAAGAGCTGCTCGATAAGAAGATTTATCTAGGGCTGTTCGTAAAAGTCGTTCCGGACTGGCGTGAGAATCCGCAACGTGTGCGTGAGCTGGATTGGCACGCGCAGCTCGAGGCGTTGGGCCAAGAGGAAGAGGGCGAAGGCTAACCATCCTCGCGGCCGGTGAATCCGCGAAAACGCAATTTACAAAAGTGCAGGTTCAGTAGGGCGTGCTGGTGTGCCCGTAGCCGCCAAAGGACCAGCGCACTCCAACCGTTGTGTATAGCCCGTAGGGGCCGTTCGTTCGGAGGTCGGCAGGACCGAGAGAGTGTGCGTAGCGCCCCAGATAATCGACTTGGTGCTGCGTCACGCGCAGACTGAGACTCTTCGGCAGCTCGATGGCGATCCCCACGGAGCGATCGTAGGCGATCGGCTCCATCGAGGCGAGATAGCTGAGCTGTGGAATATTTTTTCCAAAGGAAAATTTCGGCTCGAAGAAAAGGAAAATGTGCTTGGCAAACGTGCGATTGAGTGGCTGGAACTCGATGTAGCCGCTAAACAAATAGCGGGCATACGCGGTGCAAGGGGAAGCCATTCCGCCGGAACCAGCAGGTTGGGGAAACGCACAGCGCCCCAGGTCCGGCTCATTGTGCGAAGGCGCGACTTCAAAATCCGTGTAGCCGCGCACCCAGTTGCGCGGAAACCAGGAAGCGGACACCGGCCTATCATACCAAGCGGACGTAGCTTGGATCTTTGGGGTTTCTGTACTTGCCGGCGCCGCCGGTGTACGGATTGTTTCCGTTTGCGCGGACAGAGAGGGTGCTGCGATGCACGATACTGCGGCCAAGACCAGTGAGAGCTTTAACATGACGGGTCCGACTCAGACTTGCTTGCCAAGGCTTGCGAGTCGAAGCGCTCTTCGAATAGGAGAGGGCCCGCGTGAAATTTAGCGGGAGCTGTTAGCGGCGGATGAACTTTTGAAAGTTCGGCCGAGATACCCGTCGTTAGCCTCGAGTTGCCGCGATTGTATAATAGTAGACAGCGGTTCTCTAACTGTTATTTGAGATTGTTTTGCAAACAAGTCATGCACTACGCCTCGCGCGCAATGCGACAGGAACTTCTGCGAAGCATCCCGCGGGGCCGCCCGCCTGGGCTTAGTCCGGCGCCGCTATCCCTAGTGACTTCATTTTGCGGTAGAGGTGGCTGCGCTCGAGCCCCAGGGCGGAGGCGGTCTGCGTCATGTTCCAGCGGTGCTCTTGCAATTTTCGCAATATGAATTCGCGTTCATAAGCGCTGCGAGCTTCGTGCAGCGTCGAGTAAGGATGCTGTGGACTCTCCGCGGCTCCGCGGAAGAGCTCGGGAGGAAGGTGGTGGGGCTCGATGCGCGCTTGCGGGCAGATGATGACAAGCCGCTCCACGAGATTGCGCAGTTCGCGTACATTCCCGGGCCAGGGATACCGCACAAGAATGTCCATCGCGGGCGCGCTCAGTTCGCGCGTCTTTTTTCCGTACGCTGAACTGAATTCATCCAGAAAATAGCGCGCCAGCGTGGGGATGTCCTCCTGCCGCTCTCGAAGGGGTGGCACAAAAAAGGGAATTACGTTTAGGCGATAGAAAAGATCCTGCCGGAATGCACCGCGAGTAATCTCCTGTTCGAGATTCTTGTTTGTGGCAGCAATCACGCGCGCATCAACCGTCATCGTCTGGCTGGAACCGACCGGCTCAAATCGTTGCTCTTCCAGGACACGCAGTACTTTGGATTGCGTCCTCAAACTCATGTCGCCGATTTCGTCCAGGAAAAGGGTGCCGCCGTCTGCTTTTTGAAATTTTCCGACCTTGTCCTCCGAGGCGCCAGTGAAGCTCCCTTTGATGTGGCCGAAAAGTTCGGACTCGATCAGCTCCTCGGGGATCGCCGCGCAATTTACCTCGACAAACGGCCCCTTGCTGCGGAGGCTGGCGGCGTGGAGAGCATGAGAGACCAGCTCTTTGCCGGTTCCGCTTTCGCCGTAAATCAGAACGCGGCCGTTCGTGGGCGCGGTTACGGCGATCTGCTGGCGTAACGCCTTCATGGGCACGCTCTCGCCAATCACCTGGTAGCGATGGCCAAGTTCGCTGCGCAAAAGCTGATTTTCTTCCTGCAGCCTCCGCTGCTGAACGGCGTTGCGCACCAGAACAATAATTTTCTCGAGCGACAACGGCTTCTCGATGAAATCGAAGGCGCCAAGTTTTGTGGCGCGCACAGCCGTCTCGATCGTGCCGTGGCCGGAAATCATGATGACGGCTGGCGCCCGCGGAATAACCTGAAGCCGGCTTAGCGCTTCCAATCCGTCCAGTCCCGGCAACCACACATCGAGCAAAATAACTTCGAGATCGCCGTGAGCGGCGCGCTCCAGCGCTTCCTCGGCAGAGGCCACTGCTTCGACGTGGTAGCCTTCGTCCTTGAGGATCGACGATAGCGATTCGCGAATCCCCGCCTCGTCGTCAACGACGAGAAGATGCGGCTTGCCCGTCATCGAGAGACTTCTGTTCCGTTGTGATCAGGAACGCCTGCTGGGGTAAGCTCTGCGACAGGAAGTTCCACGAGGAATCGCGACCCCACCGGCAGATTGTCTTCCACATGAATGCTGCCGCCGTGCTCCGCGACGATGCGCGCGGCGATAGCCAGCCCAAGTCCGGTTCCGCGATTTTTCGTCGAAAAGTGCGGGAGGAAAAGTTTGTCTTTGTCTTGCGGAGAGATGCCGTGGCCGGTGTCCGACACGCAAATCTCGACGGTTTCCGCGTCAGGATGCGCGCACGTCGAAATGAGAATTTCACGGAACGAAGCGTTTTCCAATGCTTCCGCGGCGTTATCGATAAGGTTGACCACGACGCTGCGGATCAACCCTCCATCCGCGCGAACCGGCGGGAGATTCTCACCCAGAGTGGTTCTCAGCGTGATGCCATCCAGACGCCCGGAAAAAACCTCGACTGCCTCGTGCACGATGGTGTTGGCGTTGGTCGCCGTGAGCTTGGCGGTGGGGAAGCGAACGAACTGAGAAAATTCGTTGACCAGGGCAGCAAGCGTCGAGACTTCGCGTTCAATCAAACGCGAACACTCCTGAACGAGGTTCGTCAACTCAAGGTCACGCGGAACTTTGGGTTCCAGGGCATCGCGCCGCTCGAGAAAGCGGGACAATCTCTGCGAAGAGAGCTGAATCGGTGTAAGCGGATTCTTGATCTCGTGCGCAATGCGCCGCGCGACCTCCTGCCACGCGGCTGATTTTTGCGCGCGCAGCATTTCGGTCAGGTCATCGAGCACCAAAACGTAACCGGAATTGGCGCGTCGCGGTCCCAGAGAACTGGCAGTCACTGCCAGATGCAGGATGCGCCCAGTAACGACGGTTTCGATTTCGCGGGAGACTACGCCCATGCGCAGCGAGCGCCGCATTAGAAGTTGCAGGATGCGCGAAGCGTCAGGTCCCAGGAGTTGGTCAAGAGACTGTGCGTTGCGTGCATCGCCTCCGAACATCCGCGTCACCGCGGTATTGGCGCGGAGGATGACTCCGCTGGCGTCGAGCGAGATGACCGCTGTTGGAATGTTCTCCAAAACGGTTTCCATGAGCTGCCGGCGCCGCTCGAGTTCCTGCACGGCTTGTTGCAAATTCCGTGTGAACTGATCAATTTGCGAACGGTTGTCTCGCAATTGCGTCGTCATCGTGTTGAAGGAACGCACCAGAATTCCCAGCTCGTCCTGAGCCTGCTCGGGTACCTGATAATCGAAATTCCCAGCAGAAATTTCGCGCGTCCCTTCGGCGAGGGCTTGAATGGGGATAGTGACTTGTTTCGCGAGAAAGAGCGCGACCCACATAACCGCGGAAAGCAGGAGAACGGTGAAGAAAAGAAGAATGAGCAGCATCTGCTGCTTGAGCGCTCTCAGGTCCTGCTTCTCCTGATAATATTCGCGAGTCTGCGCCTGGATTTCCGTAATTCGAGAAAGGAAATCCGGGCTTGTGCGGTATGCAGCGACGGTATAGCCAACCTTCTCGCCACCCCGCGGCGCAGGAACCCGCGCGGCAAAATAATCTTTGCCGCCGGCTGTCCATAGTTCGATGCCGCTCGGCATGACCCGGACCAGTTTGCCCAAGACTCCAAGTTGGGCACAAATCGGCCCCTGCCGGTCTTCTGGCTGGTTGTCACAAATGACTCCGCCTCGCGTGGAATTGCCGTCCTTATCTAGAATCCACACGGCGTCCGCGCCCCTCACAAATGCGTGTTGCAACTGATCATCGGTGGATGTCGTGGCATCCTCTTGAACGCCCACTGCTAGTCTACGCAGGCGAGGCAGCTGTGATCGGCCAATATCGTTCATGAGATCTTGTGTCTTCTCCGAGGCGATCTCCAGCGGGCGAGGGAACCACCGCAACAATGTACGGTTGATCAGCGAGTAGCTGACGATAAACATGAAAATGATGGGCAAGAGAGAGATGGCCATCGCTCCCACGACCATCTTCGTTTTGAAGCGCGCGCCAAGCTGCTCGCGGCTCGTCTCCGCCCATAAGCGGAGAATGGTGCGGCCCAGAATCAAACCAAAGACCAGCAGCGCTGCCGTGATGAAACTCGAAACAGCGTACAACGGGGCTAACGCGCGCCAGCTCTTCGGTTCAAACGGGACTTCCAGCGAGCCAAACGTAAAAACAGCGGCGAGCAGCAGCGTAAGCAGGATGCCGCCAACGACCAGGGTCCAGCGCTGTTTGGAATCGAGACGACTCATACCGTAGCCACTGTCATTTCAGGAGAATTTCCCTCGCAAATGCCCCGTGCACCTGGTTGGCAACGAACGCCTCAGGCCTAAACCCGCAAATGAGACATTGTAATCGTTCAACTCAACCAGCCCGTCGTTCCAGCGATTGCTCGTTGAAAACCAAGGCACTTTGTGCCAACGCCTCCGTGTTCTGAACCAGTTGTCGCGCAAATTGGTACAAAACCCGCCCTATCGCACGATAGCCACCGCGCACAAGCAAGTCAAGAACCGCACCTGTACCGCGTTCGCAAAACCTGCCCGTGCGGACAGGTATTAGCCATTTCAGAACCTCTTTTTAATTTCCGCACGCCTTAACAGCCCCCGTTTGCTATGTTGACTCTGGGTGCAAACCGGCAGGGAGTACTGCGGATGTCCGTCCGTTTGGGCGAGATACTTATAAAGGAAAGCCTGATCACTCAGGACCAGCTCCAGAAGGCGCTCGAATTCCAGCGCGCTAATGGTGGCAAGCTGGGAAGCTGCCTGACCAAGATGGGCTTCATCACCGATGATGACATCACCGGTGTGCTCTCTCGCCAGTACGGTGTTCCCTCCATCAATTTGAAGTACTACGAAATCGATCCCAACGTCATCAAGCTCATCCCGCAGGACACCGCTTTACGTTACCAGGTCATTCCTCTTTCGCGCGTGGGTTCTGTTCTCACCATCGCCATGACCGACCCCACCAACGTGTTTGCGATGGATGACATCAAGTTCATGACGGGGTTCAACGTCGAACCCGTCGTAGCTTCCGAGTCCGCCATCGGCGAAGCCATCTCCCGCTTTTACGGCGGCACGGAAGCCAACACCGAAGAGCTGAGCAAGATGATGAAAGACCTGGTCGACGAAGACCAGGAACTCGAGCTGGCTGCCGAAGAGGCCGAACTCGATACTGCCACGCTCGAAAAGGCCGCCGAAGAGGCGCCGATCATCAAGCTCGTGAACCTGATTTTGACGGACTCCGTAAAACGAGGCGCGAGCGACATTCACATCGAACCGTACGAACTCGAGATGCGCGTAAGGTTCCGCGTTGACGGCCAGTTGCAAACCGTGATGACGCCGCCCCTGCGCCTGAAAGACGCCATCACCAGCCGCCTGAAAATCATGGCCAAGCTGGACATCGCCGAAAAGCGCCTCCCGCAAGACGGCCGCATCATGATCAAGTACAGAGCCGACGGCAAAAAGAAGGAACTCGATTTCCGCGTCTCCACGGTCCCCACGCTCTTCGGCGAAAAAATCGTGCTCCGGCTTCTGGACAAAGAAAACCTGCGCCTGGACATGACCAAGCTCGGCTTCGAGCTGGAATCGTTGAAGAAGTTCGAGCGCAACATATTAAAGCCCTACGGCATGGTCCTGGTCACCGGCCCCACGGGATCGGGCAAAACCAACACTTTGTATTCCGCCGTCGCGCGCCTCAACACCGTCGACACCAACATCATGACCGCCGAGGACCCCGTCGAATTCCAGTTGGCGGGCATCAACCAGGTCCAGATGAAGGAACAGATCGGCCTGAACTTCGCGGCTGCTCTCCGCGCCTTCCTTCGCCAAGACCCCAACATCATTCTGGTCGGCGAAATCCGCGACTTCGAAACCGCCGAAATCGCCGTGAAAGCCGCCCTCACGGGACACTTGGTGCTCTCCACTTTGCACACCAACGACGCCCCCTCCACTATCAGCCGCTTGATGAATATGGGTATTGAGCCGTTCCTCGTGGCCACCTCCGTCAATCTTATTTGCGCGCAGCGCCTCGTGCGCCGCATCTGTTCGAATTGCAAGGAAGAACTGGAAATTCCGGAGCAGGCGCTTATCGACGCAGGCTATTCCCCTGAGGAAGTCAAGACTACTAAAATCTATCACGGCAAGGGATGCAACACCTGTAATAAGGGCGGCTATAAAGGCCGCACGGGTTTGTACGAAGTGATGGAGATCAACGACGAGTTACGCGAATTGATTCTCGTTGGCGCCTCCGCCCTGGAATTGAAGAAGAAGGCGATCGAGCAAGGCATGCTAACCCTTCGCCGCAGCGGATTGGCTAAGGTAGCTCTTGGCCAAACGACCATGGAAGAAGTTTTGCGCGAAACGGTGTTATAGGAAAAAGGTGAAGAGATGGCCGGGATTACCCTGAGCGAGTTGCTCAAAAAGATGATCGAAATGGGAGGCAGCGACCTCCATATCACCACGAACAGCGCTCCCCGCGTTCGCGTCCACGGACATTTGCGCGCATTGGATATGCCACCCCTGACGGCAGCCGATACAAAATCTCTGGCCTATAGCGTTCTCACCGACGCGCAAAAGCACCGTTTCGAAGAGAATCTCGAGCTGGACTTTTCCTTCGGACTCAAGAATCTCGCACGCTTCCGGGGCAACGTATTCAATCAGCGCGGCGCCGTAGCCTCCGTTTTTCGTACCATCCCCTGGGAAATTAAAAACTTCGATGCCTTGGGCCTGCCTGCGGTCGTCAGGGGCCTTTGCGACAAACCGCGTGGACTCGTTCTAGTAACGGGGCCGACCGGTTCGGGAAAGTCCACCACGCTCGCCGCCATGCTCGACAAAATTAACGCCGAGCGCGAAGAGCACATGATCACCATCGAGGATCCCATCGAGTTCCTCCATAACCACAAGAAGTGCCTGGTGAACCAGCGCGAAGTTCATGCCGACACCCACTCCTTTGCGAACTCACTCCGCGCCGCGCTCCGCGAAGACCCTGACGTTGTCCTCATCGGAGAAATGCGCGACCTCGAAACGATCGAGTCGGCCCTGCGCATCGCGGAAACCGGTCACTTGACCTTTGCCACGCTGCACACCAATTCCGCGGCCTCCACCATCAACCGTATTATTGACGTCTTCCCCTCGCACCAGCAGCCGCAGATTCGCGCCCAGCTTTCCATGGTAATGGAAGGAATTCTTTGCCAAGCCCTCCTCCCGCGCGCGGATAATCGCGGCCGCGTCATGATTATGGAAGTTCTTATACCCACGCCTGCCATCCGCAATCTCGTTCGCGAAGACAAGATTCACCAGATCTATTCCGCGATGCAGACCGGCACTGGACAAACGGGTATGCAAACCTTTAATCAAGGACTTGCGAACGCCTATTTCTCGAAACTTATCACTCTCGATTTGGCTCTTTCGCGTTCGTCGAATGCGGATGAGCTTCAGGACATGATCAACCGCGGTGTTTCTTCGCCTGGTGGTAGCGGGCCCAGCAGTTCAAAGACGCCGGTAGGAAACAAGCGGTAGAGATTTTTAGAGCCGCGAGGCTCTTGGCCAATGGATTCTTAGGTTAGAGGAGGAAAGTATATGCCGGTCTTTACCTACAAAGGAACGAATCGTTCCGGCGGAAACGTGAGCGGAGAGGTCACCGCGACGAGCAAGGCGGAACTACAGAACCTGCTTCGACGCCAGCAGATCACGCCCACGAAGATGTCCGAAAAAGGCAAGGAATTCAACATGCCGACCTTCGGCGCTAGCGTCAGCGCCAAGGAGCTGGCGATCTTCACGCGACAGTTCTCGGTCATGATTGACGCCGGCTTGCCGCTCGTGCAGTGTTTGGAGATTCTCGCGAGCCAGCAAGAAAACAAGATGTTTCAAAAGGTCCTGACCGGAACGCGCGGCTCGGTGGAAGGCGGTGCCACGCTCTCTGCCGCTATGCGCCAATACCCGAAAGTCTTCGACTCCCTCTACGTCAACATGGTCGAGGCCGGCGAGACGGGCGGTATTCTTGACACCATTTTGCAACGCCTCTCGTCCTACATCGAAAAGAACGTCAAGCTCCAGCGCGCCGTTAAGTCCGCCATGGTTTACCCCGTCGGTGTCTTGACCGTCGCCGGCGGCGTTATCATTCTGCTTTTGTGGAAGGTCGTCCCCATTTTCGCCACTTTGTTCGCTGGCCTGGGAGTCGATTTGCCCTTGCCGACCAAGATCGTCATTGGCATGAGCAATATGATCGGCAGCATCTTTGGTTTGCTGGCCCTGGTGGCCTTCGCTGCCATCATCGTCGGGTTGAAGGTTTGGTACGGCACCCCGCAAGGCCGCTACGCGATTGACTCGGTTATTCTCCGCTTGCCCGTCATCGGTATGCTCATGCGCAAAATCGCGGTAGCTCGCTTTACCCGTACCTTGGGAACGCTGATCGCCAGCGGCGTGCCCATCCTCGAAGGCTTGGACATTACCGCCAGAACGGCCGGAAACGCCGTCGTTGAAAAAGCCCTGCAGCAAGTCCGCAAGTCCCTTGAGGAAGGTAAATCGCTCACCGAACCTCTCAAGGACTCGGAAGTTTTCCCGGGCATGGTCACGCAGATGATCAGCGTCGGCGAACAGACGGGCGCCATGGATGCCATGTTGCAAAAAATCGCCGATTTCTACGAAGAAGAAGTAGACGCGGCCGTCAAAGACCTCCTCACCGCTCTGGAACCCATCATGATCGTTTTCCTCGGCGTGGTGGTCGGCGGCGTGGTCATTTCCATGTACTTGCCGCTGTTCTCCTTGATTGGCAAGTTGAGCCAGATGCACTAATCGCAGCCTCGCGCTGCCAGCGTTATCCAATTGGCGGAGGGCAGGGAAGGAACTCCCAGCCCTTCGCCATTTCTGTCTAAACTAGGGAATGCCCGGGGGAAAACTGGGGTCAGGAACGCGGGCGATTCATGGATCAAAGTACGACAACGAGAGAATGGTTAGGCTGGCTGACTCGCGTCCGTCTGCTCACGATTCTCCTCATCCTTGGCGTCGGCCTCATTTGGCCCCAATACGTCCCTGCTTCCACTAGCAACCACTCTTTCCTGCCTCTCTTGCTGGCCTGGGTTCTCCTCGGCGTCCTTCATATTGCGCTGGTCCGCTGGGCCCCCGGTTCCACCTGGCAAGGCGCTCTGCAGGTCACCGGCGACATCGTCGTCATTTCAGCCCTTGTTTACACGACTGGTCTCCAGGAGAGTTCTTTCATCTCCCTCTACCTGCTGGTCATCATTGTGGCCAGCATCCTCTTCTCGCGCCAGGTCGCCTTTATCACTACCGCGATCTGTCTTTCCATCCTCGGCGGCATGACCGCCCTGTCTTTTGCTGGAAAAATTCCGCGCACTTTTTTGCTCGTGCCCACACCTGAAGGTCTGCGCGTCTGGTTTCTCAGCAATCTCTTCGGTTTTCTTGCTGTCGCCTACCTCGCCAGTCTCCTGGCGCAATCCCTCCGCCGCAAAGGCATCGAGCTCGAGGAAAAGCGCGAAGAACTGCTCGAGCTCCAGGATTTCACGGAAGACATCATCCATTCCATGCGCGGCGGCCTGCTGACCACGGATCTGGAAGGCCGGATCGTGCTTTTAAACCGCACAGGAGAAGAGATTCTGGGCTTGCGCTTCGTTGATCTCCGGGGACGTAAGCTGCCCGAAGTCGACGAAAACTTTTGGCTTCCCGGCGTAAAGGGACCCAATGACCGCCCCGTGGTCCGCAGAGAGATAGACTTCCGCACGCCCGACGGGCAGCTGCGCTATCTAGGCATATCCGTCTCTCCTCTCCGTACTAGGAACTCGTCGAGGAGCGGCTACGTTTTCAACTTTCAGGACCTCACCGAGCTTCGCAGACTCGAGCAAGAGGTAGCCACAAAAGAGCGCATGGCGGCTCTCGGCAGGCTCTCCGCCGCGATCGCCCACGAAATCCGCCAGCCGCTAACGGCCATGGCCGGCGCGGTGAAGGAACTCGCGCGGCTCGTTCCCCTCGAGGAGGACGAGAAGCATCTTGTCAACATCGTCAGCCGCGAATCGGAGCGTTTGAACCACATCATCACCGACTTTCTGAATTACTCACGCGAGAAGACCTACGAATTTCAGGAAGCCGACGTCCGCGGTTTGCTCGATGAAACTTTGACGCTCCTCGAGAAAAAACCAGAAATCGAAAACAAATACCACATCGTTCGCACCTTTAACGGGGCTGAATTGCGCGCCCGGGTCGACGCAAGCAAGATCAAGCAGGTTTTTTGGAATCTCTGCGACAACGCCCTGCGCGCCATGCCCACCGGCGGAACCCTCAGCGTTGGCATCGAACGCCTGCCTTTCTGGCTGCGCATTGCGTTCCGGGACACGGGCATCGGCCTCGACGCCAGGCAGCGCGCGAAAATTTTCGAGCCTCTGCAATCTGGTTTTGAGGGCGGAACCGGTCTGGGGCTCTCCATCGTGTATCAGATCGTGCAGGCACACAGCGGCAGAATCAGTGTGATCTCAGAGAAAGATCGCGGCGCGGAATTCATAGTCGAGTTGCCGCGCACGGTGTGAGGTCTTATGCACGGAACCAAAGCGGTGGCTAAGGAAGTTCCAAGCGACCTGGTTCACATCCTCGTCGTGGATGACGAGCGCTCCATCTGCGAGCTGCTCGAAATTACTTTTCGCAAGGAAGGTCACCGCGTCGAAATAGCCAACAGCGTCGAGGCTGCCAAACGCAAACTTGAATCGCAGATTTTTGACATTATCATCTCCGACGTGCGCATGCCCGGAGCCACCGGCGTCGACCTCTTGAAATTCACCAAAGAGATCTCTCCCAACTCCTTTTTTCTCCTCATCACCGGCGTGCCCACGGTCGAGACCGCCATCGCGGCCATCAACTCCGGCGCAGACCGCTACGTCATTAAAGACCACGAGCTTGTTGATCAGTTGCGCCGCGCCGTCAAGGAAGTCTCCGAGAGTCTCAAGTGGAAAAAAGAGGCAGGCTACCTTCGCAGGGAACTGCGGCGCCTCACAGGCCTCGACAATATCATCGGGCAAAGTCCCAAGATGCGCGCCATCTTCGACTTGATCCAAACCATTGCTCCGCAAACCAGCCGCGTCCTCATCACCGGCGAAAGCGGCACGGGTAAAGAACTCGTGGCCCGCGCTATTCACGAGAACAGCCTTCGCGCTCAGGCTCCTTTCATCACCATCAACTGTGGCGCTTTTCCAGAGACACTTCTGGAGTCGGAACTCTTTGGCTATATGAAAGGCGCTTTCACGGGCGCCAACGACAATCGCCAGGGGCTTTTCCAAGCCGCCCATGGCGGTACTCTCTTCATGGACGAGATCGGCAACATGAGCTTGACCATGCAGGTCAAACTTTACCGCGTTCTTCAGGAAGGCAAAGTCCGGCCCATCGGCAGCACCGAAGAAATCGACGTGGATGTTCGTATCATTGCCGCCACCAATAAGGAGTTTGAAAAAGAGATCGCAGAAGGCCGCTTTCGCGAAGACTTGTACTACCGTTTAAGCGTTATCCCCATCCAGCTTCCCGCGTTGCGCGAGCGCCGCGAGGACATACCCCTCCTGGCACGCCATTTCCTCGAGCGGTTTCGTAAGTCGATGGAAAAGCCCATTGAGGGCTTATCGCCAGAAGCGGTCCGCCGCCTGGAAGCATACGATTGGCCAGGAAACGTTCGGGAGCTGGAAAACACTATGGAGCGAGCCGTTGCGCTCGAAACCGGGGGAGAGATCTCCCTCCGCGTTCTTCCCGACCGAATTGCCGGCTACGCCTCTCCGTTAGCCTCCGGTGCCGGCGCGTCAGCCGATCTGTCCTTTCCCCCAGAAGGGCTGGACTTTGAAAAGGAGATTGCGGAAGCCGAGCGAAGGTATCTCCAAGGGGCTCTTGAAAAGTCAAACGGGGTCCGCACCAAGGCTTCCGACCTGCTAAAAATCAGCTACCGCTCGTTTCGCCACTACGCCAAGAAACATAACTTATAGTATTTTAAGGCTTTGCATCGAGATTGGCCCGCGCCGCTCGCCTTCGGGAAGTGCCCTTTTTTGTCGGCCGGAGACGACGGAAAGGGTCAATTCACAGCTTGTAACAGAGGTAGATGAGCCCCCAAAAGTACTAGGCCGGGCTCTTCTCAGTTCCTATATCGTAGAAAAGAAAAGACTTACATAATTCGAACCTAAGCCGCCCTTACCGCTTCGATTGGCACCTGCCTTGCATCCTTGTACGGTGTGCTCTGGCACCTAAAACTTTCACACTCTCAAGGAGATAGAATGAAGAAGCAGAAGGGTTTCTCACTTATCGAGTTGCTGATCGTCGTGGCGATCATTCTGATCATCGCGGCTATCGCAATTCCGAACCTCCTCCGGTCGCGTATGGCGGCCAACGAAGCTTCCGCGGTTGGTTCAATCCGTACACTCAACACCTCCGCGGTGACGTATTCGTCCACCTACCCAGCCGCTGGCTACCCAGCGTCTCTGGCGGCGATGGGCGGTGCAGCTCCTTGCACGGCTGTCTCGACGCAAGCTTGCTTGATTGACGCAGTTCTGTCAGGCGGCACCAAGAGCGGCTACAACTTCGCATGGGCCGGCGATGGAGCTTCGCCCTCCGTCGGTTACTCGGTCACGGCCATTCCGGTCTCGGTTGGTACCTCAGGTCAGCGCTCTTTCTTCTCGGATCAGTCTGGTGTGATTCGTTATCAGGCTACTGGCGCCACCCCGACGGTAGCTAATCCTCCGCTGCAGTAAGGTTTGATCTCGACTGGGGCGACCGGTCGGGAGAAGAATCGAGAGCGCGGGATAACATCCCGCGCTCTGTTTTTTTCTGGGGAAGAGAATCCCAAATTGGTCCCCGAGTGCTACTTCTGAGCTACGTCGTTTTCGCCAATAACCTCCAGGCATCCTCAGATCAGTGTTTTGACTGCGCCTAGTCGGTCTTGTCTCTCGCCCCCATCATTGGATCTAGGTACAGACTTCCGCTCCATAAACCTTCGCGAGCAGAGCGAGACTAGCGCCAAAATAAGTGTCTCATTGCACACAAAAGACGTCTGCTCCCGAGCCGCTTTCATTGCTCCCGGCTAAGATTGCTAAATGTCGGATCTGTCCGGAAACCGTCGAGCCGTTAGTTCTGTGCCAGGAACGGGCCTCTTGCCATCGAGCACTGTTCAGCCTCTATCTATGGGCCCAGACGCTGTCAGCGCTTCGTACGGAGAAGCCGCTGCCAAAGCGCGCCGTAACCCTCAGCCAGTTATCATGGCCATAATGTTCGGATTGGCAGCCCTGGCGCTCTTGTTGCCCGGTATTGGAACACCGCCAAGAATGTACTTTGATGAGCCCTATTTCGTTCCCGAAGCAAGGGCTCTTATCCAGGGCAAACCGAATCCTGCTCCTGATGCCCCTCCCTTGGCGAAACCCCCTTTAGGAAAGCTGGTGATGGCGCTTGGTATGGAAGCTGCCGGTGACAATCCACGCGGCTGGCGAATCGCGGGCGTTGTGTGCGGAGCGTTGACTGTCATAGCTGTTTATCTGTGGTCCTATCTCCTTCTGCAAGATTCAAGCCTGGCGTCACTTGCGGCAGGGCTAGCCCTTTTTAATAATTTTCTATTTGTGATGTCGCGCATTGCGACGGTGGATGTTTTCCTTTTGTTCTTCCTGATGTGGAGCTTGGTGGCCTACACGGCGGCTCTCACGTTAGAGGTTGCCCCTGGGACGCGGAGAATTCTATTCTGTTCGTCTGGCCTGTTGGTGGGCTTGGCCGGTGCGGTTAAATGGAATGCAATTGATACGCTGGCGGTCTTTTTTCTCGTCACTTTTGCGTTGCTTTGGGCCTCCCGTCGCACGCCTGCGGATTCGAGACCCTCACTCTCACCCTACGTACGCAACGTTAAAGAGATAGGGTTACCGGTTCTCCTGTTCGGTTTGATCGTCGCTCCCATTGCCTCATACAGCCTTGCATTTTGGCCTGTCTGTCGAATTACTCATCGGCCGTTCAGCCTTCACGAATTGGCAGCGATGAACGTGTTTATGTGGCATTTCAATAAAACTACCGTAGTCAACCCATTTCTTATCTCACCTTGGTATTCCTGGCCGCTGAATTTGAGTCCCATGCGGGTGCTCAGCTATCTGGTCGGCAATCCGATTATCACTTGGGGCGGCTTGGCGGCGCTGGCTCTTTGCCTGCGGCGCTTCTGGACGTCGGACACTGTCGCGAAAGGCATGGTCCTCCTCCTTTTCGCTGCAAACTATTTCCAGTGGGCCGTGACTCCACAAAAGGGACTCTATTATTATTATTACTATCCTTGTGTGATGTTCGCAGGCGTGGCCATTGCCGTGGCCACGCGAAGCCTGCCGTCTAGCGTTCTTGGCCTCCGCGTCAATTTCGTTCTCCTCGCTGCCGCCGCCATCTTCTTCGTGCGCTGCTACCCGCAAATGGCGCATTTGGAGGCTCCCTGGGACTGTGCCTTCGGATGTTGGCCGTAGGTTGATTCCGCAAAAAGCGCGCTCTCGAAGGGAAGGATTGCAAACCCTCTAGATTGGACTTCCTGTCAAAAGCAATGCCTCAAGAGCGCCGTTTTTCGTCAGAGCGGCCTATTAGGATGACGGTTAGTGTCATCTCGGAATCGGCACCCATGAGGCGCGGCCTAGGACTAATACTAAAGCCGGTAGAATCTTATAGTTACCAGGCCAACCTCGGCCTAGAGATTGGCCTCCAGAATGCTCCTCAATGGCTGTCTTTTAAGGGTTTGTTGCCAGCGAAACTGGACGGAAGCTACGCTCGGAAGACTTTATGAGAAAACGACAGAGCGGCTTTTCCCTGATCGAATTGCTGATTGTTGTGGCGATCATCCTTATCATGACCGCCATTGCTGTTCCGAACTATCTCCGGTCGCGCCTTGTAGCGAATGAGTCCTCGGCTGTGCAATCGATACGTACGATCAATACCGCGCTTGTTACTTACTCCAGTACCTACCAAGACGTAGGATTTCCGGCGACTTTGATTGCCCTAGGCGGGGCTACACCTTGCACCGCCACTTTTGCCAATGCCTGCTTACTTGACGCCGTCCTCACCGCGGGAACCAAGGCCGGATATACGTTCGTCTATGCGGGGGACGGGCTAACTCCTTCGCTTTCCTACGGAATTACTGCGACACCGGTTTCGCAGGGACTGTCGGGTCAGCGCCAGTTTTGCTCAGACCAGACGAGTGTGATCCGCTTCACTCCCAATGGAGCTGGTTGCACCGGCAGCAGTCCCACCATTCAATAGACAAGGCATAGACTCACGGAATTCGATGTGAAATTCAGAAGGCACGGGAAATCCTCCCGTGCTTTTTTGCTCTCTGAACCGCGTCGCGCCACAAAGCTTCGTTTGCTCACAGCGCTTGCCTTGCTAGACTACGAACCATGCTCGCCCTCCTGACCTATGCTTGCGCGCTTCTGGCCGCCCTTGCTTCCACAGCTCCTGAGGCAAAATTGGCTGGTGCAAAGCTCGAAGCGCGTTATCGCGGCGCGCAGACACTTGCCGCCACCTTTCTAGAGCGCTACTCGGAAAATAACCATGTAGTCCGCACCGAAGCCGGAGTCGTCTATTTTAGACGGCCAGGAAAAATGCGCTGGGAATACGAATCACCCGAAAAGAACGTCTTTCTAGTAGACGGCAAGACGGCCTGGTTTTACGTCCCCGCTGATCACACCGTCACCCGTGCTCCGGCCAAGCAAAGCACGGATTGGCGAACTCCTTTGGCCCTCCTCGCGGGCGAGATGAAACTGTCCCGGGTGTGCGCGCGGGTCGAACTTGCCACCGCTGAAAAGCCAGGCACTCCGGGTAACGCAGTCCTCTATTGCCCGCTTCGCGGCGAAGAAACCAAATCGCCGCACACACGAAGCGATGGCGTCGACCTCCAGCCAGCCACTCCGGACGAATCTGTGTATCTGGAAATCGTCCCGGCCACCGGCGAACTTGCCGGCGTCCTCGTTCGCGAAAAGGGCGGCGTCGAAATCGAGTTCCAATTCGCCGCCTGGCGCTTCGATCCCCCCGTCCCCGATTCTTTTTTCCGCTTCGAGGTCCCGCGCGGCGTCGCCATTGTCAACGCCGAATCGGCTGCCGAATCAAGGCCTTAAAGTTAAAATCAGGTTAATTCCCTGGAACGTTTCCCAAGAAGAACAGCCAACCCTCAGCCCCTTCTCCGCATACTAACTAGATGAGGTAAACTGTTAGGCATGGGGGAATTTGTCTGCCGCGTTGCTGATGCAAACGGCCGAGTCTTCTCGCACGTCGAGGCTGCGGGGTCATTAGCCGAAGCGCGCCAGAAACTGGTTGAGCGGGGTCTCTTCGTCTATTCGGTAGGCCCACGCAGCAGTCTTCTCGGCGCCCTCGGAAAACGACGCGAGCGCCAAATCGGCGGCTCCGATTTCCTGATCCTCAACCAGCAATTCAACACCCTCATCAAAGCCGGTCTACCAATCCTCCGCGCCCTCGATCTCCTCGCTGACCGCGCCACCTCTCCCAAGCTTCGGCCCATCCTATCCAAAGTCCGCGACCGTGTTCGCGAAGGCAAATCGCTTTCCGAGGCCATCTCCGAAGCCGGCGTCTTTTCCAAAGTGTACGCCACCGCGATTCTTGCCGGCGAAAAAAGCGGTAACCTCTCCGGCGTTCTCGACTATTACATCGCCTACCAAAAAGTCAGCACGGGTGTGAAGAAGAAAATTCTCGCCACGCTCGTCTATCCCGTTCTTCTGATCACTGTCGCTACCATCATCGTCACTTACCTCGTCACTTTCGTGATCCCCAAATTCGCCGTTCTCTACCGCGACCTGAACGTGGAACTCCCCCGTCCCACGCAATTTCTCATCGCCCTTACGGTCGACTACCGTTACGTCGTCATCGGCATTATCGCCCTTATATTCGGTTCGGTCTTTGGCGTCCTTCTCTGGTCGAGGACGGAAGAGGGCGGCGCAGCTTTCGACCGCCTGAAGTTCCGCATCCCCGTGGTCGGTGACACACTCTTGAAATTCCAGGTCGCCCAATTTTCCCGCACGCTCGCCACGCTCCTCACCGGCGGCACTCCACTGGTTGCAGGCTTGCAAACAGCCTCCGACGCTATCAGCAGCAAACTCATTCGCTCGACTGTTACCCAAGCCACGCACATGGTCCGCGAAGGCGAATCGCTGCACAGTGCGCTGGCCTCGAAAGGCACCATGCCCGAGCTCGCCCTCGACATGATCGAAGTCGGCGAATCTAGCGGCGCCCTCGCCCCTATGCTCACCAGCGTGGCCGAATTTTACGAAGAAGAAGTAGGCGTCCGGCTTTCGGCGCTTGTGGCTGTCATCGAACCCGTTATTCTTATATTCATGGGCTTGCTGGTAGCCTTTATTCTGATTTCACTCTATTTGCCGATCTTCTCCTTCTCCCTCTCGGGCGGAGCGGTAAAGTAAAGTAAAGTAAAGTAAGGTAAGGAGACCGTGGCTACACAAGAACACAATTGGGCCCCCGGCGACGGCGCCGATGCCGTCAACGAACGGGAATTCGCGCGCAAACTCGCGGGCAGATATCGCTGCGCCTTCGTCGATCTAAGCGAACAGCACATCGACCCTGAACTTTTCCGTACCATTCCCGCGGACCTGATGTTCCGCTACAACTTCGTTCCGCTGGAAGTTCAAAACAATTCGCTGTCCATCGCCGTCTCCGATCCCAGCCTCGTTTTGCTAAGTGACGAGCTGCCGTTGCTGCTGGGAAAAAAGCTGGCCATCAAGGTAGCCACCGCAAGGCAAATCGGCGATATCCTCAAACGCACCGAGCAATCTCAACGCGTCCTCGAGCAAGCCACCGAAGCCTTCACGCTCCAAGTCTCCAAGGAAGAAGAAGAGAGCGAAGAAACCATCTCCGGCGACCGCCTGACGCGCGACACCACCGTCAGCCCCGTCGTGCGCCTGGTGG